>ENA-UOOM01000064-UOOM01000064.1-fermentation-metagenome-genome-assembly--contig:-NODE-64-length-128622-cov-6.614084_pt1 | contig 128622 bp, 121 predicted proteins | sample MGYA00245781_ERZ724031 | MGnify/ENA primary metagenome ERZ724031 (study PRJEB28704, sample SAMN03018317) | fermentation metagenome | biome: anthropogenic terrestrial biome; feature: soil...
GGGTGGGCGGGCGCTGTCAAACACCCATGCTTGCGGACGCTGACCCGCTTTGTTAGAATGATAAAAAAGGAGGACGTATGAGTCGTTTTGTGGTTTTTGATCTCGATGGCACTTTGCTGGACACCGTCAGCGACATCGCCGCCAGCATGAACGCGGTGCTGGCCCGCTTTGGGCTGCCCCAGCACCCCAAGGAGGAGTACAAGCGCTTCACCGGCAATGGCGCTAAGAACCTTACCCAGCGGGCCCTGATGGATCGGCAGGATTTGCTTGACGCGGTCTACCCGGCGTATCTTGCGGAATACGCCATTCACAGCCGGGAGCTGACCCAGCCCTATGAGGGGATCCCTGAGCTGCTCAAGGCGCTCCAGGCGCAGGGCATCCAGCTGATTGTTTACAGCAACAAGGATGACAGCGATACCAAGGCCGTCATCGCCCATTATTTTCCGGACATCGCTTTTACCCGGGTGCTGGGCAGCCGGCGGCATTTGCCGCTAAAGCCTGACCCCACGGTGATGAAAGCGCTGATGGAGGAGCTGAGCCTGGATCCCGCGGAGGGGCTTTATCTGGGCGACACGGTGATGGACATGCAGTGTGCCCACAGCCTGGGCCTCTATGCCATCGGGGTTTCCTGGGGGTTCCAGACCGAGGAGGAGCTGATGGGGGAAAAGCCGGACCGTTTCATCCACCGCCCCCTTGAGCTGCTTGAGATCACCAGCAACTGGCCCCAAAAATCACTTGCGCTGTGATTTAGGCTTGCAGAAAGATTTTTTCTGGCCTATAATCTTAACCGAGTGCGAAAAGCACAATTCAGGGAGGTAACGTCATGGCCTACAAGATTCTTGATACCTGCATCAACTGCGGCGCCTGCGAGGCTGAATGCCCCGAGAGTGCCATCTCCCAGGGTGACACCCAGTATGTGATCGACGCTGAACTGTGCATCGACTGCGGCGCCTGCGCTGATGTCTGCCCGGTAGACGCGCCCCAGCCTGAGTGAACATTCCAACCCGCGGCGCCGTGCAAACGGCGCTTTTTTTGATATCAGATTCAATCGACAGCGCATCTTTGCGTTTCCCTCATCATCCGGTATTCACCATATGATGGAAGCGCTGGTTTTTGAAGATGAGCGGCTGTGTGATCTGGGCCGCAAGGGCTTTCGGCTGATCCAGATGCCTGGGGATGGCTGCTTTTCCCAGGACAGTGTCTTGCTGGCGGATTTTGCCCGGGTGAAACCGGGCAGCAGGGTGTGCGATCTGGGGGCGGGCGGCGGGGCTGTTACGATGCTGCTATTGGCGCGGCAGCCGTCCATCGTTTGTGATATGGTGGAAATCAGGCAGGATCTATGCCACAGGGCAGAGCGCTCAGCGCGGCTAAACGGGGTGCAAGGCAGCGTCAAAGTGCACCCCGTGGATCTGCGCCAAGCGACATCACATCTGGGAAAAGGCGGCTTTGACCTGGTGGTGTCAAACCCACCCTATCATCCGGTTACTGGCGATGAGATAGCGCCGGACAAGCGCCTGGCACGCCAGCAAGTGGCCTGTGATTTTGATGCACTGGCTGCCAGCGCGGCTGCGCTTGTGCGCCATCGGGGCAGGTTTTGCCTGTGCTGCCCGGCCTCCCAGGTGCTGGAGGCGGCAGGAGCGCTGCGCTCACAGGGCCTTGAGCTCAAACGCCTGCGTTTTGTGGCTGCCTTTCACGACCGGGCACCTTATCTGTGCCTGCTGGAGGGGATGAAGGGCGCAAAACCCGGGCTCAAGCTGATGCCCCAGCTGGTCCAGTTTGAACGCCCCGGGCAGTGGACCCGGGAAATGACAGCAATTTATACAGAAAATGGAGATGCGCCATGATCCTCATCGTTGCCGAAAAACCAAGCGTCGCCCGGGACATCGCCCGGGTGCTGGGATGCCGGGAGCGGGGGGAAGGATACCTCGCCTCAAAGGATCATGCTGTCACCTGGGCGGTGGGGCATTTGGTCACCCTGTGCGAGCCGGATGAAATAGACCCCCGGTATAAGAAGTGGCGGGCAGAGGATTTGCCGATTCTGCCAGACAGCCTGCCCACCAAGGTCATCCCCAAAACCCGCGCCCAGTTCAGCGTGATCAAGAAGCTGATGCAAAAGCCCGAGGTCACACGCATCATCTGCGCCACCGATGCGGGCCGGGAGGGGGAGTTGATCTTCCGCCTGATCTATGAAAAGGCGGGCAGCAACAAGCCCTTTGACCGGCTGTGGATCTCCTCCCTCACCGATGCCGCCATCAAGGAGGGCTTCGCGCAGTTAAAGCCCGGCAGTGCCTATGACGGCCTTTACCAAAGCGCGCTTTGCCGTTCTCAGGCAGACTGGCTGGTGGGCATGAACGCCAGCAGGGCCTTTACGCTCAAATATGATGCGCTGCTGTCTGTGGGCCGGGTGCAAACACCTACCCTGGCGCTATTGGTGAAGCGTGCTCAGGAAATCAGGGACTTTGTGTCAGAGCGCTTCTTCACCATAACAGCCGATTTTGGGGATTATCAGGGCAAATGGTTTGACCCCAAGATCAGCGATGACAGGGTAAATCACCGCATCCCCACCAAGGAGCAGGCCGATGCCATTGTTAAGGCGGTGGCAAAGCAGGAAGCCCGGGTGCGGGAGGTCACCGCCACGCCCAAGCGGGAGGTGTCGCCCCAGCTTTTTGACCTGACCAGCCTGCAGCGAGATGCCAACCGCAAACTGGGCTTCACCGCCGCCAGAACGTTGAAAACCGCTCAGGCCCTGTATGAAACCCACAAGTGCATCACCTATCCCCGCACGGATAGCCGCTACCTCCCCACGGACATGATCCCCCGGGTGGCCAAAACCCTGGACGCCCTGGCGGAGCCTTACGCCACTTTGGCGGCTGGCATTCCGCGCAAGGAGGGAAAGCTGCCCTTCACCCCCCGCATCTATAACAACGAGAAGGTGAGCGATCACCACGCCATCCTGCCAACCGGCAAGGCCCCGGCCCCGGACAAGCTCACCAAGGACCAATCAGCCCTTTATGACCTGATCGCCAGACGCCTGGTGGCAGCTTTTTATCCGGCTTTTGAGTTTGATCAGATCAGGGTGGTGACAGAGGCTGAGAATCAGGCATTCAAGTCGACTGGCAGGGTAGTGAAGGAGCTCGGCTGGCGACTGGTGGAAGGCATGGCAAAAAACCAGGAAGAAGAGCAGCTGCCGGATGTCAAGGTGGGGGAAACCCGGCAGGTGAAATCAGCCAAAGCCAAAGAGGAGGCTACCAAGCCGCCCTCACCGCATACCGATGCCAGCTTGCTGTATTACATGGAGCGTCCGGGCGCATTGGTGGAGGATGAAGCCCTTCAGGAGACTTTGCGTAAAAATGGCTTGGGCACCCCGGCCACCCGGGCTGCCATCATCGAGCGGCTGATCACCGTGGGCTATGCCGCCAGGCGCGGAAAAGCCATTGTGGCCACAGAGAAGGGGGAGAAGCTGATACAGGTAGCGCCTGAGGAAATCGCGTCCCCCGAGATGACCGGCCGCTGGGAACAGGCGCTGGAGGAGATTGCAGGCGGTAAAATGAATCCGGAGCGCTTCATGGCGGGTATTCGTCGGCTCACCGCCTTTCTGGTGGAAGCCGCGCAGAAAGAAACAAAGCCAGTGCAGTTTGAGCGGGAGCAGCGGGGAAAAGGCGGCAGAATCCGCAATACACCCGCTGCCAAGCCCCTGGAGGGCACCCAATGCCCCCTGTGCGGAAAGCCCGTTCAGGAGAGCGCCAAGGCCTTTGGCTGCTCTGACTGGAAGGCCGGCTGCCGATTCACCCTGTGGAAGAACGCGCTCCTGCGGGCCAAGGGGCCCATGCTCAATGCGCGGATTGCAAAGGCGTTGTTGACCCAGGGACAGGTTCAGGGGTCAACGGGAGCCATCCGTCTGGAAGAGGGGAAGCTGCTTTATTTCCCGGCAGGCGCACAGCAGCCGTCAGCGAGCATTTCCATCAGCTATGAGGCGAAAACAAAGGGCAAAACCCCGGCGAAGCCGGCCACGGCCACGCGGAAAAAGGCGAAGGCGCCAGAGCCGTGAAACATTTTACACCGCCTTGACAAGCGGGGATTTCCTCTGATAGTATATGCCGGATGTTGGGCGGAGGAACTTTCTCTACGTTCGGAAGAGTCCGGGAAAGGGCAGCAGCATGGGGCATATCCTTGCAGGGGTTCGAGTTCTCACACAGGGAGGAGAGGAACGCAGGGATATTGTTTTTTCCGGGGACAGCGCCAGAATTGTCCCTGCGGATGGCCACCAGGGGCCAATGACCAGGCTGGACGGCAGCGGCCTCCACCTGTTTCCGGGTTTCACAGATGTGCATGTGCATCTGAGGGAGCCCGGTTTTTCGTATAAGGAAACCATCACAACCGGCACCCTGGCGGCGGCCCGGGGCGGCTTTGCCACCGTGTGCGCCATGCCTAACCTGAAGCCGGTGCCGGACACCCGTGAAACGCTGGAAGCACAGCTGGCGCTCATCCGGCAGCAGGCGGTCATCCGTGTGCTGCCCTTTGGTGCCATCACCAGGGGGGAGCGGGGGGAAACCCTGGCTGACCTGGCGGACATGGCTGATGATGTGGCTGGCTTTTCGGACGATGGGCGCGGGGTGCAGGATGTGGGGCTCATGAAGCAGGCGATGCTGGAAGCCCGCCGCTTGGGCCGTGTCATCGCCGCCCACTGCGAGGATGAAACCCTGCTTCAGGGCGGCTATATACATGACGGGGCCTATGCCCGGCAGCACGGGCACCGGGGGATTCCCTCTGAAAGCGAGTGGGTCCAGGTGAAGCGGGACTTGGAATTGGCCGAGGAAACCGGCTGTGCCTATCACGTATGCCATGTGTCCGCCAAGGAAAGCGTGGCCTTGATCAGAGAGGCCAAGGCCCGGGGCGTGGATGTGAGCTGCGAGACGGCGCCCCATTACCTGGTGCTGGATGACAGCGGGCTTCAGGAGCATGGCCGCTTCAAGATGAACCCGCCCATCAGGGGCCAGGAGGACCGGGAGGCGCTGGTGGCGGGGTTAATTGACGGCACCATCGACATGATTGCTACTGATCACGCGCCCCATTCGGCTGCGGAGAAGTCCGGCGGGCTTTCTGGCAGCATGAACGGCGTGGTGGGGCTTGAGACTGCTTTTCCGGTGCTCTACACGCACCTGGTAAAGCCGGGCATCCTGTCCCTGGAGCGCCTGGTCGGGCTGATGTCAGAGAACCCAAACCAGCGCTTTAGCATCAAGCCCTCAGAGGACTGGACGCTGTATGACCTTGAAGCCCGCGGGATGATTGACCCGGCGCAGTTTTTATCCCTGGGCCGCAGCAGTCCCTTTGAGGGGATGGAAGTTTTTGGCCGCTGCCTGCTCACCCTATGCGCGGGCAGGATCGCCTGGCAGGACAGCGTGTATTTTGGCAGGGAGGGCAAGGCGTGAAGCAGTGCGTGTATTTGATTCTGGAGAATGAGCAGATCGCCAGGGACACCTACCGCATGGTGTTTGCGGGCGATGTCTCCGCCTTCACAGCCCCCGGGCAGTTTTTGAACCTGAACATCAGCGGCCTTTACCTGCGCCGGCCCTTCTCGGTGTGCGAGTGGGAGGAGAGCAAGGTCACCATCGTCTACAAGGTGGTGGGGGCCGGCACCCAGAAGATGGCCACCTTCAAGCGCGGGCGGGAGGTGGATGTGCTGACCGGCCTGGGAAGGGGGTTTGACACGAAGAAGAGCGGCCCCAGGCCGCTGCTCATTGGCGGCGGGGCGGGCGTACCGCCTCTGATGATGCTGTGCAAGCAGCTTCTGGCCGAAGGCAAGGAGCCTTCCGTCGCCATGGGCTTTGGCAGCGCCGGGGAGGTCTTTTTTGAGGAGGCGTTCACCCGGCTGGGTGTCCCGGTTGATATCGCCACCATGGACGGCTCCCAGGGGGTGAAGGGCGTGGTGCTGGACGCCTGCCGGATGGATGGCTGCAGCTATTTCTATGCCTGCGGGCCCGTTCCGATGCTCAAGGCGGTGTGCGGTGCCTCCTGCAGCGATGGCCAGGTGAGCCTGGAGGAACGCATGGGCTGCGGCTTTGGCGCCTGCATGGGCTGCACGGTGAACACGGCATCCGGTCTAAAGCGCGTGTGCGTGGACGGCCCGGTGTTTGACAAGGGGGAGCTGATATGGTGAATACAGCGGTTGATCTGTGCGGCATCAGGCTTTCAAACCCGGTCATCGCCGCCAGCGGCACCTTTGGCTATGGCGAGGATTTCGCCAGGCTCTATGACCTCAACTGCCTGGGCAGTTTTTCCTTCAAAGGCACCACCCGGGAACCCCGTGAGGGCAACCGCACCCCCCGCATCGCTGACTGTCCTGCCGGTATGCTCAACGCTGTGGGCCTGCAAAACCCTGGGATTGACAAGGTGATTTCAGAGGAGCTGCCCAAAATTGCGAGCTTTTTCAAGAAACCCGTGATGGCCAATGTGAGCGGCTTTTCTGTGGATGAGTATGTGGCCATCTGCGAGGCCCTGGACAGCCAGCCCCAGGTGGGGTGGGTGGAGGTGAATATCTCCTGCCCCAACGTGCATGGTGGGGGTATGGCCTTTGGTACCTCCTGCGCGGGTGCGGCTGAGGTGACCCGGGCGGTGCGCAAGGTGACCACCAAACCCCTGATCGTGAAGCTCTCGCCCAATGTGACCGATATCACCGAGGTGGCCCGGGCCTGTGAGGGGGAGGGGGCAGATGGGCTGAGCCTGATCAACACCCTGCTGGGCATGCGCCTTGACCTGAAGACCAGGCGGCCGGTTCTCCGCAACACCACCGGCGGTCTCTCAGGCCCTGCCGTGTTCCCGGTGGCGCTTCGGATGGTGTACCAGGTGTATGAGACGGTGGGCATCCCCCTGGTGGGTATCGGCGGGATATCAAGCGCCCGGGACGTGCTGGAGATGATGCTGGCGGGCGCCACCGCCGTGCAGGTGGGTAGCGCCAACCTGGTCAGCCCCTTCGCCTGCCCGGATATCATAGCGGCGCTGCCCGGGGTGATGGCGGAATACGGTATCAAGGATCTCAATGACATCATAGGAGGTGCCCACGCGTGGGAAAGGATGTAATCGTTGCCCTGGATTTTCCGGGACGGGAGCAGGCCCTGGGGTTTCTGGACCTGTTTGAGGAGGAGAAACCCTATGTCAAGATCGGCATGGAGCTGTTTTACCGGGAAGGGCCGGAGATGGTGCGGGAGATCAAAAAGCGGGGACACCGCATTTTTTTGGACCTGAAACTCCATGATATTCCCAATACGGTGGCCGCGGCCATGAGGTCGCTGGGAGAACTGAAGGTGGACATGGTGAACCTGCACGCGGGCGGCGGCATGGCGATGATGCGCCAGGCGGTGGAAGCCCTGAACGCCCTGGGCGCTGACAAACCCTTGGTGATTGCGGTGACCATTCTGACCTCCCTTTCGCCAGACGCGGTGGAGCAGGAGCTGCTGATTGGCCGGACGCTCCCGGACACCGTGCTGCACTACGCCAAGAACGCCAAGGAAGCCGGACTTGATGGCGTGGTCTGCTCGCCGCTGGAGGCCGCCAGCGTCCATCAGGCGCTGGGCAGCGGCTTTGTCACCGTCACCCCGGGCATCCGCTTTGCGGACGGGGAGAAGGGCGATCAGCAGCGGGTTACAACGCCTGAGCAGGCACGGCAGATTGGATCAGACTACATCGTGGTGGGGCGGCCCATCACCAAGGCCAGCGATCCGGTGAGCGCATACAGGAGGTGCATCCGTGAATTCGTCAGCGCGTGAAAATGTCGCCCGGGGGCTGCTTGAAATTGGCGCGGTTTTCCTGCGCCCGGATCAGCCCTTCACCTGGGCCAGCGGCATCAAAAGCCCCATCTACTGCGATAACCGCCTCACCCTGTCAGACCCCGCGCTGCGCGGCCTGATTGAGCGGGCCATTGCAGACACGGTGAAAAAGAAATACCCCCAGGCTGATGCCCTCATGGGCACCAGCACCGCCGGCATCCCCCACGCTGCCATCGCCGCCCACCTGCTGGGGCTTCCCATGGGCTATGTGAGAAGCGGCAGCAAGGACCATGGCCGCCAGAACCGCATTGAGGGAAGGCTTGAAAAGGGCTGGCAGGTGGTGGTGGTGGAGGATCTGGTGTCAACCGGCGGCAGCGTCATTGAGGTGGTGGAGGCGCTCAGGGAGGCGGGGGCCCAGGTGCTGGGCATTGTGAGCATCTTTACCTATGGCATGCAGGCCAGCCTTGACCGGCTGGCTGAGGCCCGGGTGGAAAACACCAGCCTGACTGATTTTGACGCAGTGGTTGAGGTGGCAGCCCGGGACGGGCGCATCAGGCAAGAGGACATCGCAAGGCTTCTGGCCTTTCGGGATAATCCAAGGGATGAAAGGTGGATAGGGGAGAGTATATGAGGCACATCATCAGCATCACGGACTTGTCACTTCAGGAGATCGATGAGCTCATTCTGACCGCCCAGGACATCATCAGGCACCCGGACAAATACCGGGACGTCTGCCGGCACAAGAAGCTGGCCACCCTGTTTTTCGAGCCTTCCACGCGCACGCGCCTCAGCTTTGAAGCGGCGATGTACGAGCTGGGCGGGCAGGTGCTGGGCTTCTCGGAAGCCGCTTCCAGCTCCGCTGCCAAGGGGGAGAGCGTGGCAGACACCATCCGCACGGTGTGCTGCTATGCGGACATCATCGCCATGCGCCACCCCAAGGAGGGCGCGCCCACCGTGGCCTCGGTGCATGCGAGCGTCCCGGTCATCAACGCCGGTGACGGCGGGCACAACCACCCCACCCAGACGCTGACCGACCTGCTCACCATCAAGGCGGAGAAAGGCCAGTTCAACGGCCTGACGGTAGGGCTGTGCGGTGACCTGAAGTTTGGCCGCACGGTGCATTCCCTCATCACCGCCATGTGCCGGTATCCGGATGTGCGGTTTGTGCTGATTTCCCCCGAGGAGCTCAAGGTGCCCAGCTATGTGAAAATCCCGCTCAAGGAGGGTAATGTGCCCTACACCCAAACCACCGACCTGGTCAGCGTGCTGCCTGAGCTTGACATCCTTTACATGACCCGGGTGCAGCGGGAGCGCTTTTTCAACGAGGATGACTATGTGCGCCTGAAGGACAGCTACATCCTGACCCCGGAAAAGCTAAGCCACGCCAAAGCGGATCTGGCCATCATGCACCCGCTGCCCCGGGTGAATGAGATCTCTACCGCCATCGACGTTGACCCCCGCGCCTGTTATTTCAAACAAGCGCTCAACGGCAAGTTTATCCGCATGGCCCTGATTCTAAAACTCCTGGAGGTGGCGGCATGAACATTGATTCCATTAAAAACGGCATTGTGATCGACCATATCAAGGCCGGTCAGGGCATGAGAATCTACGATTTCCTGGAGCTGGACAAGCTGGACTGCTCGGTTGCCATCATCAAAAACGCCTCCAGCAGCAAAATGGGCAAGAAGGACATCATCAAGATCGACTCCAACCTCAACGTGGACCTGAACGCCCTGGGCTATATCGACCCCAACATCACCATCAATGTGATCAAGGACAGCGTCAGGGTCAAAAAATACCATCCGGAGCTGCCCGACACCATCACCAACATCATCCGCTGCAAGAACCCCCGCTGCATCACCTCCACCGAGCAGGAGCTGCCGCATATTTTCAAGCTCATCGACCGGGAGAAGGACGAGTACCGCTGCCTGTACTGCGAGAGCAAGGCGAACGCCTGATCTGCCGGCAAACCTTCAAAAAGCCAGCCTTTGATGCTATAATAGGAAAAGGCTGGTTTTTTGATAAGCCAGATCATTATGCAAGGCCCTTTCAGGTCTGATATGGAGGATATGATGGCAAAAGGCGGCAAGTCCTTTGGTGGCTTTGGCGGCGGGAACATGCAGCAATTGATGCGCCAGGCGCAGAAGATGCAGGAGCAGCTGGCCAAGACCCAGGAGGTCCTGGACGAAAAAGAATATGAAGCCTCTGCAGGCGGCGGCATGGTCACCTGCAAGGTGTCCGGCAAGCGCGAGGTGATCAGCCTGGTGATCAAGCCCGAGGCGGTTGACCCGGACGATGTGGAGATGCTGGAGGACCTGGTCAAGGCAGCTGTCAACGAGGCGCTGCGCCAGGGCGAGGAGGCCAGGGATTCCGCCATGTCTGCCATGGCACCCGGCGGCATGGGCGGGCTGTTTTAATTGAGCGGGCAGGCTGAACCCATCGAGCGGATAACGGCGGAGCTGTCCAAGCTCCCCGGCATCGGCCGCAAGAGCGCCCAGCGCCTGGCCTATCACCTGGCGGCCCAGCCCCTTGACGCGGTGCGGGATCTGACCCAGGGCATTTTTCAGGGGCGGGAGGCGATCAGGCTCTGTGAGCGCTGCGGCAATTATACCGCCGAGGTCCTTTGCCCGGTGTGCGCCGATCCCAGGCGCAGGCAGGACCTGCTCTGCGTGGTCAGAGACCCCAGGGACGTGGCCGCCATGGAACGCATGCACGATTACCATGGGCTTTACCATGTGCTCCACGGCATCCTCTCGCCCATGGACGGCGTGGGGCCGGATGATATCCGCATCCGGGAGCTGGTGGACCGGCTTGAGGAGGGCCTGGTGCAGGAGCTGATTTTGGCCACCAACCCGGACATTGAGGGTGAGGCCACCGCGGCCTATATTGCCCGCCTGGTCAAGTCCACCGGCGTGCGCGTCACCCGCATCGCCCACGGCGTGCCGGTAGGGAGCGATTTGGAATACACGGATGAGATCACCCTGTCAAAAGCCATGGAAGGCAGGCGGGAGATGTAATGCTGCACTTCTATTATGGCGTGATGGGCTCCAGCAAAACAGCGCAGCTGCTCATGCAGCGCTACAACTATCAGCAGCTGGGGCTCCGGGTGGCGCTGGTGAAACCGGCCATTGATACCCGCATGGGGGAAAGCCTGGTGTATTCCCGGGTGGGGCTGTCAGCACCGGCGGAATTGGTGCTGGAAAGCGGGCACAGCGCCCGGGAGCAACTCCTGTGGCTGGCTGCGCGCAACGCCTGCTCCGGGTTTGAGTATGTGTTCATCGACGAAGCCCAGTTTTTAACCCCTGATCAGGTGCAGGAGCTGGCTGATATGTCCGACAAGCTGGACATCTTCTGCTATGGGCTGAAGACAGATTTTCAGGGCAATTTCTTCCCCGGCTCCGCCGCCCTCCTGCGCCTGGCGGAGGAGATCCACGAGGTGCCGGGCGGGCTGTGCTGGTGCGGGGCCAAGGCCACCATGAACACCCGGGTGGATCCGGCGGGCAATGTCATCAAAACCGGGGAGCAGGTGCTGATCGATAACCAGCAGGCCATCCGTTACATTGGTTTGTGCTACCAGCACTGGCGCCAGGGGATCAGCCATGCCTGAGCTCATCTCAAACCAGCTTTTCTGGCTGATCCTGATCGCGGGAATTTTGCTGGTCGCCCTCATCTTCCTGATTGTATTGGTGGTTCGCCAGAAGCGGCAGGAGGCCGCTGGCCGGAAGATGACCGAGGACAGCGAAAACCTACTGACCGAGTATATGGAGCGCCTCATCAAGGATACCGAGGCGCGCCTCACGGCCAATGCCAGCTATGATCAGACCGCTCTGCAGGGCGCCCTGCGCGCCCAGGAGGCCGCCGCCGGCACCCGCCTGGACAGGATGGACCAGCGCCTGGACAACGCCCTCATCGCCCAGGAAGGGCGGCTCAAGCACCTGGACGAGGTGCTCAACCTGCGTCTGGGCCAGAATGACCAGAAGGTGGGGGAGATGCGGGACACCCTCTTCCAGGCCCTCACCCAGATGCGCCAGGACAACGCCACCAAGCTCGAAGAGATGCGCAAAACCGTGGACGAAAACCTGCACCAGACCCTTAGCCGCCGCTTGGGCGAGAGCTTCTCCCTGGTGAACGAGCGCCTGGAGGCCGTGCACAAGGGCCTGGGCGAGATGCAGACCCTGGCCAGCGGCGTGGGCGACCTGAAAAAGGTGCTCAGCAACATCAAGACCCGGGGCACCTGGGGGGAAACCCAGCTGGGCATGCTGCTGGAGGAGGCCTTGGCCTCCACCCAGTATGATACCAACATCGCCGTCAAGCCCGGCAGTGCCGAGCGGGTGGAGTATGCCATCCGCCTGCCGGGCCGGGAGGATGGGGTCATCGTCCACCTGCCCATTGATGCCAAGTTTCCGCTGGAGGACTATGAGCGCCTCCAGGCGGCCCAGGAAGAGGCCGACAAGAGGCTGGTGGACGAGGCGACCCTGGCCATCAGCCAGGCCATCACCCGGGAGGCGGTGCGCATTTCCGGGAAATACATCGCCCCGCCCTTCACCACCGACTTCGCCATCCTTTACCTGCCGGTGGAAGGGCTGTACGCAGAGGTGCTCCGGATACCGGGGCTGGTGGAAAAGCTGCAGCGGACAAGCCGCGTGACCGTGGCCGGGCCCACAACGCTCCTGGCTCTGCTCAACAGCCTGCAGATGGGATTCAGGACATTGGCCATTGAGAAGCGCTCAGGCGAGGTTTGGCGGCTCCTGAGCCAGGTGAAAAATGACTTCACCGCCTTTGGCGACACCCTGGAGAAAACCCAGATGCGCCTGCGCCAGGCCAGCGAGTCCATCGACCTGGCCACCCGGAAGACCCGGGTGATCACCCGGCGCCTGCGCAACGTGGAATCCCTTGAGGAACCCCAAGCCGCCCTGCCCTGTGCGGAGGAGATGGAGGCGGATGAGGATCAGGAGCAAAGCAGCCAGATCAATCCAGATTAATTATCAGGAGGCACACCATGACCGAGCAACATCAGAACCTGCACTTCACCTTTGCCCACAACAACTTCAACGTCGTCGACCTGGACAAGTCCCTGGCGTTTTATCAGGAGGCCCTGGGGCTAAAGGAGGTCTCCCGCAAGGAGGCTGAGGGCTTCACCCTGGTTTTCCTGGGCGATGGGGAAACCCGTCACAAGCTGGAGCTCACCTGGCTGAAGGACTTTGACCGCCCCCGCTACAACCTGGGCGACAACGAAGTGCACCTGGCCATGCGGGTCAAGGACATGGACGCCGCCCTCAAAAAGCACAAGGCCATGGATGTGGTCTGCTTTGAGAACCCCAGCATGGGCATCTATTTTATCTGTGACCCGGATGGGTACTGGATTGAGATCGTGCCGGACAGGGAATGAGCAAAGAATGGCGGTAACCTTTTCTGAGGAAAAGGTTACCGCACCCTCCAAAAGACCATAGAATGATTGACTGTTCTTGGGGGAAAGGTGCGGAGAGGGGCTTTTTTCAAAAAAAGCCCCTCTCCGCTTCGTTCATCTATTTGACTGCTACAGCGCCCACAGCGCCGCAACGCCCACCATAATCAACAGCACCACCAGCGCCACAGGGACGATAACCAAGAGGGCTGAGAGGATCATGGCCAGTTTATCGCCCTTTTCCAGGTAGATCTCCTCGTTTTGGGGCGAGCGGCTTTTCCTTTCGGCGGATTTTTCCCGCAGGTTGGTGAATACGCGCTCAATGCGCTTTTGCAGCATCATGAGGCGGTGTCAGCTCCCTGCTGGCTGGCGACAAACTCGGTCTCGCAAACGCTTCCCAGGCGATGGTGACAGGCCACAAAGTGGTTGGGGGTCACCTCGATGAACTCCGGCTCCACCATCGTGCATATCTCCGTGGCGTACTTGCACCGGGTGTGGAACTTGCAGCCCTTGGGAGAGTTGACCGGGCTTGGGATATCGCCTTCCAGCACCACCAGTTCGCGCTTCACGTTCTCATCCGCCGTGGGAATGGCGGAGAGCAGCGCCTCGGTATAGGGGTGCATGGGGCAGGAGAAGATCTCCTGGGTGTTTGCCAGCTCCACGATCACGCCCAGGTACATCACCGCGATGCGGTCGGAGATATACTTCACCACCGCCAGGTCATGGGTGATGAAGAGGTAGGTGAGGTTTTCCTGCTCCTTGAGGTCCTGAAGGAGGTTGATGATCTGGGACTGGATGGACACGTCAAGGGCGCTGACCGCCTCGTCGCACACCACAAACTTGGGGTGCAGGGCAAGCGCCCGGGCGATGCCGATGCGCTGACGCTGGCCGCCGGAGAACTGGTGGGGGTAGCGGTGCAGGAAATAGGGCGCCAGGCCGCAGTTGTCCATCACCTTCAGCACGCTCTCCTTAACCTGGTCATCCTGGCGCTTGAAGAGCTTGTGTGCCTTCATGCCCTCGGAGATGATCTGGCCCACGGTCATGCGGGGGTTGAGGGAAGAGTAGGGGTCCTGGAAGATCAGCTGCATATCAACCCGGAGGGTGCGCATCTCATCATAAGTGAGGCGGGAGAGGTCAACCCCGGTGTCCCAGTGCGCGTCAAGGGCCTTGAAGGCCTCGTCCTCCAGATGGGGCGCACGCAGCTGCTCAATCTCCTGCTGCACCGCGCTGATGCCGCTGTCTGCGGAAGCGATCTTGGTTTCCAGGTCCTTCAGGGCAGTCTCCCTGGTTCTGATCTGCTCCCTCACCGCGGGGGTATCCTTGTTCTCGTTTTCCAGCTGGTAGCGGCTGTCGTTGAGCGCGACACGCTCGTCCCGCTGCTCCAGCACTAGGCTGCGCTTGAGCTTTGAGGCCTGATAGAGCTTTTCATAGACCCTGGAGACAGGCTCCAGGTCTTTGAGGCTGGCCAAGCCGCCAATGATGTTGGCGATGTCAAGGGTTGCGCTGTGTGCTTTGCGCTTGAGCTCTGTCAGCTCCTCAGCGTGCTTGTACTGCTCCTCTGTGGTGAGCTTGTCCACCTCAGCCTGCTTCTGATCCAGCGCCTTGTTGGCAGCCAGCATCCGCTCCTTGTAATGGGGGAGCCTTTTTACCGTGTCTTCCATGTAGTTGGGCGCGAAGTCGGTGAGCAGGCGGCCGTAGTACATGATCTTGCCGTCAGTGGGGTCATAGAGCCTGAGCAGCGTGCGCCCCAGGGTGGATTTGCCGCAGCCGGATTCGCCCACCAGGCCCAACACCTCACCGTCGTAGATGTCCAGGTTGATGCCGTCATTGGCCTTGACGTACAAGCCCTTCTTTTTCAAAGGGAAATGCTGTTTGAGGTTGGTGATTTTAAACAGAACGGGCTTATCGGCCATGACGTTCCTCCTTCAGCGGGTAGAAGCAGCGAATCTCCTGATTGGGGGACACAGCCAGCATCTCCGGCTCTTCTTCCCGGCATTTGTCGGTGGCATATTTGCACCGCGGGGCAAACTTGCAGCCCTTGGGCAGGTCCAGCGGGTGGGGCACAGCGCCGGGGATCACCTCAAGCCGTGTGCTGGCCAGGGTGTCCATCCGGGGAATGGACAGCATCAGCCCCTCGGTATAGGGGTGGGAGTAGGGGGCCTGTTTGTCAAAGATCACGCGCACCGGCGCCTTCTCCACCACCTGGCCGCAGTACATCACGGCCACGTCATCCGCCATCTGGTTGATGACGCCCAGATCATGGGTGATGAAGAGGATGGAGGTGCCATGCTGCTCCTTCAGCTCGTTCATGAGCTTGAGGATCTGGGCCTGGATGGTTACGTCAAGGGCGGTGGTGGGCTCATCGGCGATGAGCAACTTGGGCTTGCAGGCCAGCGCCATGGCGATCATCACCCGCTGGCGCATGCCGCCTGAGAGCTGGTGGGGGTATTGCTTGGCCACCACCTCAGGGGCGGGGATTTTAACGTCCGCCAGCATGTCAATCACCCGCTTGGCGGCTTCGTCCCTGGACAGCTTCTGGTGGATGATGAAGGGCTCAGACACCTGTTTTTCCACGGTGAAAACCGGGTTCAGGCTGGTCATGGGCTCCTGGAAGATCATGGAAATGGAGTTGCCCCGGATCTTGTACAGCTCGCCAATGGACAGGTGGGTGATATCCCGCCCGTCAAAGATGATCTGCCCAGACTCGATATAGCCATTGGCATCCAGCAGATGCAGCACGCTCAGCGCGGAAACGCTTTTGCCAGAGCCGGATTCGCCCACGATGCCCAGGGTTCTTCCCGGTTCCACGGAGTAGGTGGCATCGTTCACGGCCTTGATGGTGCCGCGCTTGGTCCTAAAGAATGTTTTCAGGTTTTTAACTTCAAGAAGTGGCATCATTATCCCCCTTAGCGCTCATTGCTCTTGGGATCAATCGCGTCCCGGAGCCCATCGCCGATTAGATTGATACAAATGGTGCAGATGCTGAAGATCAGCGCGGGGAAGACCCAGCGCCACCAGAACTGCTGGATGACCACGGAGTTGTTGGCGCCTGTGAGCATGTTGCCCCAGGTGGGCGTGGGCAGCGGAATGCCAAAGCCCAGGTAGCTAAGAGATGACTCGGTCAGCATGCTGGTGGCAAAGCTCAGCGTGGCGCTCACCAGGATGACTGAGATGACATTGGGGATGATGTGCTTGAACACGATGGAGCCTTCACGCACCCCCAGCGCCTTGGCGGCGGTGACGTACTCCATCTCCCGCTGGGCCAGGATCTGCGCCCTCACCAGGCGCGCCAGCCCTGGCCAGGTCAATATGCCCAGCACCACCATGATCAGGTACATGCGCTGCTCCACGGTGATGCGGGTGCCGATGATGGCTGAGAGAATCAGCGCAAAGGGCAGGAAGGGAAGCCCGCCCACCACCTCGGCGATGCGCATGATGACCATGTCGATCCAGCCGCCAAAATAGCCGGACAGACCGCCCATGATCACACCGATGAGGACAGAAATGATAACAGCCACAGCGCCCACGGTCATGGTGACGCGGCCGCCGGAGATGATGCGGGTCAAGATATCACGCCCCAGATGGTCGGTGCCCAGGGCGTAGCCCTTCAGCCCCCAGGTGATCACCTCACCCTTGTGCGTGACCGCATAGTTCTGATAGTAGCCAGTGTAGATCTCCTTGATCGTGGTGCCGTTGGAAAATTCCGGCACGCTTGACTCTTTGAAGGTGTTGCTGCCCCAGCTGAGCAATTCCTGCTGGTCAGTCAGCGCCGTGTAGTGGTAGCGCCCGCCCTGGATGCTGATGATCTTGCCGTTGTGGGCAGGCACCTTGTCCTCGCCCTTGCTCACATTGCCCCAGATCACCAGGGTTCCGTCCTCCTTGAGCGCCGCGTTGGTGTTGGCGGTGGCGGCGATGTCGATCACCCCGCTGTCAAGCCCCTCGGGCACCTTGGAGTAAACATTGGACTGGAAGCCGGCGTAGGCGGCCTCACCGTCCTTGGTCAGCACCAGATAGGTGTTGATGTTGGTGGCTACCTTGGCGATGTTTTCCTGATACTTCTTCTTGATCTTGATGTCGTTCAGGTTGGCGTTGCCCCAGAGGTACAGCTTCCCCTCCTGGGAGACCGCGGCTGTGAACTGGTTGCTGGCCTCAATCTGGACGATGTTGAGATCCTCGCCCTTGCGCAGGGCGTTGGTCATGTCATTGGGCAGACGGTCCTGGCCCAGGCGCGTGTTGCCCCAGACATAGAACTGGCCCGCCTCATCCATGGCCACCGCGTGGTCATAGCCCAGGGCGATGTCAACGATCTTGGCCTGGGACACTTCCTCGGGAATTCTCCCCAGGTCGATCACATCGGTGATGCGGGTATAGCCCCAGAGGTAGACCTTGCCGTTCTCATCAAGCCCCATGCCAAAGGTTTTGCCCGGGGCGATGGTTTTGATCTTGCCCTTGAGCTCATTTGGCACCTTCATCATGTTGTATCCGGGGGCCACGTTAAGCTGGGTGTTGTCCTGATAGCTCAGGTCAATGGGCACGAAGATGGGGCCCAGCATCACGAACAGGAAAACCAGGACAAACACAATCAGGCCAAACACCGACAGGCGCTTGGAGAGGAAGTTGTCAACCACCGTGCGCAGGGGGCTTTGCAGCGCCTCCTCCTCCATAAAGGAGAGCTCTTTTTGGGGGCCAAAGAACGCGCGCTTGAACCACCGGCTCAGGAAAAAGGACTGTTTCTTTTTGTTGTTGTCTAAATTGCTCATCTTGTCCTCACTTGTTTACGCGCACGCGGGGGTCGACCAGGCCGTAGCTCAGGTCAGTGAGCAGGATGCCCACCAGGCTCACAATGGTATAGAACATCTGCATGGCCAGCACCAGCTCATAATCGTTGTTGGTGAGGCCATCTATATAGAGCTTTCCCATGCCGTTGATGGAAAAGGTGTTTTCGATAATCACAGAGCCGCCGAAAATGCCCAGGAACCAGCCGATGATCACCGTGATCACAGGCAGGAGGGCGTTGCGCCAGGCGTGGGAGTAGATCACCATTTTTTCCCTCACGCCCTTGGCCCGGGCGGTTCTGACATAGTCCATGGAAAGGCTGTCGATCATCGCGGCCCTGACATAGCGGGTCATGCCGCCAAGGGACGCGAAGGTCATCACGATCAGCGGCAGGCACAGATAATACAGCATGTCCGTGTAATACCGGAGGCCTGAAAAGTTTGAGCCGGGCGTTTTGGTGCCCATCACAGGGAATATGGGTATCAGCACGGCGAAAAAATAAATGAACACAAGCGACACAATGAAGATGGGGATGGAGTACCCCACAATACTGAACACCTGGACTGACTTGTCCAGCAGGCTGTTCTTCTTCACCGCAGTCTTGATGCCAAGCGGGATGGTGATGCCAAGCGCCAGGATGGTGGCGAAAATATTCATGAACGCCGTGATCATGATGGGATCCCTGATGACCGTGCGCACATCCTTCTTATAGAAGTTGGAATAGCCGAAGTTCCCCTGGAACAGGCCATTAAGCTGGCCGTTCTTCCCTGGCATAAACCCGATCCATCGGGCAAATCGCACCAGGAGCGGGTCATCCAGCCCCAGATCCGCGCGCAATTTCAAATACAGTTCCTGATACTCATCAGGTTTCAGGGTTTTCCTCATGGGCTCCAGTTCAGCCCTCGCCGGATCGGTGGGGATCAGGTTGTAGAGCATGTACATGAGCAGAGCCAAAGTCAGGAACACGATGACGATGTATATCAGGCGTTTGAGAATATACTTTCCCACGGGGCACCAACCTTTCCAAGGCAGCCGCGGTCTGTCGCAACCCCGCTCGCTGCTGATGATGGGTGTTTATTGTCGCCAGAAAGGGGGGCGGGAGAAACCCGCCCCCGATTTCTTCCGGTTAAGGATTACTCCTCGATCCAGGAGTAGAGGATGGCCTGGTTGAAGTTCCACAGGGAGCTTTGCTCATAGCCCTTGAGCTTGTCAACAAACACGGTGTAGTAGATATTGGAGTACAGCGGCACCTCGGGCAGCAGCTCGTTCCACAGAACGATATACTCAACCCACAGCTCGCGGTACTTCTCGACCTCGGTGGCGTCCACGCCGTACACCATATCCATGGAGATCTTGTCCAGCTTCTCGTCAAACAGGAAGTTGGAGTTGTAGCCCTGAGCGATCAGCTCGGGATCCAGCGTCCAGGAGTAGGACATGTCATAGATGGGGGTGAAGCCAGTGGCCAGGTTGTACAAGCCATAGGTGGGCACGCCATACTGGTCGCCGACGGTTTTGTCGCGGTACATCCAGTTGAGCAGCTCCGCGAAGGTCATGATGTTCTGGCGGATTTCCATGCCGGCGGTGGTGACGTCGGGGTTTTTGGCCAGCATGGTGACCAGCAGCTCGGATACGGGGTTGTTTTCGGAGGAGGCCCACTCAATGATCAGGGGCATGAGGGTCTTGCCGCCCACTTTCACGTTGTGTTTGTAATCGCCGGCTTCTTCAGCGGTCACTTCCTTGTAGCGCAGGCCGCTGGTCCAGGCGTTGCCCTGGGCATCCAGCACCCAGCCGTCTTCTTCCAGAAGCTTCTGGGCATCAGCCAGGCTGTAGGCGTAGGTGTTGAGCTTCTCGTTGAGCTCTTCCTCGGACTCTTTGTACATCCACATGGCCAGGCCGTAGGGGCCGTTGACCAGGCCGCCGAAGCCCTGGGTGAAGGTGTTGGCGAACTCGGGACGATCCAGCAGGTGGGCGATGGCATAGCGGACGGCCTTGAACTGGGTGGGGCCGAAGTCGCACTGGAACATCAATTTGCCATAGCCATTGCGCTCGAAGGTGACGAAGTCATAGCCGCCTTCGTTGACGATGTCAAGGGCTGCGTTCACATCCACACCGCCGGTGAGGGTGTCAAGCAGGTTGATGGCACCGGTCTTCAGCGCGTCCATCTGGGTCTCATCCTCGGCCTTTACGATGATGAGCTTCTGCACGCTGGGTTTCTGGCCTTCAAAGTTGCCCTTATAGTTGGGGTTGATCTCAAGCACGGCCTGCTTGGCGCCGGTGTCATAGCTGACCAGGTTGTAGGGGCCAGCGGTGATGCGGCCTTCGGACAGGAAGCGGGCATGCTCCACCTTGGGCTTGAGGGTGCCTTCGTCCATCTTGCCGCGCAGGTAGGCGCCGCGGCCGAAATCGTGCACGGTGTAGCCTTCGCCCAGCCACATGGCGATGGACAGGGGGGAGAGGCTGGCATAGGACAGGTCATAGAAATAGGGGACCTTGTCCGCGTTCACGGTGAGGGAGTAGGTGTAATCGTCAAGCAGCTTCACGCCCTTGAAGGACAGGGTCCTGCCCTTGGCGTAGTTTTCGCCGCCCACATAGGTGAGGTGCGCGGTGGACTTGCTGCCCAGCGCCAACAGGGTGGGGTGGCTGAACAGCAGCAGGCTGGCCACATAGTTCTCAGCCTTGATGGGGCTGCCATCGTTGAACACCAGATCCTCGGCGATCTTCACCGTGAAGGTCTTGGTGCCGTCAGCGTTGGTCACGGAGTCAATGCTCTGGGTGGTGGACTGATTCATGACCATCGCGCCGCCCTGATCAAAGGCGACCGTGGCGTAGTCATTCATCAGGCCGCGGATCATGTTGTCAGAGGCGTTGTTGGTCCAGATCGCGCCATGGGCCCAGTCGCCGGAAATCTCCGTGCTGGAGCCATAGATGATTTCCCCGCCGACTGGATGGGCGGCAGCGGCGGCCTCTTCGGCTGCCATGGTGCCGACCAGGCCCAGCGCCATTGCCAAGACGAGGATAAGTGCAACCAGTTTCTTCATTCGTGTACCTCCATTTGTACTATTTATTGAGCAATCCCATACCTTCACCTATGATATGCTGCTCTGTACCTGTATTGTACCTTGGATTATAAACCATGGCAAGTCCAAAATCAATATGCATCGATGTAAAATTTTTCATGGATGTATATTTTCCGGTGCTCAAAAAAACCGCGGAAGTGGTTTGAACAGGGTGGATATGGTATAATCCAAGCAGCAATACACAAGGAGGCTAATGGCCATGCTTGAGATCAAAAAAGGTATTTTCTCCGTGGGCGTGCAAAACGCGGACCTCAGGGTGTTTGACATCATCATGCGCACCCCCAAGGGCACCAGCTACAACGCATATCTGGTGAGGGGGGACGACAAATCCGCTCTGGTGGAAACGGTCAAGGATGGGTTTTGCGAGAGCTACTTCGCCAGCATCGAAAAGATCATGCCCATCAGCGATATCGACTACCTCATCATCAACCACACCGAGCCCGACCATGCCGGCACCATCGCAAACCTGCTCAACAAAAACCCGGATATCCAGGTGCTGGGCTCCAACTCCGCCATCCAGTTCGCCAGCCACATCATCAACCGCCCCTTTAACGGCACAGCCGTCAAGAAAGGGGACAGCATCGACCTGGGCGGGCGCAGGCTGAGCTTCCATCCCATGCCTAACCTGCATTGGCCCGACACCATGTTCACCCATGACAGCCTGAGTGGGGCGCTGTTTACCTGCGATTTTCTGGGGGCGCACTTCGCCTGGCCCGAGATGCTGTACAGCTGCATGAGCCAGACAGAGAAGGAAGCCTATGAGAAGGGCATCGTCAGCTACTATCACGACATCATGAGCCCCTTTGCCCAGCCCTTTGTGACCAACGGCATCAAGGCCTGCCGCGAGCTTGCGCCCAGCGCCATCCTCACCGGCCACGGCGCGGTCCTTGATGAGAATCTGGACAATTTCTACGAGCTGTATGAAAAGCTGGCGGCAAAGCCTGAGAAAACCGGCAAGACCGTGGCGATACCCTACGTGAGCGCCTATGGCTATACGGAGAAGCTGGCCAAAACCATCGCCGGGACGCTTCATGAGGAAGGCATCAGGACCACGCTGGTGGAGGCGAGCGAGCACATGCCGGAGGCCATGGCCGCCATCGACCAGGCCGACGGGGTGCTGTTTGGCAGCCCCACCTTTCTGGGGGATATGCTCCAGCCCATCGGTGAGCTGCTGGCGGCGCTGCATCCCTATCACCTCAAGGGCAAGCCCTGCGCGGCCTTTGGCTCCTATGGCTGGAGCGGGGAAGCGGTGGGAATGATCACCCAGCGCCTCACGCAGCTCAAGGCCAAGACCATGGAGGGCTTCAGGGCAAGGCTCAACCCCAGCGATGAGGAGCTGGCGGGGGCGAAGGAGTTTGCCCGGGCTTTTGCCAAGATGCTGTAAGCGAACAAAAGCAATCACAGCCGGAGGGAGGGATGATCATGGCCCAGGACAAGGCATACCTGTGCAAACACATGAAGGCGCCCCATATGCCTGACTGGCAGGACAACTGCTGGGAGCAGGCGCCCCAGCGCTTCCTGGCGGATACGGTTTCGGGGGAGACCCCCTTTCTGAACACCGAGGTGAGGCTGTTCCGGGATGACGGGCAGGAGGCGCTGTTTGTGCGCTTCCTGGGGGAAGACGATGAGGTGCTCTCCACCTTCCGGATGCACGATGAGTGCCTTTACCGGCAGGATGTGTTTGAGCTGTTCATCGCCCCGGGCGACAGCCTGACGCGCTACATCGAAATAGAGGTCAGCCCCTATGACCAGAAGTTTGTGGGCTGGGTGGTCAATGAGGGGGCCGGCATAGAACTGGACATGGACCATGACATCCCAGGGCTTGAGACCCGGGCAAAACTGATGCGGGATGTGCTGAAAACCGCCTCCGTGTGGCGCATCCCCTACAGCGCCTTTGAGCAAAAACCCAAGGCCGGGAGCAAATATCATTTCAATGCCTTCCGCATTGACCATCACACCACCAGGGGACGGTCTCTTCAGGCCTTAAACGCCACAGGCGAGCCAAACTTCCACGTGCCAGCCGCCTTCATCCCCCTGGTGTTTGCCAAATGAGGGACTACCCCGCGGCCAAAGACGCGCTGCGGGCCTCCATGGCAGAACTGGTGCAGAGCAAAGGCATGCTCACCGGGCTCACCGTGTGCTATGGTGATGCCCGGCATTGCCATGGCGTGTATGTGGGCAACGCCCGGGAGGTGTTATTCGAAGACGGCGGACTCAAGCAAGCGCCGGTTGCGATTGACAGGGATTCGCTGTATGACATCGCCTCCCTCACCAAGCTTTTCACGCTGATTTCGGCGCTGATGCTGGTTGAGCGGGGGAAAATGGCCTTTGAGGACAGGCTCACCCGGCTTGACCCGCGCTTTGGGGCACTTGGAGACTGCACGCTGCTGGAGCTGCTCAGCTATGAGGCGGTGCTCAAAACCCCGGAGCGGGTGGATGCGCAGAAGGACCGGGAGGCGGCGCTGGGGCAGGTGTTTCGCACCTATCGGGCGAAGGAAGAGGGCCCGCGGCTGTATTCCGACATGAACGCCCTGGTGCTCAAATACCTGATCGAGGCGGTGTCAGGGCAGGTCTATCACGTGTTTCTCAGGGAGAATATCCTGGGCCCCCTGGACATGCGGGACAGCTTTGTGAAGGTGCCGGCGCAGCGGGCGGAATGCCTGCTTGACTATAACCACGAACACCGGGTGCTGGGCGGGCGGCATGTGCGCCTGGAGAACAACACCCCGGGCTTGCCCCATGACCCCAAGGCCAGACTGCTGGGAAACCGCGGGGAGGATCTGGCCGGGCACGCGGGCCTGTTTGCAACCGCCCAGGACATGTGCAAGTTTGCCACAGGGCTGCTTGATGGCAGGCTGATATCAAGGGAGATGCTCTTAAGCATCGGCCCCAACCGCACCGGGCGGGTGGGGGAGGGGTATTACCGGCAGTATATGGGGCTGATCTGCTTTTCAAAATCTCCCGTCACCCGGCTGAGCGAGGTGCCGCAGTGGATGGGGGAGAAGGCCTTTGGCCTGTCCGGCTATACGGGCAACCACATTGCCGTTGACCCTGAAGCGGGTGTGTTTGACCTGTTCCTTGGCAACCGCTGCCACAACCGCCTGTCGGTGGTGGAGCCGGCTGAATCATCGCTTGCGCTGGGCCTGAATGAGGATGGCTCGGGCGAGGTGGCCTGGCCGGACGGCCGGTTGGTGAAATCAAGCTTCCAATATGTCCATCAGAAGGACGCCCTGCTGCATCAGCCGGCCTTTGACTGCCTGCGCTCGGCCGGGTGGCTGCATGAAAAGGAGAAATAGTAGATGAAGGATTTGCTAAACCGGGCGGAGGCCCTGCAGGAGGAGATGACCGCCTGGCGGAGGGCCTTTCACCAACAGCCGGAACTGACCCACCAGGAGGCTGGCACCCACCGGATGATCCGGGAGTTTTTAAAGGAGATGGGCATCCCCTTTGTGACCGCGGGGGACACCATCACGGTGGCGGAAATCAAGGGAGAAAAACCCGGAAAGGTCGCCGCCATCCGGGCGGACACCGACGCGCTGCCGGTGATGGAGGAGACTGGCGCGGGCTACACCTCCCAGGTGCCGGGGGTGATGCACGCCTGCGGGCATGACATGCACATGGCCATCGGCCTGGGGGCTGCCAGGCTGCTCTGGGATATGCGGGGGCGGCTTTCCGGGCGGGCGCTGGTGATTTTCCAGCCGGCGGAGGAGGGCGGCCACGGGGCCAGCCGGGTGGTTGAAACCGGCCTGGCGGACGGGGTGGATGCCTTTTTCGCGCTGCATGTGTGGCCGCAGCTGCAGACCGGAAAATATCAGCTCTCGCCAGGGGCGGTGTGCGCGGCGGCGGACAAGCTGATCATCGAGGTGAAAGGCCGGGGCGGGCATGGGGCCTACCCGGAGCTTTGCCATTCAGCGCTTTGGGCCGCGGCGGACATCGCCATGCAGCTGATGGCCCTGGTGCCGAAAAGCCCGGCGGACAGGCCCCTGCATGTGATGAGCATGGGACAGCTGCACACCGGCAGCAACTGGAACGTGATCCCGGGGGAAGCGCGGCTGGAGGGGTCGCTGAGGACGCTTGACGCGCAGCTGCGGGAAAAGCTGCTGGGGAAAATCCAGGAATTGATGGAAAAAACCGCCCAAAAGCATGGCTGCACCGCCGCTTTCCAGGTGGACGCTGTGTGCGGGATTGTGTACAATGACAAGGCGCTCACCTTGCAGGCAAAGCCAGCCCTGGCGGCAGCGCTGGGGGAGGCGGCCGCGGACGCGCAGCAGACTGCCCTCATCGGGGATGACTTCTCCGACTACCGGGCCATCGGCCCCTGCTGTTATGCCCACCTGGGGGTGAAGCGCCCGGAGCAGCCGGAGGTGTTCCCGCTGCACCACCCCCGGTTTGACCCGGATGAAGCGGCGATGCCGGTGGGCGTGGCGGGGCTTTGCGCCAGCGTTTTGGCGGCGCTTGAAAACTGATAGAAGGGGAGAAAAGCCATGCAGTATGTGCCGTTTGGAAATACCGGGAAGCAGGTTTCCCGCCTGGGCTTTGGCACCATGCGCCTGCCCACCGTGGAGAATGAAAAGGGCGAGCAGGTGATCGACCGGCCGGAGGCCATCGCCATGATCCGCCATGCCATTGACCGGGGGGTGAACTATGTGGACACCGCCTATGGCTATCATCAGGGGGAGAGCGAGGTGTTAACCGGCCTGGCGCTTAAAGACGGCTACCGGGAGCGGGTGATGCTGACCAGCAAGCTGCCCCAGTGGCTGCTGAAGGAAGCGGCGGACATGGACCGCTTCCTGGATGAGCAGCTGAAAAAACTGGGGGTTTCTTATCTTGACTTTTACCTGCTCCACGCCCTTGACCTGCAGGCCTTCAAGCGCCTGCAGTCTTTTGGCTATCAGGATTTCCTCAAGCGGGCAAAGGCGGACGGGCGCATCAGGTTTGCGGGCTTCTCCTTTCATGACGACAAGGACGCCTTTATCCAAATCATCGATGACTACCCCTGGGACATGGCGCAGATCCAGTTCAACTACCTGGATGATGAGAGCCAGGCCACCCTGGAGGGCCTCAAATACGCGGGGTCAAAGGACATCCCGGTGGTGGTGATGGAGCCGCTGCGCGGCGGCGCCCTGGCCAACCCGCCGGCAGAGGTGGAAAAGCTGATCCAGGAAAATGACCGGGGCTATTCACCTGTGGATTGGGCCTTCCGCTACTGCGGGCAGTTTCCTGAGGTGGCCACCATCCTCAGCGGCATGTCCACCATGGCCCAGGTGGAGGACAACCTGCGCATTTTTGAGCATGTGGCCACGGGCAGCCTGACGGACAAGGACCAGGCCTTTGTGAAAACGCTCAAGGACAGCTACCTCAAGCGCCTGAAGGTGGGCTGCACCGCCTGCAACTACTGCCAGCCCTGCCCTGAGGGGGTGCTGATCCCCAAAATCTTTGAGATATATAATGAAGGGCACATGCTAAGCCGCCATGAGGCCATGTCCCGGCAATACAAGCAGGTGATCAGGGCTGAGGGGGACGCCTCCTTCTGCGTGGCCTGCGGCCAGTGCGAGGCCCTATGCCCCCAGCAGCTGCCCATCATCGACCTCCTGCAGACCATCGACCGGGAACTCAGGCAGGATGCAGTTTAATCTCTATGGCCTGGCCATTGCCCTGGGGGTGGCGGCTGCCATGCTGTATATGTCCCGCCAGGAGCAGGCCCAGGGCCTGCCCCGGGACACCGGCATTGACATCGCGCTGTACGCCGTGCCCCTGGCGGTGGTGGTGTCCAGGCTCTATTATGTGGCCTTCACCTGGGACCGCTACAAGGGCGACCTGCTGGGCATCCTCCGGATCTGGGAGGGCGGGGTGGCCATCTATGGCGGCATCATCGGCGGCGCCCTTGGGGTGTGGTGGCTTTCCAGGCGGAAAAAGCTGCCCTTCCTGGCGCTGGCAGACCTGGTGGCCCCGGGCTTGCTGCTGGGCCAGGCGATTGGCCGCTGGGGCAACTTCTTCAATGGCGAAGCCTATGGCCGCCTGATCACCGACCCGGCGCTGCAGTTCTTCCCCCTGGCGGTGTATGCTGACGGGGCCTGGCACATGGCCACCTTCTTTTATGAATCCATGTGGAACCTGGCCGGGGTGCTGTTTTTGCACCTGAACCGCAAGCGCTTCCTGGCAAGGGGGCGTGGCGTGCTTTTCGCCTGGTATGTGATCTGGTACGGTCTGGGCCGCATGGTGATTGAGGGGCTGCGCACCGACAGCCTGATGTGGGGCAGCTTCCGGGTGTCCCAGGTTTTGAGCGTCCTGCTGGTGCTGGCGGCGGGCGCCTGGGTTATCAGGCGGTATAGACGATGAGATACCTGCCCCTGTATCGCCTTCTGGTGCGCCTGATGCCGGGCAAGCGCCGGGGGCTTCATGTCATCCAGGGTGACCCGGCGATGGCAGAGCAGTTCGCAGCCATCTACCGGCGCCACCGTGCCCGGGGCGCGGCCCTGGGCTTGTTTGACAAGGACGGGCTCACATGCCACCTGGCCTATGGTCAGGCCCGGCGGAACATGCCGGTGGATGCGCAGACCGCGTTCAGGACCGCCTCGGTGTCCAAGATGGTGACAGCGGCCTTGGTGATGAAGCTGGCGGAAGCGGGGAAGATCGACCTGGACGCTGATTTGGAAGGGGTTTTGCCGTACTCCCTCAGGCACCCGGCGGCGCCTGAGATACCTATCACCCTGCGCATGCTCATGACCCATACCGCGGCCATCAGGGATGGCAGGGCGTATATTGCCTCCCTCGGGCAGGAAGCGCCGGCGGACAGCCTGCTGGCCCAGGACAGCCACACTGCTCACCTGCCGGGGGCAGGATGTGAATACTCCAACTTTGGCGTGGGGCTGGCCGCCTGCGCGCTGGAGGGCATGACGGGCGCTTCGTTTGAGGCGCTGGCGCAAACCTGGCTGTTTGGCCCGCTGGGCATGGATGCCAGCTATTACCCCCACCGCGTGGCCTCGCCCCTGGCAGACGCCTGGCGCATTCTGCCGCCATCGCCAGCCCCCGCCTTTGACGGAAAGACAAGGCAGGGCAGCCTCAAAGCAGGCTGGGATCAACCGGACCCTTTCACCCACTACAGCCTGGCCCAGGGCAACTGCTGCATGGACATGAACAGCGCGGTCCGCCTGGGGCAGGCGCTGATGGCGCCGGGGTTTTTGAGCGCTGAGAGCCTGGACGCCATGCGCGCCCCCGCGGCCAGCCTGGCCCACCGGGATCCGGCGCTCACCCAAGGCATCGGCACGTTTTTGCTCACAGACGCAGCCCTGAGCCCCCGGCGGCTCTTTGGCCACCAGGGCATGGCTTATGGCGCGGTGCACATGATCTTTTTAGATGTGGAGCGGGGTCTGGGCATCATCAGCTTCACCACCGGCGTATCAGAAGCCCGGGAGCATATCCTGGCGGATGTCAACAAGGCACTGATAGCCGCCTGGCAGGGCAGGGCATGACGGATACAGTCATCGACATGATGAAGCGCACAGGCTGCCGGGTGATCAAGCTGGACAGCGGGGACGACATGATCATCCCCCTGGCGGTGCTGAAAAAGGCGCCGCTTGCTGTGGGTCAGGCAGTGAGCCCCGCGGAATACCGCGCCAGGGTGCTGCCCCTGGAAAAGGCGCTGGCGCTGGAGCATGCGGCCCGCATGCTGATGGGCCGGGACCGGTCGGAGGGCGAAATCCGGAAAAAGCTGCAGGATATTGGCTACCAGGAGCAGACCGTGGCGCAGACGCTAAGCCGCCTGGTGGCGTCCCGACTGGTGGATGACAGCCGGTTTGTAGCTGATTTCATCAACATGAAAATAAAGCGCGTGGGCATCATGCGCATCCGGCAGGAGCTGAGGATGAAAGGCATAGCGCCTGAAGACATTGAAGCCGCCCTGGCTGAGGCTGATGGCGAGGTCCAGCTGGATGCGGCGGTGAAGCACGCCCGAAAGGCGCTCTCCAAAAAAACAAATGATCCCAGGCATCAGGCGCGCCTGGCCTTTGCGGCCCTGGCCCGCCGGGGCTATCCGCCGGATATCGCCAGAAAGGCCCTGGAATTAGCCCAGCAGGAGGCGGATGGCCTCCCCGGCTAAGGCCATGCCCGCCACCGGCGGCACATGAGACAGCGTCCCCGGGGTGGGGCGCGAAGAGGCGTTTTTGATGTTGAGGGGCATCGGCTCCTCATCGGAATACAGCACCCGGAGGCGCTGGATGCCCCGCTCCCGGCAGGCTTTGCGCATGCGCCGGGCTAGGGGGCAGACCTGGGTTTGGTAGATGTCCGCAAAGCGGAAGCGCAGCGGATCCTGCCGGTTGCCCGCGCCCATGGCGCTTAGCAGGATGAAGCTTCCCGCCTGCGCTTTTTCCGCCAGCAGCAGTTTGGCTTCCAGGGTGTCCACGCAGTCGATCACGGCGTCAGCGGCGTCAAGGGGCACGCTGTCCGCGGTCTTCCGGTTGTAGAACACCGGGCAGAGGTCCAGTCTGACCGCCGGGTTGATGTCCCGCAGCCGCGCGCCTGTGGCCTCGGTTTTAAGCTGCCCCAGGGTGGAATAAAGGGCGATCACCTGGCGGTTGAGGTTGGACAGCTGCACCCGATCGTGATCCACCAGGATCAGGCGGCCCACGCCAAAGCGGGCCAGCGTCTCAGCGCAGCTGCCGCCCACGCCACCCAGGCCGAATACGGCAACGGTTGATTGCTGGAGCTTCTGGATGCCCTCAGGCCCCAGAAGGGATTCTGTCCTTGAAAAAGGGCCGTCTGTCATCTTTTCATCCCTCAATCCGCCACCGTGGCGGTGAGCAGGCTCACCCGAAGCGCCCCAGCCTCCCGCAGCGCCCGGGCGCAGTCCTGGGCGGTGGCTCCGGTGGTGCGCACGTCATCCACCAGCAGAATACTCTTGCCGGTCACCTCGGCCACGGCGCGGTACTTGTTGTGCGCGTTTTCAAGCCGCGCCACCCGCTTGAGGCTGGACTGGCGCCTGGTTCTCTCGTGTTTTTCAAGGGCGATCAGCAGTGCCAGGTCCGGCCGGTGATGCTGGATCATCCGGCAGAGCATCTCCGCCTGGTTGAACCCGCGCTGCCGGTGGTTGGATCTGTGCAGGGGAACTGGCACCAGATAATCAAAATGCTGGCCGGTGATGGTAAGCGCCATGGCCTGAGCCAGTGGCCGCCCCGCCGCCTCAACCGGGCCAAACTTGAGCCGGAGCACCAGCTGCCGCGCCTCTTCCCGGTGGTGGAAGGGGGCAAAAGCCCGGTCAATGCCCATCAGGCCACCCTGGGCGCAAAAGGAGCACTGCTTGCCCTGGCTCAAAAAGGACAGGCAGCGGGGGCAGAATAGCTGCTCAATCCCCTTTTCCGACAAGGCTTGCGCACAGGAAGCGCACAGCAGCTGGCCCGCGTCCAGCCTCCTGGGCTCATCACAGCCCAGGCAGCGGGCCTGGGGGAAGAGCAGAGAGGAAAGAAACGCGCCGATTTTCATGCGATTTCACCGGTTTCAAGCGCCAGCCACCGCCCCAGCAGCGAATAGCGCCGGCGCTCCAGATTGTTTGACACCATCATCTGCACCACGCTCTGCCGCCCCACCAGCACCACCAGGCGCCGGGCCCGGGTGACAGCGGTGTAGAGCAGGTTTCGAGTCAGCAGCATCCGGGGCCCGCCGATCACCGGGATCACCACCGCCGGGAACTCGCTTCCCTGGCTTTTGTGCACCGATAGGCAATAGGCCAGTTCAACCTCCTCCAGCTGCTGATACTCATAGATCACCTTGCGCTGGTCGTCAAAAAGCACGGTGAGGGACTTGTCCTCCGGGTCTATCTCGGTGACAAAGCCGATGTCCCCGTTGAAAACCCCCAGGCCTTCCTCCCCTTCAGGGGCTGTCCAGGCGATCTGGTAGTTGTTTTTGATCTGGATGACCTTGTCACCCTCTCTGAGCGTCATGTCCCGGTACTGCAGCTCTTGCTTGAAGGGATCAGGCGGGTTCAGGGCTTCCTGCAGCATCTGGTTGAGCGCGCCCACGCCGCAGACCCCCTTTTTGGTGGGGGAGAGCACCTGGAGCGTGCGCGCGCTGTCCGGCTCCTGCAAGTATTTGGGCAGGCGCGTGGTGCACAGCGCCACGATGCTCTGGGCCGCGGCATTGGCATCCGGCTTCATCTCAAAGAAAAAGTCACTCCCGGGGCTGTTGGCCACCGGGTCCTCCCCCCGGTTGATGCGGTGGGCGTTCATCACGATCATGGACTGCTCCGCCTGGCGGAAGATCTCCTTCAGGCGCATCTGGGGGATGCCTGGGCAGGAGAGGATATCCGCCAGCACGTTACCAGGGCCGACGCTGGGCAACTGGTCAGCATCCCCCACCAGGATCAGCCTGGTGCCCGGGGCGATGGCCCGGAGGAGGCTGCGCATCAAAAACACATCAACCATGGACACCTCGTCCACAATCACGCAGTCACAGCTCAGCTGGTTGTCCTCATCCATCTGGAACACACCCTCCTCCCCGCCAAACTGGAGCAGCCGGTGGATGGTGCTGGCCTCCTGCCCTGTGGCCTCGCTCATGCGCTTGGCGGCGCGGCCGGTGGGGGCGGCCAGCAGGGTTTTGGTTTCCTCGCCCAAAACAGCCAGGAGGCAGTTGATCAGCGTGGTCTTGCCGGTGCCCGGGCCGCCGGTGATGACCGAAAGCCCCGACTCCGCCGCAAGGCCTATGGCCTGGCGCTGGGCCGGGCTGAAGCGGATGTGCTCATGCTTCTCAAAAGCATCGATCCGGTTTTCGATCTGCGCCTGGAACATCTGCTGGCTGCAGGCCTTGAGCATCATCAGCCGCCGGGCGATCTCCTGCTCCGCCTGCACATAGGCGGTGAGGCTGATGAGGGCTGTCCCCTCCAGATCCAGGCGCAGTATATCCCGGTTCAGACACAGGAAATCCACCTGGGGGAGGAGCAGCGCCTCGCTGGCCCCCAGCAGCTGACAGGCTTTGTGCACCAGCTCGGCCTCCGGCAGATAGGTGTGGCCCGAACCCGCGGCGGCATCCCGCAGCACATGCTTGATGCCTGCCCGCAGACGGAAGGTGCTCTCCGGGGTCACTCCCAGGGACTGGGCGATGCGGTCAGCGGTCAGAAAGCCCACGCCCTCGATATCATCGATGAGCCGGTAGGGGTTTTCACGGATGAATCGCTCCGCCTGATCCCGGTAGAGCTTGTTGATTTTATTGGAGAGCGACGGGGTGATGCCGTAGCGCTGCAAAAAAAGAAAGGTGTTGCGGCTTTGCTGCTGGGCGGCAAAGCTCTCATAGATCTGCTGCATGCGCTTTTTGCCGATCTTGGGCACCTCGGTGAGCCGCTCAGGGTGGGCGGAGAGCACCTCCAGGGTGTCCTGCCCAAAGGTTTCGACAATCAGCCGGGCGGTGGATGGCCCCACGCCGCGGATGAGGCCGCTGCCCAGGTAATGCTCAATCGCGTCCAGGGTGGTGGGGCGCTCCACCTGGAAGCCCGCGGCTTTGAACTGCCGGCCGTACTGGGCGTGCTGTGTCCACTCGCCCTCCAGCTGCAGTTGCTCACCGTCTGTCAGCTCCGGGAAGATGCCCACCGCTGTTTGCAGGTTGCCCTCTACCCGCAAGGAGATGACACTGTAGCCGTTGTCATCATTGCGAAACAGGGTGCCGTTCACGGTGCCGCGCAGCGTTTCCATCCATGCCCTCCTTAAACTGGCCTTATTATAACAGGCAAAGCTGCCCCAGTAAACGGAATGCGCCTGATGTGGGCGCATGCCCTGCGCTGTCATAGGGCAGGCTGGAGATTTTTCTGCTTGACATTCCGTTCTTCCTATGCTAACTTACCCCTTGCGGTTACGCGGTCATGGCGGAATTGGCAGACGCGCTAGATTCAGGTTCTAGTGTTCGCAAGGACATGGAGGTTCAAGTCCTCTTGACCGCACCAGCATGAAGCCTCTGAGGGATCAGGGGCTTCTTCTTTTTTTCTTTGGATGACTGGCATAGCGTGAAAGGGCGCTGATGAAGCCGAACGCAGCTTGACAACTATTACGGATGGCGATATAATACGGATGCCGTAATAGAAGGGGGGAGATGGTGTGCGTGTGGATCCTATCGGTGCGCTGACTGAGCTGTCCTTTTTGGTGTTGCTGTCACTTTATCAGCCGCGCCACGGCTATGCGGTGATGCAGTTCATTGAGCAGGAAACTGGAGGGCGGCTGTGCCTGGGCGCGGGATCGCTTTATGGGGCGCTGAACAATCTGGCTGACAAAGGGTGGATCAAAGCGCTCAGCGGAGCAGATCCCAGGCGCAAGGAATACATCATCACCAGCCTGGGCCGGCAGGTTGTCCGGGGTGAAATGGCGCGACTAAGTGAGCTGGCAGCCATAGCGGCGCAGATCACGGGAGGGGAATAATGAGCAAAAAGATGTACCGGTTTTTCTATGGCTTCCTGGATGCCCAGCAGCGGTTTTTGAATCGGATGGCCGGAAAGGGATGGCGGCTGGTGCGCACAGGCCGCCTGGTCTATGAGTTTGAGTCCTGTGGGCCGGATGCTTACAGCTACTGCATTGATTTTGTGGCGCACAAATCCTGCAGGTCATCAAAAGACTATCAGCGCTTTTTGGAGGAGATGGGCTACCGGGTTATGACCAAGCCCGTCAATCTCAACTTCTCCCTGGGCAAGGTGCGTTTCCGGCCTTGGGGTGAGGGGCTGGGCAAAGTGGCCACGGCCCCCGGCGCGTTCAACAAGGAGCTGCTGATTGTTGAAAAACCAAGCGAGGGCAAGCCCTTTAAGCTACACACGTCCATGGAAGACCGCATCGCCTATTACGGCACCCTGCGCTCGGCCTGGACAGCGCTGGCCCTTGGCCTGGCCGCCGCTGCGGTCTATTCCTTTATCCGCGATGAAGCGCTCTGGAAATCCATCACATGGGCTATCCTGGCCTTGGTCCATCTACGGCCGGCCGTTCACAGCCACCACACCCTGCTGGCACTTAAATCAGAGTCGGAGGTGACAGAATCATGAAGCACCTTGCCTTAATCATGCTGGCATGCCTGCTGTTGTTTGGCGTCTGCCAGGCGTCAGAAAAAGATTTTCTCGCCTACTTCGATGAGAATGCCCTGTCTGACCTCAAGGTGTGGGTGGAGGACATCGCGGAAAGAAAGATCCTGATCATGGGGGAGCATCACGGCGTTGCTGAGAACTATGATCTTTATCTGAAAATCCTGGAGAGCCTGCCGGATGAACAGATCCAGCTGGTGATTGAGATGTCGCCAAGCTTTGCTTTCGTATGCGGCCAGTTTCTCAAAACAGGCGATGAAGCGCTGCTAAAAAACAGCATCGCCCATCTGGAAGGCACCTTTGCGTTTGCCCAGGAACATCTGTGGTTCTGGCAAGGGGTCAAGCGGATCGCAGATGGCGGCAAGCGCATTGACATCATTGGGGTTGACCAGGAGTTTCAGCTGAAGAATTTCGCCCTTGCGCTGCTGCTTATCGATAAAGACCGGTTTTCACCGGTGCTGGAACGCATCGATGCAGCGGGAAGAATCGGCGGGGATGCCCTGATGGAGACACTGGGGGCAACTGTCAAGGAATACAGCGCATTGCCCATTGAACAGGAACAAGACCAGTCGATACATGATATCATTCTCAGCCTTTCACAGCTGCTTGATAACCCCATGGGCGAGAAGGGGCGCGATGTGCCGCTTTATCAAACATTCGCCCGCAAGGTGAACCCTGACATCTCTGCCCTGGGCATCTTTGGCGGGCAGCACGTAGCCAAAACAGCGCAAGGCACGAGCATGGCCTCCTTGCTGAAGGAAGATGGCCGGTTTGGGAACAAGATGGCGGTGGCCCAGCTATTCTATGTGGATACAAGCTATATGAGCGCCCAGTCCGGAGAAGCGCTTCCCCTGCAGGGGCTGACGCAGGATTCCATCATGGTGCAGCACGCTCTCCAGCAGAAAGCCCGGGTTGCCATCTACCGCTTGCCGCCCAGCCCCTTGTTTGGAGGGCCGGGTGTCAGGGGGCTTTCGCTGCCCAGCCTGTACGATTACGCGCTCATCATGAAAAACGCCCAGGCAACAACCTCTTTTGACCTGAAATAATCAATCTGTGCGCCCAAGACAAACACCCCCAAAGTTGGACAACAGCCAACATTGGGGGTGCTTTTTTGCTTCAAACAGGGCGGGCGGTTACTTGATGTAGCTCGCCCCAACCTCCAGCGCCTTGATGTTCAGCGCCACCAGGTGGGCTTTGGGGCCGGTGAAGACGTGGGAGAGCATGTCGGCGATGGTCTCCAGCTTCAGCGCCCCTGTGGCTTTGATGTAGGCGCCCAGCATGATCATGTTGGCCACCTTGAAGCTGCCCAGCTTGCCCGCCTCCTCCATGGAGGGGATGTAGTAGGCCTTCACATCCTGGCGGCTGACCTTCTGCTCTGCCTGGGATGCGTTCACCAGGATGAGGCCGCCGGAGGTCACCTGCGGCTCAAACTTCGCAAGGGAGGGCCCGTTCATGGCGATGAGCTCCGAGGGACGGCTGACCACCGGGGAGCCGATGGGCTCGTCCGAGATCACCACGGCGCAGTTGGCCGTGCCGCCGCGCATCTCCGGCCCATAGGAGGGCACCCAGGAAACCTCATACCCTTCTTTTAGCCCTGCTTCTGTCAGGGTCTTGCCGATGGACATCACACCCTGGCCGCCAAAGCCCGCGATGATGATCTCTCTGGTCATGCCTGCACCTCCACATCTTTCACCACGCCCAGGGGATAGTACTGGGTCATGTTGGACTTCACCCACTTGCCAGCATCCACTGCGCTCATGCCCCAGTTGGTGGGGCAGGTGGACAGCACCTCGATAAAGGTGAAACCGATGCCCTGCATCTGGAGGGTGAAGGCTTTTTTGATGGCGCGCTTGGCCTTGTTGAGGCTGGGGATATCTGCCACGCACACCCGCTCGGCATAAGCCATGCCATCCAGGGTGGAGAGCATTTCTGCCATGCGCACGGGCAGGCCATGGAGCTCCCGGGTGCGTCCGCTTTGGGAGGTGGTGGATTTCTGGCCTTCAAGCGTGGTGGGGGCCATTTGCCCGCCGGTCATGCCGTAGATGGCATTGTTGATGAAAATGGTGGTGAAGCGCTCGCCCCGCATGGCGGCATGCATGATCTCAGCAGCGCCGATGGAGGCCAGATCACCGTCTCCCTGATAGGTGAACACCGGAAGCTCCGGGTGGGTGCGCTTCACGCCGGTGGCAACCGCCGGGGCACGCCCGTGGGCCGCTTCGATGAAGTCACAGTTGATGTAGTTGCCTGCCAGCACCGAGCAGCCCACCGGGCACACGCCCACTGCTGTGTCCAGCAGGTCCATCTCGGTGAGCACCTCGGCGATCAGTTTGTGGATGATGCCATGGTGACAGCCGGGGCAGTAGTGGGTCTCCACATCCTGGAGCCCGGGGCTGCGCTGATAGACGATCTGGCTCATGGTTTCACCTCCTGGAGGATCTGGCGGACCTTGTCCGCGACGTCGTCGGTTTCGGGGATCATGCCGCCGGTGCGGCCGTAAAAGGGCGTGGGTTTGAGCCCGCACATGGCCAGGCGCACGTCCTCCACCATCTGTCCGCTTGACATCTCAACGGTGAGCACCGCCTTGACGCTCTGTTGCTGCGCCGCCTTGCGCAGCGCCTCATAGGGATAGGGCCACAGGGTGATGGGGCGGAAGATGCCCACCTTGATGCCCTCCTGCCTCAATTTCCGCGCCGCGGACTGGCAGATGCGTGAGGTGGTGCCATAGGCCACGATGATAAGGTCCGCATCCTGGCAGTCGATCTCTTCCCAGCGGGTCTCTTTATCTGCAATGCGCTGGTATTTGCCGGTGAGCTCCTGGTTGAACCGCTCATTCTCTGGGGACTGAAGCCTCAACGAGGTGACAAAGTGGGTTTTGCCGGGCGCCTCCCGGCCAAGGGCGGCCCAGTCCTTGGGGGGCAGTGCGACTGCTTCGCGCTCTTTCCACACGATGGGTTCCATCATCTGGCCGATCATGCCATCGGCCAAGATCATCACGGGGTTGCGATAGATATCCGCCATATCGAAGGCGTCTGCCACCAGATCCACCGCCTCCTGGATGCCCGAGGGCGCCAGCACGATCATGTGCCCGTCCCCGTGGCCGGGGGCGCGGGTGGCCTGGAAATAGTCCGCCTGGCCGGCCTGGATGGTGCCAAGCCCGGGGCCGCCCCGCATCATGTTGACAATCACCGCCGGGAGCTCAGCCCCGATCAGATAGCTGATGCCCTCCTGCTTGAGGCTGATGCCGGGGGAGGAGGAGGAGGTCATGGCCCGCACGCCTGCCGCTGAGGCGCCATAGACCATGTTGATGGCCGCCACTTCGCTCTCCGCCTGCAAAAACACGCCGCCTGTCTCTGGCATCCGGTGGCTCATATACTCGGGAATCTCGTTCTGGGGGGTGATGGGGTAGCCGAAATAGGCTTTGCAGCCGGCGCGGACGGCCGCCTCGGCGATGGCCTCGTTGCCCTTCCATAACTCTTTTTGCATCTTACTTCTTCTCCTCGTCCAGTTTTTCAACCGTGATCACTGAATCCGGGCAGATCTTGGCGCAGTTGCCGCAGGCGATGCACTTGTCCTGATCGCTGATGCCGGAGGGGTGATAGCCTTTGACGTTGGTCACCGTCTCATCCAGCCACAGGATGTGTTTGGGGCATACGCTCACGCACAGGCCGCAACCCTTGCAACGGTCCAGATTGAATGTCACCTTTGCCTTCATGAAAACCTCCTCATTTGAATGATGCTTACTCCCAGGGGCGCTTCATCAGAAGCGTCAGTGGGAGGATGGGTTTTGGGAGCGTCGGGTCTGCCGCCAGGCTTTGCTTGACGCCGTGGCAGATGAGGGGAAGCCCGGTGAGGGCGGCGATCTCCTGGGTGAAGCGCGCGCCAGACAGGACAAGCCCGGCGTCTGTCTCATCCAGCAGGTGGGTGTTATTGACAAGCCCGGTCGCGCTCAGTTTGGCCCGGGCCTCTATCTGGCGCAGTTGTTCCGCGGCTTCCCCGGGGCTTTGGGTGATGAGCCTGGCCTGGTTGACTACATACCACACGGCAGGGCGGTGTTTCCCAAGCGCCTGGGCGAACGCGGCCAGCACCACAGCGCCCTTGTCCCCGCCGATGTCCATCACCCCGGTGAGGGTTTCATCCTGGATCATAGTCCACAGGTCGGGTGGGACAGCGGGAAGATCCGCGGCCCAGGTTTCCCTGGCCGGGGCGATGAGCCTCACACCCGCTTCCTCCAAGGCATCCCCCTTCTCCCGGGAACGGAAGTAGGGGTTGACGATGTCAAGGTCCGCCAGGGCGGTGCGCCGGCCCATGCCTGACAGCAGCAGCGCCAGATTGATCGCGATCTCGGTCTTTCCGCTGCCGTAAGGGCCCAGGATGATGAAAATGCGGTGCGCGTCCAGCAGCGCTTTCAAGTTAGTCAAGGCGGATCGCTTCCTCCTGGCCGGTGGCGAAGCGCCAGGCGCCCTCGGCCAGCGCGGCCAGTTCATCCTCACCCGGGTAGACCGTGCACCCGGCGATCCAGCGCACCCGGGAGATGATGGCGTCGGTGATGGATTCATTAAAGGCCAGGCCGCCGGTGAGGAGGATCTGGTTCACCTCACCGCCTAAAACCGTCGACAAGGCGCCGATCTGCTTGGCGATGTTATAGGTCATGGCGTCAAGGACCAGCGCCACCTCCTGATTGTCCTTTGCGCGCTGAATCAGTGCCCGGACATCGTTGGTGCCAAAATAGGACATGAGCCCGCCGCGGTAATACAGCGCCTTGCGCAGTGCCTCGGTATCCCCACCATGCGCATGGACCAGTTGAAAGAGGCTTTTGTGGCTCAGGGCGCCCACCCGTTCGGGGGAGAAGGGGCCTTCTCCGTCCACGCCGTTAGAGACATCGATGGCGCGCAGGTTTCTGTAGGCGCTGACTGAAATACCGCCGCCCATGTGGGCCACCACAAAGGAGGCTTGATGGGGGTCAAGCCCCTTGGTCTGGCAATAAAGCCGTATGACGCGCTTGGCGTTTAAGGCATGGAAAATGCTGGAACGCTCCACCCCCTGGTAGCCAGACACCCTGGCGACATCGGCCAGCTCGTCTGTGCAGGGGGCGTCCACAAATACCGCGGGGATGCCCGTGGCCTGCTGCCAGGAAAAGCCGATTAAAAGGCCGATGTTGGAGGCGTGCTCACCAAACCGCCCGGTTCGGGCGTCCTCCGCGATGCTGTCAGTGATGTGATAGACGCCGCCGGGCATCGGCCGGGTGATGCCGCCGCGCATGGCGAATACGGCAAAGTCCCTGAGCTGATAGCCCTTATCGTTGAGCCACCCCTCTATCACGCCTTTGCGGAAATCCCGCTGCTGGGTGATGGTGGTCTGCCTGGCGATGTCTTCCTTGCTGTGGCGGAAGGTTTCAGCCAGCAGCTGCTCTGTATCCTCAAAAATGCCTGCCTTGGTGGAGGTGGACCCCAGGTTTACAACTAAAATCTTCATCAAATTGCTCCGGATCGCGCCTGTTTTAATGCTGGTGCGCATAGCATACCTTGACAGCGGCCAGAATGCAATAGCATACATGGCTGTATATTTTTTTCTAAAAGTATTGCAACTGATGTGCGATCGGGGTTATAATCGGGCGTAATAACACAAACGGAGGAAAAACATGGGCGATTTTATGGTTTTTGATTACATGCAGAAATTTCAGTATGAGCAGGTCATCCATTTCTATGACCGGTCAACGGGGCTCAAGGGCATCACCGTCATCCACAACACGACGCTGGGGCCGGCGCTGGGCGGCACCCGCATCTGGAATTACGCCACCGAGCAAGAGGCCCTCATCGACTGCCTGCGCCTGGCTCAGGGCATGACCTACAAATCAGCGGCCGCGGGCCTGAACCTGGGCGGCGGCAAGACAGTTTTGATCGGTGACGCGACCAAGGTCAAGTCAGAAGCCTATTTCAGAGCCCTGGGCCGCTATGTCCAGAGCCTTAATGGCCGGTACATCACGGCTGAGGATGTGAACACCTCCACCAAGGACATGAGCTATGTGGCCATGGAGACCGACCATGTGGTGGGCCTTGAGGGCAAGAGCGGCAACCCCTCCCCGGTGACGGCCAAGGGCGTGTTCTACGGCATCAAGGCCGGGCTGTTCAAGAAGTTTGGAAGCGCGGATGTGGCGGGGCGCAGCTTTGCCGTGCAGGGCGCTGGCCAGACCGGCTATTACCTGATCAACTATCTGGTGGAGGAAGGCGCCAAGGAGATTTTCTTCACAGAGCTGAACCCCAGGCACATTGAGCGGATGAACCGGGAGCATCCCCAGGTGAAGTTCGTCAAGCCTGAGGAAATTTTCAGCCAGGATGTGGACGTGGTCTCCCCCTGCGCGCTGGGCGGCGCCCTCAATGACCAGACCATCCCCCAGATCAAGGCTGGGATCGTCGCCGGCTCATCCAACAACGTGCTGCTGGATGAAGAGGCGCACGGCAAGATGCTCCAGGACCAGGGCATCATCTACTGCCCGGACTTTGTGATCAACGCCGGGGGCATCATCAACGTCTATCATGAGCTGCACGGCTACAACAAGGACAGGGCCATGGCCGATGCCGCCAAGATCTATGACCGGGTGCTGGAGATATTTGCCATCGCTGAAAAAGAGGGCATCACCACCCAGGCCGCAGCCAAGGTGTTCGCCATGCAGCGCATTGAGAACATCAAAAACCTGCACGACAACTATATTCCGCGCTAAAAATCTGCTATAAGGCCTATTGCGGATAGGCCGGGCCACGCTCCTGGGCGTTTTGCAGCCAGGCGCACACCAGCATCAGCGCCAACGCCACCATCTGGAAGATGGCGCAGGCCAGGTTCAGGGTGTGAACGCCAAATTGATCCGCGATAAAACCCGCCAGGGGATTTGCCAGAATGGCAGCCAGTGCGCCGCTCATGGATACCAGCATCTGGGCGCGCACTTTTTCATGGGGTTTGACGATGTCATTGACAAAATACATGGAGCTGATGCCATACAGGCCAAAGCACAGGAGGCTCACCCCGGTGGCTGCGAGGATGCCGGTTATCGTGCTTGAAAACAGGATGATCATGGCCTTCGCCAGATAGCTGACAAAGGCCACTGTGAGGATGGCCCTGGCACGGAGGCGGCGGAGCAGCCAGGGGGTGAGGAGCATGCCGGGCATCTCCGCGCCCACCTGGATGAACAGCGCCAGGCCCAGATCGCGCTGGCTACCGCCGGCGGAAAAGATGATCCTGGGCAGAAACAACAAAGTGTTGCTCTGGCCCGCGTTCATCACGACGCTGGCCAGCAGGAACAGCTGCAGAACCTGGTTTGAGCCCAGCAGATGGCGCAGGCTGGTGTGGCCGGAGGACGCCAGGGTGACGGGTCTTGTCAAGACCGCTTCTGTGCCCGGCATCTTCAGCGCAAAAAACAGGGCGACGAAGAACATCGCCAGGCACAGGGGCATCAGGATGGCAGCGGAGAAGCGTTCAAGCGCCAGGCCCAGAAAGAAAGCAGCCAATGCGTACATCACGGCGCTTACACCTCGCGGCCAGCCCAGGTTAATGGGGACGCCCAGGTTGATAAACTGCATGATCAGCGCGTTATAAAGCCCCGGCATGGCGTTGATCAGGCCGCCGGCCAGGCTGAAGACGATCAGCATCAGGATGATGGGCAGGGGCACAAGCGCAAGCAGGGCCACCAGCGCCAGAATGCCCAGATAGATGAGGGCTGCTGTGCGCTTGATGGGGATATGGGGATGTTTGTCAGCGTAGGAGGAGACAAACAGCTGGAACACCACGGTGATGATGGAGATGAGGGATGAGGTAAACCCGATGAGGGTGTCGCTGAAGCCGTAAAAGCCCAGGTAGACTGCCATGAAGCCGGTGAAGGTACACACACCCAGCCAATAGGAAGACTGGAGGCCGGCGTACATGGCCTCGATTTTGAAGGTCTTGCTCTTGCCTGGCTGCATGGTCGGTCATCCTCCTGAGGTCATTGCCTGTGAACCAGCCATATCTTACGACATTATCGGAAGATGTCAAGATTGGGAAGGTAAATTGACATGCTCGGGAAGAATATTCAGCCTTGTATATTTCTGGCGCAGGGGTTATACTGGAAGTGACAAAAAGGCATAACAGGAGGTAGTTATGATTATCGGCATTCCCAAGGAGATCATGCACGATGAGGATCGGGTGGCGGCGACGCCGGCGACCTGCGAGAAGTACATCCAGGACGGGCATAAGGTGCTTATCCAGGCAGGAGCCGGAGAGGGCGCCTATTTTCATGACGATCAGTACGAAAAGGTCGGGGCCACGGTGGTGCCCGATGCCCTGACGGTGTACGAAAACGCCGAGCTGATCCTGAAGGTGAAGGAACCACTGTTTAACCACGACCTGAACCGCCACGAGGTGGACATGATGCGCCCGGGGCAGTATCTGATCACCTTTATCCACCCGGCGGCGCCCGCCAACCACGAGATGGTGGGCAACCTCGCCAAGCGCGGGGTGATCGCCATGACCCTGGACGGCGTGCCCCGCATCAGCCGGGCCCAGAGCATGGACGCCCTCACCAGCATGTCCACCTGCGCGGGCTACAAGGGGACGCTGATGGGCTGCAACCTGCTGCCGCGTTTTGCGCCCCAGATCTTCTCAGCCGTCGGCATGATCAAGCCCATCAACATGCTGGTGGTGGGCGTGGGTGTGGCGGGCTTGCAGGCCCTGGCCACCGGAAAGCGCCTGGGGGCCAAGACCTTTGCCGCTGACATCCGCCCTGCCGCCCGGGAGCAGGCCCAGAGCCTGGGTGCCCAGGTGCTTGACCTGGGGATTCCCGATGACGCGGGCGTGGGGGAGGGCGGCTATGCCAAGGCCCTGAACGCCGAACACCTGGCCCAGGAGCGCAGCGTGCTGGCGGAAAAGCTGCCGGAAATGGACCTGGTGTTCCTCTCAGCGCTGATTCCGGGCAAGCTTGCGCCGGTTCTGGTGACTGAGGACATGGTGAAGGCCATGAAGCCGGGAGCTGCGATCGTGGACATCTCCATCGACCAGGGCGGCAACTGCCAATTGACCCCGCCGGGGGAGATCGTCACCATGCACCATGTGCATCTGGTGGGCATCAAGAATATACCTGGGCTGCTGCCTGAAAGCGCCACCACCATGTTTGCCATGAACGTGTATAACCTGGTGCACTACCTGCTGAAGGATGGCAGTTTCCATCTGGACCGGAAGGATGAAATCATCGATGGCATCCTCACCACCATTGATGGACAGATCGTGCACCAGGGCGCGCGGGAGGCGATGAAGCTGTGACGGGACTTGAAATCATCCTGGTTGTGGTCTTTGTGGTGGCGGCGCTGCTGGGCTATAAGCTCATTGGTGCCGTGCCCAGCCTCCTGCATACCCCGCTGATGAGCGGCATGAACGCGCTATCGGGCATCACCATCCTGGGGATGATCGCGGTGACTGCCTTTTCCAACAGTGCCCTGGCCCGTCTTGTGGGCATGATCGGCATCATCGCCGCCACCATCAACGTGGTGGCGGGCTTTGGGGTAACTGACAGAATGCTCCACATGTTCAAGGGTGGCGCAGCAGTGGAGGAGAAAGAAAAATGAATACGCCATCCCCTTTCATGACGGTGTTTTCCTATGCCCTTCCCCTGCTTCTAAGCCTGGGGGTGCTGTATGGCATCAGGCTGATGAGCCATGTTAAAACCGCTGCCCGCGGCAACCGCATCAGCGCCCTTTGCATGCTGCTGGCTATCATCTATGTGTTTGTACGGACTGATCTGGCAGGATCCCTCGTGTATATCATCCTGGGGCTTGCCGCAGGCACCCTGCTGAGCGTCTGGATGACGATCAAAGTGAAGATGATCCAGATGCCCCAGATGGTGGGCATGCTCAACGGCCTGGGCGGCCTGGCGTCGGCCCTGGCGGCGATTCTGACCTTGTTTTCCGGCCAGATCCAGTCCCCCTTCAGCCTGTTGACTTCAGCTCTGGCGCTGGCTGTGGGCGCTGTCACCTTCTCCGGCTCCATGGTGGCCGCCGGGAAACTCCAGGGCCTGCTGCCCCAAAAACCCAAGGTGTACCCCGGGCATAAGGCGGTCACCATGCTGATTCTGATCGCGATGGTTGTTTGCATCGCCGCCTTGCCCGCAGCATTTGGGGACAGGGCCTGGCTGACGGTCTTGATTTCGGTTCTTGGCCTGCTGTTTGGCTATTTCTTTGCCATCCGGGTGGGCGGGGCGGATATGCCCATCACCATCAGCCTTCTCAACTCCACCTCAGGGGTGGCCGCCGGCATCGCCGGCATGGCCCTGGGGGATATCCTGCTGGTGTCGGTGGGCGGCATTGTGGGGGCCTCGGGCCTCCTGCTCACCCAGATCATGTGCCGGTCCATGAACCGCAGCCTTGGTGCGGTGCTGTTTGGCAAGGCCGCGGCGCCTGCCCCGGCAAAGCCCGAGCCCGTCCCTCCTGCGGCTGAGGAAAGCGCGGCGGAGCCCACCCCGGCGCAAGAGCCCCAGAAGGCTGACCCGGCGGAGTGGCTGCAGGAAGCCGGCAGCGTCATCATCATTCCTGGTTATGGCATGGCCCTCTCCCAGGCTCAGGAGCAGGTGAAAACCCTGTCTGACCGCCTGGAGGCCAAGGGCGCCAGGGTGCGCTTTGCCATCCATCCAGTGGCTGGCCGCATGCCCGGGCATATGAACGTGCTGCTGGCTGAAGTGGATGTGCCCTATGACAAGCTCTATGAGATGGATGACATCAACCCGGACTTTGCCCAGACAGATCTGGCGATTGTCATCGGCGCCAACGACGTGGTGAACCCAGCCGCCAACACGGCGGAGGGCACCCCCATCTACGGCATGCCGGTGCTGGACGCGGAGAAGGCCAAGCGCCTGATCATCTGCAACTTTGACACCAAGCCCGGCTATGCCGGCGTGCCCAACCCCCTCTATAATGGCGCGCCCAACATCCATCTGATGCTGGGCGACGCAAAGGAAAGCCTGGAAAAACTTCTCTCAAACCTCTGATCGTGCTTTGAGAGATTGAAGCGGGGAGGGAGATTTCGAAAAATCTCCCTCCCCGCTTGATTGAGTCCCTATACCAGCGAACGGGTCGCTACCAGCGGTATGCCGGTGCCCGCCACGTCCTCCAGCAGCACATCGCCCATTTCGATGGGCAGGCGCAGTTTCAACTGCCGGATTTCCGACATGCACTGCGCGATCTTATCCTTGGGGATGGGGGACCGGGTCTTCAGGCTCACGGGAACCGCGCTGCCTGAAACCCTCGCCACCGCCGTCACCATGCGCAGGGGGCTGATGCATTCCTGCCGGGCATAGGCCTCGCCCCTTTTGCAGGCGTTGCCCTGCACCCGGGTGACGGCGCCGTTTTCAACCGTCACCGTCATCCGGCAGCCCACGGGGCAGGAGATGCAGGTGATCTCTTGTTCTGTGCCCATCATTTTCCCGCCAGCCTGATGATGGCGTTGGCGAAGATCTGCATGCTCTGCATGAGGCTGTCCAGGTTCACATGCTCATCCGCCTGGTGGGCCACGTCCGGATCCTCCGGGAAGGTGGCGCCAAAGGCCACGCCCTCCTTGAGGCTTCTGGCATAGGTGCCCCCGCCGATGGCGATGGCTTTCTTCTCGCGGCCAGTCACCTCATGGTAGGCGCTGAGCAGGCCCTGAACCAGCTCGCTGGATTCAGGGACGTAGTGGGGGCCATGAGAGCCGAGTTCTTCCACCTTGACCCCTTCCAGATGATTCTGAATCACCTGGGCCAGGCGGGCGCCGTCAACCAGCAGCGGCGTGCGGATATCCAGGGTGGCGGATACCTGGCCGTTCTCCACCCGGATGATGCCCATGCTGCAGGTGAGGTCACCGCTGATGGCATCTTTCACCTGAATGCCAAGGCCTTCGCCCAGGTATTGGGTGCCCACCTTGTTAGCCAGCTCTAAAATCGCGCCCTTGGCACCCAAATCGCGCAGGGTGATGAGCATTTGGCCAATGGCGTTGCGGGCGATGTAGGGGTAGGCGGCATGCCCGTTGATGCCGGTGGCGGTGATCCTGACAGCGCCGTCTTCCAGCTGTGCTGTGACAGGCCAGCCATATTTCCGGCTGATCTTTTCCACCTCAGGCAGCAGGCGGTCATCCCCCGCAACCAAGGCTGTGGCAGACCCCGGAATCACGTTGAAGCGCTCGCCCACGCTAAAGGACAGAACCTGAAGCCCTTCCGGGCTCAGGGGCCCTGAAAGCCGGTAGTGATAGCCGCCTTTTTCGATGTTGATCACCGGATAGGTGGCATCGGGGCTGAAGCCGTCCCGGGGCATGGTGGCCACTTTTTTGTAATGGGCGATGTCCTCCATGCCGCTTTCCTCATCGCAGCCGATGATCAGCTTGACCTTGCGCTTCAGCGGGATGCCAGCCTCCTTCACCGCGTGCATGGCATAGAGCGCTGCGGCCAGGGGCCCTTTGTCGTCGCTGGTGCCACGGCCATACATGAGGCTGCCCTCTATCTCTCCGCCAAAGGGAGCCCGGGTCCAGCCGTCACCCACGGGCACCACATCCACATGGGCCAGGATGGCCAGAGCGTCCTCATCCTTACCCTCGCCCATCCAGGCTTCCCCCACATAGCCATCCACGTTACGGGTTTCAAAGCCCAGTTCACGGCAGGACATGAGCGCCGTGTCCAGCATCCGGGCCAGCTCCGGCCCAAAGGGGGCGCCGGGGGCGGGGTCAGCCTTGAGGCTGGGAATGGCGACCCATTCTTTCAGGGTGGCGATCATCTGATCACGGTACTTTTCCACGTTCATCTTGGTGTTGCTCATGGTTTTTCCTTTCTCATCCTTCGTTCATGGCGCTGGCCAGGCGGCTGATGCCCTCCTGGAGCTGTGCCCGGGGACAGCCATAGTTGACGCGCATGAAGCCGTCCCCTGTGACCTGCCCAAAAAACCGCCCGCTGGTGAAGGCCACCTTGTGCTTTTTCAGGCGGGCTTCGATCTGGTCGTGATCCAGGCCATAGGCCCGCAGGTCCACCCAGGCCAGGTAGGTGGCCTCCATGGGGGAGACCACAGCCTTTGGCAGTTTCTCCGACAGAATCTGCGATAACAGCGCCTGATTGCCTTTTAGGTAGTGAAGCAGCCCGTCCAGCCAGTCATCGCATGCGTTGTAGGCGGCCTGGGTGGCCACCAGGGCGAAGATGTTGCCGGATTCCGCCCCTCCCCGGTGCAGAAAGCGGGCCAGCATCCGCAGGGTTTCCTCATCCCGGCAGATGGCGGCGGACTGCTTCAGCCCCGCGATGTTGAAGGTCTTGCTGGCGGCTGCCAGAAACACGGTGTCAGCGCTTGTCTCCGGCAGCGACAGGATGGGGATGAAGCGCTTGGGGGCGAAGACAAAATCCGCGTGGATTTCGTCAGATACCAGCCTTGCCCGGTAGCGCTTAAGCAGCAGCACCAGCGCCCGCAGCTCCTCCTGGCTCCAGGCACGGCCGACTGGGTTGTGGGGGTTGCAGAGGATCATCAGGCGGGCGCCGCTTATCAGATGGCGCTCTATGGCCTGGTAGTCCATGGTGTAATACCCGGTTTCGTCATGCCTGAGAGGGGCATCCATGACGATGCGGCCGGAGTCAACGATGGCACTGAAAAACGGGCCATACACCGGCGACTGGATGATCACGCCGTCCCCCGGCTGGGTCATGGTGGCCACACAGGCCCTGAGGCCTGCCACCACCGTGGGCAGCATCAGGGCATCCTGAGGCTGGAAGTGCAGATGATGGCGGCGCTGCCAGAAACCGGTCAGCGCCCTGGCGTCCTCATCCCCCACAAAGGTGTAGCCATAGCAGGCGTGCTGGGCGCGCTGGACCAGCGCCTGGCGGATGGGCTCCGCGCACCGGAAATCCATGTCCGCGATCCACAGGGGCAGCACCCCCTCAGCCATCACCTCCGGCGCCTCCCACTTAACCGCGTTGGTGCCCGTCCGGTCGATGCCCTGGTCAAAGAATGCCTCGTTATATTGCATCGCTCTTTCCTCCCGCGCAAAAGTATACATGATAGCCCTTTTTCCTGCAATGAAGGGAGACTTCCCCAAACAAGGTTTCCAGATAGCGCTGGGCTGAGGGGGCGCCCTGCTGCTTGCGGATCACAATGGCCAGGGTGCCGCCTTCAGCCAGCCGCCCGGCGCTCTCCCGGAACAGGCGGTAGACCGTCTCCTTTCCCGCCCGGATCGGGGGGTTGAGGAGGATCCAGTCAAACGCGCCCATGGTGCCTGCCAGCCCGTCCTGGCAGAGCACCCGGGCGCTGACCCGGTTGCGCCGTGCATTTTCCATGGCCAACTGGCAGGCCCTGGCGTTTATATCGATCATAGTCACCCGGCAGGCGGGGCAGAGGCGGGCCAGGATGGTTCCCACCGGCCCCCAGCCGCAGCCCAGGTCCAGCACTTCGCCTGACACCCGGTCCATAACCGCCCGCAGCAGCAGCGCGCTGCCCTCATCCAGCCCCTCCCGCGAGAAAACCCCCGCATCGGTCTGGAAATAAAAGCGCTCGCCTTCAAAATCCAGCTCAATATCCCTGAGGGCGTGCTCCGCTCCCGGCTCCGGGGAAAAATAATGCTCAGCCAAGCTTCACCGCCTCCTTCAGCTGCGCCACCTCATCCTCAGACAGCTCCCGCCAGTCGCCAGGCTGAAGGCGCTCATCCAGCCTCAGGGGGCCGAAAGCCAGGCGGGAAAGCGCTGTCACCTCATGCCCCAGCGCCTGAAACATGCGCCGCACCTGGCGGTGCTTGCCCTCCTGCAGGCGCACCAGAGCCTCGCTTTGCCCTGCGTCCCGGCGCAGGATGACCAGCTCTGCCGGCAGGGCAGTGAAATCCTTAAGCGCGATGCCCTGGGCAAACGCGGCCCTTGCGCTGTCATCCAGCCGCCCTGAAACCAGGGCGCGGTATTCCTTGGTGACCTTCCGCTGGGGGGCGAGCAGGCGGTGGGCCAGTTCGCCATCGGTGGTAAAAAGCAGGAGGCCGGCGCTGTCCTTGTCCAGGCGTCCTACCGGCATGCAGCGTAGCTTATGCAGGCGCTCAGGCAAAAGCGCCATCACAGTCTCCTGTCGGCTGTCCCGGGCGGCGGTGAGGAGGCCCACGGGCTTGTTCATCATCAGGTGGCAGGCCAGCTGGGTGGAAAGGGGCCTACCCTCAAGGGAAAGCTGGCTCCCCTCCTCTACCTGAGCCGCCACATCGCTTATGATCGCCCCATGAAGAGAAACCAGGCCGCTTTTGATCAGCTTCCTGGCTTCGTTTCGGGAGAGGCCCGCGGCCTGACTCAGCAGCCGGTCAAGCCTCATTGGCGACGGCGCTCAAGGCCAGCTTGCGCAGGGGCAGCAGCGGCAGGTACGCCACGATCAGCGCGATGAGCAGCTGATAATAGGTGTCCGGGGTGAACTTGACATTGAGGATGGTGGGCAGGAGGGAGAAGATCTTCTCAAAGATGCTGCCGGTCAGATCCTGGGACAGGTTGATCGCCATCACCGCCCCCATGGCGATCAGGCCGGGCAGGCAGAGGAGGAAATTGATGCGGCTCACATGGCCGATGTGGCGGCGCCGCAGGCGGCTGCGCTGCCAGGAGGAGGCGATGCCGGTTTCAGCCACCGGCATGCACTCAAACAGCAGGCTGCGCCGCCAGCCCAGGAAAGCGATCACAAAGGTGAGAAGGCCGATGACCACCAGAACCGCCGTGCCCTCTGAAAAGCTGCCCCCTACCAGCATGCCCAGGTCAAGGATCAGAAGGGGCAGGCGGGTGAGGTCAGCGACGCGCATATAGTAGTAATACAGCACAATGTACGCGAAAAAGGGCAGCAGGAAGGGCAGCGCCCGCATCAGCCGGTAAAATCCGGCTGCCAGCCACTTGCCGTAGTTGATGCTGCGGTCATCCCGTTCATGGCCCAGGCAGATGGCCAGCTTGGCGAAGAAATGAAAGCGGAAGGGCATCACGATGATCAGATACAGCGGCAAGGAGGCCAAAAAGGCAGCCGCCATCACGTGGTCAGCCTTCACCGTGAAAAACTTCCCGGTGATCCCGGCCAGAATCATGGGGGAAAAGGCGACGATCCGCAGCAGGATTTGAAAAAACAGCTGCAGCACGACTGCGGGCGTGTTCGTGGAGTAAGCCCGTCCGGCCCGCTTGTGGGGTGAAAGTGGGGTGGCTTGCATAGGCCCTCCTTGGATGGTATTCCATGGTGAAGTATATAGGACGGATGGAATTGTTTCAAGGGATGTAAAAGATTATTTGATGCCGGCCTGTTTCAGGTATTGTCCGGTATAGCTTTCCGGCACCTTCACGATGTCTTCCGGTGTGCCTTTTGCCACGATGGCCCCGCCCCTGTCCCCGCCTTCTGGCCCTAGGTCGATGATATAGTCGGCGGTTTTGAGCACCTCCAGGTTATGCTCAATCACCAGGACGGAGTTGCCCGCATTGGTGAGCTGCTGGAGCACCTTGATGAGGCGTGACACATCATCGATATGAAGCCCGGTGGTGGGCTCATCAAGCAGGATGATGGTGCGCCCGGTGGCCCTGCGGCTCAGCTCGGTGGCCAGCTTCACCCGCTGGGCCTCGCCGCCTGAGAGCGTGGTGGAGGGCTGCCCCAGCCTCACATAGCCCAGCCCCACCTCATGGAGGGTTTTGAGCTTCTGTTTGATCTTGGGGTGGTGCTCAAAAAAGGCCAGGGCTTCCTCCACCGTCATGTCCAGCACGTCCGCGATGGTCTTGCCGCGGTACTTGACCTGCAGGGTTTCATGGTTATAGCGCTTGCCTTTGCACGCCTCGCAGGGCACAAAGATATCTGCCAGAAAATGCATTTCAATTTTCAGCAGCCCGTCGCCCTTGCAGGCCTCGCAGCGCCCGCCCTTCACATTGAAAGAAAAGCGCCCGCTGTCATAGCCTCTGGCTTTTGCCTCATTGGTCTGGGCGAAGGTGGCGCGGATCAGGTCAAACAGCCCCGTGTAGGTGGCCGGGTTGCTCCGGGGCGTGCGCCCGATGGGGGACTGGTCGATGTTGATGATCTTGTCCAGCTGCTCAACCCCCTCGATGCTGTCATGGGGGCCGGGATAGGTGGAGGCGCGGTTCAAATCCCGGGCCAGGGCGTTGTAGAGGATCTGGTTCACCAGGCTGCTCTTGCCAGATCCTGACACGCCTGACACGCAGCAGAAAACCCCCAGGGGGAAGGCTACGTCGATGTTTTTCAGGTTGTGTGCTTTGGCGCCTTTCACGGTGAGCCATCCATTGGCCTGGCGGCGCTTTTTGGGGATGGGGATATGCTTGCGCCCGGCCAAATAGTCCCCGGTGATGGAGTTTTCGGCTGCCATCAAGTCCTTGACGCTGCCTTGGGCCACCACCTGGCCGCCCATTTCACCTGCACCCGGGCCAATGTCAACCAAATAGTCGGCGGCCCGCAGGGTGTCCTCGTCATGCTCCACCACAATCAGGGTATTGCCAAGATCCCGCAGGCGCTTGAGGGTGGTCAGAAGGCGGTTGTTGTCCCGCTGGTGCAGGCCGATGGAGGGCTCATCCAGGATGTAGAGCACCCCAACCAGCCCGGTGCCGATCTGGGTCGCCAGGCGGATACGCTGGGCCTCGCCGCCGGATAAGGTGGCAGCCCCCCGGGAAAGGCTGAGATAATCCAGCCCCACGTCGCACAAAAAGCGCATGCGCACGCTGATCTCGTTCAGGATCTGCTCGGCGATGCGCCGGTGGGTATCGCCCAGCTTTAGGTTTGCCATAAAGGCGCGGCCATCATTGAGGGTCATGTCGCTGAGCATGGCCAGGTCCATCCCACCCACCGTCACCGCCAGGGCTTCAGGCTTAAGCCTTTTGCCCTTGCATTTTGGGCAGGGCTCCTCCCGCATGAACTGCTCATACATGGCCTTGGCGGTATCGCTGGTGGTCTCCTGATAGCGCCTGAGGAGCGTGGGGATGATGCCCTCATAGATGATTTTATAGGTGCCCTGGCCGTTGATGGAGGTGAAGCGGATGGGGATCTTCACGCCCTTTGAGCCATATAGGAGGATGTCCAGGATTTTTTCTGGCAGCTCCCTGACCGGCGTATCCATGCTGAAGTGATAGTGCTCGCTCAGCCCCACAAACATCATGTGGGAGGTGCTGCGCTCGTCCCCGCTGCTGTTCCAGCCCATGGCGTTGATGGCGCCTTGGTTTAAGGTCTTGGCCATGTCAGGGATCACCATGTCGGGGGTGATATTGCGCACAGTGCCCAGGCCTGAGCATTCGGGGCAGGCACCATAGGGGGAGTTGAAGGAGAACATCCGGGGGGTGAGCTCCTCAATGTTGATGCCGCATTCGGGGCAGGCGTAGTTCTGAGAGAAGAGCAGCCGCTCGCCATCCGGCATGATTTTGACCGCCATGAGCCCCCCTGACTCCCGCAGGGCGGTCTCAATGGAGTCATTCAGGCGCTGGGCCATGCCCTCCCGCTTGATGACCCGGTCAATCACCAGATCAATATCATGCTTCTTTTTCTTGTCAAGCTCCGGCGTGTCATCCAGATCGTACACGGTGCCGTCAATCATGACCCGCACGAAGCCCGCCTTGGCGGCATCCTCCAGCAGCTTTTTGTGCTCGCCTTTTCTAGCCCTGACGATGGGGGAGAGGATCATCAGCCGGGTGTCATCCGGCATCGCCTGGATGGCGCCCACCATCTCGTCAATGGTCTGCTGGCGGATCTCCTTGCCGCACTCGGGGCAGTGGGGGATGCCGATGCGGGCGTACAGCAGGCGCAGGTAATCATGGATTTCGGTCACCGTGCCCACGGTGGAGCGGGGGTTGTGCCCGGTGGACTTCTGGTCGATGGAGATGGCGGGAGAAAGCCCTTCAATGGCGTCCACATCCGGCTTTTCCATCTGTCCCAGAAACTGCCGGGCATAGCTGGACAGGCTCTCCACATAACGCCTCTGGCCCTCGGCAAAAATGGTGTCAAAGGCCAAAGAGGACTTGCCGGAACCGGACAAGCCTGTGAATACGATCAGTTTGCCCCGGGGAAGCGTGAGGCTGATGTTCTTCAGGTTGTGCTCCCTGGCGCCTTTGATAATCAATGCATCCTGCATACGTACTCCTCTGGGTGTTGCCCGCCGAATAGTAGCACATTTGTTCCCTTAAGACAAGATGACGGGAGCAGGCAGGTGCGGTGATGGCGGCGGTGCGCCCGAACCTTTTTCTGCCCAAAGCAAAAAAAGTTCATTCACGCCCTTGACAGGGTTTTTCCGCTGTGGTAACCTGCGCCAAGTGCTCAGGAGACTTCCGCAAGGAGGACGACATGGCCCCGAAAATCAGCCCGCAAGCCACGCCAGAGGCAGCCAAGGGGGCTGTTTTTTTTAAGCCGGAGCGCAATCACACAAAAGGAGCGCAGCCATGACCGATCAGAAAGTGTTAAACAGCTACCTGCCCGATGAACGCCCCTCCCTTGGAAAACTGCTGCTCTACGCCCTGCAGCAGGTGATCGTCATGTTCCCGGCCACGGTGGCCGTGGCCCTGATCACGGGCTTCCAGGTGTCCACCACCATCTTTGCCTCGGGCCTGGCGACGGTCTGCTTCATCCTCATCACCGGGCGCAAAATTCCCATGTATTACGGCTCCTCCTTTGCCTACCTGACCGCCATTGCCAGCATGATCGCGGCAGAGGGCACGGCAGAGCAGCTGGCGGCCTTCAACGCCACCCGGATTCTGCCGCCGGAGCTGATCTCCTCTGCCCAGTTCGGCATCATCTTCTCGGGTCTGGTCTCCATCGTCGCCGGCCTTCTGGTGCGCTGGGGCGGCAAAGAAAAGGTTGAGAAAATCCTGCCTGCCCAGGTCACCGGGCCTGTGGCCATGATCATCGGCCTCACCCTGGCCGCCAACGCCATGAAGGATGCGGCCCCCCAGATGCTGGCCGATGGCAGCACCCAGTCCCAGCTGGTGTGGGTCATCTCCCTGGTGACGCTGGTGTCAACGGTGCTGTACTCCCGCAAGCTCAAGGGCTTCCTGGGCCAGCTGCCACTGCTTCTGGGCGCGGCCACCGGCTGTCTGGCGGCGGTGATCATCTATTTGGTTGATGGCGGCAACTTTTTCCGCACCATTCCCCAGGAGGCGCTGGACGCCTCAGCCTGGAAGATGGGGGACGGCGCCATTTTCGCGCTGCCCGCCTTCACCTTGCCCCGGGTGTCCTGGGCCGCGGTAGCGGCCATCATGCCCATCGCCATCGCCACCATCCCGGAGTCCACGGCCCATATCTATCAGCTGGATATCTACGTCAACGACGCCGCACGCAAAAAGGGCAAGCCCCATTACGACATCGCCTCTCTGCTTGACCGCAACCTCATCGGCGACGGCATCTGCGATATGATCTCAGGCGCTGTTGGCGGGCCTGCGGGCACCAACTACGGGGAAAACATCTCCACCATGGCCATCACTCGGGTCTTCTCGGTGCCGGTGATGTTTGCCGCGGGCATCCTGGCGATGGTCATCTCCTGCTTCACACCGCTGATCAAGGGCATTTACGGCATCCCCCTGGCGGTCATCGGCGGGCTTGAGATCTACCTCTTTGGCGCCATTGCGGCCCAGGGCATCGCCATCATGATTGACAAGGGTGTCAGCATGTTTGACTCAAAGAACATCGCGGTGATCGCGGTCATCATGACCTTCGGCCTGGGGGTCACCTACGGCTTTGGCGGCAACATCGGCTTCTTTGGCCTTAACGTGCCCGCCATTGCCGGTGCCGCCATCCTGGGCATCGTGCTCAACTTCATCCTGAGCATCGGGGAGAAGAAGCCAAGCGCAGAGTGATGCGCTGAAGCACACGTTAAAAGCGCCTGAAAATGTCGCCCACGACATTTTCAGGCGCTTTATTGCGGTGATCAGCCGGCCTGGTCGCTCTTCTCCTCAGGCATGAGCGCTTCAAGCTGTGTCAGCAGTCTGCGGGATTCATACAGTGCGCCGGTTTCATCCTGGGCCTTGGTTTTGATGACCAGCGCCGGGCGCTTGCCGGAGGCTATGGACAGGCGCGGGTTGTTGAGGGTGAGGATGGCGTCATACAGGGCTGCCGGATCAACCGAGAACTCCGGATGCAGGCGCAGGCTGAGGGCGCCACCATAAAAGCGGACATAATCGGCACCCAGCCGGTTTGACAGGGCGCGCAGCCAGGCGATCTCAATGAGGTTCAAGACCTCCTCGCCCGGCTCGCCAAAGCGGTCGATGAGGTCGTCGATGAGGGCTTCCTGCTCCTCCTGGTTCCTGATGGCTGCGATGCGCTTATAGATCTCGATGCGCTGGGTCTCGCCGGGCACATAGCTTTCCGGCAAAAAGGCGTTGATATGCAGGTCTACCCGGGTTTCCAGCTGGTTGGCCCGGAAGGAGGAGAAATCACCCTGGGCCTCCCGGATGGCCTCTTCAATCATTTTACAGTACATGTCATAGCCCACCGCCGCCACCTGGCCGGATTGCTCAGGCCCAAAGATGTTGCCTGCGCCCCTGATCTCCAGGTCGCGCATGGCGATGCGGAAGCCCGCGCCAAAGGCGGTGAACTCCTTGATGGCACTCAAGCGCTTTTCGGCGGTTTCAGACACCAGGCGATCGGGCCTGACGGTAAAGTAGGCATAGGCGCTGCGGCTGCTGCGGCCCACCCGGCCGCGCAGCTGATAGAGCTGGGAGAGGCCGAAGTGATCGGCGTCATAGACGATTAAAGTGTTGGCATTGGGGATGTCCAGGCCGTTTTCGATGATGGTGCTGGACAGCAGCACGTCATGTTTGCCGCTGTAGAAATCCATCATCACATCCTCCAGCGCCCGCTCGGGCATCTGGCCGTGGGCCGTGGCAATGCTGGCCTCAGGCACCAGCTGCCGCAGGCGGGAGGCCATGCGCGCCATGTCAGCCACCCGGTTATACAGGAAGAACACCTGCCCATCCCGGGCCAGCTCCCGCAGGATGGCATCCCGGATCAGCCCCTCCTGATAGTCCACCACATAGGTGTTGACCGGCAGCCGTTCCTCCGGTGGGGTCTCCAGCACGCTCATATCCCTCACCCCCACCATGGACATATGCAGCGTCCGGGGGATGGGGGTGGCGCTTAAGGTGAGGACATCCACTGTGGCCCGGTAGTTTTTGATGAGCTCCTTGTGCTTTACGCCAAAGCGCTGTTCCTCGTCCACAATCAGGAGACCCAGGTCCTTAAACTTCACATCTTTGCTCAAAATCCTGTGGGTGCCCAGCAGAATATCCACCTGGCCCTGCCGGACCGCCTCCAGGGTGCGCTTGTTTTGCTGAGGGGTTCTGAACCGGCTGACAAAATCCACTCGCACCGGGAACCCGGCAAAGCGGCGGGAAAAGGTGCTCATGTGCTGCTGGGTGAGGATGGTGGTAGGCGCCAGCAAGGCCACCTGCTTGCCGTTTAACACCGCCCGGAAAGCCGCCCGGAGCGCCACCTCGGTCTTGCCGTAGCCCACATCGCCGCACAGCAGCCGGTCCATGTTGATGGGCCTGGCCATGTCAGAAAGCACCTCGCCCACCGCCTGGGCCTGGTCGGGGGTCAGCTCATACTCAAACTGATCGGCAAACTGGCTCTCAAAGGGCTCCAGGGCCTCAAAGGCGTGGCCCGGCTCCGCCTGGCGCATGGCATAGAGCTTCACCAGATCAAAAGCCAGCTTCTGCACACCCTCCCGGGTTTTTTTCTTTTGCTTTTCCCATTCGCCGCCGCTCAAGCTGTTAAGCACCGGCGCGTCACCGGGGTTGCCCAGGTATTTCTGCACCCGGTCAAATTGATCGGTGGGCACATAGAGCTTGTCGCTGCCCCGGTAGTTGATCAGCAGATAATCCCGCCAGACGCCCTCGGACTGCAGCCGGGTGGTGCCCTGATACAGCCCAATGCCGTGATGCTCGTGCACCACATAGTCGCCCACCGACAGATCGGTGAAGGCGGCGATGCGCTCGCCCGCAGTTTGGCGCTTTTTGGCTTTCTGCTGGGAGGCGCCAAAAAGCTCGCCCGGGGCCAGCAGCGCCAGTTTGGTGCTTTCAAACAAAAAGCCAGCGGACAGGGGCAGGGGAAGGAGGTGGATGCCGCCAGGGGTGTCGTCTTCCACCAGATGGAGGCCGTTTTTATGCAGCATGTCCCGGAGGCGCTCCGCCCTGGCCTGGCCGCCTGAAAACAGCGCCACCGTATACCCTGCCTGTTGCCAGGCTTTGAGGTCATCCACCAGCGTTTGCGGACGGCTGTGGTAGGGTGGCATGGCCAGCCCCGTAAGGGGCAGGCTTTTTTCGGGCGTCAAGCCGCCCAGGCCGCGCAGCAGCGCCATCAGGGTGATGACAGTCCGCTTGTGGAGCAGGGCCAGCACCTCGTCCCGCTGCCTGAGCAGGCCGGCCTGGGCCGCCCCGGCGTTGCCCTGGGCGAAGGCGGCCTTGAAGGCCTCCACATACCCCAGCAGGTTGTCATCCAGGCGCTGCATGGCCCGGTCGGGTGTATCGATGAGGATGAGGGCATCCGGCAGCCAGTCAAGCAGGCTGGCGTCCGGATAGACCGCGTGTGCCCACATGGGCATATTGGGAATGGTGCCCTGGCTCAGCACATCCTCCGGGTCAGGGGGCATAAAGGGCTGCGGCGGCTGGCCAAAGGGCAGCAGCTCCGGACTGGCTTCCGGCGCCGCGTCCAGGGTGCGCTCCAGCTGTTGAGCCGCTTTTTCTCGGGCGGGCTCAGGGACCAGATGCTCGGTGGCTGGGATGATGTGCAGCTTTTCAGCCGGTTCCAGGCTGCGCTGGGTGAGGATGTCAAAGGCCCGGATGCTGTCCACCTGCACATCGAAGAACTCCACCCGCAGGGGGCTGTCCAGGTTGGGAGGGAAGCAGTCCAGGATGTCTCCCCGCAGGGCATACTGGCCCCGGCCTTCCACCAGATCCACCCGCTCATAGCCCAAATCGGTGAGGCGGGCGGAGATGGCCTGAGGATCGGCCTCATCCCCGGGCTGGATGCTGAAGGAAGCGTCCCTGAACCAGTCAGGCGGCGGCAGGTGATCCTGCAGAGCCTCGATGGAGGCGATGACCAGCCGCGCCTCCCCCCGGGCAGCCAGGTCAAGCGCCCGCAGGCGCTGCCAGGCGTTATCCCGGCTGATGGTGGCGCCGCGTAGGAAAAAACGCTCCTCCTGGGGGAGGAGCACGGCATTTCCGCCGGTGAACGGGAGCGCGTCCTCATACGCCGCGCGGGCCAGGCGCTCATTGGGCAAAAGATACAGTGCCTGGCGCCCGGTGGCTTCCGCCAGGGCGGCGGCCATGAAGGCGCGCTGGCTGTCCTGCATGTCATACAGCGCCAGGCGGCCCTGATCATGGGCCGCCTGCTGGATCACAGCCCAGTCCGGGTGCGCTGAAAGCGGGTTAAAGAGGCTTTTGTTCATCAGGCTGGTTCTCTGTGTCGGTGTCATGTTTCCGGGGACGGCTGGTGATGTTGAACTGGTTCATGGCGAACTGGATGCCGTTTTCAAGAAAGCTGACCGCCGCCTTCCCCGCCAGTTCGATGGCAGCCTGGGTGGCGTCAGCCTGAGGGTCCTGATCCCAGCGGGAGAGCACCCAATCCTTCAGCTCCCACTGGCGCGGCGGGGCGCCTATGCCGATGCGGCCCCGGGGAAAATCCGTATGGCCACAGACTTCCAGAATGCTGCGCCAGCCATTGTGGGTGCCGGCCCCGCCTTTGGCCCGGATGCGCAGCACCCCCTGGGGCAGGTCGATATCGTCAGAGAGGATGAAAACCTCCTCCGGCTCCAGCTTGTACCATTGGATCAGCTCCAGCACTGCCTGGCCGCTCAAATTCATGTAGGTCTGGGGCTTGAGCAGTGCCACCCGCTCACCCCTGAGCCGGGCCTCGGCCAGAAGCCCCCGGCACTGGCGCTTGGAAAAACTGGCGCCCAGGAGGTCAGCCGCCACGTCAATGGCCAGAAAGCCCGCGTTGTGGCGGGTCAGCTCATATTCCCTGCCCGGGTTTCCCAGGCCGATCACTGCCTTCATTCAGGCTGCTCCACCCAGGGCGCGGGGCGCACCACCATGGCGTCCCGGCCTTCTTCAGTCTTGAAGTACATCAGCGGGTGCACCGGCAGATCCGCAATCAGCGCCTCCCCATCCTGGGCCAGCACAAAGGCCAGGCCGGCCACGCACACGCCAAACTCCGCCATCAGCGCGATCATCCCCCGGGCGGTGCCGCCCCGGCGCATAAAGTCATCCACAATCAGCGCCCGCTGGCCGGATTTAACAGCGCGCCTGGCCAGGGACATGGTCTCTATCCCGCCCTTGCCGTCGGGGAAGTTGATGTTGACAGCGCTGCCCTCATACACCTTGCTGGCGCGCCTGGCGATCACCAGGGGCACGTGCAGCGCCTCAGCGGTCATGGTGGCCACGGGGATGCCCTTGGTCTCCATGGTGAGGACAAAGTCTATGCCCTGGTCAAAATAGGGCCCGGCCAGGATGTCGCCCATGCGGCGCACCAGTTTCGGCTCCGCCAGCAAGTCTGACAGGTAGAGGTAGCCGCCCGGCAGCATGCGCTCCGGGGCGTTGAGCTGTTCACACAGGGTTTGGACAAAGGATAGGGTGGCGCTTTTTGATACCCGGGGACGGAAGCGCACCCCGCCGGCCGCACCGGTCACGGTCTCCACCTCGCCCAGATCCCAGGTTTTAACCGCGCGCTCTATCATGGCCACATCCTCTGAGACAGAGGACTTGGCCAGCTGAAACATCTCGCAAAACCGGCTGTAGGGGATAATCTGGTTGGGCATGCCGCACAATACCCGCATCATCACGATCACGCGCTCCACCCGTTTTACCTTGTCCATGGCCATCCTCGCTCTCATCATAGGATAAGCCTTATTTTATCACATCGACCCGAATATTGCCACGAGAGATGGATAAAATGTTCGGTTTAGGCACATCCGTCTGGTTGTGTGCCTTGGCGCTTTATGTTAAAATAGCTTTAGAATCTGCGGAGGTGGATACCATGCGCAAACACTTGCTGATAGCCCTGACCCTGCTGTGCCTGGTGGCGGCGTTCCCGGCGCTGGCTGAGCAATACAGCTTTGACGCCATTCATGCTGCTGTTTCCCTGCCCGATGGCGTGTACGAGACGGTGCTGACCCCCCAGAACCTGGCCAGCCAGGAGGCCTTTATCCAGTCAAGAGGCGGCACGGTGGCGAGCTGGGAGGCGGATTTCAAGGCCCGGGGCATCATGCTGCAGGCCTACGACCAGGATACGGACCGGGTGCTGGTGATCTCCGCCCTCCAGGATGTGGATGGCCAGCGTTACTTTGATATCAACGAGGCTGGCACCAACATCCGGGCGGACTACCGCAAATCCCACGGCAAGGATGGCGCCTGGTCGGTGCTGGGCTATCACTATGACTCCATCTCCTGGAAGAACTTCAAATCCGGCCGCTTCCTCCAGCTGCGCTACAGCTACCGCCAGGGGGGCGAGCTGGTGTGCCGGGGTTTCCAGCGCCGCACCATCAGAAACGGCTACACCATCACGGTTGACATGCAGGTCTTTGGCAGGAATGTCACCGGTGCTGACAACACGGCGCTTAACAAGGTGTTTGACACCTTTGCCTTCAGCCAGGTGTTGCCGGTGCCGGAATTGCCCATCACCCTGGCGGAAACCGCGACTGCCCCGGTTGAAACCAACAAGCGCGCTTTCACCATGAAGGGGGAGACCAAGAAGGACGCCAAGATGTCAGCGGTCGTGATGTCCTTCACCGACACCCAAGGCCAGGTGTTTTCCGCCACAGCGGACAAAAACGGCAAGTATTCCCTCCCCATTGAGCTGCCCCGGGAGGGGAGCTACCTGATGACCCTGACGGTGGAATCGCCGGGCCTCGCCTCCCTCACCAAAAGCTACAGCATCACCTATCAGGAAGGGCTGCTGCCCGCAGTGATCACAGCGCCCCCGCCGGATATCCTCCCCCAGGACAGCTTCACCCTATCCGGCACCACCGAGTCGGGGGTTGACGTGGTCCTGAGCGTCAACGGCGTTGAAACCAAGAAGAAAACCGGGCGGGACGGAGGCTTCAGCTTCAAGATCAACACGGCCGCTGAAGGCGGCTACAGCATCAGCCTCACCCTTTCCAAAAAGGGATTTAATGACCGCAACTTCAGCTATAATACCAGCCGGCTTATCTCCCAGCAGGCGAAGGACGAGGCCCTCCGCCAGAAGGCTGTAAGCCCGCCCTACGCCCTGATGGCGGCCAACCCTGAGAACTATGACGGGCAGCTGCTCACCTACACGGGCTTTCTGGTGAGCAAGGAGGACGTGTCAGGGGAGTGGATTCTGCGCGTCGCCCTGGAGAAAACCAATACCGGCTTTGCCGATGAGATGATCGTGACCGCCGAGGGCGACCCGGGCTATGCGGCGGGCAGCCGGGTGCGCATCTACGCCAACCTGGTGGGCAAGAACATCGGCCAGAACGCGGCGGGGGAGGAAGAGATCCTGCCCAAGCTGCAGCTGGCGCTGATTGATGCGGTGCTTTGATGAACTGTGCAGGATGATTGATTTTCGGAGGGGACCATCATTATGATTTTGGAGGAAAGCGCGCCATGAACACCTTTCTCACGGAGTGGGACCAGAACATCGTCAACCTTCCCTATGGGCCGCTTGGCATCATCGCCATGGCCGGGATGGACAAGATGGGAGAAAGCGTCAACGAGTGGCTGCTCAAGTGGCATAGCCTGCAGGAGATTCAGGACCGGCAGTATTACACCAGCCCTGGAAGCGACCAGGAGGATTTCCTCATTCAGGCCCACTGCCCCCGCTTTGGCACCGGCGAAGGCAAGGGTGTGCTCCGGCAAAGCGTGCGGGGCTATGACATCTACATCATCGTTGACGTGTGCGCCTACAACGTGACCTACCAGATGTATGACATGGAAGTGCCGATGAGCCCGGATGATCACTACCAGGATTTGAAGCGCATCATCGCCGCCATCGCCGGCAAGGCCAAGCGGGTGAACGTGATCATGCCCATGCTCTATGAGAGCCGCCAGCACCGCCGCAACACCAGGGAGAGCCTGGACTGCGCCATAGCGCTCCAGGAGCTGCAGAGCATGGGGGTGGCCAACATCATCACCTTTGACGCCCATGACCCCCGGGTGGTGAACTCCGTGCCCCTGTGCGGCTTTGAAAATGTGCTGCCCACCTACCAGATGCTAAAAGCGCTGCTGGGCTCGGTGAAGGATCTGCACATCAACAAGACCAGCATGATGATCGTCAGCCCCGATGAGGGCGCGGTCAACCGGAACATCTATTATTCCTCCGTATTGTCCCTTGAAATGGGTATGTTCTATAAGCGCCGGGACTATACCCAGGTGGTGGCGGGGCGCAACCCCATCATCGCCCATGAGTATCTGGGTGCGTCGGTAGAGGGCAAGGATGTGATCGTGGTGGATGACATCCTCTCCTCGGGAGAGTCCATCATCGAGCTGGCCAAGGAGCTGAAAAAGCGCAAGGCCAAGCGTATTTTCGCCATCGTCACCTTCGCGTTTTTCACCAACGGCATCGATCTGTTTGAGGATGCCTACCAGCAGGGGATCATCGACCGGGTGGTGACCACCAACCTGTCCTACACCCGGGCCGACCTGAAGGATACCAAGTGGTTTGTCCATGCGGACCTGAGCAAGTACATCTCCTACATGGTGGCCACCCTCAACCACGACAATTCCCTCAGCGCGCTGCTCAACCCCTACAACCGCATTCAGAAGCTGCTCGCCCGCTACCGGGATGAGCAGGCGGCAAGCGGCATCAGCTTGATCTGATGCAGGGTCAGCCAGAAAGGCACGGATTGGATCAGGAAACAAAACAGCAGGGTCTGCTGCCGGACAAGCCCCAGAAGGACAACTTTGTCAAGCGCTCAAAGGATTTTATCCAGGGCGCGGTGGACAGCATCACCGGCAAGGACCTGCCGATGCTGGTGGAGGACTTCACCCGGGAGATGACCGTTGTGGCCGAGGGTCTGGCAGAGGATCAGGCCAGGCTGAGCGATGTTCTGCGCCTCCAGGGCGAGGGGCAGGATCAGCTGGCAGACAAAGTGCGCCAGGTGGAAAAGCGCATGGGCGATCTGGAGCGCCAGGCGGCTGAGCTTCAAAAAAAGATGGAGCGCAGGCGGGAAAACAGGCCGGGTTTGTCCCAGATTCTGCGTCAGGCCACCTGGCTGGCGGCCATTCTGGCGGGGGCCTGGGTGATCACCACGCTGGTGAAGACCTTTTGGAGATAAAGACCATGAAAAGAACCTATCAGGAGCTGGTGGAGGGCTATCAGCAGCGCAACCGCGCAGCGCTGGTGGACGGCATCACCACAGCTCTCAGCCACGCGGACGAGGTGGTGATGGACCTGGGCCTCCTGGAGGAGACCGGGCTGTTGCCTGAGGTGCTGGGCACTGTGAGCCTGGGGCTGCCCTTTGTGATCATCGCGGTGACCGAGCAGCACGCCGTGATCCGCGGCCGCAAAACCGGCAAGGCCGCGCTTCAGGATGCCTCCTTCAGGATGCTGAAAACAGGCGCCGGGCTGGCTGCCGGCGGCGCTGTGATGGCCAGCGGCTTGGGAGCGATCCCTGCCATTCCGGTGGCGGTGGGGGTGCGGGCGATGCTGGAGAAATACCGCAGCAGCCTGCTCACCTCCCAGCGTGTCAAGCAGCGCACCCTGCGCCTGCGGGCGCTTAAGGAAGCACAGAAAAACCGCGCCCTTCCGCTGGCGGAAGGGGCGCGGCAGCAAGTGATCACCACTTAAACGACATCAATCCATTCAAAGAGCGCCTTATGCCGCCCCAGGATGGCGGCTTTTTTGAACCCCGCGGCACGGATCAGCCTGGCCGCCTCCTCGTAGCCGTAGGCGATCTGGGCGGCCTGGTGGCAATCCCCCGCCACAATCACTTGCCCGCCGATCTGCCGCCAGTAGGCCAGCAGCCCCGGGGCGGGGTAGGGGATGGGCGCGCCGTGGCGGGCCATGCCCCCGGTGTTGATCTCAAGCAGTTTGCAGCCCAGGGCAGCCTCGTCCATGGCGTCGGTGGCAGCTTTGATAAAAAGCGGGTCTTCCGGGTCAAACAGTTCGCCCTGGCGGTTATTTTTCATCAGCAGGTCAAAGTGCGCGATGATATCGGGCTTGTATTCCCGGATGTATGATCCCAGCCTGCCATAATAGGTGTTGGCATACAGCAGGCTGTCACCGCCGAAATGGTCCTTGATGGCGGAGGTGACCATGTCCATGGGGCCATCCACAGGGAACATTTTGCCATCGGGCAGGGGCAGGTAATGCACGGCTCCCATCACATACTCAAAGGGGGCGCAGTCCGCATAGGAATAGGAGTCCCGCTCCATGCCCAGCCAGATGCGGAGGCGGTCCGCGTACTGCGTCTGTAGCTGCTTGATCTCCTTGATATAGGCGGCTTCACCCGCCTCGTCCATGGCGTAGAAGGTGTCAAAGTCCTGCTTGGCATGGCTGGAGAAGCCCATGCTTACAAAGCCGTGGCGGATGGCGGAGAGCACCATGTCCTCAGCGGTGGATTTGCCGTCGCAGTAGGGGGTGTGGTTGTGGGGTGAGGAAAGCGTGAACATCCCTCAGCCCTCTTTTGGCGCGTAGGCCGATTTGACGATGGGAAGGGCTGGATCAAAGCATGTGGCGCTGGCTGCAAACACCGCCGCGGTTTTGGAGAAATCGAGCAGTTCTCCCGGCAGGTTGAGCAGCTCCACCCTGCCGCCAGCCTCCCGCACCAGCAGCATCCCCGCCGCATAGTCCCAGGGGGATAGGGAATACTCGAAGAACACGTCCACCCGCCCGCAGGCCACATAGGCCAGGTCAAGGGCGGCGGAGCCAAAGCGGCGCAGATCCCCGCTTTTCAGCATGAAATCCCCACAGGCTTTCATCGTGCGCGCCACCAGGCTGGGGTCATAAAGGGAGGAGCCGAAGGCCACAACCGCAAACTCAAAGGGGGTGTCGGCACAGCGGATGCGCTTGCCGTTGAGCATGGCGCCCTCCCCGGCTTTTGCCAGGAACATCTCATCCCGGTAAGGGTTATAGACGGCGGACAGGGACAGCCGCTTTTCAACCGAGAGCGCCACGGAGATGGCGGAGTGATGCAGCCCCCGGATGAAATTGGTGGTGCCGTCAATGGGGTCAACCACCCAGGTGGGCGCATCCGTGAGGGGGGCGTTCTCCTGCTCCTCCCCGTAAAAAGCGCTCTCAGGCATGAGCGCTGTGAGTTTGTCAAAGAGGAAATCCTGCACATCCCGGTCAGCCTGGGTGACGAAGTTGGCGTGGCCTTCCTTTTGCATGATCTCAGGATCTTTCTCCCGGAGGATGATCCGGCCGGCTTCCCGGAGAATGGTATCAATGGTGTTAAGCATGTCCTGTCCTTTCAAGCGTGATCAAGGTGGATTATAGCATGGCGGGCGGGCTTATGCTATAATCGCGCGGATCACATGAGGAGGAAAACCCTTGCCTGACAGACAGATCAAAGACCCTGTGCAGCACGCCATCACCACCCGCTTCCGCAAAACCATCTGGCGCCGGTTCCTCTCCGCCATGCAGCAATACCGCATGACCCGGCCCGGGGACAGGATCGCGGTGTGCTATTCAGGCGGGAAGGATTCGCTGCTGCTGGCCAAATGCATGCAGACGCTTCAGAAATACAGCACCGTGCCGTTTGAGTTGGTCTATCTGCACATGGACCCGGGCTATTCGCCTGAGAACCGGCAGAAGGTGATGGACACAGCGGCGTCCATCGGCATTGTGCCGGAGGTGTTCCAGACTGATATCTATCAGGTCATCGCCGGGGTGAAAAACTCCCCCTGCCATGTCTGCGCCGCCATGCGCCGGGGGCATCTGTACAAGGCTGCCCAGCAGCGGGGCTGCAACAAGATCGCCCTGGGCCACCACTATGACGACGCGGCGGAAACCCTGCTGTTGGGGATGCTGTACGGCGGTGAGTTCAAGGCCATGTTGCCCAGGCTGCAAAGCGAGAACTATGCCGGGATGGAGCTCATCCGCCCCCTGTATCTGGTGCGGGAGAAGGCCGTCACCGCCTGGCGGGAGGCTTTTGCGCTGGACGCGGTGACCTGTGCTTGTCAGGTGACCCGGCGGGAGGATGGCGGCAAGCGCAGGCGGGTGAAGGAGCTATTGAAAATGCTTGAGAAAGAGCAGCCCAACGTGCTGGACAACATCATGGCCTCCGCCGCTCAGGTGAACCTCAGCACGCTGCTGGGTTTCAGACAGGATGCGGACAGCCCGGTGGTCACCTTCCTTGAGCATAACCTGCAGGAAGCTGAAGCCGCCGTGGAAAACATTGACAAATTCTTTTGAAACGCATAGGATGATGAAATAAAGCCCCAGGGTATGAAGGAGAATGACACATGGCCAACAAAAGAATCGCCATCCTGGTGGATTCCGGTGCGGATGTTCCCCAGGAGTATGTGGAGAAGCACCCCATCTATATAGCGCCTCTGAAAATCATCTACAAAGACCGGGAGTACAACGACCGGCTGGATATCACCCCCCAGGAGGTCTACGCGCGCCTGGAGGAGGAGATCCCGCGCACCTCGCTGCCTGACAGCGGCATCGTGAAGGGATTGTTGGAGCAGATCAAACAGGACGGCTTTGACACGGTGCTGGTGATCACGATTTCCTCTGGCCTTTCCGGCACCCACAACCTGCTGCGCCTGCTGAGTGAGGAGTGCGAGGGGCTGACGTTCCACTTTGTGGATACCTTGAACATCGGCATCGGCGCCGGGCTTCAGGCGGTGCTGGCGGCGCAGCTGATCGCCCAGGGGGAGGAGATCCCCAGGATCCTTGAAAAGCTGGAGTTCAGCATCAAAAACAGCCGCACCTACTTCTGCCTGGACACCCTGGAATACCTGATCAAGGGCGGCAGGATTGGCAAGGTGATGGCGGTGGTGGGGTCGCTGCTGCGCATCCGCCCGGTGATCAGCTGCAATGAGGAGGGCGTATACGTCACCGTGGCTAAGGCCCGGGGCACCGCCCAGGCCCTTGAGAAGACCATTGCCCTGGCGGTGGCCCACGCGGCCAGTCAGGTGAAGTTCTCCATCTCCGTGGCCCATGGCAGCGCTGTGGAGAAGGCAGCGGATGTGATGCGCATCCTCAAGGAGCGCCTGCCAAACGCCAGCATGTTTTTGATGACAGATGTGAGTCCGGCGCTTGGCGTGCACACCGGGCCGGGGCTTATCGGCATCGCCATCCAGGCGCTGCCCGCGTGAGCGGGAAGACCGGGCCGGCCCTGCGGATCCGCGTGGCGCGCCAGGACGATGTGGAAGCGTTGCTTGCCATTTTTGCCCTCTATGTCACCCAGGGCACGGTGAGCTTTGAATATCAGGTGCCCACGGTGTCCGCATTCCGGGAGAAGATCGCGCACATCCTGGGTGATTACCCGGTTTTTGTGGCCTTGATGGGCGATGCCCCGGTGGGCTACTGCTATGCCAGCCGCTTCCGTGGGCAGGCCGCCTATGACTGGGCGGTGGAGACCACCATTTATATCCATCCCGCCCATCACGGACAGGGCATCGGACGTCGGCTTTATCAGACGCTGGAGGATGCGCTCGCGCGCCAGCGTGTGATCACGCTGTATGCCTGCATCAGCGCGGCCCATGCCCAGAGCGTGGCCTTCCACCACCACCTGGGCTACCGGGAGATGGCGCGCTTTCAGGGCGTGGGCTACAAGATGGGGGAGTGGCTGGACATCATCTGGATGGAAAAGCGGCTGAGCCCCAAGCCCGATAAACCAGATCCCTTTATCCCCTTTGGAATGCTTGAACAGGGAGATGTGGGAGCCGTGTGAATGACAGCGCTTTACGCTTGTCAAGCGCAAAGCGCTGTGGTAATATATCACCATCTCATGAACAGCAAGGAGAATACACCAATAGATGCAACTGTTGCCTGTCCCAATTGGCAAAACTATCCCATCAAACAGCAATAACCCTCAAAAGCAGCACCGATCAATTCTTAAAGCCATCGATCTGACCGCTAGCGCGGCGCCGTCTTATTGACCCGAGGACGGCAATCTGGATTTTATCTGTCAATCAGTCTGTTTTTGTATGTCTGCAAAACCAACCCGAATCACGAAGGAGGACTTCATGCCATCAGCCGAATCCCTGTTCGCGATGACCATCGCCGAACTGAGAGCCTATGCCAAGGAAGCCGGCATCACCCTTACCGGCATCACCACCAAAGCCGCGATTGTTGAGCGCATCCTGGCCGCCACCGGAGAGAAGCCTGGTAGCAAACCAGCCGCGCGCACAGCGCCACGCCGCGCCATGATCATCTCTGACGATGTGGAGGAGGCGCCACAGCCCTCGCCCCTGCGTCAACCCCGGGAAGCCCGCCCCACTGAGCGCGCCAAGCCCGCCACCACCACCTCCACCGGGAAGAACAAGCCGGTGTTCACCCTCCAGGGCTCCCGTGCCTGGCATAACCCGCAGCCCTTTGCCCAGACGCAACCCACCCATACCAGCAAGTACGCGCCGCAGATGGATCAGCCCATCAGCACTTTTTCCCGCGGGCAGGCAGCACCCCAGGAGAGCCGCTTTGCCTCCAGCCTCCAGCCGCGCCTCAGCGTGCCCCGGGCGACGCCCCGCTTTGGCCCGGATGCCCGGACGGAGATGCCGGAGCCCTCGCCCATCCCGGTGGCTCCGGCCAGGGATCAGCGGGAGTACCGCGCCACACCGCTTAAGGACTATCAGCGCCCCGCCTATATAGGCATGGCCGAGCGCCAGGAGACCGAGCGCAAGTTTTCACCGCAGCAGGAACCGGTTTATCAAGCGCCTGAAGCCCAGTTCAAGGAGCCGGGGCTCAACCCCGCTGTTCCGGATATGCTGGCCACGGGGGACTGCGGCGAGGGGGCCGGGATCCTGGAGATCCAGCCGGATGGTTACGGCTTTCTGAGGGCAGGCAACCTCTTGCCCGGGAAGAACGACGTCTATATTTCCGGCACTCAGATCCGCCGCTTCCGCCTGCGCAACGGCGACTATGTCCAGGGAAAGACCCGGCCCCAGCGGGAGAATGACCGCTATGCCGCCATGCTCTACATCACCGGCATCAACGGTGAGGAGACCGATGAGGCAGCCAAGCTGGATGGCTCATCGGGCGCGCAGAAGCTGCGCAGGGAGTTTGACAGCCTCACCCCGGTCTACCCCGACCGGCGCATCCGGCTGTCAAACCGCACGGACAATGACCTGGTGCTGCGGCTGATCGACCTGTTTGTGCCCATCGGCTTTGGCCAGCGCGCCATGATCGTGGCCGCGCCCAAGGCCGGAAAGACCACGATATTGAAGAAGATCGCCCTGTCGCTCAAGCGCAACCACCCGGAGGTGCACTCCATGATGCTGCTGGTGGATGAGCGGCCGGAGGAAGTGACTGACCTGAAAGAGACCGTGGGGGGCGAGATCTTCTACTCCACCTTTGATGAACCGGCGGAGAACCACGCCAGGGTGAGCGAGCTCACCCTGGAGCGCGCCATGCGATTTGTGGAAGCGGGGCGCGATGTGGTGATCCTGCTGGACAGCCTTACCCGGCTTTCCAGGGCCTATAACAACCTCATGCCCTCCAGTGCCCGCGTGATGACCGGAGGCCTGGCGGCAGGTGCCCTCAACAAGCCCAAGCGCTTCTTCGGCGCCGCCCGCAACATGAAGGAGGGCGGAAGCCTCACCGTCATCGCCACCGCCCTGGTAGACACCGGCAGCCGCATGGACGGCGTGATCTTTGAGGAGTTCAAGGGCACGGGCAACATGGAATTGACCCTGGACCGCAGCCTGTCTGAGCGCAGGCTGTTCCCGGCGGTGAGCCTGCTAAAAAGCGGCACCCGGCAGGACATGCTGCTGCTAAGCCAGGAGGAGCAGGACGTGGCCGCCAAGGTGCGCGCCATGCTCGCCAGCACCTCTGAGCAGGAGTCGCTGCCGCTGCTGCTCTCCATGCTTGAGAAATCCCGCGACAATGACGAGTTTATCGCCCGGTTTGACGATTGGATGACGCTGATGCGGGGCAGCCACTGACTGCCGGGAGGAGGGCCAGATGATGGACATCAGGCACATGGAGACCGATGACCAGGGGCAGAGGCTTGATTTTATCTCTCTGAAAAACAGCACGGGTGCCTGTGCCGTGTTCAGCAACTATGGCGCGCACCTGGTGAGCCTGCAGGTGCCTGGCCAGGGGGGCAGGCCGGTTGAAGTCTGCCTGGGCTATGACGATATCGCGGGCTACCGGAAGCACAGGGGATACCTGGGGGCCACTGTGGGGCGCTATTGCAACCGCATCGGCGGGGCTTCCTTCCCGCTAGATGGGGAGACATACCAGCTGTTCGCCAACGACGGTGCCAACACCCTCCACGGTGGCCAAGCGGGATTTGACAAGAAAACCTGGGCCTACAGCGTAACGCCCAGCGGCGAGAGCATTACCTTCAGCTACCTCTCCCCGGACGGGGAGGAGGGCTTCCCGGGCAACCTGGAGGTGAGCGTCACCTACACCCTGACAGCTAAAAATGCACTGAAAATAAGCTATGCTGCCAGATGCGACCAGGACACGGTCATCAACCTCACCAACCATAGCTACTTCAACCTCGCCGGCGGCGGGGATATCAAGTCACATACCCTGCAGGTGAATGCGAAGGAGGTTACCGCCACCACGGCGGACCTGATCCCCACCGGGGAGCTGCTGCCGGTCAGCGGCACGCCCTATGACCTGCGCAAGCCCCGGGTGATCGGCGAGGCGCTCCTTGAGAAGGGCAAAAACCAGATGTTTGACCGGGCCCGCGGCTATGACATCAACTTTGTGCTGGATGGGGAAGGGATGCGGGAGGCCGCGGTGCTGGCGCTGCCGGCCACCGGGCTTACCATGCGGGTCTTGACCGATCAGCCGGGGATTCAGGTGTATTCCGGCCAGGGGCTTGACGCCACCGGCAGAAACGGGGAAGTATACGGGCCCTACAGCGGCATCGCGCTGGAGACCCAGCACCTGCCCGACAGCGTCCACCACCCCCATTTTCCGGATACAAGGCTTCCCGCCGGGGAGCAGTTCACCAGCACCACCATCTATGCCTTTGAGGTGGCGTGAGCCTTACAGGTAGCCGTGTTCAGACAGCCATTCCTCCCGGAGGGCGGCATACAGCGCGATATCGGAGAAGCCCTCGCCTTTGTGGCGCATCGCCTGGTGCATCAGCCCCTCTTTCTTCAGCCCTGCTTTTTCCATCACCCGGCCGCTGGCCGGGTTTTCCATCGCGTGGCGCAGGTATAGGCGATGAAAGCCCACCTCCTGGAACAAATAGCGCATCACCCGGATGAGGGCCTCGGTCATGATGCCCTGGTTCCAGGCCTTTTTGCTTAGGCAATAGCCAATTTCGCCGCCCAGATCAATCGCTGACCACTTCACCAGGGAGATGTCGCCGATGATCTCTCCCTCCTTCTCAATCACCCAGTGGTAGCTGCGTCCGGTCTGATAGGCCTTGACCCAGCCGGCCAGCAGGCGCTTGGTGTAGGCAGCGTCCGGGTGCGTATCCCACAGCAGGGTTTGGGTCACCTCCGGGTCTCCGGCCCAGTTATCATACATGGCCTGGGCATCTTCAACGGTGTATTGTCTCAGGAGGAGGCGCGGGGTTTTAAGCGGTTTTGTGCCCAGATGGTGCAGTGCCGAGGCCTCCGGATGCTCCTTGTGGATCACCTCCGCCCGCACCTTCACCACTGCTTTTCTCACCCCGCCTGTGCCGATGCCCGGGCGGTGGGCGTCCTCCGGAAAATAAATGCCAAACATCCCTGCCTGAAGCGTGCAGGGTGAGCCGGCCTGCGGGTCAAGGGAGGTCTGCATGTCTTTTTCCGCATCGTAAGGGGTGAAGCCGCTCAAATCCTGTCGGGGAAGCCAGGCGATGGTCTCCGCGCCCTCCAGGATGATTTGCAGGTCGATATAGCGCTGGTGAATCTCCCACTGGGGGTTCTCGCCCAGCGGGGCGTGAAACACGTTGATATGAAAATGACGGCCATCCCCGGGATAGCTGCCGTCCGCCAACTGTGATAAATCCATCTCCCGCAGGTGCAGGATGGCTGCGTCAAGATGGGGTGGCAGCCCAGGTGCCTGTCCAGATCTTCCATTCGGCCTGTAATCATGGTGTTTCTCCCATCAGATCGTTCGCCGCAGATTGTAGTTTCTCCGCCTGCCGCTGTCAATTCCAAATTTTATGGAAATTACGGGCCGGCACCGGGGTTTTGGCCTTGACAGGCCGGGAACCTTCCCCTATAATCGCACATGCTCCATGCGGTTGTGGCGGAATCGGCATACGCGCACGTTTGAGGGGCGTGTGGGGAAACCCGTACGAGTTCAAGTCTCGTCAACCGCACCACGGCGTCGCGGGCTACACTTAGCTCGCGATGTCTTTTTTTAAAAGCCCTCGCTCGCAGCGTTCCGCCGCTCCGCCTTTTCATGAAAAACAAAACCGGGCCAGAGGCATCAACTCGGGCCCGATTTGGTTTCTGTGGGGAGGTTTATTGCAGGCTGTTTGCGATTTCCAGCAGGGAATCTTTACCCAGGGCGTTTGACTCAAACTGATAGACCAGGCTGTCGTAGGAGTTGGGGTCAAAATGGACGTCGGGAGTTTCTCTGGGAGAATACCACTGATAGATAAACAGGCGGGGCAGGCCGGTCTGGCGGAAGTTCAGGCTGTGCTCAAAGCGGCTGTCCTCATTGCGGATGTAGAGTGCTTCGCTCATGGCGGGGATGGTCAGCACTTCATGCTCGCCCGAGGCGCTTGTGTTGAAGGAAAACTGGGTGCTGTGGCTGTCCCTGAAGCAGGTGAGGGAGAGCACATTGCCCTTATCATCTATGAACTTGGCATACCAATGGTCAATGTCCGCTGCGTAGTCGGTGGTGAGGCGGTATTTCTTGATGGGAAAGCCATATTCTGTCTGCTGATCGGGCAGGGGTAGCAGACCAGTTTCTGCGGTGTTTTTGGACAAATACGCGCTGATGCCGCCAGAGTCATAGGAGTAGCCGGGGGGAAGATGGGCAGGGAAGGCGAGATCGGCAGAGGCCAGGTGCGCTGCCAGGGCCTCTGGCGTGGCAAAGCTGCGGGAGGGTGCACTGACAATCTGGGTTTTCTCCCAGATTTCTGCTATCCACAGCTCATCTTCCGGCGCTTGCTCAATCAAAGCCTTTGCCTGCTGCGCCCGCGCCTGGATGGTGGCAAGCACCTCTTCATCATCAATGGGGATTGGCATATTGTCCGTCACTTTCTTGCCAAACCAGTTGATAAGCCCCCCTTCGCTCAGCGCAAAGGCCGTGGCGCCCAACACCAGCACCAGGGCCAGTGCCAGGGCGAGGGCGCGGCGGGGCTGAAATCGGAGCTTTGGCTGGGCTATATGCTGCGTGATGGTGTTAAGCATCCGGTCTTTATCGGCCTGGCTGGGGTTGGCGCTGTCCCAGGCCGCCATCAATTGTTTATATTTCATGGTCTTCCTCCGTCAATAGGTCTTTAAGCAGTGCCCTGGCCTCCCGCAGGTGGTTGCGGATGGTGGAATCTGGACGGCGCAGGAGCCTGGCAATCTCTTTGGTGGGGTAGCCCTCATAGTAGTAGAGATATAAGGCGGTTTTATAGCGGTCAGGCAGGGCCAGGATGGCCTGAAGGGTGTGATCAGGCGAAGGCGCGGCATGGTCCGTTTTTTGGGGCAGGGAATCGATGTCTGCCATGCGTCGCTGAGGGCTTTTCAGCAGGTTCTTGCAGGTGTTGGAGGCTGTGACGATGAGCCAGGCCTTCTCATGCTCAGCGCTTTCAAAAACCTTGCCATTGGCCATGAGCTTTAAAAAGGTGGTCTGCACCGCGTCCTCAGTGTCCCACTGATTCTTCATGAAGGAGAAGCACAGCCGGTACACCGTGTCCACGTGCCGCAGATAAATTGCTTCAATATCCATGCCCGTACGCGGCAAAGATAATCCCATCCGCTCACCGCCTTTCACCATGGATACAATTCACAACGCCAAAATGTCGGACTTAAAAAGAGCCGCAGACAGATTCTTTGCAGGCTCTTTTGGATAAATTCCACAGTTCTATGGGGCCAGTGGGATATCTTTCCTCTAAAATTTCCCGCCGCGCCCGCCATAGGAGGTGCCGCCCCGGGAGCCGGAGGAGAAGCCGCCCCCGCCGCCGCTTCTGCTGCTGGATTCGATCCTGGTGCGGGTGACGGTGTGGTAGAGGAAGAGGTCGGAAGACTCGGTGAGGTTGAGAGAATTGGCCAGCACATAGAGGCCGGCGTTTGACTTGTATTTGGCAATCTTCAGCTGGCTGCGCAGATAGAGCGCATAGATGAGGCCGATGACCAGGGCGCCGATGGCGACAAAGGGCGCCAGCTCCACTGTGCGCTCCATGGGCGTGGGGGGGATGATGGTGCGTCTGACATAGCGCACATAGTCGCTCATCGCGCGGTAATAATTGCCGTCTGATAGGCTGCCTTGCACAACGCCTGCCAGATCATTGCTCTCCCGGTGGGTGAGCAGGTTGATGCCGGTGCCCCGGGTGGCCTCGTAAAAATCCCGGGTATCAAACATGATGGCGAACATCGCGCCGTTGGGATAGGCCCCTGCATCCCTGAAAGCGTGGTAATAGTCAAAGCTGTAATCCTTGGGGCTCTTGCCCTGGGAATCATTGGTGGTGTGGAGGATCACGTCAAAGCCGGTTTTTTCAAACAACTCGCCAGCCTGGCGTTCCAGGTCGGATTTTTCGCTGGCGGACAGCACGCCGGCCAGGTCGCTGACGTGGGTGAGGGCGCTGGCAGAAACGCTGAATGACAAAAGCGCCAGCATCACAGCGGTCAGGCACAGAAAAGACTTTTTCATCATATTGCCTCCACTCAGATCGTCATGAAGGACGCTATATACACGCCGATCATCACCAAGGACAGGAAGGTCATCAACGCTGGGATCCCCAGGGGCTGAGGGGGCGCAAGGAGGGCCTCCGCAGGGGCTTCGTTTTCCAGCAGTGTGCCCACATAGCGTATATAGTTCTTCATGCTGCCATAATAGTCCCCGGCTGAGAGCTTGCTTTGCACCACGCTTGCCAGGTCGTCACTCTCACGCATGGTGAGCAGGCTGATGCCCGTGCCCCGGGCGGCCTCGTAATAGTCCTGGGTGTCAAACATGATGGCTAACATCGCGCCGTTGGGATAGGCTCCTGCGTCCCTGAAAGCGTGGTAATAGTCAAAGCTGTAATCCTTGGGGCCCTTGCCCTGGGAATCGTTGGTGGTGTGCAGGATCACGTCAAAACCGGTTTTCTCAAACAGGGTGCTGGCCTGGCGCTCCAGGTCCGCCGCCTCACCGGGGGACAGCACGCCGGCCAGGTCGCTGACGTGGGTGAGGGCGCTGGCTGAAATGGACAATGGCATTATCAGCAGGAGAAGCACGGCCAGGATGGCAAGGGTTTTCTTCATTTGATCACCCCCATGGCGCTGAGGGCATAGACCACGCCCAGGCCGATGGCGGCGGCGATACCGGCCATGCCCAAAAGACGGCCCACGAACTTGGCCTTGGACCAGGGGATGTTGCAGGTGAGTTCCCCTGTCTGCCCGTTGATGGCAAAGGTATAGGCATTGCCGCCCTTCTTGGTGGTGATGTGCCAGATGGGGTATAGCACCGGCATGGAGGAGGCGCCCACCAGGTTGATGCTGGCGCTTTGCGGGATGACCGAGGCATAGCCCCTGACGGTTTGCCTGAAGGCATCAAGGGTTGAGGATTTGACCCGCTCATTGGCCCGGGTCTGGCAGGTTTCCGCGTCCACATCGGCCCGGTTGGCCTGGGCGCCTGAAAGGGTCTCAGGCGTAAAGGCGATGGACTGGGCGATGTTGAAAGGTTCGATGGATTCGGTGATCTTGTTCTCCAGGCGCGAGCTTGCGTCAACCGGCAGCTTTCTGAAGCTGAGGGTGCCTGCGCGGCGGATGAGAAAGTGGCTGGTGGTGGTGACGCGATAGTTGCCGCTTCGGTGGGTGGTGACGGTGGTGCCCCGGTAGGTCATCCGCGCGTCCGCGTCGCAGTCAAACAGCCAGTAGGGCACATAGAGCTGGCGGATCTCGTCAATGACGTTCCGGCTTGTCAGGAACAGGTTGGGAATCAGCTTTCTGTTTTTGAAATAATCATGGAACATCTTCTCCGCCTGATCCTTCTGGATCAGGAAGGGGATGATCTCCTGGGGTTTGGTTTCCAGGGTAAACTGCGCCGGGATCACCGAGGGGCTGCCGCAAAAGGCACAGTTAGTGGCCACGGTGGTTTCATCGGTAAAAAGCTCTGCCCCGCAGGAGGAGCAGGAAAAGAGCCGGGTGCGGGCCGCCTCCTGGGGGCTGAAAGCCTCGTCCCGGGCGTCCCAGTGCATGTCCTCATGCTGTTGGTCCTCCTGTTCAATCCGCGCCACCTCGCGCACGGTGTCCACGTCAAACGTGTTGCCGCAGGAGCCGCATGTCATCTGCTGTGACCGGCCGTCATAGGTGAGGGGCGCCGCGCAGGAGGGACATTTGTAGGTGATGGTGCTCATCCGCGTACCTCGTTTCCCGTTATCGTTAAGACAATGTGAACAAGTAACATGTACCCTTATCTTACAGAGTCAGACAGCGCTTGTAAAGACGATTCAGGGACTTGAAATGTGCGCCGGTCCTGTGGTAAACTGCTAATAGTCAAAGATGGTCAACATCTTGACTGCGCTGAAGGAGGAAAACATGCGGCTGAGCGATGCGATAGAGGAGTTCATCAAGGAACTCTGGGTGCAGGATGAATCAGAGGTTGAGCTGAAACGAAACGAGCTGGCGGAGTATTTTCGCTGCGCCCCGTCCCAAATCAACTATGTCCTGTCCACACGCTTTACCCCGGACCATGGCTATGCCATCGAGAGCCGGCGCGGGGGCGGAGGCTTCATCCGCATCATCCGCGTGGCCCGCGGCAACAAGGAGTCCTTCCGCTATCTGCTCAGCGAGCGGGTGGGGGATGCCATCAGCGCAAAGGAAGCACAGATTTTGTGTTTGCAGTTGGCTGAGCAGGGTACGATAAGCCTCGAGGACGCTGAGTTGATGTACTCCGCCCTCAAACCCCAATCCCAGGCCGTCCCCATCCCTGAGCAGTTGAAGGACGCGATCCGCGCCAAGACGCTCAAAAACATGCTGTTCTCTCTTGCACGGCGGGCGGGGCAGCAGTAAGGAGACCAAAATGAAGTGTGAAGTATGCCGGCAGAAAAATGCCAATGTGATATTCAAAACCATCACCGATGGCCAGGTGGCAACCCGGGCCATGTGCATGGACTGCGCGCAGAACCTGCAGCAGGACATGTACCGCGTGTTCCTGGCGCTGGGCCTGAGGCCTGATGGCCAGAACCAGCCGGAAAGGCCCCAGGCGGCCCCAGCGGAACAGATCGCAAGCGCTGTGCCCCGCTACCTGTGCGCCCATTGCGGGCGCCCCTTTGACAGCCTGGATGAGCACACCATGGCCGGCTGCGCCCATTGCTACAACGCCATGGAGCAGGGCCTGAGCGCCGTGCTCACAGGCGAGAAGGCGCCGCTTGAAGCGCCCCAAACCCAGAGCCAGGCCGATAGCCAGACCGAGCTGAAATACCAGCTGCTGGAGGCTGTGATGAAAGAGGACTTTGAGAAGGCGGCGCATCTGCGGGATAAGATCCAGGCCTTGGGCAGCGCTGAAGCCGCGGAGGAAGAGCCATAAACGGAAAAGAGACCATCCTGGCAGGGGAGGCGGCGCTGCGCAGGAACTATCAGGATCTGACCTTTTGTCCGCAGGATAACGAGGCGGACCTGACGCACAGCAAGCACAGGACGCTGAAGGCCCTCAGACAGGCAGCGCCTGATCTGACGATCTATGAGGACCCCGCCAGCCTGAACGCCGCGGACCAGGCACGCCTGGTTGAAAAGGGGCTCCTGCCAGCAGCCTTTGAAAAGCTCACCCAGGCAGCGCTTGCGTCCGATCAGGGCGAGGCATTGACGGTCGCCATCAACACTGGGGAGCATCTGCTCATCCAGGCGCGGGACCGGGCGGGAGAGCTGCAGCGCCTCACCGACCAGGTGCGGCAGATGGAGGCTGCCCTGGCCCTGCCCGAACACCCCTACGCCTATGACAGCCGGTTTGGCTTTCTGTCCTTTAACCCGGTGCTGGCAGGGAGCGGGCTTTATGTGAGCTTTGTGATGCATCTGCCGATGCTGAGCTTCCTCAAGCAGATCAAACCCCTGGCAGAGCAGCTTAAGCAGCAGTTTGGTTGCCAGATCAAGCCCCTGAGCCTTTATGACGGAAGAAACCCGGGCAACCTGTTCAGGCTGAGCAACAGCGCGAGCTTTGACAGGGAGGACGAGCAGACCATCCGCGGGGTGGTGGCTGCGGCTGAGCTGATTGCCGGCAAGGAGAGCATCCTGCGGGAGAAGGCTTTCCTCAAGACGCGGGTGACGCCGTTGGCCGATCAGGCTTGGCGGGCCTATGGGACGCTGCGCTACGCCCGGCGGCTGACCACCAGTGATTTTTTGTCCCTCTGGTCCAAGACAAGGCTGGGTGCCTTGGCAGGGATTCTGCCGGTGCCGGTTTCCACCACAGACCAGTTGCTTCTTTACGGCGGTGACAGCCGCTATTTGGCAGGGGGCGCAGAGCCGAAGACCTGCCCATTCCACCGGGCGGATGAAGTCCGCCAGGCACTATCAGGAGGAGAACATGCCCATATTCGGAAGGTTTGACAATAAAGCAAAAGAAGCCCTTGACCATGCCCAGCAGGCCGCGGTGTCCATGCGCCATCGCTATTGGGGCACGGAGCATCTGCTGATTGGCCTTTTGGCCAAGGCCCGCGCAGATATGCAGGGGCTGCCGGAGAACGTGACGCTTGAGGCCGTACAGGACGCGGTGCGCCAGCTCTCCTCGCCTGACCAGGAACAGCCCAAGGTGCTGGAGCTCACCCCGCGGATGAAGCGGGTGCTGGATCGTGCCCTCAACCAGGGGCAAAAGCAGCAGCGCCAGGTGCCTGTGGGCACGCTGACGCTGTGGCAGGCGATGCTGGAGGAGGATGACTGCGTGGCCGTGCGCATCCTCACGGTGTTTGGCTGTGATATTGACGCGCTGAAGGAGGAAGCGGCTTCCCGCCAGGATGGGGAAGAGGAGGGCGGGGCTGCCAGGAAGGAAGAATCCACCCTTGAGAAGAACAGCCGGGATCTGACCGCCCTGGCCAAGCAAGGGAAGCTGGACCCGGTGATCGGCCGGGAGCGGGAGACCGAGCGCCTGGCGCAGATCCTCTCCCGGCGCACCAAAAACAACCCGGTCCTCATCGGCGCCCCCGGCGTGGGCAAGAGCGCCGTGGCAGAGGGCCTGGCCCAGCGGATCATTGAAGGCCAGGTGCCCGACACCCTGATGGGCAAGCGCCTGCTGTCCCTTGACCTGGGCAGCCTGGTGGCCGGCACCAAATACCGGGGTGAATTTGAGGAGCGGATGAAGGACGTGGTCAATGAGGTGAAAAACGACCGCAGCATCATCCTGTTTATCGACGAACTGCAAAGCATCGTGGGCGCCGGCAAGGCCGAGGGTTCCATTGATGCGGCGGGCATCCTGAAGCCGGCCCTGGCGCGGGGCGAGATGCAGTGCATCGGTGCCACGACGCTGGATGACTACCGCAAGTACATCGAGAAGGACGCTGCCCTTTCCCGGCGCTTCCAGCCGGTGATGGTGGAGGAGCCGGACAGCGAGCAGTCCCTGGAGATTTTGAAAGGCCTGCGTGAGCGCTATGAGGCCCATCACCGGGTGGACATCAGCGACGAGGCGCTGGACGCGGCGGTGAGCCTGTCCAGCCGCTATATCAACGATCGCCAACTGCCCGACAAGGCGGTTGACCTGATGGACGAGGCGGCCAGCCGGGTGCGCCTGCGCCAGCGCAAAGCACCCCTTGACATGACCAAACAGACCGCAGCGCTTGAGGACATCCTCAAGGACAAGCGGGATGCCATCGCCAAGCAGGACTATGAGAAGGCGGCTGCCCTGAGGGACCGGGAGCGCAAGGTGCGCGACGACATGCAGCAGGCCAGGGAAGCCTGGGAGAAGGAGCAGCAGACCCAGCGCCCCGTGGTGGGCGAGGAGGATGTGGCGGCGGTGGTCACCACCTGGACGGGCATCCCCGTGCAGCGGATGACCATGGCTGAATCCTCCCGGCTGATGAAGCTGGAGGACACCCTGCACAAGCGGGTCATCGGCCAGGATGAGGCGGTATCAGCGGTGAGCCGGGCCATCAGGCGCGCCAGGGCGGGGCTTCAGGACCCCAAGCGCCCGCTGGGTTCCTTCATCTTCCTGGGGCCCACCGGCGTGGGCAAGACCGAGCTGTGCCGGACGCTGGGCGAGGCCATGTTTGGGGACGAGGACTCCCTGATCCGGCTTGACATGAGCGAATATATGGAGAAACACACCGTGTCCCGCATGGTGGGCTCACCCCCTGGCTATGTGGGCTATGAGGAGGGCGGACAGCTCACCGAGCAGGTGCGTCGCAAGCCCTATTCTGTGGTGCTGTTTGACGAGATCGAAAAGGCGCACCCGGATGTGTTCAACATGCTGCTGCAGATCCTGGAGGATGGGCGGCTGACAGACAACATGGGCCGGGTGACCAGCTTTAAAAACTGTGTGCTGGTGATGACCTCAAACGCCGGAGCCCAGCAGCTGGCCTCCACCCGTTCCCTGGGCTTTGGCGGGGATAACGCCCATAAAGCCATGGACTATGAGGACATGAAGAACAAGGTGATGGACGAGATCAAGCGCATCTTCAGGCCGGAGTTCCTGAATCGCCTGGACGAGACCATCGTGTTCCATCCCCTGGATGACAACCACATTCAGCAGATCGCCCAGCTGATGCTCAACAAGATCATCCAGCGCATGGGGGAGAGGGGCATCACCCTCCAGGTGGATGAGCCTGCTGTGGCCTACCTGGCCAAGGACGGCTTTGACCCCCAGTATGGCGCGCGGCCTTTGCGCCGGTCCATCCAGCGCAAGGTGGAGGACAGCCTGAGCGAGGCCCTGGTCTCGGGGACCCTGGAAGAGGGCGACAGCGTGCGCATGTTCATGGAGGACGGCAAGCTGGATTACACCATCCAGAAAAAGCACGCTGAGGAAAGCACAGAAGAGGTGCCCGTGGGCTAAAGCGGGCCAAACGATCCGGGGAGGGGCTGATTCAACGCCGCCTCCCCGTTTTTTCTTTGGCGACAAGTGCATTCAGCCTTGACCGGCCTTGATATGAACCGTATAATGACGCCGTTGACTGGAAGGGGGAGAACACATGCCTGAGAAGACTTTTTACATCACCACGCCCATCTACTATCCCAGCGGGCAGATGCATATCGGCCACACCTATACCACGGTGGCGGCTGACACCATGGCCCGGTTCAAGAAGCTGACCGGGTACCGGACCTACTTTCTGACCGGGACGGATGAGCACGGCCAGAAGATAGAGCGCCGGGCTAAGGAAGCGGGCATGGCGCCCCAGCAGTTTGTGGACGGCATTGTGGCGGACACCAAGAAGCTGTGGGAGCTGATGGAGGTGGAGTATGATGATTTCATCCGCACCACTGACCCCCGGCATATCCAGGTGGTGCAGAAGATCTTCAAGCGGTTTTATGACCAGGGCGATATCTACAAAAGCGAATACGAGGGTGATTATTGCGCGCAGTGCGAGGCCTTCTGGACCCAGACACAGCTCAAGGAGGGTGGCCTGTGCCCGGACTGCAACAGGCCCACCGAGCGGGTGCGGGAGGCCAGCTACTTTTTCCGCATGAGCAAGTATCAGGACTGGCTGATCGACCATATCAAGACCCATCCGGAGTTTATCCAGCCCGCCAGCCGCGCCAATGAGATGCTCAACAATTTCCTCCTCCCCGGCCTTCAGGATCTGTGTGTCAGCCGCACCTCATTCACCTGGGGGGTGCCGGTGGACTTTGACCCGGGGCATGTGGTGTATGTGTGGATTGACGCGCTGTCCAACTATATCACGGCACTTGGCTATGGCAGCGCGGATGACAGCCTCTACCAGACCTTCTGGCCGGCGGATGTGCACCTGGTGGGCAAGGAGATCGTGCGCTTCCACACCATTTACTGGCCCATCATGCTCAAGGCCCTGGGGCTACCCCTGCCCAAGCAGGTGTTTGGCCATGGCTGGCTGCTGTTTGACCATGACAAGATGTCAAAATCCAAGGGCAACGTGGTCTACCCAGGGCCTGTGGTGAAACGCTACGGGGCGGACGCGCTGCGCTATTACCTGATGCGGGAGATGCCCTTTGGCGCTGATGGCAACTACTCCAACGAAGCGCTGATGAAGCGCATCAACTCCGACCTGGCCAATGACCTGGGCAACCTTTTAAGCCGCACGGTGGCGATGATTGAAAAGTATTTTGAGGGTGTGATGCCTCAGCCCGCAGGCTATGAAGCGGTGGATCAGGCGTTGATTGCCCTGGTGGAGGCGCTGCCCCAGGCTGTGGAAGCCCAGATGAACGCGCTGCAATTCTCCCAGGCCCTCAGCGAGATCTGGCGGGTGATCGGCGAATGCAACCGCTATATCGACGAGACCCAGCCCTGGGTGCTGGGCAGGAGCCCTGAGGACAAGCCCCGGCTGGGCACGGTGCTGTATGTGCTGGCGGAGGCGCTCCGGTATGTGGCGGTATTGATCAGCCCCGTGATGCCACAGACCCCTGCAGGGATCTATGCCCAGCTGGGGCTGGATGACAAGCAGCACATGACCTGGGCATCCCTGTCATCCTTTGGCCGGATGCCGGCAGGCGTCAAAGTGAAGAAGGAACAGGCCCTCTTCCCGCGCATCGACCTGACGGTGGATCTGCCCCTGCTGGAGGCGGACAACGCGGCGGAGCTGGGCATTGCCGCCGTGCCTGAAGAGGTGGAAGAGGGCGTCCAGCCTATCAGCATCGAGGACTTCCAGAAGCTGGATTTGCGCGTGGCCAAGGTGCTGGCCTGTGAGAAGGTGGCAAAAAGCGATAAGCTGCTCAAACTCACCCTGAAGGTGGGGGATGAGGAGCGCACCGTGCTCTCCGGCATCGCCCAGCACTATGCCCCCGAAGCGCTTGTGGGAAAGAAGCTGGTGCTGCTGTACAACCTGGCGCCCCGGAAGATCAGGGGCCATGAATCCCAGGGCATGCTGCTAAGCGCCGCCACCGAGGGTGACAAGGCGCTCAAGGTGCTCACCGTGGACGGGGACATTGAGGATGGAGCGCGGATCAGTTGAGCGGAGAAGCGCTGCTGTTTGACAGCCACTGCCACTTGGATGATCCCCGCTTTGATGAGGACCGTGAGCGGCTTATTGAGGGCTTGCCAGGCGAAGGAATCTTTGCCTGCCTGACCTGTGCCAGCGACATGGCTACCTCGCGTCAAGCCATTGCGCTGGCTGAGCGCTGGCCCTTTATTTATGCCTCGGCGGGCATCCATCCCCATGAAGCGGGGAAGGCAAGCCCTCAGGACATGGCGGAATTGCCAGTGCTTCTCCAGCAGAAGAAGGTGGTGGCGCTGGGGGAGATTGGGCTGGATTTTCATTACGATTTTTCTCCGCGGGATGTTCAGCGGGAGGTGTTCCTCACCCAGCTTGAAATGGCGCGTGCGCTTGACCTGCCTGCGATTTTTCATGTGCGGGAGGCCCACGGGGAGATGCTCGCCCTGCTTGAGGCCAGGCGCGGCAGGCTGCCCGGCGGGGTGATGCACTCCTATTCCGGCAGCACTGAGAGCACAAAGCAATACCTGGACCTGGGTTTCTATATCTCCTTCTCCGGCACCATCACCTTCAAAAACGCCGAGAAGGTGCGCCGGGCGGCCCAGGCGGTGCCCCTTGACAGGCTGCTGATTGAGACCGACAGCCCCTACCTGGCGCCGGTGCCCTTCCGGGGAAGGCGCAATAACCCGGCCCATGTACGCCAGGTGTGTGAGCAGCTGGCGGCGCTGTTTGGAATGGCGCCGGAGGAGATGGCGCGCATTACCCGGGACAACGCCCGCGCGCTGTTTGGGGTCTGAGCAGCATGCCCGAAATCTGTTTCAAAACTGTTTCGTCAGTGTTACTATTTCTGCCGGGATTCTTTCTTTTTGTCAAAAATATGTTATACTACTCGTTACAACCGCGAAGGAGGGCGCAGTGGCGGGCAGACTGATTCTGGCTTCATCCTCGCCCCGCAGGCGGGAGTTGCTTCTGAGCATGGGCTTGCGCTTTGAAGTGGCCGGGTCCCGGGTGGAGGAAAGCCTGGACGGCCCGCCGGAGGCTGCTGTCAGGCAGCTGGCAAGCCTCAAGGCGCGGGATGTGGCCGGGCGTTACCTGGACGACTTTGTCCTGGGCGCTGACACCCTGGTAGCGGTTGATGGGTTGGCCCTGGGCAAGCCCAGGGACCTGGCGGACGCGGCGCGGATGCTGCGGATGCTTTCCGGCCGGTGGCATGAGGTGTATACTGGCGTCTGCCTGATAGCAGGCGGCCAGGAGCGCCTGGCTAGCGCCATGACCCGGGTGCGCTTTGATGAACTTCGCGAAGAGGACATCCAGCGCTACTGCGCCTCCGGCGAGCCCCTGGGCAAGGCGGGGGCCTATGCCATCCAGGGTATGGCGGGGATGTATATCCCCGAGATTCAGGGCTCCTACAGCAATGTGGTGGGCCTGCCCACCGCCCTGGTGCGGGCGCTGATGATTGACAGCGGGTTTTTATTTTAAGTTGAGCGATGGGGTTTGTGTTAGAACATGGCAATTGTAGCACCCGATATAGGCATTGATATGGGCACTTCCAACACGCTGGTGCATGTGCGCAAGAAGGGCATTCAGATTAACGAGCCCACACTATTGATCGTGGCGGGCAACCAGCGGCGCACCATCAAGGCCATTGGCCAGGATGCGCTGCAGCTGGTGGGTCGCACCACAGGCGGTGACGTGGCGGTGCGCCCGCTTCAGGACGGCATGGTGAAGGACTTTGAGCTCACCGAGGCCATCCTGCGCTATTTTATCAGGAAGGCCATCGGTGTATCCCATCTCATGAAGCCGCGGGTGTATATCACAGTGCCCAGCCGTGTGTCCCCGGTGGAAAAGCGGGTCATTCGGGAGGCGGCCAGCAGCGCCGGCGCCCGGAAGAACGCCATCCATCTGATCGACAAGCCCTTTGCTTCAGCCTTTGGCTCAGGCCTCCCGGTGTTTGCGCCGGAGGGCAGCATGGTGGTGGATGTGGGCGGCGGCACCACGGAGGTGGCGGTGATCTCCCTGGGCGGCATTGTGCTCTCCCGCTCCATTCCCACGGCGGGCATCATGATGGACAGCGTCATTGTGGACTTCATCAAGCACGACCATAACATGCTCATCGGCGACCGGATGGCCGAGGACATCAAAATCGACTGGGGCAGCGCCCTGCCCGTGAAGGAAGAGCGCAAGGTGGTGGTGCGGGGGCGTGACCTGATCACCGGCCTCCCCCAGACGGCTGAGATCTCCTCCCTGCGCATCTATGAGGCCCTGCATGGGCCCTGCCTAAAGATTCTGGACACCATCCGAGAGGTGCTGGACAAGACGCCGCCGGAGCTGTGCGGGGATATTCTGAGGAAGGGTATCTACCTGGTGGGGGGCGGTGCGCAGCTGTATGGGCTTGACCGCTTTCTGGCAAGCGAACTAAACCTGCCTGTGACCCTGGCGAAAGACCCGATGCTCTCAGCCGCTGCAGGTGTGGGGCAGATGTCTGACAACTCAGACCTGCTGCCCAAATTGACCCGCTCTAATTTCATGCGGGATGAGACGGACTGACGGGACTTCTGATGGCCAAGAAGAAGCAAGAAAAAAAGCAAACGGTGCGCCAGAGCTCATCAGCAGGCACAGAGCGCCAGCGCGGCATCGCAAAGCTGCTGGGTTATGGCACGGTGGTGCTGTTGCTGGTGATCATCGTGGTGACCATCGCCTCCCAGTTTTTTGACACGCCCCTGTTGGCGGCACCCCGGCGCTTTGTGGCCCGGGTGATCAGCCCGGCGCAAAACGTGTTCTCCAAGGGAACCGATGTGGTGGTGGACTACCTGCGCACCCTCAAGCGCCGAAGCAACCTGGAGGCGGAGTACAAGGCCCTCCTTGAGCAGGTGGACGACCTGAAGGACCAGGCCATGCAGGCCAGCGAGCTGCAGCGCCAACTGCTGGAAATGGCTGATTTGAACGATGAGCTGAGCCGCAACTTCAACCTGAACGGCATCCAGGCCACCGTCATCGGGCGTGACACCAGCAACTATACCTATACCCTCACCATCGATGTGGGCAGCCGCCAGGGGGTTGAGAACAACATGGTGGTGTGCATCCGGGGCGCTTTGGTGGGCATCACCTATGATGTGACCGAAAACCGCAGCCTGGTCAAAGGCATCATTGACCGGGAATGTGAGGTGGCCGGCCTCATCGAATCAAACCGGGACCAGGGCACGGTGTCCGGCACCCTGTCCATTGACGGGAAGAACAACTGCCGCATGTATTATCTCACCTTCTCCACCCTGCCCCGGCCGGGGGATTTGGTGGTGACCAGCGGCATCGGCACGCGGCTGCCCAAGGGCATCCCCATCGGAACGGTGCGAGAGAGCACCCGGGGGCTGGAGGACAACAAGCAGTTCATCGTCATTGAACCGATCGCGGATTTTGACCATATCGAGTATGTGATTGTCTACCGCTACCGTCCCAACTATCCCCAGCAGGATACCAGGCCACGGGCGGAGACCAGCTTTATCCCGCTGCCCTCCCTGAAGCCGGTGCCCACCTTCATCGGCCAGCCGGCGCCGGCCGAGACCCCGGGCGCCAGCGTGTCCCCAGGCGTTGAGGAGACTCAAACCCCCGTCCCGTCCCCCTCATTCACCCCGGGGCCCGAAGAAACACCGGCGCCGGAGACCCAGGTGCAGGCGCCTGATGACTTCATCTACAACGCGCCCGCCATCATCGATGCCACCGCGACGCCCGACCTGTTCCCGGAATACACCCCCACCCCTGAGCCGACGGCCACCTTTTCCCCCCAGGAGATGACGGTGGAGGAAGACGAATGAGCCTGGGCAAGGCCATCCGCCATCACGGCGTGGTTGCCGCGGGCATCAAGCTGCTCAAGGCTTTGCTGCTCATTTTCCTGTATTATCTGGTGCAGACCAGCGTGGTTCCCCGTTTGCGGGTTTTTGGTGTGATGCCCAACCTCCTGATGGTGGTCATTGCCATCATGACGGTGTCCTTTGGCAAGCAGTATGCTTTCATCACCGGCGCTGTCATCGGCATCATGCTGGAGGCCATGGCTGTGTCCATCCCTTTGTTTTATGTTATCATCTATCCAGTGCTGGCGCTGCTGTGCGCGCAGGTGTTTGCCGACATGTCTGATGTCAAGCGGGAAATGCGCCGCATCCGGGAAGCCCAGCGCCAAAGCGAGGCGGCGGCGGAGATCAAAGCACCCTATGCCCGGCGCAAGCTGCGCTTCTCCATCCGCCGTAATTCTCCTTATGACAAGGAGCCGCATCTGCGTATTTTGTTGAACGCCCTGATGCTTGCGGCGCTGTATGAGGGCATCATGCTCATCTATGTGGCCCTGGGCGGAGTGGCCGTGGGATTCTCCCACATCCAGCGCGCGCTGATGGCCACCGTCTATACCGGTGCCGCCTGCGTCACCATGTTTCCCGCCCGGGCTTTCCTGGGCATGTACCGCAGGCGCCGCTCCCGCAGACGGGGTGATGAGGAGCAGCAGAGCATCAGCACCGACCCTGAACTGCTGCGCCAGCTGGCTGTGGTACCGGATGACGCCCCGGCTGAGAAGCCCTCGCGCCTGAAGTCGCTGTTCAGGCGCCCCGGAGCAAGCAAGACAAAAGACAAGGGAGATCAACCCGAAGAAGAAAACCCCGGCCAACAGCCCCGGGAGGAGCAATCGGAAAAGGAGGCTGAAGCATGAAGAAGGATAAACAGCTTGCCAGGCGATACGCCATTTTCGGCCTGATCACCGTGCTGCTGTTCTCCACGCTCATTGTGGGGCTTTATAACCTGCAGATCGTCAACGCCGACCAGTACCAGAGCGCTACCGATGACAAGCGGGTGAAAACCCTGCGGGTGACGGGCAAGCGCGGCATGATCACCGATGCTGACTCGGTGGTGCTGGCCCGGAGCGAGGACATCTACAACGTCACCTTCTATATGACAAGCAGCGAGAATACCGAGCGGCACTACGCCCAGTTCACCCCCTCCATCCTGGAGGCCCGGCAGATCATCCAGCAATACGGCGGGGAGATCAAGAGCAAGTTCGTCATCGTCAGGGATGAGAAGACCGGGGAATGGGCCTTTGACTTTGGCAAGGGCATCTCTGAGAAGGCCTGGGCCATCCGGGAAAACCAGTGGCGCAGCAACCACTATCTGGCCACCGCCCGTTACCCCACGGCTGAGGACTGCTACAACCGCCTGTACACCATGTATCAGCTGGACAAGCACCCCATGGATGAGGCGACCGCGCTTGAAGTCATGGCGGTGTATTCAGAGATGAAGATGAACATCTTCAACTCCACCCCGATTGTAATCGCCTTGGATGTGCCGTATGAGGCGGTGAGTGAGATCACCGGGCGCAGCATGTCGCTGGCCGGCATGGGCATTGAGGTGGGGGAAAAGCGCTTTTACCCGCTGAGCACCCTGGCCTCCCAGGTGGTGGGCTATGTGGGGCCCATTGCTGAAGCTGACAACTACCAGACCGACCTTAAGCCCATGGGCTACGCGCTTAACGACATCATCGGCAAAGACGGCATTGAGCGCACGATGGAAAACTGGCTCACCCCCAATATCTCAAGCCGCACCGGAAACCGTGTGATGGAGCGGGACAACCAGGGCCGCCTCACCCGGCAGATCAGCGTGACCCCGCCCCAGGACGGCAACAACGTGAAGCTGACCCTCATCGCCAGCTATCAGCAGCAGGCCGAACGGGCCATCGCCAACAACGTGGAGCGCACCCGCGCGCTTCAGGAGCGGGACATGTTCCAGGACAACTGGCGGGAGCGCAACAAGGCAAAGCTGGAGCAGCGGGACTTTAACCAATACAAGCTGAAGCTGGCTTCCACCGGCGCCATGGTGGTGCTGGATGTGAACTCCGGCCGGGTGCTGGCCATGGCCCAATACCCCACCTATGACCTCAACGCCATGGTGGCGGGTGGGCAAGAGGTGGCGGAGATACTGCTGGATGAACGCAGCCCGCTGCGCAACTATGCCATCCAGCAGCGTGCTGAGCCTGGCTCCATTTACAAGATGGTGACAGGCCTTGCTGCGCTGACCAACAACCGCCTGACGGTGGAGGACAAGATCTCAGACGAGGGGCCCTACCGGCGCTATACCAACAAGGAAGAGGACGCGCCTGTATGCTGGATCGGCAAGGGGCAACGCAAGCAGCATGCCGACCTCACCATTGTGAAGGGGCTTGAAAAATCCTGCAACTATTTCTTCTATACCATCACCGGCTACCTGTATGGCGACACGGGCAGCAACCTGCTCTACCAGTACTCCGCCAAGATGGGCCTCACCACCCGGACTGGCATCCAGCTGCCCGGTGAAGCCAGGAGCGTGGTGGGCAACCAGACCTCGCTGTATGACCCCACAGTCTCCATCCGTGAGCAGGAGACCTCTCAGCCCATCCTGGTGGCTGCCTCAATCAAGAAACACCTCAAGAACATCGGATCCAGCTATGGCATCACCTATGATGAGGTGAGGCTTGACGCCTGCATCAAGCAGCTGATGGACATGGCGGTGGTCACCCACTCAGATGACTGGGCGGATGCCATGCGCCCCATCCTGATGGCGGAGCTGAACATGACCCGGGACATGGTGTGGAAGCAGGCGGTCATCGGGGACATCTGGGTGTACCTCAACGACATCAAATGGGGCGGCAGCCTTGAGGTGCAGATGGGCATCGGACAGTCCATCACGCTGCTGACCCCTGTGGCGGTATCCCGCTATGTGGCCAGCCTGGGGAATGGGGGCGTGGTGTATAACCTGTCCATCATCGATTCCATCATCTCCCCCGACGGCGAGATACTCAATCAGTACCAGCCCAGCATCTTCGGCCACCTGGATGGGTCAGAGCAGTATCTGCCCTATATCAAGCAGGGGATGAAGGGCGTGGTGGATGATCAGGGGACCGCGACCCGCTATTTCAGCAGGTGGCCGTACAAGGATGAAATCTGGGCTAAGACCGGAACCTCCCAGGTGACCATCGGCGGCATCAAGCTTGACCTGGAGAACAACGGCTGGTTTGTGGCGCTGGCGCCTTTCTCCACCCCGGCGGAAATCGCGGTGGTGGTGCTGGTGCCCAACGGCAAGTCAGGCGCTGAGGCCACCCACGCCACGCGGGAGTTCATCGAGTGGTGGATGAAGGACAAGAGCAAGTTTACAGGCGATGTGCCGGTGGTGCCGGGCAACCAGCTGATGCCATAAGGAGAGCGTTATGGGAAAATCAATTCTGATCATCTCCGGCAAAGGCGGGGTGGGGAAATCCACCCTGGCGGCTGCCCTCGCGGTCACCGCGGCCAAAAAGGGCAGGCGCACGGCGCTGCTTGACGCTGATATTGGGCTTAGGAGCCTGGACATGATGCTGGGGCTGCAGGACCAGGTGCTCTTTGACCTGGCGGACTGCGTGGGCCACAGGTGCAGCCTCAAGCAGGCGCTGGTGCCTCATCCGGTATATCAGGACCTGCGCCTGGTGGTTGGGGGGCAGATGGCAAGGCCCAAGGATTTTAAGCCCCAGGACCTGAAAAAGCTGGTGCGCACCCTGTCAGCCTCCCATGACACCCTCATCATTGACGGCCCCGCAGGGCTGGGCCGCGGGGTGAAGAACTTCGCCGGGCTGGCGGATGACTATGTGATCGTCGCGACCCCGGACCCGGTGAGCCTGCGCGCGGCGGAGAAGGCCGCCCAGGTGCTGATGAAATCCCAGTGCCATCCGCAGCTGATCATCAACCGGGTGCAGCGCCACCTGGTGGAGGCGGGCGAGGTACCCGCGCCCCAGATGCTGGCGCTGGGGCTTGATCTGCCCCTTCTGGGCGTGATTGAAGATGACCCCTGGGTGTATAGCGGCATGCTCCAGGGCAAGACAGCGGCGGAGCAGGAAGTGGGAGGGCTACCTCGGATATTTGAGGACATCCTGCTGCGCCTTGAGGGCGTGCAGCTGCCGGTGAAGGACCTGGAAAAGGAAACCAGGCTGCGGCGCTTCCTCAGGAAGGTGAGCCAAAGGCTATGATGATATTTGAGGACAAGAGAACCAGACCCCATTTCGATTTTCTGCTGCTGCTGCTGGTGTATGCGCTGATGATCTTTGGCGTATTGGCCATCTCCATCGCCACCTTTGATCCGACGATTCCTGCCGAATCGCTGCTCAACCGCATCCTCAATTCCAACACCGGTTCCTGGCAGGCGATCTTTGTGGTGGCTTCCCCTGCCATCGTGTGGTTTGTGGTGAGCGTGCCCTATGAGCACTTCAGAACTTATTCCATGCTCTATTACGTCGGCATCATGCTGCTGCTGTTTGCGGTGCTGCTGGTTTCCACCGCCATCCGGGCGGTGAAAGGCTGGTTTGAGGTGGGCCTGGGTCGGATGCTCCAGCCCAGTGAATTTGCCAAGATCACGCTGATTCTGATGCTGGCAAAGGAATTGGCCATCACTGACAAGCCGCTTGGCAGCCTGCGTTCCTTCATTAGAATTGCGCTTTTTGCGCTGATCCCCGTGGGGCTCACCTTTGCCCAGGGCGAGACCGGCACGGTGCTGGTGATGGTGGGCATCGTCTATCTGATGCTGATCTTCGGCGGGGTGGACTGGAAGTGGATTCTGGTGATCTCGGTGCTGGGGGCCCTCGCCATCGTGGGGATTTTTGCCTATGGCATCATTGGTGGATCCACAGACTACCGGATGCTGCGCCTGATCTCCTTCCTGGACCCCAAGGCCTATGAGAAAAGCGCGGGGTATCAGATCATCAACTCCCAGCAGGCCATTGGCGCGGGGGGGTTGACGGGCGTCGGGGCTTTTGTGCCCGGCTCCATGAGCCAGCTCAACTATGTGCCGGAGGACTGGACAGACTTTATCTTCGCCACCATCGGCGAGGCGGTGGGCTTTGTAGGCTCCAGCCTGATTGTGCTGACCTACCTGGCTCTTATTTTGCGGATGCTCTATCTTTCCCGCTTCACGGCGGACAAGTTTGGACGACTTCTGATCATCGGCGTCATGTCCATGATGTTCCTGCATGTTTTCCAGAACATCGCCATGACGCTGGGGCTGATGCCCATCACCGGCATCCCCCTGCCGTTTTTGAGCTACGGCGGCTCAAATCTGGTGACCAACGTCATCGGCATCTCCCTGGTTTTGAACGTTACCCGTAACCGCAGCAATGCCATGCCCGCCTATGCGGTGCCCGCTTCCGCGGTGCCGGGAGGCGTGCGCCGGCGGCGGAAAAAGCAGAGCATTTATGTCAACGCGGCCGAAGATGACGGGCTGCGCAAGCGCGTGCGCGCGCTCCGGGGCAAAAGGGCCAAAAAAACCGCCTGAAATTTGTGGGTTTTTAGCTGGTTTTGGGCTTGTCATTTCTGAGGATGACATGTATAATGCCGACCGATGAAGAAGAGGAGCCAGCCGATGCAATGCTTGAGAGGTCGCCGATGATTCTGGTAAAATGCCCCCGGTGTGAGCTGAACTACATGAATGAGCACGATGAGCTCTGCAAAATCTGCTACCGCGAGGTGCACGGGGTGGATAGCCCGGAGGAGCCCGAACTGTGCTCCGAATGCAACGTGGAACGGGCGCTGCCGGGCAGGGACCTGTGCATTTTTTGCCTGAAGGATCGGAAAAAATCCCGCAGTCACACCAAGCCCAGCGAGGAGGAACCGGTTGACATCGAGATGAACGATGTCAGCGGCATGGAGGAGATTATCCCCGACATTGAGGAGGATGATCCGGAATACCATGAGATCGGCGATGCCCTGTCGCTTGAGGAGATGGTTGAGCAGGAAGACCGGGACGATGATGAGGACGAGGATATGGATGAATGATTCCGCTCGCCGCGTTTTTGCCATAGGGGATTTGCACCTGCCGGGTTCAATGGATAAGACCATGGACCTTTTTGGCATCCATTGGGAAAACCATTTTGAGCAGATACAGCAGGATTGGATAGGATCAGCCCGGGAGCAGGACATCGTCCTGATTCCGGGCGATATTTCTTGGGCGATGCGGCTGGAGGACGCGCGGGAGGACCTGGAGGCCATAGGCAGGCTGCCCGGCATGAAGGTGATGATCCGGGGCAACCATGACTACTGGTGGAAGGGGCTGGCCCGGGTGCGGGAGATGCTGCCGGCGGGCATGCATGTCATCCAGCATGATGGGCTTGAGGTGGGGGAATACATCTTCGCCGGGTCCAGAGGCTGGGAGCGCCCGGGAGGGGACGCGCCAGACCCGGAGACCGAGAAAATCTATCAGCGGGAGCTGATACGCTTGGAGATGTCCCTGACCCACGCCAGAAAACTGGATGCGGACAAGCGGCTGATCGCCCTGTGTCACTACCCGCCCACCGATGCCCAGGGCAGCCCCAGCCCGGTGACCGATCTGATGGCCCGCTTCCGGGTGAGTGACGTGGTCTATGGCCACCTGCATGGCTATGCCTGCGCCGGGGCCTTTGCCGGTGTGGTGGATGGGGTGCGCTATCACTGCGTCTCCTGCGACTGCGTAGGGTTTAAGCTCTACCCCTTGCCCGAAACCACGGCATAACAACCCCCAAAGAACCAGAAAAAACAGATAAACTGATATTTCGTCATATCAAACAGCGAAATCGGCTAATCCGACAGCGGATTGGCCAATTTTGTATTTATTAAAAACAGGTGTTCCTATTTTGTTTTCACGAAACAGGAACACCCATTCCTGTTTTATCCCTTTGGGCACAGCGTTTTCCTGTTTCTTTCACCCAAAGGCCAGGCAGTGTCAGCCTGCCAGGTTCACGGCCGTGGAAGGGTGTGGTATTTTGTGTTCGAAAAGGGAAATAAGTGGTGATTGGTGGTGAGACAGGTGTCGGATGAGCGGCGTACAACCCCGGAGGGCGGCCAGCCCTCTGACACGGCTGTCTCCCCAGACCCCACCGCAGCTTCCCGCCTGGGCTTTATCGGTGTCTACAACCATGCCATTGACAATAAGGGGCGTGTGATCGTGCCCCAAACCTTCCGGGGCCTGCTGGGCGAAAAGATCATCGTGGGAGTCACCATGGGCCAGGACGCCATCGCCATCTATCCCTATGAGGTGTGGGAGGAGAAGGTGGAGATGCTGAGCCAGTTGAGCCGGGAGGACGCGGCGGCAGAGGTTTTTCTGACCCGGTTTGCCATGTACTCCTTTGATGGCTGTGGCTTTGACACCCAGGGGCGCGTGCTGCTGCCAGCAGCCCTGCGTGAGCTCTACCTGGACGGCGTCCAGGGGGTGCAGGTTTCCGGCACCACCGAGTATGTGCGCCTGGTCAGCGACAAGCAGGCTGCCCAGGAGCGGGAGAGCTTCCACGCCAAGTATCCCGACGCATCCCTTGCCATCAGCGCCATTCAGGCGCGGGTCAGAAACAAAAAGGCTGAAGACAGATAAACCACGGCCGGAAAGGACACACCATGAACCAGAGCAGAAGCATCAAGAAAATGCAATACGTGCAGGCAGGCAGCCAGATGGAGCAGCAGGGCCGCTTCCAGGTTTCAAGCCATGTTTACCTCTATAACGAAGGAGAGCGGGAGGAGCGCGCGGCGTTCAGGGCCCAAGAGGCCCATGAGGGTGCCGGACGGGGCCTGAAGCTGAAATGGGCCGCGGTTGTGATGGTTTTCGCCGTTTTTGTGTCCTTCTGGATGGTGGGCAGCAAGATAGCCTTGACGCAGGAACTCAATCAAGCGTATGCTAATCTGCACAGCCGCTATATAGCGGCTGACGCTGAGGGAAAGGCCCTGGCGGCAGCGCTGGCCGAGAAAAGCGATGCCTCCAAAATCTGCTACTACGCCGTGCAAAACCTGGGGATGCGGCTGGCAACCCACGCGGAGACCATTGGGGTCACCGCCCAGGGGTATAACAGCGTGGCCCGTCTGGACGGTTCCCGCGCAGGGAATCTTTCCGGCGGCAAATGAACACATGACAAGGGGTAAACATGAAACTATCTCTGCTTGCAAAAGCGGCTGCGCCATATGTCATCAGCCTTTCAGAGGACCGCGAAGTCAGTGCGGTTTCCGCTGACAGCAGACTGAAGACCGATGGCGGGCTGTTTTTTTGTATCAAGGGCGCGCGCACAGACGGGCATGAGCATGCGGGTGAGGCGGTCAAAAATGGCGCCGCCGCCCTGATGGTGACGGAGCTCCTGCCTGATATTCCGGTGCCCCAGATGCTGGTTTCTGACGGCAGGGCGGCCATGGCGCTGATCACACGGGCCTATTACGGCTTTGCGGATGAGAAAATGAAGCTGGTGGGCATCACTGGCACCAAGGGCAAGACCACCACCAGCTACCTGGTGAAGGCTGTGCTGGAAAACGCCGGGTTCAAATGCGGTCTCATCGGCACCACCGGCAACATGATTGGCGATCAGTGGACTGACAGCACCCTCACAACCCCGGATCCGATCGAGCTGCACCGGGCGCTGCGCATGATGGCTGACGCCGGGTGCGAGTATGTGGTGATGGAGGTCTCAGCCCACGCGCTGGCCATGCACCGCCTGGAAGGGCTGGTGTTTGAGGCGGGCTGCTTTACCAACCTGTCCCAGGATCATCTGGATTTTTTCCCCACCATGGATGAGTATTTTAAGGCCAAGCTCAGCTTTTTCACCTCCGGAAGCGTCAGGAACGCTGCTGTTTCCAGTGACGACCCCTGGTCCAAGGGGCTGCTTGAGGCGCTGCTGATCCCGCGGATCACCTATGGCATTGCCGTCAACGCTGACATCTTCGCCCGGAACATCGATATCCATGAGGATGGGGTGGCCTTCAGCCTGGTATTGTGGAACGACCGGCAGTACCCGGTGAGGCTGAGGCTGATGGGCATGTTCAACATTTATAATGCCCTGGCGGCTGCCGCTATCTGCCTGAGCCTGGGCGTGGCGCCTGAGGTGATCTGCCCGGCCCTTGAAAGCGTGGCTTCCGTCCCCGGGCGCGCAGAGCTGCTGGACACCCACACCGCGTACAAGGTGATCCTCGACTACTCCCACTCGCCCGACGCCATGGAGAATATCCTCAGCGCTGTCAAGGAGTTCACCCGGGGTCGGGTCATCATCGTCTTTGGCTGCGGCGGCGATCGTGATCACGCCAAACGGCCCATCATGGGTGCTATCGCGGGAAGGATGGCGGATCTCTCCATCCTCACCAGCGACAACCCCCGGAATGAGGACCCCATGGAGATCCTCCAGGCCATTGAGAAGGGCATCAAGCCCACCGGCGGCGCCTATGAGGTGATTGAGAACCGCCGGGACGCCATCCGGCGCGCCATGCAGATCGCCAAGGAAGGTGATGTGGTGCTGCTGGCCGGCAAGGGGCACGAGACCTATCAGGAAATCCTGGGCATCAAACGGCCCTTCAATGAAAAGCAGATCGTCCAGGAGCTGCTCATCGCATTCAGCCAGGGGGGTGAGCACCATGCTTGAGGCGCTTTGTGCGCTGTTGGCGCTTATCCTGGTGGCCCTCTTGATGCCGGGCTTTATCCGCTTTGTGAAAAGCCGCAACATGATTCAGCCGGGGTATGATCTGGGGCCGGATTCCTTCCGGAAGCAGGAAAAGCCGCCCAACATGGGCGGTTTGATTATCGCCCTGGCGGTGGTGGCGGCAGGCCTTCTGTTCACCCAGCTATCCCAGGGCACCGGGCATGCGCTGATGCTGTTTCTGCTGGCCCTGGGCGCTCTTTTTGTGGGCTTTGCGGATGACTACATCAAGAACATCAAGCAGGATCACGAAGGGCTCAAGCCCCGTTACAAGATCATCGGTCAGGTGGCCATTGGCCTCATTTTCTCCGTTTTGTGCCTGAATACCGTAGGCACGGCCATCCACCTGCCCTTTTCCAATGACTATTTAGACCTTGGTCTGTTTTATCTGCCGCTGATGGTGCTTCTGATCGTGTTCATGACCAACTCCGCCAACCTCCAGGATGGGGTGGACGGCCTGCTCTCTAGCGTCTCCGCAGTGGGCGGCATCGCTTTCGGGGTGATTGCCATGCTCATTGACGGGGACTCCCTGGGGGATCCGGCGGTGTCCTACATCTGTTTTGCCCTCACCGGAGCCTGCATTGGGTTTCTGTTTTACAATCAGCCTCCGGCCAGGATTTACATGGGGGATACGGGCAGCATGTTTATCGGCGGCGTCTTTGTGGGCGCGGCGATGCTCTTGCGGCTGCAGCTGTGGCTGATTCCCATCTGCTTCACCATGATCGCCTCCTCCCTGTCCGTTATCGCCCAGCGGCTGTATTTTAAGGCGACTAAGGGCAAACGTCTAATCCGCATGTCGCCTGTCCACCACCATTTTGAGATGGTGGGCTGGAGCGCTGTTAAAATCAACCAGCGCTATGTGATTCTCACCGTCGTTTTAAGCCTTGTGGCTATCCTGGCGGCACTACCCTTCCGCCCATAATCATTGCAGAAAGGCCTGGCACCAATGCTTCAAGTCACCGGAAAAAAGGTCCTGGTCATCGGCGCCGCCCGCAGCGGCATCGCCGCAGTGAAGCTATTGGTGAAGCACGGCGCGCACGCCGTCTTGAACGATCTGAAGGCCGAGGATGCGCTGGGCGCAGCGCTGGACAGCCTGGCGGGCTCCCCGGTGGAACTGCGCCTGGGGGAGGGGCCTGAGGCGCTGCTGCCCGGGGCGGACCTCGTGGTGGTGAGCCCAGGGGTTCCGCTGACCGAAGGGCTGGTCAGCGCATGTGATGACCTTGGCCTTCCCCTCATCGGAGAGCTGGAGATGGCAGCCGCTTTGACGCAGCTTCCCATCATCGCTGTCACCGGCACCAACGGCAAGACCACCACGGTGTCCCTTTTGGGGGAGATGTTCAAACAGTCAGGCCGGGTGGCCCATGTGGCGGGGAATATCGGCTATCCCCTGAGCGCGGCGGTGCTAAGGGCAGAGGATGAGGACATCCTGATCGCCGAGGTCTCCAGTTTCCAGTTGGAGACGGTGCGGGATTTTCATCCCCGGGCGGCAGCGCTGCTCAACATCACACCGGATCACCTGAACCGCCACGGCACCATGGACAACTACATCGCCCTGAAAGCCCGGGTGTTTGAAAACCAGACGCCGGCAGACCTGGCGGTGTTGAACCTGGATGATTCCCTCACCCGGGATCTGGCCCCCGGAATCCCGGCGCAGCTGGCTTATGTCTCCACCACACAAGAGGTGGAAAACGGCGCCATGCTGAGGGATGGGCAACTGATCCTTTGCCAGGAAGGGCGCGAGCGGGTGATTTGCAGCCAGCAGGATTTGAAGCTGCCTGGCATCCACAATGTGTATAACGCCCTCACAGCGCTGACTTTGGCCAGCTTCATGGCGGTGCCGCCCCAGGTGGCGGCCTACAGCATGCGGGTGTTTGAGGGTGTGGAACATCGGATCGAATTTGTGAGGGAACTTGACGGGATCAAGTACTTCAACGATTCCAAGGGCACCAACCCCGACGCCACCATCACGGCTATCCGGTCCATGCGCGCGCCTACGGTGATCATCCTGGGCGGTTTTGACAAGAAAACCGCCTTTGACCAGCTGGCCCTCAATGTCCGGGCAAATCCCTATATCAAAGAGGCGGTGCTCATGGGCCAGACCGCAGGCCAGATTGGGAAGGCGCTGGATGAGGCAGGGTTTACCTGCCACCGGCAGGCGGCGGATTTGAAGGAGGCGGTGCTGAAGGCAAAGCATCTGGCGCCCCCCGGGGGCAACGTGCTCTTTTCGCCCGCCTGCGCCTCCTTTGATCAGTTCAAGGACTATGAACAGCGCGGCCGGGTGTTCAAGCAGCTGGTGATGGCGCTGGACGCGCCGGAGGGTTCGTGATGCAGCCCCCGGCCCGCCCGCCTGAGCGGCGCCACGCACAGCCCGCACCGCCTGAGCCGGCCTATCAGGAGGAGCTTTGGCAGCAGGACCCCTATGCGGAGGAGATGCCGCCCCCGCCGCCTGATCCCGGCAGACGGACGCTGAAGATCGCGGCGGTGCTGCTGGCTTTGGTGGCGGCGCTGTTTATTCTGCGCTTTTATGTGTTTACCATCAGCCATGTGCGCGTGGTGGGCACCCGTTCCATTCCCTGGGAGGAGGTGGCCCGCGCCGCCGGGCTTGACCGCAGGCTGCTGTACTTTACCCTCAAGGAGCAGGAGATTGAGGCGGGCGTCAATGCCAACCGCTACCTGGCCTATGAAGGGATGGAGAAGGTGTTCCCCAACACGCTGATCCTCTACGTCAGGGAGCGGGTGCCCAGCGCCTTTTTCACCCACCTGGGCGTGGGCTTTGTGATGGCGGATGACGGAATGATCCTGGAAAAAACCCGGGATCTGCGCCTGCGCCAGGGGCTGATTGAGGTGTCCGGGCTGACGGTGTGGGGACAGCTGGAAAGCGGTATGTTTCCAACCGGCGGCAAGCCCGGGCAGTTGGAGGCCCTGGTGGCCCTGATCGGTGAGATCATGGCCCAGGGCTATGCCTCCCAGGTGCGGGACGTGAACGTATCCGATGAAACCAGCCTGGTGATGACCACCACCGACGGCTACACGGTACACCTGGGCAACATGGAGAATCTGCACGCCAAAATAGGCACTGTGCGCGCGGTGATTGAGGAGCTCAAGCGGCGCAATCTGGCAGGCGGCGTGCTGGAGGCATCCATTCCCGGGGAGGCCACCTACCGCGCCGCTGAGGGCATCATCTGAGGCGTCTTTCGCCTCTGATGCCGTTTCGCTTGAAAAGGCTTGCCAAGTTATCACAAAAAGGTTACAATGAGTTATCCTGACTGTGTATTATGTGCGTTTTGTGCTTTTGCATGGGCGCCGCCGGTTAAAAACGCCGAGAAATGGGGATGAATTGCGATGAGGAGCACTATCAGCGTCATTGATTTTGGTACCAGCAAAATCGTTGCACTGATTGCGGAGGTGAGCGGCAGGCAGCGCTGTGACATCATAGGCGCCGGCACCGCCGCCTATGACGGCTTTGCCAACGCGCGCTGGAACAACGCCGCCCTGGTCAACGAAGCTATCAGCTCTGCCATCGCAAGCGCGGAGGAGCAGGGTAGAAGCTCTGTAAAAAACGTGTATGCGGGTGTCCCTGGCCAGTTTTCCAAGGTCTATTCCTTTGAGGTGAAGGTGGATCTCCAGGGGGCGGATCCCCGGGTCTCCGCCCGTGACATCGAAACCTTGTTTTCCCTGGCCGATGAGCAGGTGTCCGGCATCCCCGGCACCCCCATTCACCGCAGCCCCGCCTGGTTTGTGGTGGACGACGGGAAAAAGACCCTGGAGCCTTTGAACCAGCACGGCAACGAGCTGCGCGCGCTGATCTCCTACGTCATCGCCGACCGCTTCTTCATCGAGGACATCACCCAGCGGCTGCTGGCCATCGGCAAAACCGCCGCCGGTTTCTTTTCCACCCCCATGGGGGAAGCTATGCTCTATATCTCTGAGACCGACCGGGACCGTACCGCGGTTCTGATTGACATCGGCTACCTGAACACCGAGGTGATCGCGGTGGAGGGGGACGCCATCATCTTCCACAAGGTGCTCCCGCTGGGCGGTGGGCATATTTCGGCGGATCTGGCCTATGGGCTGGAGATCCCGCTGGACCAGGCGGAGCAGGTGAAGCGGGGATATGAGTTTGGCCTTGGCAGCACGAAAAACAGCTTTGATGTGCTGCTTTCAAACGGCACCACCCAGACCTTTACCCGGGAGAAGGTGGCGACCATTCTTGAACCCCGGGTTGACGAGATCTGCGAGGCCATTGTCAAATCCATCAAGGATTCTGGCGTCAGGCTTGGCAACTGGTCCCCGGTTTATCTCACCGGCGGCGGCCTTGCCATCAACAAGGGCGGGCGCGAATACCTGTCAGAAAAGATGGAGCGCCCGGTGCGGGAGCTGCCGCGCAAGGCGGTGAAGCTCTCCAGCGCCATTTACTCCAGCTCTCTGGGGCTGCTGGATTTGATCATCGACACCAGAAACACTGCCACTGAGTCTCAGTCTGGCATCCGCGGATTTTTCCGCGGGCTGCTGAGCGTCTAATTTATTTGTGAGGAGGACCTCCCATGCTTGTACTCCAGGTTGAGCCTGAACAGCAGACATCTTTCGCGTCCATTAAAGTTGTGGGCTGCGGCGGCGGCGGTGCCAACGCCGTCAACCGCATGATTGAAGCCGGCCTGAAAGGGGTGGAGTTCATCGCTGTGAACACCGACCGCCAGGCCCTCAACGCCTCCAAGGCCGACACCAAAATCCAGATCGGCGAGAAGCTTACCAAGGGGCTGGGCGCAGGGGCTGTGCCGGAGATCGGCAAGCGCGCGGCGGAGGAGAGCCGGGAGGAGATCGCCCAGCACTTAAAGGGCGCTGACCTGGTCTTTGTCACCGCCGGCATGGGTGGGGGCACGGGCACGGGTGCCGCGCCCATCGTGGCCGACATCGCCCGGGAGATGAACTGCCTGACCATCGCGGTGGTCACCAAGCCCTTCCAGTTTGAGGGCAAGCAGCGCATGCGCAACGCCGAGACCGGCGTGAACGAGCTCAAGCAGTTTGTGGACACCCTGGTCGTAATCCCCAATGATAGGCTGCTGGAAGTGGTCAGCCGCGGCACCTCCATGGTGGAGGCCTTCCGCGTGGCCGATGATGTGCTGCGCCAGGGCATCCAGGGCATTTCCGACCTGATCGCGCTGCCGGCGCTGATCAACCTGGACTTTGCTGACGTGAAGACCGTCATGGAATCCGGCGGCATGGCCCACATCGGCATCGGCGTTGGCAAGGGCGAGAACCGCATGGTGGAGGCCGCGAAAAATGCCGTGGCAAGCCCGCTGCTTGAGACCAAGATCGATGGCGCCCGGGCGGTGCTCATCAACATCACCGGCAACGAGGAAATGGGCATCGTTGACATCAACGAGGCGGCCAAGCTCATCCAGGAATCCGCTGACTCTGACGCCAACATCATCTTTGGCGCCGGCATTGACAACGACCTGAAGGACGAAGTGCGCATCACCGTGATCGCCACCGGCTTTGAGAAAAACGCTTTCCCCACCCGGGAGCAGAAGAAAAAGCCCTACCGCACCTCCACGCCCTATGGCATGGCCACTGCCGCCATCAACCCCTATGAGAACAGGCCGGCCGTGCCCAAGCCCGATATGCCCAGCTTTGAAGCGCCCCAGGTGGCCAACATCTACGAGCAGGACACCAGCGCCTTCTTCCCCACAGGCTCGCGCCCGGTGGTGACCAATGTGCCGCCGCCCGCCATGCCTCAGCAGCAGATGGCCCCCAGCTACCAGCCGGGGCAGGGGTATTCCTTTGGCCAGCAGCCCATGCAGCAGCCTCAGGGAGCGCCCAGCCCCTACCAGCCACCCATCCAGCAGCCGCAGCAGCCTCAGATGGCGGAGAAGGATGACCTGGGCGTGCCTGCCTATCTGCGCAGGAAAAAGTAAATATTTCGGATGACCAATCCGGGAGAGACCGCCAGGGGCGGCGCCGAAGGGGATGCGAGAACTCTCAGGCAAACAGACCGGGTTGTGACGAGACTCTGGAAAGCGTTAAGCACCAAAGAAGCAACTCCTGCGCGGAGGAAACTTTGAGGTCAAAAGACAGAGGCACGCAAAATCTGCGTGCCTCTTATAGCAAGCACATAAGGAGGTCTTATGGAAAAGAAAACACCGTTGTATGACCTGCATCTGGCGCTAAAAGGGCGGATGGTGCCGTTTGCCGGCTACCTGCTGCCCGTGCAGTATGAGACAGGCGTTATCGCCGAGCATAAGGCGGTGCGGGAAGCCTGCGGGCTGTTTGATGTGTCCCATATGGGGGAGCTGCGCATTTCAGGCCCTGATGCGCTTGAAAACATCAACCTGCTGCTAACCAATGACTTCACTGATCTTCAGACCGGGCGTGTGCGCTACAGCCCCATGTGCAACGCCTCCGGCGGCATTGTGGACGACCTGATCGTCTACAAATTCGCTGATGACGATTATCTGCTGGTGGTGAACGCCGCCAACAAGGACAAGGATGCCGCCTGGATCAAGACCCATCTTCAGGGGGACTGCCAGCTGACAGACCAGTCAGACCAATATGCCCAGCTGGCGCTCCAGGGGCCCAGGTCAAAGGAGATCCTGGCCAAAGTGGCGGATGCCGAGGGCTTCCCCACAAAATACTACAGCTTTGTGCCGGAGCTTCTGGTGGCGGGCGTCCCCTGCCTGGCGTCCCGCACGGGATACACGGGCGAATTTGGGTATGAACTATATTGCGCCCCCGATAAAGCAGTGCAGCTGGCTGAAGCGCTGCTTGAAGCCGGACGTGACCTGGGGCTGATCCCCTGCGGCCTGGGCGCCCGGGACACCCTGCGGCTGGAGGCGGGCATGCCGCTGTATGGGCATGAGATGAGCGATGAGATCACGCCGCTGGAAGCCGGTCTGGACTTTTTCGTGCGCATGGACAAGGCGGACTTCATCGGCAAAACCGCCCTGGAACAAAAGGGTGAGCCGGCGCTGACCCGGGTGGGGCTGATGCTCCTTGACCGGGGGATTGCCCGGGAGGGCAGCGACGTGTATGTTGATGACAACAAGATTGGCCAGACCACCAGCGGCACCCTGGTGCCATACCTGAACAAGGCGGTGGCCATGGCCCGGGTTGACAAGAACCATGCACAGCCGGGCACCCGGGTGGTGATCGATGTCAGGGGCCGGAAGCTCCAGGCTGAGGTGGTGCCGATGCCCTTTTATCAGCGTCCCAAAGGCAAGTAAAAGCTATTATTGGATATGAAGGAGGAAAAGCCATGAACAATCCCAAGGAGCTGCGCTACTACAAATCCCATGAGTGGGTGAAGCTGGAAGGCGACACCGCCCTGATCGGCATCACCGACCACGCCCAGAACGAGCTGGGGGACCTGGTGTTCATCAACCTGCCCAACGTCGGCGACGTGGTGGCCAAGGACGATGCCTTTGCCGATGTGGAATCCGTGAAGGCGGTGAGCGACATCTTGAGCCCCATTTCCGGCACCGTGGCCGAGGTGAACGAGGCGCTGGGCGACGCACCGGAACTCATCAACCAGGATGCCTATGCCGCCTGGATTGTCAGGCTGTCTGACCTGGGTGACATGGATGACCTGATGAGCGCCGAAGAATACGAGGAATTCCTGAAGAAGGAGGCATAAGATGGGAAGCTATCTCCCCACCACCCCTGATGAGCGCCAGGAAATGCTCAAGGCCATCGGCTTAAAGGAACTCAAAGATCTTTTTACCGCCGATGTGCCCGAAAGCGTGCTGCTGAGCGACTCTGTTGATCTCCCCGCGGGGCTTTCTGAAATGGCGGTTCGGGACAAGATGGAGACCATCGCAGCCAAGAACACAGTGTTCCGCAGGGTGCTAAGAGGCGCCGGCAGCTATGACCACCACATCCCCGCCATTGTGTCGACGGTCACCTCCAAGGAGGAATTTGTCACCACCTATACGCCCTATCAGGCGGAAATCAGCCAGGGCGTGCTGCAGTCCATCTTCGAATACCAGACCATGATCAGCGAATTGACCGGCATGGACGTGAGCAACGCCTCCATCTATGACGGCGCCTCGGCGGCGGCAGAGGCGGTCATGATGACCCAGACCCGCAGCCGCGAGCGCGTCTATGTCGCCTCCACCGCGCATCCGGAGGTCATCCACACCATCAAGACCTACTGCTGGGGCCGGGATGTGGCCTTTGAGGAACTTCCCCAGAAGGACGGCGTGCTGGATCTGAGCGCGCTTGAGGATTTGCCCGCTGACACCGCCTGCGTATACCTCCAGCAGCCCAACTTCTTTGGCCTGTTTGAGGATGCGGAAAAGGTGGCAGAGCTGACCCACAAGGCCGGCGCTAAAGCCATCATGGGCGTCTATCCCATATCCCTTGGCATCTGCAAAACCCCGGGTGAGATGGGCTTTGACATCGCCGTGGGGGAAGGCCAGCCTCTGGGCATCCCCATGAGCTGGGGCGGGCCTTACCTGGGCTTTATGACCGCCAAGAAAGAGATGATGCGCTCCCTGCCCGGCCGCATCGCCGGCGAAACGGTGGACAACCAGGGCCGCCGCGCGTATGTGCTGACCCTGCAGGCGCGAGAGCAGCATATCAGGCGCGAAAAGGCCAGCAGCAATGTCTGCACCAACCAGGCGCTGTGCGCCATGACCGCGGCGGTTTACATGGCCGCCATGGGGCCCCAGGGCATGGCGGATGTGGCCCAGCTGAGCTATGAAGGGGCCCACTACTTCGCGGATGAGCTGGCCAAGCTCAAGGGCTTTGGCCGCGTGCACAAGGGCGAGTTCTTCAACGAGTTCCTCACCGCCTGCCCCATGGATGTGCATGCGTTTGAGAAGAAAATGGCCAAGAAGGGTGTCCTCGTCGGCCTTCCGGTGGATGATCATTTGCTGTGGTGCGTCACAGAGAAGATGGACAAACAAGCCATTGACGAGGTCATCGCCCTGATCAAGGAGGTGTGCGGGCAATGAAACTGATTTTTGAACGCAACGTTCCCGGACGCCGGACCCACCAGCTGCCAAAGAGCAGCTTCCCCAAAAGGGAGCTGCCGGAAAACCTGTCCCGGAAGGCGGCCCCCCGGCTGCCTGAGATGAGCGAGGTGGCCCTGGGCCGTCACTACACCCAGCTGGCCAAGCAGGCCTTTGGGGTCAACTCTGGTTTTTACCCCCTGGGTTCCTGCACCATGAAGTACAATCCCCGCATCAACGAGGTGGTGGCGGGCCTCCCGGGCTTTGCCAGGGTTCATCCCCTGCAGCCCAGGGACACGGTGCCCGGCTGCACCCAGGTGATTGATGAGGCGCGCAAGGTGTTCTCCACCATCACCGGCATGGATGACATGTCCTTCCAGCCCGCCGCAGGCGCCCATGGCGAGTTCCTGGGCCTGCTTCTGATGAAGAAATATCACGAGAAGCGCGGCGACACCCAGCGCACCCGCGTGCTGATCCCGGACTCTGCCCACGGCACCAACCCGGCCAGCGCCGCCATGGTGGGCTTTACGGTGACCCACATCCCCTCAGACGACAAGGGTTGTGTGGATCTAAATGCGCTTCAGGCTGCCCTGGATGACACCGTGGCCGGGCTTATGCTCACCAACCCCAACACCGTTGGCATCTTTGACCCGAATATCCTGGAGATCACCCGGCTGGTGCACGAGGCCGGCGGCCTGAACTATTACGACGGCGCCAACCTCAACGCCATCATGGGCTGGGTGCGCCCCGGCGACATGGGCTTTGATGTGATTCACCTCAACCTCCACAAAACCTTCTCGACGCCCCATGGCGGCGGCGGCCCGGGTGCTGGCCCGGTGGGCTGCAAAAAGCACCTGGTGCCCTTCCTGCCCAAAAGCCATATGGGAGAGGAGCGCACCCCGGACTCCGTGGGCCAGATACGCGCCTTTTACGGTAACTTCCTGGTGGTTGTGCGCGCCTTCACCTATGCCCTCACCCTGGGCCGGGAGGGTTTGCCCCAGGCCAGCGGCATGGCTGTCCTGAATGCCAACTACCTCATGCGCAAGATTGAGCACTGCTTCCCGCCTTTCTACAACCGCATCTGCATGCACGAGTTTGTGATCTCCCTGGAGAAAATCAAGAGGAAGAGCGGTGTGGGCGCGCTGGATGTGGCCAAGTGTCTGCTTGACTACGGCATGCACCCACCCACCATGTACTTCCCCCTGATCGTGCCTGAGGCGCTGATGGTGGAACCCACCGAAACCGAGAACAGGGAAACCCTGGATGATGCTGCCCAGGCCTTCTGCGACATCCATCAGATGATCCGGGATGACCCGGAAAAGCTGCATCTTTGCCCCATCACCACCCCCATCGGACGCCCCGATGAGGTGGGCGCTGCCCGGAACCCCCGGGTGCGGTACATGTTCACAGAGTAAGACAATCAAAAAAACCTCAAAGCCGGTGTCCCGGCTTTGAGGGGAGCGTTCGGGGAGGGAGGTTGTTCAAATCTCCCTCCTGACTTTTTATTTCATCAGGTACTCGTCATTCAAGGCCTTGACACCCGCCATCTCCTGCTGCTTTTGGCGATACTTCTCACCGGTGTTGCCCAGCACTGCGTAGGAGGCGATTTTGCTTTCCTCAACGCCCGGCTGGTTGAAGGCATCGATATCCAGCAGCTCCCCGGCGTAGGCGGTGGTGAGCATAAAAAAGTAGAGCAGCTGGCCGATGGTGTGCTCGTTCACCTCAGGCAGGGTGATGGTCTGGCTCATGCGCCCGGCGCGCAGCAAAGCGTATTGGGTGCCCTGATACTCAGCTTCAATCAGGGCATTGAGGGATTTGCCGCCCAGGAAGGCCACGTCCGGAAAATCCTCGCAGCCGTGGGGGATGGGGAAGTCATTGCGGAACCCTTCCACCCGCAGGAAGGTGACGATCTTGTCATAGGGGCCTTCGGTGTACAGCTGCAGCTGGCTGTGCTGGTCAGTGACGCCCAGGGATTTGACCGGCGTCTGGCCCACATTGACCGCCATGCCCTTGCGGGTGACGTTCTTGCCCAGGCTCTCGGCCCACAGCTGGCAAAACCAGTCGGCCATGTATTTCAGGCTGTCGGCATAGGGCATCATCACCTGGATGTTGATGCCGATCTCCTCCATAGCGATCACCTGAATGACCGCCTGCAAAAGGGCCGGGTTTTGCCAGAGGTCGCCTGACTTGCAGCGCTCATCCATGGCCGCGGCGCCTTTAAGCATGGCCCGGATATCAATGCCGCAGACCGCCGCAGGCAACAGGCCAACGGGGCTCAACTCGCTAAACCGGCCGCCCACGGAGGACGGGATGAAGAAGTGCTTGAAGCCTTCCTTTTGCGCCAGCTTGATGAGGTTGCCCTTTTCCTTGTCGGTGGTGGCGATGATATGCTCATGCCATTTGTCGCCCACAGCCTTTTTAAGCAGGTTTGAGATGATCAGGTATTGGCTCATGGTTTCGGCGGTGGCGCCAGACTTGGTGATGATATTAAAGCAGGTGTTCGGCAGGTCAATCACATCCAGCAGCGCCTTCATGCGCTCAGGATCGATGTTGTCCTCCACATAAAAGCGGGGATGGCCCCGCTGCTCACGGGTGCCTTCGTTGTAGTGCAGGTGCTTGAGCGCCTGATGCACCGCGATGGGCCCCAGGGCGCTGCCGCCAATGCCCAGCACCACAAAAGCGTCAAAGCGGGTCTGGATCCGCTTGGCTGTCTCCTCAATATCCTGAAGGATTTCCTCCTGATGATAGGGAAGCTCCGTCCAGCCCAGCCAGCCGGTGCCACGGGCCTTATCCACCGCCTCGTAGGCTGCCCTGGCCTGCTCCGCGGCATCCTCAATGGTCTCCCGGCTGATGCCGTATTGGTAACCCACACGGTCAGCCATCAGATGGTTGACATCCAGGGTGATGTTGCCGCTGTGATTTTTTCTCATACGTCCCTCCAGTTTTTTTCAATTATAGCACAGTTTAAGCCCTGCCAACACGATCATCACCGCATGCCGCGCTTTGCCGGGAATTGAAACAGCCTATGCAGTGTGGTATAATCTTCTAAATTCTGAAGGGAGCATCATAGCATTGGCCACACCTGTTCTCAGCGTCATCATTCCGGTGTACAACGCGGAAATGAACATCATCAGGACGCTGGAGAGTGTTCTGCCCCAGGCGGGGGAGGATGTGGAGATCATCCTGATTGACGACGGCAGCCGGGATCGGAGCCTTGAAATCTGCGAGGACTTGGCCCGGGCCGACAGCCGGATCAAAGTGTTCAGCCAGGAAAACGGCGGCCCCGGGGCCGCGCGAAACACCGGGATCAGGGCCGCGCGGGGAGAGTATATCCTCTTTGTGGACAGCGATGACACCCAGGCGCCAGGCGCCATCGACGCGCTGCTTGAGGCTGTGCAGGGGCATGACCTTGTGATCGCCCATTTCAATATCCTGATGAAAGGCCAGGTGCTGGACCGGGGCTATATCAAGACCAACCAGACCATGGAACGTGATGACTTCCTGCATGCCCTGGCCCGGCGCCCAGGCAGCTATTATTATAGCGCGCTGTGGAACAAACTCTACAGGCGCCAAATCCTGGATGATCATGGCCTGCTCTTTGACCCGACACTTCGCTGGGGGGAGGACTTCAAGTTCAACATGGCCTATTATGCCCACGTAAACCGGGTGGGTTTTCTGAAGGTTCCGGTCTACAATTACCGCCGCACGCTCAAAGGCCAGACCTGGCGGACCATGTTCCATCTGCCCCAGAGCTTTGCCATCAAGGGCCGGCTATACCAGGCGCTCAAGGGCTTGTACATCCGGCATGGCGCTTTCGAGCGCTACCGGCTACACATCTACCGCTATATTTTTAACGTCACCGTCAGCCAGTAAAGCGGGCTGTGGCGCGGAATCCTGATAAAACGCTTGCCAAAACAGCTTGCATGTCGTATACTGTGTGCGCGCAGTTGTAAACCGTGTGCGGTTTTGATAGCGCATATTTTTTATTGAAGGGGCCAATGGAAATCAGAAGAAATGCAGGCTGATGAGCCTGCATCAAAATACTGAGCAAAACGAATGGAGTGGACACAATGAGCAACAGGCAGCATGAGCTGAGCAACAAAACGGTGGTATCCGTTGAGGGCATGAGGAAACTGGAGGAGAAGCTCCAATACCTGACCACCATCAGGCGCGCGGAGGTGGCGGAGATGATCGCCGTGGCCCGCGGCTTTGGCGACCTGAGTGAAAACGCCGAATATGACGAGGCCAAGAACGAGCAGTCCCGTCTGGAGGCTGAGATCATCGATCTGGAGAACACCATCCGCACCGCCATTGTGATTGACGATTCGGAGGTTTCCACCGACCGGGTCAACATCGGCACCACCGTCAAGGTGTTCGACTCGGAGCTGAAAGAAGAGGCGGAGTATACCATCGTGGGCGCCCGGGAGAGCGACCCGATGAACAACCGCATCTCAAACGAGAGCCCCATGGGCGCTGCCCTCCTGGGCAAAAAGAAGGGACAGACCGTGAAGGTGCAGGCCCCGGGCGGGCTCATTTCCCTTAAAGTGCTTGATATTCATCGATAAAAAAGGAGTACCGCATTTTCATGTCAGAACAGGCTGTCAGCCAGCAGGCGTTTTCAGAGCAGGAAGGCATCCGCAGGGCCAAACTGCAGGAGTTGATTGACCAGGGGCAAAGCCCCTATTTGCTCACCAAATATCCGGTGGATTACAGGAGCGAGGCGATCAAGGCGGACTTTGAGCGCCTGGACGGCCAGGTGGTGACCATCGCCGGGCGCATGACCAGCCGCCGCATCATGGGGAAGGCTGCCTTTGCCCACCTGCTGGACGGGGAGGGTGTCATCCAGGCCTATATCAAGCGGGATGACATCGGCCTTGAAGCCTATCAGGCCTTCAAGACCTTTGACATCGGCGACCTTCTGGGCATCAGGGGCAAGGTGTTCAAGACCAAGACCGGCGAGGTCTCCGTGCACGCAGAAGAGGTCATCCTGCTGGCCAAAAGCCTCAAACCCCTGCCGGAGAAGTGGCATGGCCTGCAGGACACAGACCTGCGCTACCGCCAGCGCTACCTGGACATGATCGTAAACCCCGACGTGCGGGAGACCTTCCTCAAACGCACCCGCATCATCAACGCCATCCGCAACTTCCTCAACAGCCAGGGCTTCCTGGAGGTGGATACGCCCATCCTGCACACGCTTGAGATCGGCGCGGCGGCCCGCCCCTTTGTGACCCACCACAACACGCTGGACATTGAGATGTTCCTGCGGGTGGAAACCGAGTTGTATTTGAAGCGGCTGGTTGTGGGCGGCTTTGAGAAGGTCTATGAGATCGGCCGCATTTTCCGCAACGAGGGCATGAGCCCCAAGCACAACCCCGAGTTCACCTCGGTGGAATTCTACCAGGCCTATGCGGACTATGAGGATTTCATGCGGCTGACGGAGGAGCTGATCTCCTCTGTGGCCATTGAAGTCTGCGGCAGCACCCAGGTCAGTTACCAGGGGCAGCTGATTGAGCTGAAAACTCCCTGGCCCAGAATCAGCATGGCCCAGGCGGTCAAGGACGCCAGCGGCATTGATTATTTCGACTGGGAGAGCGATGAACAGGCCCGTCAGGCGCTCAAGGATAAGGGCGTCCACGCTGAGGCCCACTTCACCCGGGGCGACTGCCTGGCGGAGCTATTTGATGTCTATGTGGAAAAGAGCCTTGTCCAGCCCACCTTTGTGACCGATTATCCGGTGGAGATTTCGCCCCTGGCCAAGCGCAAGCCCGATGACCCGCGCCTGACTGAACGCTTTGAGTTTTTCATCTGCGGGAGCGAGTTTGGCAACGCCTTTTCAGAGCTCAACGACCCCATCGACCAGCGGGCGCGCTTTGAGCGCCAGGTGGCGGAGCGGCGCAAGCTTGGCGGCACCAAGGCCCAGGTGGACGAGGACTTCCTCAATGCCCTGGAATATGGCCTGCCCCCGACCGCCGGGGAGGGCATCGGGGTGGACCGGCTGATCATGCTGCTCACCGACAGCGCCTCCATCCGGGATGTGCTGCTCTTCCCCACCATGAAGCCCTTGGGCGGCTGATGGACCCATGAAACTAAACACCAGAATAGACGGCAGGGCACTCAGGCATCACCTCAGTTACCACTGGTGGCAGTATGCGCTGATCGTTGCCCTGTCTTTTATTGTCTGGAACCTGATCTATACCCAGACCGCCTACCGGGTGCCGGGGGAGCGGCGGATAGACCTGTATGTGCAGACGGTGGCGGTCGGGCAGGAAGCGGGGCTGGATGAGCTGCGTGCTATCGGGAGCCGGGTGGCGCCTGAGGCTGAAGAGGTCAATGTGATCACCCTGCTGCCGCCCTCGGCCCAGGATATGTATGCCAATGTGCAGCTGGTCACATTTCTCTCGGCCAGGGAAGGGGATATTTATGTGCTGGGCACGGAGGATTTCAAGCGCTTTGCCGCCCAGGGCGCTTTCCTGGCGCTGGACGAGGCTGTGTCAGCGGGTACAATCGCCCTGGACCCGGCCGTTGATCTGAGGGCAGGCCATGTGACGGTGCTGGAGCAGGATGATAACGGGAAAGAGAAGCCCCTGTCAGAAAGCCGGCTGTATGGGATTCCCCTGAGCGCTTTTCCGACGGCAGCGGGGCTGCTGGGCCTTCACCGGGAGGATATGTTCCTGTCCGTCACCCACTATTCGGACAACCTTGAGAGCACCCTGGCTTTTGTTAACCAGCTGCTAAAACGATGAACGAAGTGAGCGCTTATGAGATATGACGCGGTAATTTTTGACCTGGACGGGACGCTGACTGATTCGGCCCCCGGCATCATCGCGAGCCTTCAGCACGCGATGGCGCAGATGGGGCTGGAGATGCCGGAGGAGGCCCTGCTGCGGGAGCATTTCCTGGGCCCGCCGGTGTTGACGGGGCTGAATAAGCACTACGGTATGACCGGTGAAATGGCCCATGAGACAGTCTTTCACTTCAGGGAGCGCTATCACGAGAGCGGATACCTGGATAACACGGTCTATCCGGGCATCAGGCCTCTGCTCAAGGCGCTTAAAGACAAAGGGTGTTACCTGGCGGTGGCCACCGGGAAGCCCCAGGAGGCTACGGACAAAGTCCTGAAAGCCCTTGACCTGGAGCGCTTCTTTGACGCGGTGTCCGGCCCCCTTCCCAGCGATGATCCGCTGATTGACAAGGCCGCCCTCATCGGCCGGGTGCTGCCTATGGGAAAGCACGCCGTCATGATAGGGGACCGGATGACTGACATCTCCGGAGCCAAAGCCCGGGGCATCACGGGGATCGCCGCCACGTATGGTTATGGCAGCCGGGAGGAGCTGGAGGAGGCTGGGCCTGCGGCTATGGCCGAAAGCCCGGAAGCTCTGTTTGAGCTGCTGGGGCTTGAAAAGCCGGTCAGCAGCGGTTACTTCATCAGCTTTGAGGGTAATGACGGCTGCGGCAAGTCCACCCAGGCCCGGCTTTTGGCCCAAAGGCTTGTTCGGAATGGGCACAGCGTGCTCCTCACCCGGGAGCCGGGTGGCACCGCCGTGGGGGAGCAGGTGCGGGAGATTTTGCTGTCAAACGCCAACACCGGCATGGAGGATGTGACCGAGGCGCTGCTGTATGCGGCGGCCCGGGCACAGCATGTCAGAGAGGTGATCCGCCCTGCTCTAGAGGCCGGCAAGCTGGTCATCAGCGACCGCTTTGTGGATTCAAGCCTGGCCTACCAGGGCGCCGGGCGGATGCTGGGTGTAAAAGAGGTCGGGCAGATCAATGCGCCGGCTATTGATGGTCTGGTGCCTGATGCCACGGTGTTTTTGGCCCTGGACCAAGAGGCCGCCGCCTTCCGCCAGCGCAAGCGCGCCAAAGACCGGTTGGAGCTGGAGGATGAGGCTTTTCATCAGCGGGTGGCGGAAGCCTATGAGGAGATGATAGAGGCCCAGCCAGAGCGCTTTCTGGTGGTATCAGCCAGCGGGGAAAAGCAGCAGACCGCTGCCCTGGTGTATGAAGCGGTGATGGCGCGCCTGATCCGGGACGGCCAGGCATGAGCCGTGTGGTGGTGGGGCTTTCCGGCGGGGTGGACTCCGCCGTGGCAGCCCTGCTGCTCAAGCGCCGGGGACATGAGGTCATCGGCGTTTTTATGAACAACTGGGAGGAAGTGGACGAGAACGGCGTCTGCGCTGCCCAGGATGACTGGGCGGATGTGCGGGAGATCTGCCAGAGGCTTGATATTCCCCATTATTCTGTGAACTTTGCCAGGGAATACGAGGCGCGGGTGTTCACCCACTTCCTGTCTGAATACAGCAAGGGGCGCACGCCCAACCCGGATGTGTTGTGCAACCGGGAGATCAAGTTCAGTGCTTTCCTGGATTTCGCGATGAAGCTGGACGCCGACTATATGGCCACCGGCCACTTTGTCAGGCGGGACGAGGCCGGAAACCTGCTTAGAGGGGCGGACCCGGATAAGGACCAGAGCTATTTTCTGTATATGACCAAGGCCGCGCAGCTAAAGCGTGCCCTGTTTCCTGTGGGGGAGCTGCATAAAGCCCAAGTGCGCCAGATTGCCCGGGAGGCCGGTATCCCGGTGTCTGAAAAAAAGGACTCCACCGGCATCTGCTTTATCGGCGAGCGGCGTTTCAAGCGGTTTTTGCAGCAGTATCTGCCGGCCCAGCCCGGGGACATGGTGACGGAGGCAGGCGAGGTGATCGGCCGCCATGACGGGCTGATGTATTACACCATCGGCCAGCGCCGGGGCCTGGGAATCGGCGGCCGGGGGGATGGGCGCAGCTGGTTTGTGGCGGACAAGGATTTGGAGAAAAACCGCCTCCTGCTGGTGCAGGGGGAGGATCATCCAAAGCTTTTCTTCACCGGTGCAGCCATAGAGCAGGTCACCTGGATAAACGGGGCGCCTTTTACAGGCCGCACAGCACAGCCCATCCAGGTCAAGCTGCGCTATCGCCAGCCCGACCAGGAGGCAAGCCTGAGGCTGGACGGGGAAACCGGCATTCTGCGTTTTGAAAAACCCCAGCGCGCGGTGACGCCGGGGCAGAGTGCGGTGTTTTATCAGGGGGATGTGTGCCTGGGCGGCGGCATTGTGACATCCTCTTTATAGACTGATTTCAGCCAGCGCCTGGCGGGTGACGTAGTAAACCGCATGGCCGTTGACCACCATGGCCAGATGCAGGGCATCAAAGGGATAAAAGGCCAGGTCGATCAGAATTTCCTCAGCGTCCAGCACATAGCGGACGAGGGGGGCCCCTTCCGGCTCAAAACCCTCCGGCAGTTTGCCCTGCCCGCCCAGATCCATCAGCTTCAGGTATTCCTGGATGAAAGCCTCCTGATTGCTTTCCTGACCGTCCCGGGTGATCACCGGATCATAAAGCTGCCGTCCCTCCTCGTCCAGAGCCAGGGCGTTGTTTTTTTCTATGCGCTCCACCAGCTCCACCTGGTAGCTGCGCTTGGCTTGTGCGTCTTCCACGCGCAGGCTGTGCAGCTGGTTGATGGGGATGATCACGGGTTTTCTCGCCAGCATCCTGTCCAGGCTCAGCGTGGTTAAAAAGCCCATGGAGGCATAGCTGGCCTGATAGACCGATCCCTGGTGCAGGCAGTAGAAGCCGATGCGATCAATATCATCCCCAATGGCGAATTGGAAGCGCTGCGCTGCGACCTCATGGGCGGCGGCGTTTTCACCCTGGGTGATGATGACGCTCTTGGCCAGGTGGAAGGTCAATTGCCGCTTGGGGGCATCAAGGCCGTAGTCTGATAGGGGCAGTTCATCCGCTTCTCCCACATAAACAGCAAAGCGCATGCCGTTGATAGCGCTCATCATGACAGCGATCTGGCCCGGGTCTGCCGGATAGCGGACAGGCTGTGCCACCTGCCAGAAGTGGTTGTTCCGCTCAAGGGAGAATGCGGATTTTTCATCCTCAACCTCCAGCGCGTCAAGCAGATCAGCGCTGAAATCAATCCGGGGGATGGGGTGCAGGGCACCCAGCGGCAGGTTGAGGTTGCTTTTGATCTGGGGGGAGAGGGTGTAAACCGCCTGATCGCCTGAAAGCATGAAGTAATCCGAGGGGATCTCCGTGTAGGCGGCGTTCCCGAAAGATAGGGTGAGGCTGGTGCCGTCCGTGTATTCCGCCCGCACGCGGAAGTGCTTGCCGTCCATGCCCAGCGCCGCCTCGCCGCCGGGCACCTGGCTGAGTTCCCCGGCCAATTCCGCGCTGATAGTGGTCAAGTCCTGGGCCATCACCGCCAGCATCTCCTGATCCAGCGCAAAATCCGGCTTGTCCGGCAGCTGAAAGCCGCTCTCACCGCGCACCAGGCGGTAGCTGGCGTGCCCGGTGGGGAACAGCTCAAAGGCACTCAGGTCTTGAGGTGCTTTGCCAATCAGCGTCACTTCCTGGTTTTCAGAGGGCTCAGGCGGCGGCAGGGCGCTGTTTTTATCCTTGAGGTTCAGCCACATCAATACCCCCGCGAGAACCACCAGTACTGCCAGGACAGCAACCAGCATGCCGCGTTTGGCGGCAGATTTGTGCTGCTTTTTGCGCACCGGCTGCATCATCGCCTCCTGCGCCGCGCGATGACGGCCGCCCCGATTGCCAACACCAGCGCGGGCAGCAGGAGGATGAGGGCAAGAGGCAGGGCCATGGAGGGGATGACCATCTGCGGGCGGATGGCGTCCTTGGGCGCGATGGCAAGGTCGATGGGCTTGTGGGCACTCAGGTAGGATAAGGCATGCAGCAGGAAATCCTGGCTGTAGGTGTTGTCAAACAGCCAGCTGTCGGTGAGCATGGCCGAATTGCCCAGGATCAGCGCCTGGGAGCGGCTGCCATCCGGGTGGGCAAGGCTTGAGAGCAGTGCCAGGCTGAAGGTGCCCTGGCGGTCATCCGGTTCAGGCAGCAGGGTGGCGCCCGGCTTTTTTACATCCTTGATATAGGACAGGCCGCTGGTGAGCACCGGTGTGACCAGGGGGTTGCTCTCCTCCGCTGAAGGGGTTTCAAAGGCCCGTGCGCCGGGCAGAAGCAGCATGGTGTGGCCTGAGGCCACCAGCTCCATCGTCACATCGGTCTGGGCCACAAAGGGCGACAGGTAGATGGGGGAGTTGATATAGGAGGCGGTATCTTCCTCATCTGCCACCACCAGACCGCTGATCTTCTCAAAGCCAAAGCTGCGGTATAGGGCGTCGAAATTGGGCAGCACGTCCGGATCGCCATAGTCGCTGGTGATCACCAGCGCGCCGCCCTTTTGGGTGAAGGCCTGGATGGCGCTGAGTTCGCTGGCCAGCAAGTCCTTTTGCGGGGATAGCACCAGGAGCGGATGGGCCGGGTCGAGCTGCCCGTCCCGCGTCAGATTTACCCGGCTCACCTGGTAGTTGTTGTTTTGAAGCAGCGCCTCCATGGCGGCAGTCTGGCCTGCTGAAAGCTCGCCATGTCCCTCCAGGATCTGCACCTGGGGCACCTGGCCGGTGGTGACATACACCATGGCCTCCGCGATTTTCTTTTCGTATTGCAGACCGGAGACATAATAGGCCTGGGCGGTGGTATCAAAGCTCTGGCGCACATAGTCGGTGATATCCAGCACCCGGGTGCGCCCGGTTTCCTCACACACAATCAGCAGGCTGTCAGAGCTCACCGCCTGATCCCGCAGGTCTGATGAGATCTTGCTGGCCAGCAGGGGGTTACGCACCAGGCTGTCCACCGAGTAGGTGAACCGGGGCGTTTTGGCCGCAAAGCGGTTCAGCAGGCCTATCAGCGCCTGGTCTTCGCTGCCCGGGGTGAACAGGGCATAGGCGTGAACCGGGTGGGGGAGCTCTGAGAGCACTTTGTCGGTGGCATCGCTCTGGGTGGTGATCCGGTTATAGGATAGGTCCAGCCGCAGGGCATGGCGCTGTTCCAGGCTGTCCATCACCAGCACAAGGGCAATGGCCAGGATGACGCACAAAACCGCGGTGAGAATGACGGAGGCGCTCCTTGACTGCCTTTTGAGATGAGAAAAAAGCTTGCTCATGATTGCTTCACCCGCCTGAGCTCCATGGCGCTGATGGTGATGACCAGGCAAACGGCACAGAACAGGATGAAATAAAGCGCGCTGGCAAAGCTCAGCTGGGCCGACAGGAAGGGCACAAAGCGGCCATACAGGCTGAAGAAGGAGAACAGCCGATTGATGGCGCTGGGAACAAAGGGCGCGTTGGCCAACAGCCCCACCAGCCATACAAAAAGGTTGACGCCAAGCGCGGCCGCCACAGCGCTGGCGCTGCGGCGCATAAAGCCCGTCACCATCAGATCAAGCGCCACAAAGGCGAAGCCCTGCAGGAGGAAGCCCAGGCATGCGGTGAACACCTCGCCCACCCACACCCGGGCATACAGGGAGATGATGATGGGGTATGCCAGCATGATCAGCACAAACAGCAGGAGCACCACGCCAGCTGCCAGGAACTTTCCCAGCACGATGGCGGCTGATGACAAAGGGGAGGTGATCAGCAGCTGGTCTGTCATCTGCTGGCGTTCCCCCGCCAGCAACTTTACCACCAGCACCGGGGAGAGCAGCATCCAGACATAGCTGAGCATGGAGAAGAAGGGCATGAGGTCAGACCCCCGGGTGACCAGGTTGTTCAGATAAAACAGCAGCCCGCTCAGCGCCAGAAAAACCACCAGAAACAGGTAGGCAGTGGGGGTGAGGAAATAGCCCTTGAGCTCGCGTCGGAATATGGCGTTCATGAGAGCGCCTCCGGCGTCTGCCCGCTTGATACCCGCAGGAACAGCTCCTCCAGGGAATCCCCCAGGGGGCTTAGCTCCATGATGGGAACCGACAGGCCGCTTAAGAGCTTGAACAATGCCTGCTGAAAAGCGCTGTCTTTTTCAACTTCGACAATGAAAGTGGTTTTCTCGGCGCTGCCCCGCTGCACCAGCTCCACCCGTCGCACACCGGGCAGCTGCCGCAGGGGCGGTAAAACCAGGGAAGAGGGCCCTGACACAACCAGGCGGAAGCGGGGTTTTTGCTGTGTGTCCTCCGCCACGGCCTGATCCATCACCAGGCGGCCGGATGCGATCATCAGGACCCGGTCGCACACCTCCTGCACCTCGCTCAAGAGGTGAGAGGAGAGGATGATGGCATGCTTCTTGGAGAGCTTGCGCACCAGCCTTCTGAAGGCGTGGGACTGCACCGGGTCAAAGCCAGCCGTGGGCTCATCCATCAGCAGCGCCTCAGGGCTTCCGCACAGCGCCTGGGCCAGACCCAGGCGCTGGCGATAGCCCTTGCTGAGGGTGCCGGAGAGCTGATCCTTCACATCCAGAATATCGGTCAGCGCCATGATCTCCTGGATGTGCTGCTCCCGGTCCTGGGGATGGACGGATTTGATGTCGCAGCAAAAGCGCAGGTATTCGGCCGCTGTCAATTCTGGATATAGGGGAATGGTCTCCGGCAGGTAGCCCAGGTGCCGCTTGGCCTCCTGGGGCTTTTTTGCTAGATCGATGCCATTTACCCTGACACTGCCGGCGCTTGGGGCCAGATAGCCTGCGAGCACATGCAGCGCCGTGGTCTTGCCGGCGCCATTCTGGCCCAGCAGGCCCACCACTTCACCCACCCGGACGGTGAAGGAGATGTCTTTCACCGCCTCAAAGGCGCCATAGCGCCGGGTGATGTGTTCCGCCTGAATCAATCGTCCACCTCCATTGATATCAGCTGCATTATAGCATGCCGCTGCCGGGCGGACGTGAATAAACTGTGAAAGCTTGTGTTGTCGCTGCTCACAAAACATGGTAAGATGAACATCTAAAGCGATGAAGATCAAGTATATGAGGTGACATGAACAGCTATCGTTATCAGCAAAAGCCCACCATGACCCAGTATGGCACCAAGTTCCAGCGGCGGATGCTGATGGCGCTATCCCTGGTGCTCTTGGCCGGGGTGATCGGCCTTGCGATATGGGGGATCAACCAGTCCGCCACCATCAACCGCACCAAGGAGCGCCTTGAACGTCGGATCAACAGCTCCCTGGTTGACGCCATCAACGAGGTGTCCAGGCTGACCGGCGGCGTACAGTCCAACACCAGCAGCAAGCTGGCCCTGGTCCGCCAATACATTTTCAACATTGACCAGATGAACAACATCGCCATTGAGGTTTTTGGCGAGGGCGGCCGGATCGTGCCGGCTGAGGCGATCAGCGCCCTCTATCACGATCTTGACCTGTATGAGACCACCATCCAGACCGCCACATCCAGCACGCTGGATATCCGCACCACAACGCTCACGCATTTGACGGCGCTTCAGACCATCCTGGCAGAATAGGAGCGATCATTAACTGGGGATTGTCTGCGTAAATAGGCAGAAGCCCCATTTTTTTTGAAGCTTTTGGGCCGCCTGCATGGCGGCATTGGCATCAGCGAAAACCCCATAAACCAGAGAGCCAGCACCTGACATCTGGGCGAAGAGGGCCCTGTGGGTGCTTAAATCGTGCAGCGCATCGCCAATGGTGGGGCAGTGGGCCAGCGCTGCCTGCTGCAGCTGGTTGCGGGCTGACAGATGAAGGGAAGCTGGGTCATATTGTCTTATGGACTGGATGGCGCCGGGGATATCAGCAGGCCTCCCCGGGGCGGAGGAGGGGAGCTGTTCAAACACCTGTTTGGTGGACAGGCTTTCTTCAGGCTGGAGCAGCACGAGGTTAAAGGCGCGGGCGCCGGGAATGGGTGAAATTCTTTCGCCGATGCCCCCCACCCGGGCAAAGCCCCCTCCCAGGCAATAGGGGACATCAGCGCCCAGGGCTTTGCCCAAATCACGAAGCGCCTGAAGGGGCATTTTCATGCCCCACAGCTCATTAAGCCCCAGCATCACCGCCGCGGCATCCGCGCTGCCGCCTCCCAGCCCCGCCCCCGAGGGAATGCGCTTGTCAAGCGAAATATGCACCCCAGGGCATGATGGGCAAAGGCCCTGCATCAGCGCTGCCGCCCGCCAGGCCAGATTGCGCTCATCCCCGGGAGCATCCATGCTGCCGATGACTGAAAGCGTGATTCCTTTGGCCGGGGTGAGCACAATTTCATCAGACAGCGTCAGGCGCTGGTTGAGCATGTCCAGCTCGTGGTAGCCATCCGGGCGCCTGGACAGCACGTTTAGCGCCCAGTTGATTTTGGCCGTTGCCTTAATCCGCATGGCGTTTGGGTGCCTCCCCTTCTGCCAGGGTAAAGACAAAGGCCGCGCCCTTGACGCTGTCCGCCAGGCAGATGGTTTGCCCGTGGCGGTCCATGATGGATTTGCAGATGGCAAGGCCCAGGCCGCTGCCGTCCCCCGCGGCGTGGGACTGGTCTGATTTATAGAAGCGCTCAAAGAGCCTTCCTTTTTCCTCAGGCAAAACACCGATGCCGTTGTCCTGCACCGTGACGGCCAGCAGACGGCCCGCTTGGCGCCTGATCACCACCCGGATTTGCCCGCCCCCCGGGGTGAACTTGATGGCGTTGTCCAGCAGGTTAATCAGCACCTGCTCAATTTGATCCCGGGCGGCCCGGGCATAGAGGCTTTCCTCCTCAAAATCGGTGAGGATCTCAAGGTTCTTTCCCTCGATCTGGGGGAGCTTGGTGATCACCACCAGCCGCACCAGCTCGCACAGGTCAAAATCGGTCAAAACAAGCGGCGACTCCGGGCTTTCTGCCTGGGTGAGCTTGAACAGCCCTGCGATCAGCGCGTTTAGCCGCTTGGTCTCGTTCAGCACGATCTCCAGATATGGCTTGGCCTCTGCCTGGTCGATGGTGCCGTCGGTGATGCCCTGGATAAAGCCCTGGATGTTGGTCATGGGGGAGCGCAGCTCGTGGGAGAGGTTGGCGATGAAATCCCTGCGGATGCGCTCAGTATCCTGGATCTGGCGGGACATGTGGTTAAAGGAGGCTGCCAGGTCCCGCACCTCCCGGGCGCCGTTTTCCGTGATCTGGGGGACGGGCAGACCCCGGGCCATGGTACCGGCGTGGTGGGCGATTTCCTGAAGCGGTCGCACCAGGCGCCGGGCAAAGAAATAGGCGATCACCGCGGCGATGACAGCGGCAAAAAGGGCGGCCAGCGCCGCGTTTTGCCAGATGCCCTCATAGGATTCCCGCACGGTCTGGGCCGCGGTTTGGATATAGACAGCGCCCAGCACCCGGTCCTCCTGCTTCCAGGGCACGGCCACGGTGAACATGGTGCCATCCGGCCCTGACGCCTGGCGCACCACCTCCTGGCCGCCCAGCACCTGGATCAGGGTGTCCACGATGGTTTTCGCGTCAAAAGAGGCGGCCAGCTCTTTGTTTTCATTCAAGACCGACGAAAAATATGAGGTCATCTGGCCCGTGCGATCCACCACCAGGGCATAAGCCCCATAATCCTGATAGACATCCCGGAGCTTGCGCTCCATCATGCGCCGGGTGGAGTTGCTGCTGCCAAGGAGGGCACTGAGGCCCTGAGGCTGGGGGATGGCCGCCAGGTAAGCGATATCATAGGCTTGGGTTTTAAGCGCTTGTGCCTGGTTGGCGATCTGGGTGTCCCGGGCGCTGAGGCCAAACACACCCAGCATCAGCAGCACACAGATCAGGATGACTGTGCCAAACAGGCCCATGAGTTTGCCAAAGATGCCCTGGCTCAAGCCGGCTTCACCTCAAACTTATAGCCCACCGACCAGATGGTGCGGATCAGCCAGCCAAACTGCTCACTCTCTGGCAGCTTTTCCCGCAGACGCTTGATGTGCACGTCCACCGTACGGCTGTCGCCAAAATAGTCAAAGCCCCAGACCTTTTCCAGCAGCTGCTCCCGGGTGAACACATGGTTCTGGTGCTTGGCCAGGAAGTGGAGCAGCTCCAGCTCTTTGGGCGGCATCTGCACGGGATTGCCATTATAGATCACCTCATAACTGGTGAGGTTAATGGAAAGACCGGGGAAAATGAGGCTGTCACCGCCTGTGTCCTCCTCGGGTGATCCGCGCCTCAGGACCGCTTTTACCCGGGCCAGCAATTCCTTTGGTTCAAAGGGCTTGGTGATATAGTCATCAGCGCCCAGCTCAAGCCCCAGCACCTTGTCGATGGTCTCGTCCTTGGCGCTGAGCATGATGATGGGCACCTTGCTTTTGAGGCGGATGGCCTTGCACACCTGCCAGCCGTCCATGCCCGGCAGCATGATGTCAAGCAGGATAAGGGCTGGCTGAATCTTGTTCAGCTGGGCCAGCGCGTCATCTCCCCGGGCGCTGTGCGCCACCTCATAGCCGTCCTTCTCCAGGTACAGCTTCACCAGCTTTGCGATGTTGATGTCATCATCCACCACCAGAATCAGTTGTTTCATTGCTTTTCCTCACCTCATAGCTATCAATCACATGACTCTATCAAATGCGTTTGTCCAGTTCAGAACCGATTTCTGAATGATTTGTGAATATTACTTGAGCGTCACCACAGTGACCCCGGCCTCGCCCTCGCCATAGCGCCCCGCCCGCAGGCCGGAGAGCAGAGGATGGCGGGTCAGGTGGGTGCGCAGACCGCTGCGCAGGATGCCAGTGCCCTTGCCGTGGATGATGTAGACCTCGTGGAGGCCTGCCAGCACAGCGTTGTCCAGGTAGTTGTCGACCTGTGCGATGGCTTCGTCCAGCGCCATACCGCGCACGTCACATTCCATTTTCACGCTGCGTTGGGCAGCTCCGGTTGAGGAGCGGACCACGGTCTGTTTCTTCACCCGCTGCTGGGGGGCCGGTTTGAGCTGGTCGAGGGAGACCCGCATCTTGACCGCCCCTGCCTGCACCTGAACCTCGTTTTTGGCATCCGGCAGGGTCAGCAGCGTGGCCGGCGCGTTGTTGACCCCCAGCAGCACCTGCATGCCGATTTCAAGCGCGTCAGGGCTCAGGCTCTTCTCCCGCTCAAGGCCAGGGAAGGACTCCGCCAGAGCGTCCTCCGCATCCCGCATGCGACGCCTGAGCTTGTTGACAGCGGCCGGGTCATTGGCTTTGAGCGCTTTGAGCTCATCCAGCACCGCGGCGCTCTCCCGCTTGGCCTTTTCCAGAATGCGCTTGGCCTCGTCCCGGGCTTTCTGCCGGGCATTCTGGCGTTCCTGGGCGATTTCCTGGTACTTTTTCTCAGCTTCCCGGCGCAGCCGCTCAATCTCCTCCTGAGCCTCCTCGGCCAAGCGCCGTTCCTTTTCGGCGGCCTGCCGGTGGGCCTCAGCACCGGCGATGATGTCCTCAAACTTCACCGTCTCGTGGCTGAGCAGCCTTTGGGCAGACGCAATCAGCCGCTCAGGCAGCCCCAGACGCTTGGAAATCTCAAAGGCGTTTGACTTGCCCGGGATGCCAATAAACAGCCGGTAGGTCGGGCTTAGGGTTGCCACGTCAAACTCCACGCTGGCGTTTTGCACGCCTGGGGTGGACAGGGCATAGGCTTTGAGCTCGCTGTAATGGGTGGTGGCGATGGTGCGGATATGGTGTGCCCGCATCTGCTCCAGAATCGCCTGGGCCAGGGCAGCGCCCTCGGTGGGATCGGTGCCAGCGCCCAGCTCGTCAAACAGCACCAGATCGCGGCTGTCAGCCTCCTGGAGGATGGCGACGATGTTGGTCATGTGGGAGGAAAAGGTGGACAGGCTCTGCTCAATGCTCTGCTCATCCCCGATGTCGGCAAAGACATTGTCAAACACCGCCACCTCAGTGCCCAGCTTGCCTGGCACATGCAGGCCTGAAAGCGCCATGAGCGTGATGAGCCCCACGGTTTTCAGCGTGACGGTTTTTCCGCCGGTGTTGGGGCCGGTGATGATGAGCGTGGTGAAATCATCCCCCAGATGCAGGTCACAGGGGACAACAGTCTCCCGGGGGATCAGCGGATGGCGCACCTGCACAAAGCGGATGAAGCCCCGGTCGTTGAGCTTGGGCCTGATGGCGCTCAGCTCCCTGGCATAGGCGCCTTTGGCGAAGCGGAAGTCAAGCTCAGTCAAGATGTCCAGGTTTTCAAGCAGATCCGCCGATACCTCCGCCGTCTCATGGGACAGCTGGGCCAGGATACGCTCGATCTCCAGGCGCTCCTTGATCTCCCACTCCTTCAGCTCATTGCCTGCCTCAACCACGGCCATGGGCTCGATATACAGCGTGGCTCCGGAGGAGGACTGATCATGCACAAGGCCGGGCACCTGCTGCCGGTATTCCTGGCGCACAGGCAACACATAGCGCCCGCTGCGCACCGTGATGAGGGTGTCCTGCAGGTATTTTGCATAGGTGGGGCTGTGCACCATGGACTGAAGCTTGTCCCTGACCCGGTCATTCAGTTGGCGGATGTGCCGGCGGATATCCGCCAGCTGGGCGCTGGCGCTGTCTGAGATCTCTTCATCAGAGATGATGGCGTTTGTGATCGCTTTTTCCAGATTGCGGTGGGGGACCAGCCGGGCTGCCAGGGCGGACAGCCGGGGGCTGCGCTCCAGGTCATCCTCAGCCAGCGCTTTTCTGGCCGCGCTCGCCGCCCGCAGCCCCTCGGCGATGTCAAGCAGCGCCCGGGGAGAGAGGGTGGCTCCTTTTTCCGACAGGCTGATCTGGGCGCTCACGTCCTTGAAGGGGATCAGCGGATGATCCCCCCGGTAGGTGAGCACCACCAGCGCCTCCTCAGTCTCCGCCTGCATGCGCTCCACATCCTGCAGGCGGCTGGCGGGCAAAAGCCCCAGGCACCGTTCCTGCCCCAGGGAGGTGAGGGCGTAGGCTACGAGCAGATCCTTTATTTTGTTGAGTTCCAGGGTGCGCAGGGCTTTTGCGTTCATGGCAGTTCTCCAGTTTGTGTTGAGGTTACAGGACGCCGTCCAGGAAGCGCCCGAAATCCGGCTCACCGGATGGCAGGATCCCGCCCTCTCTAAGCGCGTGGTAGCTTTGAGCGATGCGCAGCGCCTCCTCAGGGCTTTCATCGGTAAAATCCATCAGCCAGGACAGGTTTCCGGGCGCCCTGTCCAGAAGGTTCAGCGGCGTATGGTGGCACAGGGTGATCAGGCAGCCCTCCGGAAAATGGATAGGCAGCAGGGGATAGGCGGCCTGAAAACGATCCTCCAGCGTCTTTCCCCTAACGCCTTGCCCGCGGTCACACATTCTGCAGGCCGCCCGGTTGGCGGACAGCCCGCGCCTGACCCTTTCAGGGCAATGGCTGAGCAGCATCACAGAAGCCCGGCCATACACAGGCACAATCCATTCTGCCAGGCTGCCGTCAAGGTCAGCAGCCTCCGCCTGGGATAGCTCCCGGGATAGGCAAATGCCTTGTGCGCCAAGATCTTTTACAACCCCGGCCGCCTTGTCATTCCACACGGGGATGCCCTCGCCGGCTATAAAGGGACGCCTGTGGTCCAGGGCAAGATGGCTTACATTGGTGAGCATCAGCGTGTGCCCGGCCTTGTTGATGAGGTTAAAGGCATCCTCAAGGGGCTTATCCCGCATCTGGGGCGGCAGCGCCACGATGTCCTGCTGGTTCAGCTGCTCCAGTGCCATCTCCAGCCTGCCCGCCCGGAAATCCGTCGGTGAGTAAATCAATCGGGCGATGCCAGCGGGCTTGAGCGCCTGGTATACTTCCAGACTGCGGGCCATCGCATACAGGCGCGGCCCATGATGCCCCCCTACCGCGAAATCAGCTTTGGCCAGCGCCCATGGCCTTGCCTCCGGCCTTTGATGGCCCTGTGTGATGGCGGCTTCCAAGGCATTCAAACCTTCCCGGCGCAGCTGGTTCAGGCTGGCAGCGGGCAGAAAGAGGGCGGCATCGCTGATAACCTGGGTCTTTTCGAGTTCAAAAGGCGTGCCGCCGGTTTTGCCCAGATAGGCCGAAGCCGTTTCTTCATTCAGCGGCTGGCTGCGCGCGGGCAGGGGGATATCCCCGGCCACCGTGGCCTGGGCTTTGCCCGACATCAGCTTAAGCCTGGCCGGCTGGCCAGAGGTCAGCGTCAGCTGCACGTCAAAGGGAATCGGGGGATCGATTGTCGCCTGCGCCCGGGCGCGGGAGAGCTGTGCCTCATCCGCCAGACGGTATACCGCATCGCCAGCCCGGGGCCAATGCCGGAGCCTCAGGATGGCCGTCTGCCCAGCGGGAACCTCAGGGCCAGAATAGATGATCTCCTGATCAGCCTGCCCCCGGATTTGCAGCCCGTCACCATTGTGCAGCACCTTATCCAGGCCGCACTCAGCCAGCACAACCTCGCCCATGCGCCGGGACTTCCGGATGCTGCCGATGAGGACCCCTTCGTGGGACACCCGATCCTGGCCGATGAGCGCCCGGTCCTCCTCGTTGAACAGATGGCCGCTGGTGAAGCCGCCGCGGTTAAAGACCTGGGCCAGACGTTCCTGGTATTGTGAAGATGGGTTAAGCGCCAGATTGTCCCGGGCCAAATCCAGCGCGCGGCGGTAAATGCCCACCACCTCGGTGATGTACTCCGGCCGCTTCAGCCGGCCCTCAATTTTAAAGCTGCACACCCCGGCAGACAGCAGCCGCGGGAGGCCTTCCAGGGTATTCAGATCACGCATGGACAGCAGCGCGCCCTCCTGATCCAGGTAGCGATAGGGCAGCCGGCAAGGCTGGGCGCAGCGCCCCCGGTTGCCGCTGCGGCCGCCAATTTGGGAGGACAACAGGCACTGGCCACTGACGCTCACGCACAGCGCGCCATGCACAAACACCTCCACCTCAATGCCGGTTTGCACCATGCCCCGGATGTCATCCAGGCTGCATTCCCGCGCCGCCACCACCCGGCTGATGCCAGCGTCCAGCAGCAGCCGGGCGCCCGCGGCATTGTGCACCGCCATCTGGGTGCTGGCGTGCACCTGCAGGCCCGGCAGCGTTTTCTTTATCTGGCTGAGCACCCCCAGATCCTGCACCAGCACGGCGTCCGGGCGCAGTTTGCCAAGCTCTGCCAGCAAATCCATCAACTGGGGCCATTCCCGCTGTTTTACCAGCGTATTGACCGCCACATAGACGCGCCGGCCATGCAGGTGTGCCAGGGCGATGGCATCATGCAGCGCTTTTTCATCAAAGCCTGCTGACGCCCGGGCGGAAAAGGAAGAAGCACCCAAATAAACCGCGTCAGCCCCCGCGGCGATCGCAGCGCGCAGCCCCTCAGGGCTGCCGGCCGGGGCCAGCAGCTCAGCTTTTTCCACTGGCCCCCGCTGGCTTGCCGCGCCGGCGCAACAGGAGGATCTCCTGGTTAGCCTTCACCAGCTCATCCGCGATGGAGAGGGCCGCTGAAACCGCCGCCTCCTCCCTGTTTAAGGTCGGGTTTGCCACCTGGGTTTCCCGGATGCGCCGGTCAGTCAGGTCAGCGATGCGCTGCACGTGCTCCTTGTCTTCATGCTCGGGCAGCATATAGCGCTTGCCCGCGATGGTGACGACGATGGGCTCCTTGTCCATGGGCTCACATCCTCTCAAACGGCCACTCCTGGCCCAAAGCATCCACCCGGATGGTTTTGATGGTCTGGGGGGTGAGGGGCTTGTCATTGCGGTCCCGCTTGCTGCTCACGATCTCATCCGCCTTGTCCATGCCAGCGGTCACCTGGCCAAACGCCGCATAAGCACCGTCAAGATGGGGCGCATCGGCCACCATGATGAAAAACTGGGAACCTGCCGAATCTTTGTGCATGCTGCGCGCCATGCTCAGCACGCCCCGGCTGTGCTTCAGGGGATTGGTCACGCCGTTCTGGGCAAATTCACCCTTGATATGATAGCCTGGCCCGCCCATGCCAGTGCCGTTGGGGCAGCCGCCCTGGACCATAAACCCAGGGATGACCCGGTGAAAAATCAGCCCATCATAAAAGCCCTGGTTTGCCAGGGAAATGAAGTTGCCCACGCTCTGGGGCGCCAGCTCCGGATACAGTTCACCGGCCAGTTCCTTGCCGTCCTCCATGGTGATCACAAAGGTGGGGTGCTTGCTGTGTGTCATGTGATGCCTCCAACATTTTAGAATAAGCAAATCATACAAAGCCAGGCAAGCGTTGTCAATGAATTGCTCTGGACATATAATGAATAGTAAATTCACAGAGTAACTTCCACAGTGGAAGTTGGGGTGGAAGTAAGT
>ENA-UOOM01000067-UOOM01000067.1-fermentation-metagenome-genome-assembly--contig:-NODE-67-length-124435-cov-15.721643_pt1 | contig 124435 bp, 113 predicted proteins | sample MGYA00245781_ERZ724031 | MGnify/ENA primary metagenome ERZ724031 (study PRJEB28704, sample SAMN03018317) | fermentation metagenome | biome: anthropogenic terrestrial biome; feature: soil...
ACACTCGGTGCCTGAAACAACTGAATTTGTGCAAGAATAAATATATTCGTCATCATCATCTTTTGGCGCCATTTGCTTATTTTCTGGTTTGCTCTTATCTGCGTCTTTATCCATGATATAATTCCTCCTCACTCAGAAAATTATCTTTCCCAGATTTGGAGAAAATAATCTTGATAAATATATTTGCATAAGACAAGCAGCATACATATACGAATACAAATCTTTAAAATATTACTGATTTGTATTACAGCTCCGATATTTCAATTTGGTTTTGTCCCTTTTTTTTAGCAATATATAGGGCATGGCTTGCTGCATTTAGAAGCTTTGATTCTTCCCCTTCATGCTGCTTTGCCGATGTGGAAGCAATGCCGGCACTTACAGTAATAGATGCCGTTTGCTCATGAATCTGCTGAACATGGGATGATTTAACAGATTCCTGTACTTTAAGGCAAAAATGTTCGGCATTTTCAGCGTCTGTATTTGGCATTACAAGTAAAAACTCATTCCCGCTGTAATGAGATGCGTAACCTCCACTAAGCTCTGCTTCGCAGCTTATAGCGTTGGCTACTTGTTTTAGGCGTTCGTCACCTTTAAAGCGGCCATATTTTTCATTATACTGCCTGAAAGAATCAATACTGATAAAAATGCAGGAGATAGGTGTGTCACTGCGGACTGAGCTGTTGTATTCTTCTTTAAATTTTTCTTCAAAGCCATATCTGTTTGGGATACCCGTCAGCCTGTCGGTAATTGAAATGCTGTTTATTTGTTGTTTTAGCTCTTGAAGCTCAGCCTTTTTCTTTTTAAGGCGTACTTTTAAAATTCCGATTGCAATGATTACTGCGGCGATTGACAACACAGTAATGATAATCTCCTGGAGGCCTGCAGAACTATATTTAAATGGGTGATTGGGAAGAGAAAGAGTAATAAACGCGTATATAATTGCAATTATTCCGCTCGGGATGCCTGATGAAAATCCACCGAAGCAAGTGAAAAAGACAACAGCTGCCAGAAGAATTATTTCTGCGCCTGAAACATTAAAAATCCGCAGCAGCACACATAAAGCTGTCATCAACAAAGCATTCAGCAATGCTAAAGAATATACTTTTGATTTTTTTCCATAATACTTCTCCATATTTTATTTTAAATAAATAACATTATAATCCAATTGCTCTTTTATGTCAAAAATGCAATTTATAAAATATGAACCTAAATGTAAAATTGTAGAGGCGTACTAAACTATAAAAGCATATAAAAAAGGCGGTAATCTTCACTTTCCGGGAGAAAACCGCCTTTTATTTATAAGAGCTGCAATATGGCCTAAATGTGAGAACATAAAATATTTTATTCTTCTTCAAGTTTCTGTATATCGCGGTTAAGACCTATAATTACGAGAATATCATCTGACTGTATAATATAGTCAGATTTTGGAGACACAACTATCGAAACTCCATTTTTAATTGCAATGATGCTTATACCAGACTCTTGGCGTATATGTGCATCTTTTAGGGATTGGTTGACCCATTTTTTGGGTGGGATAATCTCCATGATGCTGTTGTCTTTCGAAAGTTCAATAAAATCAAGCACATTGGTTTTTGAGAGATTATGCGCGACACGAATACCCATATCTTTTTCAGGGAAAACAACCCTGTCAGCGCCTACTTTTTCCAAAACGCGTGCGTGCAGGTCATTCTGTGCTTTTGACACGACATAAGGAACGCCAGCTTCTTTAAGGAGGATCGTTGTTAAAATACTGCTTTGCATATCATTACCTATTGCAACAATCGCAACATCAAAATTTCTAATTCCAATTGACTTTAGAAGATTCTCATTTGTGACATCGCCTGTTATAGCATGTGTGACGCTTTCAGAAAGCTGACTAATGTTTTCTTCATGTGAATCAATGGCCAGCACATTAAAGCCCATGTCTGCAAGTGAATTTGCTACACTTGTGCCAAACCTTCCGAGGCCAAGTACTGCAAATGATTTTTTTTTCAAAGTAAAGTTGCCTCCTTATATAAATTCGAAATATAAATTCGAATATTATCCGATAGCTATTTTTTCCTCTGGAAAACTGAATTTTGCTTGGCCTCTTTCAGAACGGTTTGAGATTGCCAGAATAATAGAAAGGATGCCGACACGTCCAAAGTACATTGTAATGATAAGTGCAATATGGCTTATAGCACTTAACTTAGATGTAATGCCGAGTGTAAGCCCAACTGTACCAAAAGCAGATGTTGTTTCATAAAGAGCGCTCATTAAATCAACGTGATCAGCTGATACAAGCACTGTAGTTACAATGCAGATCTGCATAAGGCCGATAAATGCAACTACAAAAGCTTTTTTTATAAGGGAGCGCGGCAGCTTTTTCTGGAATGCCTCAACATCTTCGCGGCCTTTAAAAACAGAAGCAACTGTAAGAAGTATAGTTGCAAACGTTGTCGTTTTTATACCTCCTGCGGTTGAGCCTGGCGAAGCACCTACAAACATCAGAAAAATTGTCACGAAAATGGAAGAAACACGCATACTGGCCAGATTGATCGTATTAAATCCGGCAGTACGCGGGGTGACCGACATAAACATTGCAGCAAGAATTTTGCCGCCACATGACAATGAGCCTAAAGTTTTCGGATTGTTGTACTCTGCAAAGAAAAAGAAAAGGAATCCAAAAAGGAGAAGGGCACCGGTTGTTACCAGCACGAGTTTTGTGTGAAGACGCAGTTTTGCAGGGGAACTTCCTCTTCTGCTGATGATATCACTTAAAACTGCAAATCCCAAGCCACCAATTACTATGAGGCTCATTATTACGATGCTTACAAGAGGATCTTCGGCAAATGCGCCGAGGTTGCTGAATTTTCCGCTGTATCCTCCCATTATATCAAAACCGGCATTGCAGAATGCGGAAATTGAGTGGAATATACCAAAATAAATCCCTTTGGCTACTCCGAACTTCGGAATAAAGCGTATTGACAGCAGAGCTGCTCCTGTTCCTTCGATTACGAATGTGCCAATAAGAATTTTCCGCGTTAACGACACAACCCCCTGCAAGTCATCACGATTGATAGATTCCGCAAGGATCATACGTTCCTTGAGCGAAATTTTTTGCCCAAGTGCCAATGCGAACGTTGTCGCAACGATCATGAACCCCAACCCGCCTATCTGAATCAGTGCCAAAATCACGATCTGCCCAAAAAGCGTCCAGCTTGTGTAAGTATCGACTACCACCAGCCCAGTCACGCATGTGGCGGATGTAGATGTAAAAAGGGCTGTCAAGAACCCAAGGCTTTGCCCGCTTTTTGAGGCTATTGGAAGGGTTAATAAAATTGCCCCACAAAAAATTACAGCGGCGAAGCTTATTGCTACGGTTTGCACAGGCTTTATATGGAAGGCCCTGCTGACATTTTTTGGGGGATGAAAACAAAAACTCAAACTTTTTTGCATCTCCTGATCAATAAATTGTAAATTCTTTCATTTCTGCAATACCGTATCATGCTATCACTTAGTATATAGAAAGTCAATTCCTAAAATTATGGTGGAACAAATAATTATTTTAGTCAATATGATTAGCACTTTTATGCTTGAAATGATTATCAAAATAACAATTATAAAATTCAGGGCTGAAAAAAATAAGAAAAGGAAGCTACAAAACTTTCGCTTTGAAGCTTCCTGAATAAACAGAAAAAAGAGAATCATTTTTGAAGTTAAATGGTTCCAGAATGGCGGGAAATGTTCTTTAAAGCACTTCCAGCACTATCTTGAAACTGCGGCTCAACCGAAATGTCCCCAAGGGCGACAATCCCAACGAGACGCCCGTTTTCTGCGATAGGAAGGCGGCGTATCTGCCTGCTTCCCATAAGTTGAGCTGCTTCCTGAACATCCATTTCGGGATTTCCAACTGCCGGATCGGCAGACATTATCTCGTCTACTTTCTGCTGTCTTATATTTTTGCCTTGAGCCATGCACCTTAAAGCAATATCACGGTCTGTGATTATGCCTTTGACTTTTCCGTCACAGCACACAGGAATTGACCCGCAGTTATATTTCCGCATTAATTGTGCTGCATATTCTGCCGTATCGTCGCATTTAACAGAAGCAATATCTTTTGACATAATTTCTTTTACTTTCATGGCAAGCTTCACCTCACTGGTAGTTTTTCCGGCTTGCGGCGAAATTATTACGGATTTTAACCATATAAAGGGCTTTTACTATTGAAGGGTGGCTAAACTCAGAATATAATAGCTATATAAGTTTATTATTTTAAACTATACACACACCTCGGCATTATTGCAGAAGTGTTTTTTACTGGTAGCTTGCTGTTAAGCGCGTGAACTTTTGTTTTTTAGTTGTGTCATTCTTTCAGTATCTGAATATAAGATACACTTAATAGATACACTTAATACACTTTATTTTTAATATACAATTATAACTATAACCCGCCTTACTTGTTCTTTGAAAATGACACAATATATCGGAATCCTTGCATATAAATATAAAGATAAATTTTAGTAAGATAGATTTTAGTGGAAAGCAAAAGGGGAATGATAATGACAGAGAAACTTTATTATAAAAATCCCTATCAGAAAGTTTTTTCTGCACATGTTTTAAAATGTGAAAAGGAAAAGGGCAATTGGCAGGTTGTGCTTGACCGCACTGCTTTTTACCCGGAAGGTGGTGGGCAACCTGCAGATATAGGAGTGCTCGATCTTGCAAATGTGACTGATGTGCAGGTTTATGGGGACGAGATAGTGCATACTACGGACAGGCCGTTAAATGCAGGCTCGGCTGTAATGGGTGGCGTTAACTGGGAACACCGGTTTCGCCTTATGCAGCAGCATACAGGTGAACACATCGTTTCAGGCATTGCTAATCGGCTTTATGGCGTAGACAATGTGGGATTCCACATGGGCGAAAAAAACATGACGGTGGATTGGAACGGTCGCCTTAAAAACGACCAGTTAAGGCTGATTGAGCGCCTTGCAAATGAGGCTGTTTACAGCAACCTGCCTGTGAGCGCAGAATTTCCGCCACCTGAAAAGCTAAACGACATGAACTACAGAAGTAAAAAAGAACTTACTGGCCGTATCCGTATTGTAACGGTACCCGGCTATGATATGTGTGCCTGCTGCGGAACCCATGTTGCCTTTACCGGTGAAATTGGGGCAATTAAGCTTCTGACTTCACAGAATTACAAAGGCGGCACGCGTGTCACGCTTGCCTGCGGAACCCAGGCTATGGAAGACTTTGAACTGAAACAGCAGAATGTTATGGCTGTTTCTTCGCTGCTTTCTGCAAAACCTGAAGAGATAGCAGATGCTGTCAGCCATCTTGTAGATGATAATGAAAGGCTTAAACATGAGCTGTCTGAAACGCGAGGCCACCTGCTTGAGATGAAAGCAGATGCTTTTGAGAAAGGATGTGGAAACATCACTGTGTTTGAAAAAAGTTTTTTGCCAGATGATATGCGAAAATATGCCATTATGCTTGCTAAAAGAGGCGGCGGTGTTGCCGCTGTTTTCTGTGGCGCAGACGGCGGTTACCGCTATGCTATGGCTGGCAGTAACAATGATGTCCGCCCAATAGGCAAAAAGCTTGATGCTGAATTTTCTGGGCGTGGGGGAGGCTCGAAGGAACTTTTTCAGGGTTCAGTAAAAGGAAAGCAGTCAGAGCTTGAGTACTTTTTTCAGCAACTAAGCAGTATATAAAGTCATTCCAGACGAAATTATTATTAATTGTTTATAAATTATGGATTTTCAGACTTTGTTATTGCATAATCATTTTAGTTGTGATATATTTAACACAGTAGATTCTTTTAGTGATTGCTTTCAAAATCAGCAGTCAATAATTTACATTTTTCAATAAAAAATATGAATGGAGGAAATTTAAATGGCAAAGAAAATTGTACTGGCAGGAGCCTGCCGTACCCCTATAGGCAAAATGGGTGGAATGTTTTCAAACACGTCATCTAAAGATCTTGGTGTTGTCGCTGTAAAAGAAGCGCTTAAACGTGCTGGCATTAAACCAGATGATGTAGATGAAACGCTTTTCGGCTGTGTCCTTCAGGCAGGCCTCGGTCAGAATGTTGCCCGTCAGGTTTCCATAGGTGCTGGTATACCAGTTACACGTCCAGCTCTTACAATAAACGATGTCTGCGGTTCAGGCCTTAAGTCGGTGAACCTTGCTGCCGATTTAATCACAGCCGGTGAAGCCGATGTGATCGTTGCTGGTGGTACTGAAAATATGTCAATGGCACCATTCTTACTTCAAAAAGCACGTTATGGCTATAGAATGAGAGACGGCAAACTCGTTGATGAAATGATAAAAGATGGTCTGTGGGATGCATTCAATGATTACCATATGGGTATGACAGCGGAAAATGTTGCAGAAAAATATGGTATAACCCGCAGGATGCAGGATGAATTTGCAGCCGACAGCCAGCAGAAATGCGAAAAAGCAATGGCTGAAGGTAAATTTAAAGATGAAATTGTTCCAGTGCAGGTAAGCGTCAGGAAGAAAGGCCTTGTTACGTATGATCAGGATGAAGGTCCACGCAAGGGCGTTACTGCTGACAGCATTGGCAACTTAAAACCTGCGTTTAAGCCAGGTGGGACTGTTACTGCCGGTAATGCTTCAGGCATTAACGACGCTGCATCCGCTATTGTTGTAATGAGTGAAGAAAAGGCTAAGGAATTAGGCGTTAAACCGATGGTTACTTGGGTAGCAGGTTCATGGGCCGGTGTTGATCCTGCTTATATGGGCCTTGGTCCGATTGCTGCAACAAAGAAAGTCATGGCGAAAACAGGCCTCAAAGTTGAAGATATGGATTTGATCGAAGCTAACGAAGCATTTGCGGCGCAGTCTATCGAAGTTTGCAGAGAACTTAACTTTGATATGGACAAAGTCAACGTAAACGGCGGTGCAATCGCGCTCGGACATCCTATCGGGGCTTCCGGATGCCGTATACTCACTACTCTTCTTTACGAAATGAAGAAGAGGCATTCAAAGTACGGCCTTGCCACTCTCTGCGTAGGCGGCGGCATGGGTATTGCAACAATAGTTAAACAGGATTGATTTTTTCCGATATCGGTTAAAAGGAGGCTGAATTAATTATGAGCTTTGTGAAATATGAGCAAAAGGATTTTGTTGGCATTGTCACAATAGACCGTGAAAAAGCTCTGAATGCCCTTAATACCGAAGTATTAAAGGACCTCGAAAATGTTATTGATGCTATTCCGCTTGATGGTACAAGGTGTGTCATTATCACTGGTGCTGGCAAAAAATCATTTGTTGCCGGTGCTGATATCGGTGAAATGAAGGACATGACAAAAGAAGAAGGCAGCCAGTTTGGCACGAGAGGAAATGCTGTTTTCCGCAAAATTGAAAAGTTCCCTGTGCCTGTAATTGCGGCCGTTAACGGCTATGCTCTCGGCGGCGGATGCGAACTTTCACTTTGCTGTGACATTCGCATTGCTTCGGAAAATGCAGTTTTTGGGCAGCCTGAAGCAGGGCTTGGCATTACACCGGGCTTTGGCGGCACACAGCGCCTTGCGCGCACAATCGGCGTAGGCAAGGCAAAAGAAATGATATATTCATGCGGTAAAGTACATGCCGATGAAGCTTTAAAGTTAGGCCTTGTAAATGCAGTTTATCCTTCTGACCAGCTTATGGATGAATGCATGAAACTTGCTGGCAAGATCTCAAGGAATGCCCCAATTGCTGTTCGCCAGTGCAAAAAGGCCATAAACCTTGGTTTGCAGATGGATATAGATTCAGCGGTTGCGTTGGAGCCTGAGCTTTTCGGAGCATGTTTCGGCACTAAAGACCAAAAGAACGCAATGACTGCTTTTTGTGAAAAGCGCAAACCGGATCCATTTGTAAATAAGTAGTTGTTTATCCTACCTGGTATAACATACTGCATAAAAAGGTGATATGCGAAAATGAGTTGGAAAGATATCTACAGAGAAAGGCTTACTACGGCTGATGAAGCTGTAAAGCATATTAAATCAGGTGACCGTGTTGTCATAGGCCACGCTGCAGGTGAACCTACGGCTGTTATTAATGCTATGGTGCGCAATGCTGATCAGTATAAAGATGTTGAAACACTGCAAATGGTTTGCAAAGGCGAAGCATCATACTGCAGGCCTGAAATGAAAGAACATTTCCGTAATAACAGCTTGTTTGTTACGACGCACACTATGCAGCAGGCAGCTGCTGAAGACCGTTGCGATGTAACACCTGTATACTTTTCTGAAGTACCGGATTTACTCAGGTATGATTTGCCGGTGGATGTAGCTTTGATACAGGTGTCTACTCCGGATAAGCACGGATATTGCAGCTATGGTATATCTGTTGACTATACAAAACCGGCTGCTGAAGCTGCAAAAACCGTTATTGCGGAAGTAAACCCAAATATGCCGCGTACACTTGGTGATTGTTTCATACATGTAAGTGACATAGACTACATCGTTGAATCTGATGACCCAATTTTAGAGCTTCCGCCAGCGAAGCTTAGCGATACTGAGTATGCAATTGGAAGAAATTGTGCTTCGCTTATACATGACGGTGATACACTTCAGCTTGGGATAGGCGCTATACCGGATGCCGTTCTGGCTTCCCTTGGAGATAAAAAAGACCTCGGCATACATTCAGAAATGGTGTCAGACGGTGTTGTAGATCTTGTTGAAGCTGGAGTTATTACAAATAAGCGTAAGAATTTTCTTCCTGGAAGAAGTGTGGTAACATTCCTGATGGGCACGCGCCGTCTTTATGATTATGTTGACGATAACCCGTCTGTTGCAATGTACCCTGTGGATTTTGTAAATGACCCTTATATTATTGCAAAAAATGATAACCTCATCTCGATTAATTCATGTGTTGAAGTCGATTTGCAAGGTCAGGTAGTTTCGACCACAGTCGGTCTCAGGCGTATAAGCGGTGTAGGTGGGCAAGTCGATTTTGTGCGCGGTGCAAACATGAGCAAAGGCGGTAAAACCATAATGGCAATTCAATCTACTGCCCGTAACGGCACAGTGTCAAAAATCGTGCCGTTTGTAAACAAGGGTGCTTCAGTCACCACCTCAACTTATGATGTAAATTACGTTGTTACAGAATACGGTATTGCTAAGCTCAAAGGGCAAACACTCCGTAACAGGGCAAGAGCTCTTATCACTATTGCCCATCCTAAATTCCGTGATATGCTTGCGGAAGAATTTGAGCGCCGTTTCAGTGTTAAGTATACACCGCTTAAATATACACCGTAAAAGCATTCATGCAAGCAGTTTGCAAAGTTAATTGGAACTGTTTAATTCGGACTTTTAATTATTAATTGAATTAGGAGGTATTTATTATGATTGTTGGCGTTATTGGCGCAGGAACAATGGGTTCTGGTATTGCTCAGGCATTTGCGCAGACCGAAGACTATACTGTAAAGCTTTGCGATATCAATGAACAGCTTGCTGCCGGCGGTAAAGAAAAAATCAAGAAAGCTCTATACCGCCGTGTCTCCAAAGGCAAAATGGAACAATCAAAAGCCGATGCAATACTTGCAAAAATCACTACAGGTACAAAAGAAATAGCATCTGACTGTGACCTTGTTGTCGAGGCCGCACTCGAGAAAATGGATGTTAAGAAAAGCCTTTTCAAAGAACTGAATGGTATTTGCAAAAAGGACACTATATTTGCCACAAACACATCTTCACTTTCTATAACTGAAATCGGCAGCGGTGTAGGCCGCCCGGTATGCGGAATGCATTTCTTTAATCCTGCACCGGTTATGAAACTTATTGAAGTAACTGCTGGCATAAACACACCGCCTGAAACAGTTGAGAAAATAAAATCAATTTCTACTGAAATAGGCAAAACTCCTGTTGAAGTAAAAGAAGCTCCAGGTTTCGTTGTAAACAGGATACTTATTCCAATGATTAACGAAGCTATTGGCATTTATGCAGATGGAACTGCTTCCGCCGAAGATATAGACACTGCAATGAAACTCGGTGCAAACCACCCTATGGGGCCGCTTGCACTTGGTGATTTGATAGGCCTTGATATTGTTCTCGACATCATGGAAGTACTCCAAAGTGAAACCGGCGATCCGAAATACCGTCCTCATCCTCTACTCCGTAAAATGGTCCGCGGTGGCCGTCTTGGCAGGAAGAGCGGTAAGGGCTTCTATGATTATACGAAAAAGTAATTGCCCGTAACTGACAGATTTGGAGGAACGAGTATGGACTTCACACTAAGCAAAGAACAGCAGATGGCCCGCACCCTTTTCAGGGATTTTGCGGAAAAAGAAGTGAAACCTTACGCACAGGAAATTGATGAAGAAGAGCGCTTCCCTTCTGAAGCGCTTGAAAAAATGCGTAAATATAAATTCATGGGTATACCTTACCCAAAGAAGTACGGTGGCGCTGGCTGTGATACCCTGACATATGAAATGTGCATCGAAGAGATAAGCAAAGTTTGTGCTACAACAGGCACGATGCTTTCTGCACACACTTCCCTCGGAACATGGCCGATAATTAAATACGGCACGCCGCAGCAGATTGAAAAATACGGCAAAAAGCTTTGCAGCGGTGAATACCTCGGCGCTTTTGCACTGACAGAGCCAAACGCCGGAACAGACTCATCCGCACAGCAGACAAAGGCTGTGCTTGACGGTGACCATTATGTTTTAAACGGCAGTAAAATTTTCATCACAAACAGTGGATATGCAGATACCTATGTTGTTTTTGCCATGACCAACAAGAGCCTTGGCAACCACGGAATTTCCGCTTTCATAGTTGAGAAAAATTTCCCGGGATTTTCTGTTGGTAAAAAAGAGAAGAAAATGGGTATCCGCGGTTCTTCAACATGCGAGCTCATTATGAACAACTGCATCGTCCCGAAGGAAAACCTTTTGGGGCAGGAAGGCAGAGGTTTCGTAATCGCGATGTCTACGCTTGACAATGGCCGTATAGGCATTGCATCTCAGGCACTTGGCATTGCAGAAGGCGCCCTTGAAGAAACTATCAAATATGTAAAACAGAGAAAGCAATTTGGCCGTCCACTTTCAAAGTTCCAGAACACACAGTTCGAAATTGCGGATATGGCTACAAAAGTTAAAGCTGCTCAACTTCTTTTGTACCGTGCGGCTCTTGCTGAAGATTCCAAACCGAGATATTCAGAAGAAGCAGCAATGGCGAAACTCTACTGTGCCTCCACAGCTATGGATGTTACCACCCGGTGCTTGCAGCTTCACGGCGGCTATGGCTACACCAGAGAGTATCCGATTGAACGCATGATGCGTGATGCCAAGATTACGGAAATATATGAAGGCACCAGCGAAGTTCAGAAGATGGTAATTTCCAAATATGCCTTTAAATAAGGCAGAAACCTAAGGAGGGAAATTCGTTGAATATTGTCGTTTGCATCAAACAAGTTCCAAATACGAATGAAGTTAAACTTGACCCTAAAACCGGTACGCTTATACGTGAAGGCGTTCCGAGTATTATAAACCCAGATGATAAAGCCGGCCTTGAGGCGGCACTCCGTCTTAAAGATGAACAGGGCGCACATGTCACTGCTCTTTCAATGGGACCACCGCAGGCCGATACCGCACTGCGCGAAGCGCTTGCCATGGGTGCTGACGAAGCCATACTCGTTACAGACCGTGCATTTGGTGGTGCTGACACGTGGGCAACAGCTCACACTCTTGCAGCCGCGTTGAAAAAGATACCTTACGACCTGATTATAACGGGCCGCCAGGCGATTGATGGCGATACTGCTCAGGTTGGGCCGCAGATTGCTGAAAACCTTAACATTTCAAATATCAGCTATGCAGAAGCAATCAAAGTTGAGGGCAATTACGTAACGGTAAAACGTCAGTTTGAAGACCGCTACCACATTGTTAAAGCAAAGATGCCATGCCTGATCACTGCACTCAGCGAACTCAATGAACCGCGCTACATGACACCGGGCGGCATTTTTGATGCTTACCGCGAGAAGGAAGTCAAAATTCTTACGCGCAAAGACCTTGATGTCAAAGATGAAGACATTGGCCTTAAAGGCTCCCCAACGCGCGTTATCAAAACGTTCACAAAGAGCCCGAAAGCTGCCGGCACTCTTGTCAACAACCTGAATCCGCAGGAAGCGGCCGAGTATATGGTCGGTAAGCTCAAAGAGAAATTCATTATATAGTTGAAAGTGGTGAGCAAGATGGATATTCAGGAATATAAAGGCGTTTACGTATTTATTCAGCAGGTTGACAATAAAGTGGCCGGGGTATCCCATGAGCTGCTCGGCAAAGCGCGTGAGCTTGCCGGAAAGATGAACACAAAAGTAACAGCAGTGCTGCTTGGTTACAATATTTCAGGGCTGTGCAAGGATGTTGCGAGCTATGGCGCTGATAATGTTATCCTTGTTGATAATAAAGACCTTGAGCTTTATTCGACGAAGCCTTATGCGTATGCTATATGCAAAGTAATCGAGAAATACAAGCCTGCTGTTTTGCTTTATGGCGCAACGGCTATTGGTCGTGACCTTGCACCGCGTGTGGCTGCGAGGATACGCACCGGTCTTACGGCTGACTGCACAAAGCTTGATGTTGCCGATGATGGCACGAATAACCTGCAGATGACACGCCCTGCTTTCGGTGGCAACATTATGGCAACGATTATATGCCCAGACTACCGTCCGCAGATGGCTACTGTTCGCCCAGGCGTAATGCAAAAAATAAAGCCGATTGAGAATGCAAATGCACCGGTAGACAACTTTAAAGTTGACATTCCTTCTTCCGAAACAGATGTCAAGGTTCTTGACGTCGTCAAGAAAGAATCCCATAAGATGGACATTCAGGATGCCAAGATCCTTGTTTCCGGTGGGCGCGGCATGGGCTGCCCGGAAAACTTCAAGATGCTTGAAGAATGTGCAAATGTACTCGGCGGCACAGTAAGCTCTTCAAGGGCTGCTGTTGATGCAGGCTGGGTCGATAAAGATATTCAGGTTGGCCAGACGGGTAAAACAGTCCGCCCGAACCTGTACCTTGCCTGTGGCATTTCCGGTGCTATCCAGCACCTTGCAGGCATGGAGGATTCTGATTTCATCATCGCAATTAATAAGGATGAAACTGCACCGATTTTCGATGCAGCAGATTACGGAATTGTTGGCGATGCAACGAAAATCATTCCTCTTTTCACAGAAGAGGTTAAAAAGGTTTTGGCAGACCGCAAGAAGTAATACCATATAGCTTTTAAAGAAAAAGCCACCCTGAACAATTTGTTCAGGGTGGCTTTTTCAGTTTGCTTCAGGTAGACTTTTTTCACGCAACGTGGTATTATTTTACTGATAACTTATTTTGATAATGAATTTTTTATATATTATATGGAAATGAAAGATGCAGCTGATTTGCATTTGTTGTATGTAAAGGAGTAATTCAGCTAATGGAGTTTAAAAAGGGGCATAAAATTAAAGTAAAAGGATCAGACAAATTTCTGACCGTCATTGGAAAGCTTGGAGAAGGCGGCCAGGGGATTGTTTACCGCGTTGAATACAATGGCAGCGAATATGCCCTTAAATGGTTTTTCCCGCAGTCGCTTAAAAACCCACAGGCTTTTTTGAAAAACCTGTGCCAAAATATTGCGGATGGCGCACCCGCCAGAAGTTTTCTATGGCCAATCCTTGTTACGGAACAGACAGAGGGCAGCTTCGGCTATTTAATGGCATTGCGTCCGCCTGAATATAAAAGCTTTACGGATGTTCTTAATGCCAAAGTCCGCATTGTGAAACATTCTGCACGTGTGAATGCGGCGCTTATGATAGTAGAAAGCTTCCTTTCACTGCACAGGCAGGGAAAATCATATCAGGACCTAAACGACGGCAACTTCTTTATAGACCCTGAAAACGGCGATGTGCTTATCTGCGACAATGACAATGTTGCACCTTATGGCGTAAATCTTGGAATTGCAGGGAAATGCCGCTACATGGCACCTGAAGTTGTTATGGGCGAAAAACCGGGCATGCAGTCTGATTATTTTTCACTTGCTGTCATTCTTTTCCTTTTGCTTTTCCTCTCTCATCCGCTTGAGGGTGAAAAGGTTGTAAAAAGTGTCTGCCTTACAGATGAGCATGAAAAAAAGCATTATGGAAGCAACCCTGTTTTTATTTTTGACCCTAAAGACCATTCAAACAAGCCTGTGAGGGGTGTTCACAACAATGCTATTGACTTGTGGCCACTTTATCCGCAGTTTATTCAGGAAGCTTTTATACGTTCGTTCACAGATGGAATTAAATCAAAGGAAAAACGTGTTTCTGACAATGAGTGGTTGCGCCTTTTTATACGCCTGCGCGATGAGATAATCACATGCGGCTGCGGATGCGAAAACTTTGCATCTTCGATGAAAGCTGGTGATTCCAATGAGCTGCATTGCCTTTCATGCGGCGCAAAAATGGTCAGACCTCTTCGCCTAAATGTTCAAAGATATTCTGTGGCGTTGTACCCGGGCAATCGGATTTATGCGTGCCATACTGTCGAAAGCAGCATGGATTTCAGAACTGAGACTGGAAGAGTAGTACGGAGCAAGAATCACCATAACCTGTGGGGCATACGAAACCTTTCCGAAACAAGTTGGCAGGCAGAAATGCCCGATGGCAGCAAAAAAGTGGTTGCCCCAAATGCTGTGCTTCCAATTTTTAAGGATATTAAAGTTAGCTTTGGCAATGTCAGTGATGCCAAAATTGTTTAAAATCAATTCTGCTTCTGATTGAAAGGGAGAGTCTATAAATGTCAAATCCGTTCGAAAATACAGAAGGAATTGCAAAACGCACAATGGTCTTGTTTTTTATCGTAGATACTTCTGGAAGCATGGCGGGCAAAAAAATTGGTGCTGTCAATGATGCGATTTTTAATGTCCTGCCTGAGATACGCAAGATTTCCGAAGACAATGCAGATGCTGAAATCAAAATTGCTGCCATCACTTTTTCAAACGGCGCAAAATGGCTTTACGATGAGCCAAAGCCGGCAGATGAATTTAGCTGGCCCTACGTAAATGCTGACGGCATGACTGACCTTGGCGAGGCGTACCGCATGCTTAACGAGAAGCTTTCGCGCAATGCTTTTATGAACGACGTGGAAGGGTCTTACGCACCTGCTATTTTTCTTATGACTGACGGCGAGCCGACGGATGACTATAAAAAAGAGCTGGACAGGCTCAATCAGAATAAATGGTTCCGTGTAGCTATAAAAGTTGCAGTAGCCATAGGTGAAAAAGATGACGTAAATGATGAAGTACTTACGGAATTCACAGGCACGCCTGAGGCCGTCCTCAGGGCCCATACGCCTGAAGCACTTGCAAAAATGATTCGGCTTGTCTCAGTTACGGCTTCGAAGATTGGCAGCCAGAGCAGCACGGTAGGCCAGGAAAGCCGCCAGAAAACATTTACAGAAGAGCTTAATAAACAGCAACAGGAATGGCAGCCTGTCAATTCTGCCGACGACGAAGATGAAGAGTGGAACTGATGAATCCTTTTATGGGCTTTCATGTAACGGTGCGCGGTGCAAGCCACATACGCCATAACGCTGACTGCCAGGATTATTCGAAATCTGCCTGCTTTGGAAATGCAGCCGCCGCTGCCGTAGCTGACGGCCACGGCGATGTGCGCTATTTCCGCAGCGGAACAGGCGCGCGCTTTGCGGTAGAAGCTGCGCTGAAATCAGTGCGTGAATTCGTAAAACGTGAAAATAGTGAAACGCTTAAAAATTCGGATGAAAAATTTGACCAGCTTAAGAAAAACATTATTTTAAACTGGAACCGCAAAATCGCGCGCCATTATTCCTCACATCCGTTTTCATCAGAAGAGCTCAAGCCGCTTTCAGAAAGGCGCAGAAGCTTTCTTAAAAGCGGAAAGTTTATTGAATCCGCCTATGGTACAACACTGATTGTATCCGCCATGGGGCCGGATTACTGGTTTGGAATGCAGTTAGGCGATGGCGACTGTTTCGCTTTTAACAGAGATGGGACTGTTTCTTCAGTACCGCGTGAAGACAGCCTTGTGGGCAATGTGACCACTTCACTGTGTGAGTCCGACGCCTTTTACCATTTCCATCATATATACTGTGCCGGTTCTCCGGCGGCTGTAATTATGTCTACCGACGGCGTAAAAAATTCGTTTTCGTCATTCAGCTGCTACCGGGATTTTATGGAGAAAATTATTTCTGAATTTTCCTCATCACCATGCCAAACGACTAAAAAAAACCTGATGGAATTCCTTTCGGAAATGACTGAGAAGGGCAGCGGTGATGATTTATCTGTTGCAGGCGTACTTAGCTAAGCTTATTACGCAAAGCAAGTCTTGGCGTGCTTAAATAGTTTTTGCGTTTTGTCGAAGGTGATTTCCGTGGACAGTGGCATTATTGGTGTTCTAAAAAAAATTAAAGATGAGCGCGGAGAAAAGATTTTTGAGGATAAAAAGCTTCTGCGCGCGCTTTTTGACGACTATGCAAAGGGCCAGTACAAAGGTGAAATGCATTTGATGCGCATAGCATTTCACGCGGGGCTTTATGGCGATTTAAGGGCACATCCGGAAAAAAATGAGAATATACGCAGGGAATACCGTATCCGCATGGAAAATGAATATTGCTGGACTGCTGAGCAGACGGATTTTGCAGTTTCGTGCTGCCTTGCTATTATTGGCGGTAAATACTCTGGCAGCGGAAACAGCAGGTTTGACGGACTTTTGGAAGCGGCAAAGCAGGGCGACGCCGACGCGCAGTACAGTCTCGGCCTTGCCTATATCCTGGCAGATGGCATACCGCAGGACTATTCGAAAGCAGCGTACTGGTTTGAAAAAGCGGCCGAGCAGGGCCATGCAGATGCACAGCATAAACTTGGGCTGTGCTATTACAGTGGCCGAGGGGTGCCTCAGGATTATGCCAAAGCGGATTATTGGTCTAAAATGGCAGCAGGGCAGGGGCATACTGTCGCCGAGTTTAACCTCGGTGTGCGCTACAGCCATGGCCTTGGGGCGCCTCAGAATTATAGGAAAGCTCTGCACTGGTTTTTAAAAGCGGCAAAACAGGGCCATGCCGACGCGCAGAACAACCTTGGCCTTCTTTATAGGGATGGCAAAGGAACAGCCTGCAATTACACTAAAGCTGCTTACTGGTTTTCCATGGCGGCGAAGCAGAGCCATGCTGCCGGCATTTTCCATCTCGGCGAATGCTATTTATATGGGCAGGGTGTAAAACGTGACTGCAAAAAGGCTGCCGGATGTTTTGAGCGCGGTGCAAAACGCGGCGGTGCTGATTGCCAGTATGGATTCGCTTATTGCCTTGAAAATGGAATTGGTGTTCCTAAAGATATGGAAAAGGCTTTACACTGGTATGTGAAAGCCGCAGGCCTTGGAAATGCGGCGGCGCAGAATCGCCTCGGAGAGTGCTGCTTCTATGGCCTTGGCGTTGAAATGAACTGCAATCAAGCCAGAATATTCTGGAAAAAGGCTGCTTCGCATGGCATGTGGCAGGCAAAAGAGCATTTAGAGAATATGCAGAAAAAGAGTTCTGCTGAGTGCTAAAAATCATGTGGTTTCCAATGTATCAAACACAATAAATGCAAATTAAATTAAGAATCAAGGAGAATATAAAATATGGAGTATACAATTAAAAGCAAAGACCTTGTTGTAAAAGCACGCTCTTTAGGTGGGGAACTTACATCAATCCGTGATAATGATGGAACTGAATACCTCTGGCAAGGTGACCCGAAATACTGGAAAGGGCAGGCTCCGGTGCTTTTTCCAATAGTCGGCAGCCTGCGCAACAAAAAAGCTGTAACGGCAGACGGCAAAACATGCTGTATGGAGCGCCATGGAATTGCCCGCAGGAAGCAGGCAGAAATGATACGCCAGGACCAAAACTCAATAATGTTCAGGCTCATTTCTGACGATGAGACCAAACAGCATTATCCGTTTGACTTTGTGCTTGAAACAACTTATACGGTTGAAAACCACAGAGTCACGGTAAGCCATGAGATTGAAAATCCAAATTCATGTGCGCTTCCGTTTCAGATTGGCGGCCACCCAGCATTTAACTGCCCAATCTCTGCCGGAGAGCAGTTCGAGGATTATGATGTTGAGTTTGAACAGCCAGAAACTGCTAACTGCCCGCTCCTTGATGAGAATGGCCTTCCGCAGATGGACAAGCGCATGCCGATCCTTGATGATTCAAAAATTCTTCCGATGAAGCACGAACTGTTTTCAAAAGATGCTCTGATATTTGACGGTATCAAATCGAGAAAAGTTACGCTGCGCAGCCGGAAATCTGGTAAGGGCGTATGTGTGGAATTCCCGGATATGGATTATCTGCTCATCTGGTCAAGTGCAAATGGTGGACCGTTTGTAGCACTTGAGCCGTGGAACGGGCTGGGAACATGCAATGACGAAGGCGATGAATTTGAAAAGAAGCGCGGCATGATACTTCTGCCCGCGGGTGAGAAAAAGACGGTTTCCTACCAGATTTCAATTATCTGATGAAAAAACTTTTAAATATGCAAGCTGCGCGGTACTCTATCTGAAATTTTTAAAATTACTTTTATCATTCCACATGCGATTAAATTCTGTGTCAAAATCCTTTGCCACTTTTTCATCGTGCAGCACAACAAAAACTTCGTCATTTTTTGTTTCGGCTGATTTTGTGTAATTGAAACTGCCGGTGGTAGCTGTTTTCTGGTCGGCGATCGTCACTTTCAAATGCATTAGGCCGGTATGGGTATTTACTTTAACAGGTATGCCGCTTTTTGTCAGGCTACGCAGAATGGATTCTTGATATTTTTCGCCAGACTGCTGTTTGTCTGAAATCACTCTGACAGAAACCCCTTTTTTGTGAGCTGCGACGATTGCAGATGCGGTTGGATTGTCCGTAAGGCTGTAAATGGCAACATCGAGATTTTTCTGTGCGGAATTTATGACTTTGATAAGTTGTGGCTCGGCTTTCTGGCCGGCGCGCGGAAAATAATATTCGATTTTTCCGTCGCTTGAATATTGAGCTTTGTTGAAAGAAAAATCCTGCTTATATGTAACTGATGAGCTCGCTTTCGGCACAGTGACAGAAGCGCTTACGCTGCCACATGATGTAAGGAAAAGGGTTGAAACGGCCGCTGCCAGTGCAGCGGAAATGAGTCTGTCTTTTAAACTGTGTTTTTTCATTTTTACCTCCGCGCCAAGTCAAATAATATTGTTGTTAATTGTTATATTATAGCAGAGGAAAATATGATTGACAAATCATGCTTGACATATGAAGACAAGATTGCTATAATGATACCAAATTGAATGCTGTCTTCGGGGCAGGGTGCAATTCCCTACCGGTGGTAATGCGGCAGTGCCGACAAGCCCACGAGCTTTTTGCAGATTTGGTGTGATTCCAAAGCCGACGGTATAGTCCGGATGAAAGAAGAGCGCATATTATAAGAGGCGTATTTTCACCCCGCAGATGAATTTCTGCGGGGCTTTTTCGTTGACAGCGGAAAAGGAGAATTTTTATGGAAAACATCAAAAGCAAAAACAGTTCAGATTCCGTAACGGACGTACGCAGGATAACGCAGATCGGCATTTTGGGCGCGGTTGCATTTCTACTTATGATGGTGGAATTCCCGCTGTGGTTTGCGCCGGGATTTTACAAGCTCGATTTCAGCGAGCTTCCTGTTTTGATTGGCACATTTGCCATGGGGCCTGTGTCAGGTGCACTTATTGAACTTGTCAAAGTTTTGTTGTATTTTTTCATTCATGGAAGCTCCACAGCTGGAGTAGGAGATTTGGCTAATTTCTTTGTTGGCTGCTGTATGGTACTACCGGCCGGCATGATTTACAAGGCGAATAAGACGAGAAAAAATGCTGTGATAGGCATGGCTGTAGGGACAATCACTATGTCTGCCGCAGCCGGGGTTTTCAATGCCTTTGTTCTGCTCCCGCTTTTTGCAAAGGCTTTCCACATGCCAATGGCTGCGCTTATTCAGATGGGCACAAAAGTCAATCCATCTATTGTGGACCTGTCTACGTTTGTCCTGCTGGCTGTTGTTCCGTTTAACCTCTTTAAAGGTGCGGTAGTGTCTGTACTTACGTTTTTACTATACAAACGCGTCAGCCCCATCCTTCATGGCAGGGTCCACTAAACAATTTCGGTTTATTATGACATTTTTCTTACAATTTAATCATTTTGTATATTTACTCTATACCATATATATGGTATTATTAATAAATACAAATGAATATGCCCCCTTATCAAGAGTGACGGAGGGAACAGGCCCTATGATGTCCGGCAACCTGCGTATGCAAGGTGCCAATTCCTGCGGGAGACCGATAGATGAGGCTTGGATTTTTCATGCTACTCGGTTTTCCGGGCGGCATTTTTCATGCGAAACCATAGAAAAATGGTTTCTGCCTATAAATTTACAGGAGGCTGCAGTATGTCAAAGCGTTTTTTCACATCGGAGTCCGTAACAGAAGGGCACCCTGACAAAGTCTGTGACCAGATTGCGGATGCTGTGCTCGATGCTATTATTGAAAAGGATCCCAATGCCCATGTTGCCTGTGAAGTGACAGCCACCACAGGTATTATTCATGTAATGGGCGAAATTTCAACTGACTGCTATGTAGACATTTCTTCCATAGCGCGTGATGTTGTCCGCGACATTGGATACAATAATCCAGCTTATGGATTTGACAGCAATACATGTGGTGTACTGACTTCCATAGACGTACAGTCACCGGATATTGCCATGGGCGTCGATAAGTCATATGAAGCAAAGAGCGGCGCGAAAGATGAAGACGACCTCATAGGTGCAGGCGACCAGGGAATGATGTTTGGCTATGCGTGCGATGAAACTCCGGAGCTTATGCCTATGGCAATATCGCTTGCGCACAAACTTTCGAAGCACCTGGCCGAAGTGCGTAAAAACGGCACATTGCCGTACCTGCGCCCGGACGGAAAAACTCAGGTTACAATTGAGTATGATGGCGACACTCCGGTGCGCGTGGATACAGTCGTAGTTTCAGCCCAGCATGATCCCGATGTTTCACTTGAGCAAATCCGCAGGGATATTAAAAAACATGTAATAGAGGAAGTCATTCCGGCAAAATGGCTCGATGAAAATACAAAGTACTACATAAACCCGACAGGGCGCTTCGTTATCGGCGGCCCGGTAAGTGACAGCGGCCTTACAGGCAGGAAGATAATCGTTGACACGTACGGCGGCTATGGCAGGCATGGCGGAGGCTCATTTTCAGGGAAAGACCCGACGAAAGTTGACCGTTCCGCAAGCTATGCGGCGCGCTATGTAGCTAAAAACATAGTTGCGGCGGGCCTTGCAAAGAAATGTGAAGTCCAGCTCGCATATGCAATCGGCGTAGCGCATCCGGTTTCAATTTCAGTCGACGCATTCGGCACTTCCAAATACAATGCAGAGGAGCTTGAAAAAGCGGTACGCAGTGTGTTTGACTTGCGCCCGAGTGCAATAATCCGCAACTTTAACCTTCGCAGGCCAATCTACCGTGCACTTTCCAATTATGGTCATATGGGCCGTGAAGACCTGAACGCGCCGTGGGAAAAGCGTGATAAAGTTGATGCACTTAAGTCTGCAATAAAAAAATGATCTGTCAAATATTCACCCCGGTGCATAATATGTGCCGGGGTGATTTTCATGCCTGATGTAGTTTTGAAGTGCATTTTTGCCATTCTTGCAGTCATTGGAACAGTGGAGGTTATTCGTGCTGTCTGGCGCTGCATTCTAAAAACAAAAAACCAGGGAAAACTGGTGCTCATGCTGCCGCTTACAGGGCATGAAGAACAGGCAGAAGCAATAATACGCAGTGCCATGGATCGCACAGACTGGATAGGCGGAGGAGCTCAGGTTGTTTGCCTCGACTGTGGCATGGATATCGAAACGCGCCGCATATGTGAAATTATCTGCGCCGATAATCCGGAAATCATTCTCTGCACACCTGAAGAATTCCAAAAGTTCTGGATAAAATGATTTGCAAATTATTTTTGTTTCGTTTATACTAAAAAAAGGTTATTCAGATTATTAAAGAATCCGGGGGAGCTTTTTGGGAGACAAAACACTGCTTGAAATGACCGGCTCTGTAGAGCAGGTTATTTTTCGTAATGAAAAAAATGGCTATGCTGTAGTTGAGATTAACAATGGTAAAGATTTGGTGACCGCGGTCGGCACCATACCTTTTGTTGGCGCCGGTGAGCAGCTCCACATAATAGGCAGCTGGGTTAACAGCCAGAATTACGGTGTTCAGTTCAAGGTGAAGTCGGTAGAGCGCTCAGCGCCGGCAGATGCCGAAGCGATGCTAAAGTATCTGTCATCAGGTGCTATCCATGGCATCGGACCTGCACTTGCAAAGAAGATAATTGGCAAATTCGGCGAAAATACGATTAAAGTTATTGAAAATGAGCCTGAGCGGCTAAGTGAAATAAAGGGAATAACGCGCTCAAAGGCGGAAGAAATAGGGAAAGAGTTTCAGCGTGTAGGCGGCATGCGTGAGGCAATGCTAAGGCTTTCAGGTTATGGGCTAACACCGGAAGATTCTGTGCGTGTTTGGAAAGAATATGGCGCCCAGTCTGAAGAAAAGATAAAAGAAAACCCTTACTGCCTTTGCAGCGATAGGCTGCAGATAGATTTTGCGCGCGCCGACCACATCGCCGCCGCGCTTGAGCATCCGCAGGACGACAGGTGCAGGATTAGGGCTGGAATCGTATATGTGCTGAAGCATAACGAAAATAACGGCCATACCTGCCTGCCTGTAGATAAATTGCTTGCAGCATCTGCCAAAATGCTCGGTGTAACAGAAGAAGAGGCATCAGATGCCCTCGACGAGATGAAAAGTGATTCGTCCCTCATCTCAAGGAATTTCCGCGGAAGGGAATTTGTCTTTACGTCTCAGCTTTATCAGGCTGAAGTATACACGGCCGGGCGCATACGCATGATGCTCAAATTTCCCGCGCAGCCAATAATCGGTGTTGATGGTTATATTGAAACGATTGAGGCAGAAGAACAAATTGCATATGCGGAGCTTCAGAAAACTGCTATACGCAAAGCTCTTACTAAAGGTATGCTTATTCTTACGGGAGGCCCAGGAACTGGGAAAACGACGACGCTAAATGCAATTATCCGCATCCTTGAGTTTCATGGCGAGAAAGTGCTTCTTGCTGCGCCAACTGGCCGTGCGGCAAAGCGCATGACCGATCTGACAGGCAAAGAGGCGAAGACTGTACACCGCCTTCTACAAGTTAAATGGAATGAAAATGACCAGCCTGAATTTGAGAAGAATGAGAAAGACCTGCTTGAATGCGACGCCTTAATTATAGACGAGCTTTCAATGATGGACACACTTTTGTTTGAAGCTGTTCTGCGTGCTCTTCCACTCGGGTGCCGCCTGATTATGGTAGGAGACAGTGATCAGCTCCCTTCTGTTGGCCCGGGGAATGTCCTTGGGGATTTAATCGCATCAAACCTTGTACCTGTTGTGCAGCTTAAAGAAGTATTCAGGCAGTCAATGAAAAGCCTGATTGTCGCCAATGCCCATAAAATTGTTGCGGGCAAAATGCCCGAGATGAATATTCATACTTCTGACTTCTTCTTTCTGCCATATCGGACGGCCGACGAGATAATATCTGTAATTGTTGACATTTGTAGCCGCAGGCTTCCCAAAAGCTATGGGTATTCGCCGCTTTCAGATATTCAGGTGCTTTCGCCAGGAAGGAAGGGTGCCCTGGGTACAAACGAGCTGAACCGCAGGCTTCAGCAGGCAATTAATCCTCCTTCCAAGGGTAAAAATGAGATTACTGTTAACGGCACCCTTTTCAGGGAAGGCGACAAAGTCATGCAGATAAAAAATGATTACAACCTGGAATGGAAACGCAGTGATGGTACATATGGCGAAGGGGTTTTTAACGGAGACCTCGGCGTGCTGCTTCAGATAGACCGCCGTGCGGCCACAGCAGCCGTGCAGATAGATGACCGTGTAGTAATTTACGAATCCGAAAAATTTTCGGAGCTCGAACTTGCCTATGCTATGACTGTACATAAGAGCCAGGGCAATGAGTTTACAGCCGTGGTGATTCCAATGTACCGCGGAGCGCCGCAGCTTTGCTACCGCAATCTTCTATATACTGCGGTGACGCGCGCAAGGTCTTTGCTTATACTTGTAGGGCACCCTGAAATTGTGCGGAGGATGGTAGCAAATGATAGGAAGACGCAGCGCTATACAGGCCTTTATGACCTTCTGACAGAAAATGCGGAAGGTGAAAGTGATGATGCTGCCACTTAAAAAAGCAGGGCGTTTTGCTGTAGACCTTTTATTTCCGCCACGGTGCATTTTCTGCGAAAATATTGTGCCCCCTGGAAGGCAAATATGCCAGGAATGCGCAAAGAAAGTTAACCATAATGCCGGTGGCCTGACTTCAGTGCAGGCAGATGGCAGAAAAATTCCATGTGCTTTTCTGTATCCGTACAAAGGTATAGTGCGTGACTCCATTTTGCAGTTTAAGTTTCATGGAAAGAAAACAAATGCCTGCTGGTATGCTGAGCAATTAGCCAAAAAAATAAAAATGGCTTTTCCGGACGCTCGTTTTGATATTGTTACATCTGTGCCGCTTTTCAAAAATCGTATGCGCGAAAGAGGATATAATCAGTCAGAGCTTATTGCTATGCCGCTTGCCAATTTTTTGCATATACCATACGCCGAATGCCTGCGCAGGGTAGAAGAGAACCGCATCCAACACTTTCTTGGGAAAAAAGCGCGCGCTGGAAATGTGCGCGGCGCCTACTTGCCTTTTGGGCTAATGGCTTCGGGGAAATGTGTGCTACTGATTGATGACATTATCACTACGGGGGCGACTCTGGCCGAATGTTCTTCCATGCTTTTCCTCGGCGGTGCGAAGTCAGTCTGCTGCGCTGTTGTAGCACATTCTGAACTTGATTCAGTTGAAAAGCAGCAAACATTGTAATATAATAAAAAAAATGAATAGAATAATATCTGACTGTTTTTTTAATAAAATATACGATTGGATGTGATGAAGTGCTGGGTACGGATATTGCACTTGATCTTGGAACCTCATACGTCAAAATTTTTCTTGATGGAAAGGGAATTGTCCTTAATGAACCCGCCGTCATCTCTGTTGACCTTGAAACAAACGATGTTATAGCAACAGGCAAAGAAGCCTACGATATGATTGGGCGAACTTCCAGCAAAATTAAGGTGTGCCATCCACTGTTTGGAGGCGTTATTTCAGACTTCGACCTCGCCAAATATCTAATTGAATCTGACCTCAAAAAAATAAATGTTAGCAAAGTCGTCATGCCACGTATCGTCGTAAGTGTACCATGCGAAATTACTGAAGTTGAAAAGCGAGCTGTCGTTGACTCCATAAGCGCAGCTGGTGTGCGGAAAATATGTTTGATCGAAGAGCCAGTGGCTGCAGCGATTGGTGCCAATCTTGATATATCGGTTCCACATGGATCACTTGTCATAGACATTGGTGGTGGCACTACAGACATGGCTGTCCTTTCCCTTAACGGCATTGCTATTTCGCGTTCTGTAAAAATTGCAGGGGACGTATTCGATGAAGCAATTATAAAGTATATCCGCCGAAAGTATAATCTTGTTATTGGAAAGCGGATGGCGGAAGACTGCAAAAAGACGATTGGCTGTGTGTTTCCGCGCAAAGAAATCCTTACGTTCCGCGTCAAAGGCCGTAACGCGATGACAGGCCTCCCTCAGTGGGCTGACATTACGAGCGACGAAGCGCTTGAAGCACTTATCGACAGTGCTATGAAGATAGTGCGCGTTGCTCAGGAAATGCTTGAAAAAACGCCTCCGGAGCTTATGGGCGACATCTACAGCGACGGGATGGTTTTAACAGGCGGCTCAGCACAACTTTATGGTTTCGACCAGCTTTTCGCCAAACAGACAAAGATGTCTGTAAAGGTTGCCGATGACCCGCAGAACTGCGTTGCAATAGGCGCAGGCAAAGCGATTAAGTCTATAAACAGTGCTGACAGCGACGATTATGGGATACTGAACCCGTTGAGCGGTGAGTATTGAATGAGAGCAATAAAAAAGGGTGAGGCGTAGTTTATTAAATCCTCTTTTGCATTGCACAAAATAGAAAAGTTTATAAATTTTTAATTAAATAATGGATGTTGTATAGTACAATGAAAACAGTCAAATCGATTTTTGCCCTTTTTAAGGATGGTTTTTTTGTTTGGCTATATAAAACCTGAAAAACCGGAGCTGCGTGTCCGTGAATATGAAGAGTACGGCGGTATTTACTGCACACTTTGCCGTAGGCTTGGAAAAGACTATGGGCTGGCAGCACGCCTTGTGCTGAATTATGACTGTACGTTTTATGCAATTTTGGCATTCGCTGTTTCCGAAGGGCCAAGCATAAAATTTCATGAAGGCAGATGCGTTGCAAATCCGCTGAAAAAATGCATATTCTGCAGCGATGACAGCAGGGAGTTTCTGCTGTCATCTGCATTGACTGTTATCCTTGCTTACTATAAGCTGAGAGATGATATTGCAGATTCTGGCTTTTTAAGAAAGGCTGCATGCTGTCTGCTTTATCCGCCGTTTTATTTTCGGCACAGAAATGCAGCAAAAAAATATCCGGAACTTGAAAAAATAGTTGCAGAATCAATGGAAGCCCAAAAAACTGCTGAAAAAGATAAAAGCCCTAAGATTGACAGCTGCGCGGAACCTACTGCCAAGATGCTCGGGAAAATTCTTGAATGGACGGTATGCGGAGAACTGGAAAGCGGCACGCCGAAAGCCCGTATTGCTAATGAATTTGGGTATTATCTCGGCAGATGGGTATACCTGATGGATGCTGCTGATGATATTGAGAAAGATATCGCGCAAAAGTCATTTAATCCATTTGCTGAAAAGTTCCACTTGACAGCATACAGTGAGCAAGAAGCCATTGGCAAAGCGAAGAATTATGCCAACCAGGTAATGAATGGAACGTTGTCGCAGCTTTGTGCAGTTGCAGACCTTATGGAGTGCAGCCGCTTTGGCCCAATCGTGCACAACGTTGTATTTATGGGGCTTCCGCTGATCCAGAAGGAAAAACTTTTTACGAAGGAGAACGGCAATGTCAGACCCATATAGAATTCTCGGCGTTTCTCCAAACGCATCCGATGATGAAGTAAAAACAGCATATCATAGCCTTGCGAAAAAATACCATCCTGACAAATATGCTGGCAGTCCTCTTGCTGACCTTGCAGGTGAGAAGATGAAAGAAATCAATGAGGCATATGACCAGATAATGAAAGAGCGGAAAGACCATGCGAATTCTTCTGGACAGGTTGGATATGGCGGATACGGTGAGTACAGCGGCTACGGTGAATATGGCAGATCTGAATATCAGGACGTGCGCAGCCTAATAATGTCAGGCCGAATTGCGGATGCTGAGCAGATACTTGACGGTGTTCCTTCTGAAAGGCGTGACGCGGAATGGTTTTTTCTCAAAGGAACTGCCCTTTACCGCCGTGGCTGGCTCGATGAGGCTTATAACGATTATGTGAGGGCCTGCCAGATGAATCCTCAGAACCCTGAATACCAGGCCGCACTTAATCAGGTTGCTGCCCAGCGCAACGGAATGTACGGCGGCTATAATTCAAATGTTCCGCAAGCTAACAGCTGCAGCGGGTGTGATATATGCACTTCCCTGTGCGTTGCAGATACGTGTTGCAGTTGCTTCGGACCAGGCTTGGGCGGCAGGGGCGGATGCTGGTAAACGGCAAGGGGGGCTGTTAGATGAACCAAAGCCTTAAACTGACATTCAGCTCCATGCTGACAGCTGTTTCTACGGTAATCATGGTTTTAAGCGGCATTATTCCTGTTGGAACATATGCAATTCCTGCCATTGCGGGAATTTTTACAGCTCCGGCCGTAATTGAGCTCGGCCCTGGATGGGCTATGTCAGTGTATGCGGCGGTTTCGATACTTTCTGCTCTGCTTGCAGGCGATAAAGAAGCTGTGCTATGCTATATAGCGCTTTTTGGCTGTTACCCTGTAGTGAAGGCGCAGATAGAAAAAAAATGCGGTAAAGCAAGCGGCATAAGCTTGAAATTTGCATTTTTTAATGTTACTGCTGTTGCGGGGTTTTATATTGCAATTTATGTACTGAGTGTTCCCAAAAACAGTTTTTCGCTTTTTGGCATATATCTTCCTTGGATTTTTCTGCTGATTGGCAATGTCGTTTTTGCTTTGTATGATTATGCGTTGTCACTTCTTATAGTGGCTTACTGCAAGAAGTTCCACCATAGAATAAGCAAGTGGCTGCAGTTACATTGAAACGATTTGGCATTCAGTAGAAATGTTTTGCTATTTTCCCTTGATTTTTTTAGAAAACAGCATTAAAATTATGAAATGTGGTATGACTGGAGGTTCTTCCAGCCACACCTTTAATTTTGAGTTATGAGGTGCAGTAACCCGCGCGAAGCTGCACTTAAGTTATAATCATGTGCGGAGAAACGGCTATTTTTAAAAATGGATAATTTGCTGGAATCACGTATTCTGGAAAAAATGAACGAGTTTTCAAAAGGCCAAAAAAGGATTGCCAAGTATATCGAGGAAAATTATGACAAAGTTGCATTTATGACGGCTTCAAAACTCGGTGAGACTGTAGGTGTAAGCGAGTCAACAGTTGTGCGCTTTGCTACTGAAATTGGATATGATGGCTATCCGCAGCTGCAGCAGGCAATGCAGGAGATGATACGCAATAAACTGACTACAGTCCAGCGTATGGATGTGACATCCAGCAGAATTGGAGATTCAGACGTCCTCGATTTCGTGTTTAATCAGGATATTGACGTGATCCGCCGAACAATGGAAGAAACATCACACGAAGATTTCTACCGTGCAGTAGACGCTATCATCGCATCGCGCAAAATTTATATTTTGGCTGCAAGAAGCGCGCTTGCACTTGGAACATTTTTGTCGAATTACTTCAATATGCTGTTTGAAAATGTTTTGCTTGTACAGTCTACGAGCGAGGGAGAAATTTTTGAACAGATGATCCATATTGACAAGCGCGATACAGTTATAGGCATAAGTTTCCCGCGCTATTCGAGGAAAGTTGCTAATGCGATGGACTTTGCACACAAGAGAGGTGCAAAGGTAATTGCCATTACAGACACATCCATGTCGCCCATTGCGGCTCCGGCCGATTATCTGCTGCTTGCACGCAGCGATATAGCATCTATTGTAGATTCGCTCTGCGCGCCTCTCAGCCTTATAAATGCGCTTATAGTCATGGTTACAATCAAAAAGTCGGGGGAAGTTAAGAAAACTTTCGAGGATCTTGAGAATATCTGGGATGAGTATGGAGTATATGAAAAGGTAGATGGTCCTTCCAAGTGAGATTTGATGTTCTTGTCATTGGCGGCGGAGCAGCGGGCATGATGGCTGCCGGCACTGCTGCCGAAGAGGGCTTGTCTGTTTGCCTGCTGGAAAAAAATGCGGTCCTTGGCAAGAAGATACGCATTACAGGCAAAGGGCGATGCAATATTACTAATAACTGCGATGTGCGCACGCTGATAGAGTCGACTCCTACAAACGGCCGTTTTCTCTACAGCGCGTCGTCTCAGTTTTCACCTCATGACACGATGCACTTTTTTGAAAGTCTTGGCCTGCCGCTTAAAACTGAACGCGGAGGGCGTGTTTTCCCTGTTTCTGACCATGCTGCTGATGTAGCTGAAAAACTGGCTGAGTTTGACCGCAAAAATGGCGTTAAAATCATTACCGGAAGCGCTGAGAAACTGCTGCTTAAAAATGATGCCGTGCAGGGGGTGCGCTTGAAAAACGGCGATGATATCATGGCTGCGAATGTTGCTGTTTGCTGTGGCGGGATATCATATCCTCTAACAGGCTCCACAGGCGACGGTTACCGCTTTGCAAGGCAGGCAGGGCATACGATAAACCGCATACGCCCGTCGCTCGTTCCACTCACTGTGGATGGTGAAGACGGCAAAGACTGCCGCAGCATGATGGGGCTTTCGCTTAAAAATGTTTCTGTCAAAGTTGTCGACAGCAAAACACAAAAAGCGATATATGAAGATTTCGGCGAGATGCTCTTCACTCATTTCGGCCTTTCGGGACCAGTAATTTTAAGTGCAAGTTCCCATATGCGTGAGATGTCTCCCGGCCGATACCGTATTATTATTGACATGAAACCTGCGCTGTCGTATGAAAAACTTGACGCACGCCTGCTTCGCGATTTCGGTGCGAACAAAAACCGCGATTTTTCGAATTCGCTTTCTGCTTTGCTGCCGCACAAAATGATTCCTGTTGCGGTACAGCGCTCGGGTATTCCTCCAGGAACGAAATGCAATGCAATTACGCGCGATATGCGCCGGTCGTTCGGTGCGCTCCTTAAATCTTTTCAAATAACGGTAAGCGGATTCCGTCCCGTTTCAGAAGCTATTATAACATCTGGCGGCGTTGCGGTCGACGAGATTAATTCTAAAACAATGGAGTCAAAGCTCGTAAAAGGCCTTTATTTTGCAGGTGAGGTTATTGATGCAGATGCGTATACTGGTGGATTCAACTTGCAGATTGCATTTAGTACTGGCCGTCTTGCAGGTAATTCAATGAAAGTTTAAAAGAAAGGAATGTCGGTTCATATGACAGCAATAGCGATTGATGGGCCTGCGGGTGCTGGAAAAAGCACAATAGCTGAGCGTGCTGCGGAGGAGTTAGGTTATCTGTATATCGATACCGGTGCCCTTTACAGGGCCATTGGCCTTTTTATACTGGAAAATGGGGCAGATGCGGCAGACCCAATGCAGGTGTGCCCGCTTCTTAAGAAGATTTCCGTTTCTTTGGAATATCAAAATAAGGACTTAAAAGTTATACTTAATGGCAATGATGTTTCAAGCAAAATCCGTTCGGAAGAAGTTTCAACGGCTTCTTCGAAGGTTTCAGCAATACCTGAAGTACGAAAGTTTCTCGTAGATGTCCAGCGAAACCTTGCGGAGAAAAACAATGTTGTTATGGATGGCCGTGACATAGGTACGGTGGTGCTGCCAAATGCGCAGGTGAAAATATTCCTTACTGCTTCGCTTGAGGACAGGGCAAGGCGAAGATATGAAGAAATGATTAAGAAAGGCATAAAAGCTGATTACGATGATGTCCTTAATGATATGAAGCAGAGAGACTACCGCGACATACACCGTGCAATATCGCCGCTTAAAGCGGCAGAGGACGCCATAAAGATCGACACTACCGACAACACATTTGAGCAGTCAGTTAAGCTTGTTATTCAGATTATTCGGCGTTCATTAAGCAAAAAGTCATTGGGGAATAGTATGCCATGAACAGAACGCTGCTTTATTCATTTGCCAAAACATTTTTGCCGTGGTTCTTTAACTTTTTGATGCCAAACCATATCATTCATGAGGAATATATGCCTCAAAATGGAGGAGTGGTTCTCTGCTCAAACCACACAAGCAATACAGATCCTGTGCGCCTTGCCTTTACGCAAAAGCGCCAAATATTCTATATGGCTAAAAAAGAGCTTTTCCAGAATAAATTTGTTGGCGCGGTGATAAGCGCGCTCGGCGCATTCCCAGTTTCGCGCGGCAGGAGCGATATTGGCGCGATTAACCTTGCAAGGCAGCATTTGCAGTACGGCGATGTCCTCGGTGTTTTTATAGAAGGTACACGATCAAAAGACGGCAGCCTTTTAAGGCCAAAGCCCGGTGCTGTGATGCTTGCTAAAAAATGCAATGTGCCGATTCTCCCGTGCTGCATTACTGCAAAAGGCGGAGGCCTTCCAAGATTATTCAACCGCTGCGTTGTCGCTTACGGAAAACCGATTTTTCCTGATGAACTCGGCATTGAGCATGGGAAGCCAAGCGAACTTCGCGCAGCGAGCGAATTTGTTATGGGCCGTATAGCTGAGCTTCGCAAAATCGGGCTTAAAGAGTTTGAGGATGGAAAGGTAAAATGAACCACCGCGGGCTTTATATGTTTCTGCTCAGGTTCCTAACACCTGCAGGAAGACTTTTCTTCTGGGTGCGTTACCATGGCGTACGGAATATTCCACCCAATGGCAAGCTTATTGTCTGCAGCAACCACAAATCGGTAGTTGACCCTTTCTTAATTGCCATGCCTTTCCGGCGCAATATACACTATATGGCGAAATCGGAACTTTTTACAGATCACGGGCCATTAGCCAGGACTTTCCTTTATGCAATGGGGGCATTCCCAGTTAACCGTAATACAGGAGACATGAAGTCAATGCGCACTGCAGAGCACATTTTGAAAAGCGGCGGGATTGTTGGAATTTTTCCTCAGGGCAAATGCGTTTTTGATGACTCACCTTTCTGCCCTAAAGCAGGTTTTTCACTGCTTGCAGCGCGTTCTGGTGCACCTGTACTTCCTGTTGCCATAAGCTGCAGAGGAGTACTTCGGCCGTTTAAATCTGTTAGCATACGTTTCGGGCATGCAGTGCCGTGCAGCAGCCTGCCAATTCATGGAACTTCGGCTTCGGGTATGCGCAAGGCTGCTGCTGAAATTGCAGCGCAAATAAATGCAATGCTGGAGGAAAAAGCGTGAAAATAACAGTTGCGTCGTCAGCTGGGTTTTGTTTTGGCGTAAACCGTGCTGTCCAAATGGTAAGCCAGCTTCTTGATGAAAATAAAAAAGTCTGCACATTGGGCCCTATTATACACAATCCCCAGACGCTCAGGCGTCTTGCAGCGCGCGGCGCTTCTATTGTTGAAAATGTTTCCGATGCCCCTGCAGATGCAACCCTTGTTATACGTTCGCACGGTGTAGGAAAGAAAACTTATGATGAAATTTTATCACGCGGCCTTAGCTTCTGTGATGCAACATGCCCTAATGTGGCTAAAATTCACTCAATAGTATCAAAAGAATCATCAGATGGAAAAACGATTCTCATAGCAGGTGATGCAAGCCATCCTGAAGTTGAGGGAATTATTGGCCACTGCAGTGGTGAATACTATGTTTTTAACAATGCCGGCGAGCTAAATAATATAACCCAAAAATATGCATTTTTGAAGCATAGCCCTGTCTGTGTGATTTCACAAACAACCTTTAGTATCAGCGAATGGAAAAATTGTTTGGAAATCATTCGAAAAGTGTATACAAAAGCTGTTATTTTTGATACAATATGTAATGCAACTGCAATGCGTCAGTCGGAGGCGGCAGAAATGTCGCAAAAATGTGATGCAATGATTGTGATCGGTGGGCGGCAAAGCTCCAATACCGCTAAACTGGTTGATGTCTGTGGCAGAAATTGCATTACATATCTTGTGGAAGCTGCGGACGAGCTTCCGCTCATGGCTTTGAAAAAAGCCGGGCGTATTGGCATTACTGCTGGTGCTTCCACGCCGGCAAGCATTATAAAGGAGGTACTTGATACCATGTCAGAACTAAACGAGGGGCCAACGCAGGCAACAAATGAGCCTGATGCACAAAGCAATAAGGAGAACTCCTCCGAGGGAAATTTTGCAGAAATGCTTGAGGAATCCCTCAAGAATTTAAATACAGGTGAGAAGGTACACGGCGTTGTTGTGGGTGTAAACCCGACGGAAGTCCTTGTTGATGTTGGCAGAAAGCAGGCTGGGTATATTCCTGCTTCAGAGCTTTCATCAAACCCCAATGTAAAACCTGAGGACGTTGTAAAAGTCGGCGATGAGATGGATCTTCTCATCATGCGCACAAATGACCAGGAAGGCACTATTATGCTTTCCAAAAAACGCCTTGATGCCGAAAAGGGCTGGGAGAAAATTGTCGATGCTGAAGAGAGTCAGGCCGTTCTCGAAGGCACTGTTACAGATATCGTAAAAGGCGGTGTGATTGCTGCCACCGAAGGTGTAAAGGTTTTCATACCAGCTTCACAGGCCACCGCTTCCCGCAGCGACCCGCTCGAAGATTTGTTAAATAAAAATGTGAAATTCCGTATAATTGAAGTGAACCGCAACCGCAGACGTGCAGTTGGCTCCATCCGTTCCGTCCTGAAAGATGAACGCAAAGCACTGCAAGAAAAATTCTGGGAGACTGCAGAAGTCGATAAAGTTTACACTGGCGTTGTAAAGTCCCTTACTTCTTACGGTGCGTTTGTAGACCTCGGCGGCATTGACGGAATGATTCACATTTCAGAGCTTTCATGGACAAGGATAAAACATCCGTCTGAAATCGTAAATGTCGGTGACAAGGTTACTGTTTATATCAAGGCGCTTGATAAAGACAGGGGCAGGATTTCTCTTGGCTATAAGAAGCCTGAAGATAATCCATGGGTAATTCTCAAAGACAAGTACCCGGTTGGCAGCGAGATTGACGTTAAGATTGTCGGCATGACGACATTTGGTGCTTTTGCTCAGGTGATTCCGGGCATTGACGGGCTTATTCATATTTCCCAGATTGCCGACCACCGGATTGAGAAGCCGCAGGACGTGTTTAAAATGGGCGACGTGACTAAAGTTAAAATTACGGATATTGATTTTGACCGTCACCGTGTCAGCCTTTCAAGGCGCGCCATTTTAGAAGAGCAGAATGCGCAGGAGGAACAGGAAGTCGAGAAAGAGAATCCAGAAACTCTCGAGCAGCCTTCCGATAACATCTGATTTTAATTTTTAGCGGCACAAAGATTCCTTTGGTTTCTTTGTGCCGTTTTTTGTTTAGCTTTTTCTTTGCCGCCATAAAGTTTATGCACATTATAATTCCTTTTGGAGTAGTATAAGCTAAAAGGTTCAGGAGGTGCGGCAATGAGAAGGCACCGTTTTATCCGCGGGCAGGTTAAGAGGCTGATGGCCTTTGTCCTTGTTATTTTCATAGTGATGATAGCTTTGATCAATCATCTGGTAAGACCTGTGATTGAATCTGCGACGACAAATGAGGCAAAAATAAAAGCTGTCAATATAATTAATAATATAGTAATAAAAGAGCTCGGTGAAAATTCTGTGACCTACGACAGCCTGATTCATGTTAGCCGCGGAAGTGACGGCAATGTGCTTTCAATCACTACGGATATAGTGAAGATGAATCTGTTTAAGTCGCACATAATTGAGGAAGTGCAGAAAGAGCTTAACGGCAGCAACAGCTCCTCAATGAATGTCCCCATTGGCACACTCTTAGGTGGTAACATTTTTTACGGCCGCGGGCCAAATGTTAATTTAAAGCTGACACTTTCTGGAAACATATCGGCTGAGTTTAAAAGTTCGTTCCAGTCCGCCGGAATAAACCAGACGCGCCACCAGATTTATCTTGATGTTAAAACGGATGTTTATACTTTTCTGCCAGGCCTTGGAACGGCAACCAAAGTGAATACCAATATCCTTGTTGCGGAAACCATCATTGTCGGCACTGTGCCGGATATGGTGCTCAATACGAAACAATGATTTCTGCTTTAAAAAACGGAAACAATCGGGAAGGTAAGTTTTTATGGAATTCGAGGAAGCTAAAAAACAGGCAGCTGACCTTAGAAAACAGATTAAGTACCACAATAAAAAATATTACGATGAAGACGCACCGGAAATCGACGATTTCGAATATGATGCGCTTTATCGTAGGCTTGAAAATATTGAGGCTGAGTTTCCGGATCTTGTGACGCCTGACTCGCCTACACAAACAGTAGGCGGCCATGCGCTTGTAAAGTTTTCTCCGGTCGTGCATGACGTGCCTATGGAAAGCCTCCACGACTCTTTTTCGGAGCAGGAGCTTATGGATTTTGACAAGCGTGTCCGCGATGCTGCCGGAGCGCCTGTCTATATCGTTGAACCGAAATTCGACGGTTTGTCCGTCTCGGCGGAATATAGGGACGGTGTCTTCGTCAGAGGCTCAACGCGCGGCGATGGCCTCGTCGGGGAGGATATAACGGAGAACCTCCGCACTATACGCACGCTGCCGGAACGCCTGAAAAGGCCGCTTCCATATCTTGAAGTGCGTGGCGAAGTCTATATGTCCCATAAAGTGTTTAATGAGCTTTCGGCAAAAATGGAGCTAAATGGCGAGAAGCCGTTTAAAAATCCACGGAACGCCGCAGCAGGCTCTCTCCGCCAGAAAGATGCAAAAATAACGGCTGCGCGCAAGCTTGATATTTTTGTTTTCAATGTGCAGCAAGCTACTGGCGTAGACCTTCAGTACCATGACCAGTCACTTAAATTTCTTAAGGACCTTGGCTTCACGGTTCCGCCATTTTTTACCCCCTGCAAGGCCATAGAAGAAGTGATAAGCGAAATACACCGCATAGGTGATATGCGCGGTTCGTTCGATTATTCGATTGACGGCGCCGTTGTAAAGGTGAACTCATTTTCACAGCGTACGAAACTTGGCAGCACGGCAAAATTTCCACGCTGGGCGGAGGCATTTAAGTATCCTCCTGAAGAAAAGAAGACGAAAGTGCTCGGCATTGAAGTCAATGTTGGCAGGACTGGTGTGCTGACGCCAACAGGTATTTTTGCTCCTATCACCATTGCAGGAACTACTGTAAGCCGTGCAACGCTGCATAACCAGAACTTTATTTCTGACAAAGGCATACGTATTGGCGACACTGTCATCCTTCGCAAAGCGGGCGAAATAATCCCCGAAGTTGTCTCAGTTGTATCGCACGCTGAAGGTTCTGCCCCGTTTAAGATGCCATCGGTTTGCCCGTCGTGCGGTGCTCCGGTTGTAAGGGAAGAAGGGGAGGCTGCTACAAGGTGCACAAATCCGGAATGCCCTGCACAGCTTCTGCGCCATCTGATTCACTTCTGCTCGCGCGATGCCATGAATATTGATGGCTTTGGCCCTGCTGCCCTGCAGCAACTTATCTCAGAAGGGCTTGTAAAATCACCGGCTGACATATTCAGCCTCACTGGGCCACAGCTTAGCAGTCTTGAACGCATGGGGCGTAAATCTGCAGAAAATCATATCAATGCAATTGAAAAATCAAAGCAGAATGACCTTTACCGGCTTCTGTTTGCGCTCGGCATACCTCACATTGGGCTGAAAGCGGCAAAACTTCTGGCTGCCAGATTCGGGAATATCGACGGCATATTTCACGCTTCAAAGGAAGAGATAGCATCGATAGATGGTTATGGTGAAATTATGGCCGAAAGCGTCAGGCTGTTTTTTGACCTGCCAAATACGGCACATCTTATCGGCAGGCTTAGAGATGCCGGCGTAAATATGGAGTCGGAAATATCCGCACCATCAGACAATCGTTTTGCCGGTAAGACCTTTGTGCTAACCGGTACACTACCGACAATGACGCGCTCACAGGCTGCGGAAATCATTGAAAGCCGCGGTGGCAAAGTCAGCAGCAGTGTTTCTAAAAAAACAGACTATGTCCTCGCCGGAAAAGATGCAGGCAGCAAGCTCACAAAAGCCAATCAGCTTGGAGTGGCTGTAATCTCAGAAGATGATTTAAACAATATGCTGGAAAGCTGAATACGGTTTTGCTGTTAAAGTTACATTTTTAAATACCCTCTGCGCATTTTTTGGGCAGAGGGTATTTTTCTATACAACGTGCAATTCATAAAAGAAATTTGTTATTCATATCAATTACAGGACGCATTAAAGCATTCTGCCGCATTTTGGGCAGTAGCTGCTTCCTGGCTCAAGCCTTGCACCACAGTAAGGGCAGTAGCGCGCCGTCTGCCCGACCATGCGGTAAATATGGTTTGGGTCGATTTCAGCATACGGATTCTTTTCAAGTCTGTTGCCCTCCATTTTGCTGATTTCGTAGACGGCGCCGCATCTTGGGCATGAGATAAAATATCGCTTTCCAAACCTGAAGAGGGGGATAAAGAAGAAAACAAAACGCTTGCTGACGCATGTTACGTTTGACAAAATTCTATTTGCGCCGCAGCATGGAAAGTACCGGCATAGGCGCTGCCCGAGGCTTTTCGTGCTGCTCGTAACGGCGATAAAGAAAAACATTCTAAAGTCCCCTTTGCAAGATTGTGTTAAGGAAGGAAGAAAAAATGGTTATCCGTTTATTCCGCCGACATATTGTTATTGCCTGTGTTGGAATCCTTGCAGGTGTTATCGCTGTTACAATGGCGGTAAATCACTGCGGTGAGGCAAAGCCTGGCCGTACGCAGCAGGCTGTAAAACCAGGGGCACATTCTGAACCGAATGCATCATCGCAAGCATTGCACAGCGCAGGCACTAAGGAAATGCGGGCCGTCTGGGTGCCATATATGAGCCTTAACATGAGCTATGAAAAAGATAAAAGCGAACAGTCATTCATGAAAAAATTCGATGCAATAATCCATACGGCAAAGTTATGTGGAATGAATACACTTGTAGTTCAGGTCAGGCCTTTCAGCGACGCGCTTTATAAATCACAGTATTACCCGTGGAGCCATATACTAAGTGGGGCACAGGGCAAAGACCCCGGTTATGATCCGCTGAAGGATATGGTAACGGAAAGCCATAAAAACGGGCTTAAAATCCATGCATGGATAAATCCGCTGAGAATAAGCATCTCCGGAACGCCGTCGTCACTTTCAAATTCAAATCCATGCTGCATATATCAAAAAGATGCCTCAAAATCGTGCTATATTGCAAACTTTAAAGATGGAACATATTATAATCCGGCATACGACGAGATACGCAGGCTTGTTGCCGACGGCGCAAAGGAAATTGCTCAGAAATATGATGTTGACGGCATACAGTTTGATGATTACTTTTATCCGACGCAGGATACTTCATTTGACTGGCAGTCATACAGCAACTACTGCAGCACAGCTAAAAAAACAGGGACGCCGCTTTCACTTGAGGAATGGCGGTGCGCTAACATAAATTCTATGGTAACACTTGTTTACCGCGAGATAAAGTCGGTGAGGCCCGGGCTGCCGTTTGGCATTGCGCCACAGGGAAATACGGCAAACGATATGAAGATGGGCGCTGACGTTTACGCATGGTGTTCGGCCAAAGGGTATGTTGATTATATCTGCCCACAGCTTTACTATAATTTTCAGAATCCTGTCCTGCCATTCAGTGCAGCGGCAAACACATGGAGAACCATGGTAAAAAATAAAGATATAAAACTTTATTTTGGCCTTGCAGCTTACAAAGCCGGCTCAGGTGCCGACAGCGGGACGTGGAAAAATTCTTCGACAATACTTGCGGGCCAGGTCCAGTATGGGCGCCAAGTTAAGTGCGACGGGTTCATGTTTTATTCATGCGAATTTTTGAACAGCAGCCAGACAAAAGATGAAATACAGAATGTCGTTAAGCTTCTAAACTGATTTACATATTGTGCCATTGCAGCATGTGCTGTCATATCCGGTAATTTTTACCGGAAGGATGAGACCGCCTATTTTTTTGCTGCTTGTAGCATGGACGGGTGTATAGTTTTCCGTGTATCCCTCATATATGCCCGGCCCGCATTCACGCTCGAACAGGACTGGCTCTTCGCGGCCTTTCTGCATGCTGAAAAACGATTCACGCGTTTCCTCGGCAGCCTGAATCATTTTGTGGCTGCGTTCTTCGGCAACTTGAGGTGCGACTTGACTGGGCATTCTTGCGGCTGCCGTGCCGGGACGCCTTGAATATATAAAAACATGGGCTTTTGCAAAGGCAATTTTCCTTTCGAATGCAAGCGACTCTTCAAACTCGTCTTCGGTCTCTCCTGGGAAACCCACCATTATATCTGTGGTTATGGCGGCATTAGGAAAAGACGCACGCAGATTTTCAACTATGTTGCGGTACTCTTCAGCTGTGTAATGGCGGTTCATACGCTTAAGCGTAGCATTACATCCGCTCTGCAGGGAAAGATGAAACTGTGGGCAGAGCTTTTTCTGGCACTTAAGGCGTGCAATTGTTTTCGCATCAAGGCGTTCCGGCTCGAGCGACCCAAGCCTCACACGCTCGATCCCTTCCTGGCCGCAGGCGGCTTCAACTGCGTCACACAGAGTAAGCCCAATTTCCTGCCCATACGCCGAAAGGTCTATGCCTGTAAGTACAACTTCCCTATAGCTGTTGGCCGCAATTTCTGCAAGCTCTTTTTTCAAGTTTTCCAGAGGCTTTGAGCGCACCATACCGCGCGCATAGGGGATAATGCAGTAGGAACAGAAATTATTGCACCCGTCTTCAATTTTTACAAATGCGCGCGTTCTCTCATAAAAATGGCTTACCTGCATAGGCTCGAATGTTCTGTTGTGCGGCACAATGTCAATAATTCTCTTATGCGTTTTCAAAAATTTCCGTATGTCTGGTATTAGTGAAGAGTGGTTTGAGTTGCCGAGGACTATGTCAGCTTCCGTAAGGCGCGAAGCTTTTTCTGGGAAAGCCTGTGACATACAGCCTGTAAGCACAATAACGGCATGCGGATTTTCCCTGCGCGTGCGGCGGACAGTCTGCCTTACTTTGCGGTCGCTGACTGATGTCACCGTACATGAATTAATAATAACTATATCACTTTCCGGTATACTGTCGCACGCAGTGCAGCCTTCGCTAAAAAGCGTATTAAGCATTGACTGTGATTCGTACTGATTGACTTTGCAGCCAAGTGTGATTGCGGTAACTTTCATTTGTTCACCTTTCATAAAAAATAGATATTTTGTTTGGCTAAATAAAAAAATCTATAGTAATTTTGGACATTGACCTAAAAAAAGAAAAGGTCTATCCTTGTACAAGTATCAAAAAGTTGTTCTCAGACGATAGTTATGGAGGGAAATTTATGTATTCGTCATATATCAGTTTGTCTAACATTGAGGCTGTAAAAGAATTTGTTACATTGGCAAATAACTACAAATTCCCGATAAATCTTGCCACGGACAAGTATAAAATCGACGCCAAGTCAATAATGGGAATTTTCAGCCTGGATTTGTCCAAGCCATTGAAAATTGAGGTAGATACAGATGGTGTTGACAAGAATAAATTCGATGATTTTGTATGTCAGCTAAAGCCTTTTACGTGCAAAGATGCTTCTGCTGTATCGGCTGCAAGCAAATCATAAGGCAATGTGATCGGTGTCCGGCTATGGCCGGACTTTTTTTTATACTATGCCTCATATTTCTGGGCAAGGACGCTCCAGCGCTGAAAAAGGCTGTCGTTTTCTTTTTTTTGCTCGGCAAGTTTATTTGATATTTCCATTGCTTTTTCGTAGTCACAAGCGGTTTCGGGGTTTTCAAGCTGGCTTTCGAGCTGACTTATTTCTTTTTCTGAGTTGCTGATGCTGTTTTCAAGCCTGCGCAGTTCGGCTTTTTCTTTTCTCGCGGCAGCGCCAATGGCTTTGTGCTTCTGGTATTCGTTTTTGCGCGGGAATTCCGGCTTTTTTGCAGCAGGAGCAGAGTGCTTTGCTTTTGCCGATTCTGCATATTCGTCATAGCTGCTGCCGCAGAATTCAGTTCCGTCCACAGTGAGATAATAAATTTTATCAGCCAGTTTGTTTATAAGATAACGGTCATGCGAAACTATAAGCAGTGTGCCCTCATAATTACGCAGGGCATTTTCCAGCGCTTCGCACGATGAAATGTCAAGGTGGTTTGTGGGTTCGTCAAGCAGCAGAAAATTGTTTTTGGAAAGCATCAAGCGCAGCAACAGAATTTTTGCGCGTTCCCCTCCGCTTAAGGCTGATACAGGCTTAAACACATTGTCGTCGCGGAAGAGAAAAACCGCAAGTGCCGAACGTACTTCAGTTTGTGTCATTCTTGGGTAATAATCCCAGACTTCATCTATAACAGTTTTGTCAGGTCTTAGTTCTGTCTGCAGTTGGTCGTAGTAGCCTACATCAACTCCGACGCCGAAACGGAATGAGCCTTCAGAAGGGCTGTTTATACCCAGAAGCGTTTTAAGGAAAGATGTTTTGCCGCAGCCGTTGGCGCCTAAGAGAAAGACACGTTCACCGCGGTGTATTTCCATGTTTGCATGTTGGAAGAGATGTTTCCCGTCAAAAGAAATAGCGAGATTTTTAACGCTCAGCACATCATTCCCGCTCTGATGGTTTATGCCGAAATGAAAATGCATTGCGGCGTCTTCTTTTTCAGGGGTTTCGAGCATGCCTTCCAGCCGCCCAATGCTTTTTTCTTTATTTGCTATCGTTTTATAGTTACGTTCTTGGTTCCAGCGTCGCTGTTGCTCTACGATCCCATTTAAGCGCGATATTTCCTTCTGCGTGTTTTCATATTTGCGCTTTGCTGCAAGGTCAAGTTCCGCTTTCTGTTTCAGGTATGAAGAGTAGTTTCCGCTAAAAAGCCGCATGCGGTGATTTTTAAGTTCAAATGTTCGATCAGTTGTGCGGTCAAGAAAATAGCGGTCATGTGAAGTCACTATATAAGAGCCAGAAAATGAATGCAGAAAGTCTTCCAGCCATTCGACCGAAGCGATGTCAAGATGGTTTGTAGGCTCATCCAGCAGCAGCAGGTTTGCGCCGCTTAGAAGCAGTTTCGCAAGCTGAAGTTTAGCGCGCTGGCCGCCACTGAGGTATCTAACCGGCGTGTAGATCTGTTCTTCCGAAAACCCGAGACCAAGGAGAGCGGAATGTGCCCGACTGCGGCAGGTGAGCCCCCCGCCCATATTGAACCTGTCCGTCAGAAATGACTGGCGCTCAATAAGCTTATCGGAGCCTTTAGCATTTTTCTGCAAAGCATTGGAAATTGAATCAAGCTCGTGCTCCATATCGAGCAGCGGCTGAAAGACTGTCATCACTTCGTCATAGGCGCGCCGCTCGAGGTTGTGGCAGACATGCTGCTCCATATATCCGAGCCTTGTGCGGCTGGAACGGCTGACAGTGCCGCTGTCAGCCTGCAATGCGTCTGTCAGTATTTTAAAGAGTGTGGTTTTGCCTGTACCATTGCTGCCAATAAGGCCTATGTGGTCGTTTTCCCGCACTTCGAACGAAATTCCATTGAGAACTATATCCGTGCCGAAAGATTTGCAAATGTTTCCGGCGCTAAGCAAAGGCATTTTTCTAAAACTCCTCTATGTAAAATGCGGAGTAAAAACTCCGCGTGATATCTTTTTGCCTATTATACCGAAATAAAGCTGTGAAATCAAGTAAGCGGCCTTTACAGAAAAGCTTTCATTTTATCAATGCCGCATTTTTCCGCGTTAATATAATCTTCAGCAATCTTTCTTACTTTTGGATCACAGTCGGGCGTGTGGTTCATCGTTTTTGTAATATTGACTATCCCCATAGTAGAGCCTCTCACCATTAGTTCAGCTATATGCTGCGGGTCATGCCTGAAAAATGTGTTTGCCTTTACAGCGCTGCGCAGCATATTCTGCAGCCTTTTGCTGACACCTACAGGCTGCTCGCTGGAAACTTCTAACAGTGCACGCGTTTTCTCCATTAAGTTGATATAGCCTTCATCCTGCCGCTTTATGCGGTTACTTAACTCTTTTTCATGGGTTCGGGTAAGGACTATTTCCGATGCTTCCATGCCCATTTTGGAAACTTTGAACAATTCGTTCAAAACTTTTGAGCGGTCAGAATTTTTCTGCATTACATATTCCTCCCCTATGGAAATTCAATTTAATCGTTCCCATTTCCATTCCGTTTTAAACCGGAAACTTATGGATATGGCGAAGGCAACTTTCCATGCACTGGACATTCAATCTGCTTAAGAATATAATCATAAATGAGGTGATTGGATGCAATGGGGAATATCAACGGCTTGCCTTTATCCCATGCTTCTGGAAAAATCTTTTTCCACACTTATTTCGATGGGTTTCCGCACTTATGAAGTCTTTCTTAATACATGCAGCGAAATGAGAGAAGAATATCTCATAAAGCTGAAAAAGATGGCAGATGACAGCAAAAGTGCAATCGTATCTGTGCATCCGTTCACTTCAGGATATGAAAATTTTCTTCTGTTTTCAGACTATAAACGCCGCTTTTTTGATGGCCTTGAGTTTTACAGGCGTTACCTGAATGCCTGTAATGTCCTTGGTGCACATATTCTTGTTCTGCATGGCCGCCGAAGCGATAAGATAAGCATTTCTGACGAAGAATTTTTTGAGAGGTATATGCGCCTTTATGAGCTCGGTCAGCAGTTCGGCGTGACGGTTGCTCAGGAAAACGTAAACTGCTACTGCAGCGACAGCCCGGATTTTATACGAAAGATGCGGCTTGCTTGCGGGGGAAACTGCGCTTTCGTTTTTGATGTAAAACAGGCTGTACGCGGCGGGGTTGACCCTTATGAACTGTGTGCGTCAATGGGTGAAAAGCTGTGCCACGTCCATATAAATGACAACAGTGCTTCATCCGACTGCCTGCTGCCGGGATTTGGCTCAATGGACTACCGGAAGCTCATGCACGAACTTAAAGGCTTTTGCTACGATGGCTGCCTTATGATTGAAGTATACCGGAAAAGTTTCGGTGAGCTAAGCGAACTCACTGTTGCTGGAAAAACTGTGAACAGCCTTATTAATTAAAAGATTTACAAACCGCCTTTGAAATTTTCATGAGATTATGGTATAATTTACGAAATTAATCAGAAGGGATGAAATAAATGAAATGCCCATACTGTGGATATACAGAAAGCCGGGTAATTGATTCCCGCCCGACCGGCGATGGCAACCGTATCCGCCGGCGCAGGGAATGCCTGAAATGCTTAAAGCGGTTCACCACGTATGAGGTGATTGAGACCGTCCCGATTGTCGTGATAAAGAAAGACAAGTCACGCGAAACATTTAACCGCAACAAGCTGCTTAACGGCTTGCTGCGCGCCTGTGAAAAACGCCCTGTATCGCTTGAAACACTTGAAAAAGTCGTAGACGAAATTGAGAATATGCTCCAGAATTCTCTCGATAGGGAAGTCCCATCGAGCCTGATTGGCAAATATGCGATGGAAAAGCTGAAAAATATAGATGAGGTTGCGTATGTGCGGTTCGCTTCCGTCTATAAGCAGTTCAAGGATATCAACACATTTATGGATGAGCTGAACCGCATGATAAAAACAAAAGACAGGCAAAAAAGCAAAAATTAGGTAAAGGCTCTCTGCCGTTTATACATTCAGCCGCCGCGGTTTCTGGGCGGCTGTTTCTCTGCTCTAAGTAGCCACATGGAACACGATAAAATTATTTCCAAACTATGAAAAATCCATCTCAGGCGTTGTTTGGAATATGAAATACTTTACTTTACCTATAGCTTATTGTAAAATAAAATAAACTGAACGGGAGTGTGTAAATTGCAGCCAAAATACAAAAGAGTCCTGCTCAAGCTGAGCGGTGAGAGTTTAGCCGGAAAAGAAAATCACGGCATTGATTTTGACACTGTAATGAAGATATGCAGGCCAATTAAGGAATGCTCGCAGATGGGCGTACAGATTGCCATTGTTGTCGGTGGAGGCAACTTCTGGCGTGGCCGTTCCAGTGGGCAGATGGACCGCACAAGGGCGGACCATATGGGCATGCTTGCAACAACTATAAATGCGCTCGGTGTTGCCGATGCGCTGGAGCACCTCGGCCTTACGGTGCGGGTGCAGACGGCGATTGAAATGCGCCAGATAGCAGAGCCTTATATCAGGAACCGTGCTGTGCGCCACCTTGAGAAAGGAAGGATAGTCGTCCTCGGCTGTGGCACCGGCAATCCGTTTTTTTCGACCGATACTGCCGCTGCTTTGCGTGCCGCTGAAATTGACGCCGACATAATTCTGAAGGCAACAATGGTCGACGGCGTTTACGACAGCGACCCGAAAACAAACCCGAGTGCTAAAAAATACGATACCCTGACATACCTTGACGTGCTTAACCAGAACCTTCAGGTTATGGACAGCACTGCAGCTTCACTGTGCATGGATAATAATATCCCGATTTGTGTGTTCAGTATACTTGACCCCGAAAATATAGTGAGGGCAGTCTGCGGGGAACAGGTCGGTACTATTGTGAAGGAGAAGCAAAAATGAAAGACATTATTGCAGAGGCTGAAACCAAGATGGAAAAGAGCCTATCAGTCTTATCATCAGATTATTCCGCCGTGCGTGCTGGGCGAGCGACCCCTGCTGTGCTTGACAAGATTCGTGTTGACTATTATGGCGCGCCAACACCTATAAACCAGATGGCGGCTATTTCAGTTAGCGAAGCGCGTGTACTCACAATTCAGCCGTGGGATATCACTACTTGCAAATCCATCACACGCGCCATTGAGACTTCGGATATAGGCATAAATCCACAGAGCGATGGCAAGGTTATACGCCTTGCTTTTCCTCCACTTTCTGAGGAGCGCCGTCGCGACCTTGTAAAGGAAACAAGCAAAATGGCAGAAGAGTGCAAGGTAGCAGTCCGCTCTATCAGGCGTGATGCAATCGAAAAGCTAAAGGCAAAAAAGAAAAATTCGGAGCTTACTGAAGATGAACTTAAACAGTCGCAGAAAGAAGTGCAGAATCTGACCGATAAATACTGCAAATTGTCAGATCAGACTTTTGAAGAAAAGAAAAAAGAAATTATGGAGATATAAATTATGGCAGATAAGGTCTTGCCACGCCACTTGGGCATAATTATGGATGGAAACGGCCGGTGGGCAAAAAAGCGCGGCCTTCCAAGATCGGCAGGCCATGCTGCCGGCGCTGAGGTTTTTAAAAAAATGGTTTTGTACTGCAACAAGATAGGCATACAGTATCTTACAATTTATGCATTTTCAACTGAAAACTGGAAACGCCCACAGAATGAAATTCTTACACTCATTAGCCTTTTTAAGAAATACCTCAAAGATGCCCTTACAAATTTTCTCAGTGAGAATATAAAAGTGCGTTTTCTTGGTGATACATCTGTATTTGATCCTCAGCTAAAGGAACTTATTGATGACATCAAAAAAACTTCTGCAGGCAAAACAGGAATGGTGCTGAATGTTGCGCTTAATTACGGAGGGCGCGCTGAAATTGTGCGGGCTGCAGAACTTTTGGCAGAAGATGTAAAAGCCGGGCGCATTCAGCCCGAAGATATAAATGAAAAAATGTTCGCTTCAAAGTTATATACAACTGGCCAGCCGGATCCAGACCTTATAATACGGCCAAGCGGAGAAAGAAGAATTTCTAATTTTCTGCTTTGGCAGTCGGCTTACGCTGAATACCTTGTGATGGATATCCTCTGGCCTGATTTTACAACAAAAGATTTGGATCGCGCGCTGGATGACTATGCAACACGCAGCCGGCGCTTTGGAGGGATTTGATTGAGAGACAGAGTCATTTCTGGTTTTACCCTCGTTTTTCTGTTAGCTGCTATTGTTGTGTTCAATCAGTCTTTTCCTATTGCCCTTAATATTGCAATAGCGCTTGTTTCAGTGCTCGGTGTTTACGAAATCATCTCTGCCATTGGCTGCACGAGAAACTATATACTGATAATTTCAAGCCTTGCCTTTGCCGGAGTTTTCCCTTTTCTCAGCTTTTCGTGGGTAGGGAAGGAAATTGCTTACTTTGCTTACACTGTTGTCATTTTTACAGGGCTTATCTGCTATCATAGGGACGTTACGTTTAGAGAAGTAGGCATTATATACAGCATGGCTCTGATGATACCAACAGCACTGAGCACAATCATTTACCTGCGTGACTACGGTGGCCGGCATGGTATGTTTTATGCAATAATTGCCATATCCTCAGCGTGGATTTCTGACGTGGGCGGCTTTTTTGCTGGACGTTTTTGGGGTAAGCATAAATTTTGCCCGGATATCAGCCCTAAAAAGACAAAAGAGGGTGTGGCAGGGTCTTTTGCACTTAATATCACCGCCATGCTGCTATTTGGATATATTTTTCAGTCATACAACGGAAATCATGTCTGCGTTTCCTACCTCTCCCTGTTTATAATTGGTTCATGCGGTACAGTCCTTTCAATACTTGGCGACCTAAGTTTTTCGCTCATAAAGCGTAGCTGCCATATTAAAGACTTTAGCGAGATCATACCTGGGCACGGAGGAATTCTTGATCGCTTCGACAGTGTAATTTTTGAGGCTCCGTTCGTTTATATTATTGTCCATTTTCTGCCAATTGTGCTATGATTAAAAACAGGATGCACAAAAAATGATAAACTGGTGAATACTAATGCGAAGATGCTTATCTGTTTTAGGTTCTACGGGTTCAATTGGGACACAGACCCTTGATGTAGCCCGTAATCTTAAACTTAAAATCGGTGCCATTGCGGCACGCAGCAATGTTCGGCTTCTCGAAGAACAAATAAGGGAGTTCCGTCCGGAACTTGCAGCTGTTTATGAAGAGCCGGCAGCCAAAAAGCTCAAATTATCGGTTGAGGACCTTCCGGTAAGAATTGTTTCGGGCATGGATGGCCTTTGTGAAGCTGCTTCATATAAAAAGGCTGACCTTATATGTAATTCTGTCGTTGGCCTTGTTGGATTGCAGCCAACTCTGGCGGCAATCAGTGCAGGAAAAGATGTTGCGCTTTCAAATAAAGAAACGCTTGTGGCCGGCGGTGCCGTCGTGATGAAAGCGGCGAAGCGTGCCGGAGTCAAGATCCTGCCGGTGGATAGTGAACATTCTGCCGTTTTTCAGTGCCTTCAGGGCTGCCCTGAAAAAAAAGCGCTTAAGCGCATTATTCTCACCGCTTCTGGCGGGCCATTTTTCGAGTGGACGTATGAGCAGCTGCGGCACGCTACTCCTGAGCAGGCGCTAAAGCATCCGAACTGGCACATGGGGCCAAAAGTTACGATTGATTCAGCAACCATGATGAACAAAGGCCTCGAGATGATGGAAGCTTCGTGGCTTTTTGATTTGCCGCCTTCAAAAATTGATATCCTTGTCCAACGCGAAAGCGTAGTCCATTCAATGATAGAATATGAAGACAATTCCGTGATGGCGCAGCTCGGTATACCCGATATGCGCCTTCCTATACAGTATGCTATTACATGGCCTCATCGTTTTTCTTCTCAGGTAAAGCCGCTTGACCTTGCAGAATATGGAACACTTACATTTGCACGTCCTGACGAAAAAAAATTTAAGTGCATTGCTGTATGCAAAGAAGCGATGAAGCGCGGAGGGCTTGCCCCTGCGGCAGTAAATGGTGCAAATGAAGCTGCAGTACAGCTTTTCCTTCAGCATCGTATAGCTTTTACAGATATTGCTCATCTTGTATATGACGCTATGGAAAGCCAGCCTGAAATTCAAAGCGAAATCTCTGTAAATAATATTTTAGAAGCCGACATGGCAGCCCGCATGCATGTGATCCATGCAGTCGGCTCTTTGGGGTGATTTTTTATTATTAAGGTTATTCTAATAATCATTGCTGTATTTTTATTTGGCTTCATGATATTTATCCATGAATTCGGGCATTTTTTTACTGCAAAGCTGTGCGGCGTGCGTATAAATGAATTTGCTATCGGAATGGGGCCTACGCTTTTTCACACGCAGAAAGGGGACACAAAGTATTCGCTTCGCCTTTTGCCAATCGGTGGTTTCTGCGCAATGGAAGGCGAAGATGAGGACAGCGACGATACGTATGCATTTAACAAAAAGCCCGTATGGCAGAAAATGCTGATTGTTGTAATGGGCGCGGTAATGAATATTGTTTTCGGGCTTGTTCTGATGATTATACTTTTAGGCCAGCAGTCTGCGTTTAACTCTACTACAATTGCCGCATTCACGAAGAATTCTGCTTTTCAGGCAGCTGGCATGAAAATAGGAGACAAATTTGTTTCTGTGGACCACTACCACATAAGGGGAGACAAAGACCTTTCATTCGCTCTGGCAACGGCAAATCCGTCTTCAGTAGATATTGCAGTCAAGCGCGACAACAAAACGCTCACTTTTAATGATGTAAAGCTTCACTCCCAGACGGTAAGCGGCAAAAAATATGTTTCGCTTGATTTTTACGTTGCACCCATACGCAAAAATTTTGGTACTCTAATTGCAAAATCATGTCAGGATACTGTTTCCATTGTACGACTTGTGTGGTATTCGCTCATAAGCATGCTCAGCGGAAAATACAGCCTGAATGACATGGCAGGGCCTGTGGGGGCAGCTGATGTCATAGGCCAGGCGGTAACGGTCGGCCTTAAACAGAGTTTTCTTGCCGGGCTTAACAATGTAATTTATATAATGACGATGTTTACTGTAAACCTCGGCGTTTTCAATCTTATCCCTTTTCCTGCTTTAGACGGCGGCAAATTTTTCCTGTTTATTATCGAAGCTATACGCCGCAAGCCGATTAATGAAAAGTACGTAGGGATTGTCGATACAGTTGGCTTTGCGCTCCTCATGGGCTTTATGTTGATTGTGACTTACAGTGACATACTGAGAATTGCAACAGGGAAAGGTCTTGGCGGATAATGCGTACATCAAAAAAAGTAATGGTCGGGAATGTGCCGGTTGGCGGAGGCTCGCCAATAACTGTACAGTCCATGCTTAACATTCCCGCAAATCGGATTAGCGACGGTGTATATCAGGCAAAAGAGCTTGCCGATGCTGGCTGTGAAATACTTCGCGCTGCAATTCCGGATACAGATTCCGTTGCGCTTATTCCGGCAATTAAAAGGGAAGTAAGTGTACCGCTTGTTGCAGATATTCATTTTGATTACAGGCTCGCGCTGAAAGCAGCGCAGGCAGGTGCAGACGCAATAAGGATTAACCCGGGAAATATAGGTTCAGATGAGAGGGTAAAAGCCGTTGCCGACGAATGCCTTAGGCGTCATATACCAATTAGGATAGGCGTGAACTCTGGCTCTGTGCAGAAAGATATCCTTGCAAAATACGGAGGACCTACGCCGCGTGCACTTGCCGAAAGTGCGCTTTTGAATGCGTCGCTGCTCGAAAAATTTGGATTTTCAGATATTGTGCTATCAATAAAATCATCTGATGTGCGCACAATGATTGAAGCCAACAGAATTGTTGCATCAAAGTGCAGCTATCCGTTGCACCTCGGTGTGACGGAAGCTGGCACCGAGAGAATGGGCATAATAAAATCTGCAGCAGGCATAGGTTCTCTACTCGAAGATGGAATCGGCGATACGATAAGGGTATCGCTTACGGCAGACCCGGTGCATGAAGTAGAGGCCGGCATCGATATACTGAGGGCTCTTGGTTTTCGCAAAGGGGTAAAAATAGTATCGTGCCCTACATGCGGAAGGACGAAAATTAATTTGATACAAATTGCCAGCGAAGTCGAAAAACGCCTTTCGGGGTGCAGAAAAAACATCACGGTAGCTGTTATGGGTTGCGCCGTCAACGGGCCGGGAGAGGCGCGTGAAGCTGACGTGGGCATAGCTGGCGGTGATGGCTGCGGGCTTATTTTTAAGAAAGGGAAAATTGTCAGGAAAGTAAAGGAAAATCAGCTTGTAGATGAACTGATAAAAGAGATTGAAAAGCTGTAAAGGAGAAGCTCTTTTGAAAAGATTAGGCGATTTTTTCGGTTCATACATAGATTTAAAGGGTGTTCCACAAGAAGTACTTGATGGCGGAATCAGGTGCTTAAACATTGACTCTGCCAGCCGTACACTGAAGGTCGATGCCAGCTTTTCGGCGCCTGTAAAGTACACAGCCATTACATGCGCTGAGGACCGTATTTCCGCTTGCCATGGTCTGAAGCTCAAACGAGCCGAAATACGCCCTAAGTACCCGAAAGAATCATTTTCAGCAGATTGCTACTCTGACCTTGCCGCTGAGCTTAAGCGGCGGGATGTAAGCATAAACGGCTTCCTTAACAACTCTTCGGCGCGCCTTGAGAATGGTGATTTAGTTATAACACTTAAGCACGGCGGAAGCGAAATGCTGATTTCACGCCATGCCGACCGCTCTCTTTCTCAACTTATTGAAGAAGAATTTGGCATAAAAGCCCCCGTGCGCTTTGACGGTGTCCTTTCTGTAAATGAAACTGACGCCGCCTTTGTGGAACGTAAAAAAACAGCGGAAGAAAAAAAACGCAGGGAAGCAGTCGTGCAGAAGGTTGACGACTATGAAGCAAGCATGGAAGACGGTTCCCATTCCACTAAAACTATAAATATCCGAAGAGGGGAAACGCTTTTTCCATGCATAATCCCCGAAACAGCAAAAGTCATTTATGGCCATATGGGAAGATCCAAGCCGATCCCTATTTCCAAAGTTACTCCTGATATTGGCAGTGTGACCGTATGGGGAGAAATTTTTTCCGCTGAACAAAAAGAAACGCGCGACAAGCAGCGCAAGATATATTCAATAAACATAACCGACTACACAAATTCAATCACTGTAAAGGTAATTGAGATGGCAAGCCAGTGCAAAATACTCGATACGCTTGTAAATGGCGTTTCGGTGCTTGTCCGCGGTGAAGTTGAGTATGACAAGTACGACCACGAGATAGTTATAAGGCCGCGCGGCATTGCCACAGTCAAACAGGTGAAAGTTGACGATACAGCAAAAGAAAAAAGGGTAGAGCTTCACATGCACACAAATATGTCCGCAATGGACGGCGTAACGTCTGCAAGTGCACTTGTAAGGCGTGCTGCGGAGTGGGGGCATACTGCCGTTGCAGTAACCGACCATGGTGTTGCGCAGGCATTTCCTGAGGCTATGAACACCGCAGACGAAATGAAGAAAAAAGGAAAGCCTATTAAAGTCATCTACGGCATGGAAGCATATTTTGTAAATGACCTTGTCCCTGCTGTCAAAGGCAAAACGGATAAAACTTTTCAGGATGAATTCATTTCTTTTGATATTGAAACTACAGGCTTGAGCCCTGCAAATGACCGCATAACTGAGATCGGCGCAGTAAGGATTAAGGGCGGCCAAATTGCTGATTCGTTTGACAGCTTTGTGAACCCAGAGCGGCCTATACCGTCTAAAATCACGCAGCTCACAAGCATAACAGATGAGATGGTTAAAGATGCCCCGTCAGAAAAAGAGGCGCTGGGGTCTTTTTTTCGCTTTTGCGGTGAAGATGCTGTGCTGATAGCTCATAATGCCGATTTTGACACTTCCTTTATACGCGTAGCCGCCGAGCGGAGCGGCATGGAATTTTCTAATACATATATTGACACTGTGCCAATGTGCCGTTCGCTGCTTAAAGGCATAAAAAACTGCAAACTTGACACAGTTGCAAAATATCTGAAACTTGAGGATTTTCACCACCACCGCGCATGTGATGATGCTGCCATACTTGCAAAGATTTTTCTTTGCCTTTTGCAGAGGCTTTCCGAAGATACAGGCGCAAAGAAGATTATGGATATAAACACGTCCCTTGCCGGAGGGGACTTCAAAAAAATGCGCTCATACCACATGATTATCCTTGCAAAAAATAAGGTTGGCCTTAAAAACCTATACAAGCTTATTTCAAAATCGCACCTCAAAACCTTTTACAGGAACCCACGCATATTAAAAACCGATCTCGTCAAACACCGTGAAGGTTTGCTTATAGGCAGCGCATGTCAAGCTGGTGAACTTTACAATGCTATTTTCAGCGCGCAGCCGTGGCAGAGGCTTTGTGAAATTGCCTCTTTTTATGATTATCTTGAAATACAGCCTATAGGAAACAATGAGTTTATGGTGCGTGAGGGCATGCTGCCAGATGAAGAAAAACTGCGCGAATTTAACCGTACCATCGTGCGCCTTGGCGAAAAACTGCACAAGCCTGTAGTTGCAACATGCGACGTGCATTTTATGGATCCTAAAGATGGCGACTACCGCAAAATACTTATGGCAGGCCTCGGTTACAAGGATACAGACAACCAGGCGCCGCTTTATTTTCGTACTACTGATGAAATGCTCGATGAATTTTCTTACCTTGGCAAAGAAAAAGCGTATGAAGTAGTTGTAAAAAATACAAATATAATTGCCGATATGATTGAGGACATACGGCCTATACCGCAGGGGACATTTCCACCTTTCATAGCCGGGGCGGAAGAGCAGCTTACTCACATAGTTTGGACTCGCGCTAAAGAGATTTACGGGGATCCGCTGCCTAAAATCGTAAAAGACCGCCTTGACAGGGAGCTTGGCTCAATCACAAAGCATGGCTTCTCAATCCTTTACATGACAGCGCAGAAACTTGTGGCCAACTCGGTAAAACATGGCTATCTTGTAGGCTCGCGTGGTTCTGTAGGTTCATCACTTGTAGCTAACATGGCCGGAATTTCCGAAGTAAATCCGCTGCAGCCACACTATATTTGCCCTAAATGTCATCACAGCGAGTTTATAACAGACGGCAGTGTTACAAGCGGCTTTGACCTTCCCACAAAAAAATGCCCTGTGTGCGGTACTGAGTATAACCGCGACGGCCACACTATCCCGTTCGAAACCTTCCTTGGGTTCGACGGCGACAAAACACCTGATATAGACCTTAACTTTTCAGGTGAGTACCAGACGCAGGCGCACCGCTACACCGAAAAGCTTTTTGGGAAAAACAATGTTTTTAAGGCAGGCACCATAGCAACTGTGGCAGATAAAACAGCTCTCGGCTTTGTTAAAAAATACACGGAAGAACGCGGCATGACAATGCACCGTGCCGAAGAGCTTCGCCTTGCCACAGGGTGCACCGGAGTAAAAAGGACGACTGGGCAGCATCCGGGCGGTATGGTGGTTGTGCCGAAAGGAATGGAAATCTACGATTTTTGCCCTGTGCAGCATCCTGCAAACGATGCAAAATCAGACAGCATAACGACACATTTCGATTTTCACTCTATCCATGACACAATCTGTAAACTGGATGAGCTTGGCCATGATGTGCCCACTATTTACCGCTATTTGGAAGACTATACAGGCATACCTGTTATGAATGTTTCCATGAGCGACCCACAGGTAATGTCACTCTTTACATCAACAAAGGCTCTTGGGGTTAAGCCTGAGGATATCGATTCACCGACAGGCACATTTTCATTGCCGGAAGTAGGCACTAATTTTGTGCGCCAGATGCTTATGGATTCAAAACCTAAAACGTTTTCAGATCTTCTGCAGGTTTCGGGACTTTCACACGGAACCAATGTTTGGCTTGGCAATGCGCAGGAGCTGATTAAAAACGGCACGTGCACTATTTCGGAAGTAATCGGAACGCGTGACAGCATAATGACTTACCTGCTTCAAAAGGGCCTTGAACCGAAGATGGCGTTTAAGATAATGGAAATAGTGCGGAAGGGCAAAGCACCGGTAAAGCTGACAAGTGAATACATACAGGCGATGAAAGACCACAATGTACCGCAGTGGTATATAGATTCCTGTATGAAAATAAAATATATGTTTCCTAAGGCCCACGCGGCAGCATACATGATTTCCACTTTGCGCCTTGGCTGGTATAAGGTACATCGCCCTGTAGAGTACTATGCAGCTTATTTTACCGTCCGCGGAGAGGATTTTGATGGTGCGCTTGTCATTAAAGGCAGGGAAACCATCCATCGCAGAATGAATGAGATAAACATGAAAGGCAAGGAAGCGAGTGCAAAAGAACAATCAGAGTACGGCACTTTACAAATTGTTAACGAAATGCTTGCACGCGGCATTCAGGTGCTGCCAGTTGACCTTTATAAATCTGATGCCAGAAAATTCCTTGTAGAAAGCGGAAAAATCCGTCTGCCGTTCCTGTCTCTTGCAGGAGTTGGCGAAGCCGCAGCAAACAGCCTGGCAAACGCCAAAAACAGCGGGGGAAAATATCTTTCGGTGGAAGATCTGCAGTCACGCTCAAAGGTTTCAAAGTCTGTTATTGATACGCTCGCACAGGCCGAAGTCCTGGATAGTTTGCCGAAGAGCAGCCAGATGACTTTGTTTTAATCAAAATTATAAAATTTTTCCAGAAACCATATATTTTTTGCTTCAAATTCTTTGCCGTTAAGGTATCCGAGGCCACCGGCGTCAGTTGTAAATTGAAATTCCAATTTATATGAGTATAGAGCCTGATACGGAAAGCCTATGTGCCTGTTTATGGCATTTTTCCCATATTTGCCGTCACCCGCCAAAGGATGGCCGACCGATGCCATGTGCGCGCGTATCTGATGTGTGCGTCCAGTCATGAGCTCTACTTCAAGAAGGCTGAAATCTTTTTTTTCTTCAAGTACACGGTATTTTGTGACAATTGTACGGGAATCAGGCCGCGGCATGTGTGAGATAAACACGCGGTTCTGCTTTTCGTTTTTTGTGAGGTAAGCACGCATAGTCGCGCATTTTTTATCCATGCGGCCGCATACAACGCATAAGTAAAGCTTTTTCATCTCACGTGCTTTTACCTTCTGGTTCATTACGCGTAGCGTTTCCGCATTTTTGGCCGCCATAACTATGCCGCCGGTGTTCCTGTCTATCCTGTTGATAAGGGCAGGGGCAAATGAGTTTTCTGCTTCCGGGTTGTATTCGCCCTTTGTGTAAAGATAGTGCTGAACCCGCGCAATAAGCGAGTCAAAATGGTAAGTTTTGTCTGGATGGACTATCAGTCCCGGCTTTTTGTCAAGTATCATGATATTTTTATCTTCATAAAGGATATTGAGCTTGACGGGCGCTTTCATGAAGTCGTACTCTTTTTGCTGTGTCTGGAAAAACTCGTCCTTAAGGTACATTGTTAGCACGTCGCCTTCATTAAGGTGTGTGGAAATCTGGCATCTGCGCCCATTGCACTTGATATCCTTTTTCCGTATGCTTTTATACATCATCGACTGCGGCAGATTTGGGTATGCCTTTGTCAGAAATTTATCGAGCCTCTGGCCTGCGTCGTTTTTTCCCACTGTTACTGTTTTCATTAATAATCAATCCTTTTTCCGGTGGTAATGCCATTTTGCCAGCTTTTTCAGTACTTATCTGATTATAGCATTTAGAGGCAGTTTCGGGAAGAGAGGAGCCTTTTCAAAAAATCACTTTTAGTATATAATAAAATGCAATAATGCAATGATTAGAAAAAAGAGGCATATCAGTGATGACACAAGAACGGGCCATGCAGATTTTTGACGAAGCGGGCGTTTTGCTTAAAGGCCATTTCAGGTTGACTTCCGGACGCCACAGCAATATGTATCTTCAGTGTGCGCATATTTTCCAGAACCCGAAATACAGTGAGGAGCTGTGCTCCGCACTTGCTTGCAAATTTTGCGGGCAGGGTATTAAAGCCGTAATAGGCCCCGCAATGGGGGCCGTTCAGATGGCTTATGAAGTAAGCCGCTCATTGGGGTGTGAGAACTTTTTTACAGAGCGCGGCAACGATGGGAAAATGGCTCTCCGCCGTGGCTTTGAGATAAAACCGGGGCAGAAAGTGCTCGTTGTTGAAGACGTAGTGACTACAGGCGGCTCGGTATGCGAGGTGATGGATATTGTTCGGGCTGCCGGCGGGCATGTGGCGGGAGTTGGTGCCATAGTAGACCGCACGGGCGGCAAAATAGATTTCGGCGTTCCATTCTGTGCTGTTGTTTCCCTAAATATTGAATCGTGGGAACCAGATGATTGCCCGCTCTGCAAAGCGGGAGCGCCAGCCCCTGTAAAACCGGGCAGCCGCAAATTTTGAATTTTTTCGGAAGGTGCGTCCGTTTTGATGCAGAATAAACGTCGGGCTGTTAAAGTAAAACCCGAGCCTGAAGAATCGCTTCATATGGGTCACAGGGCACGTGTGAAGGAGCTTTTTCTGAAAACAGGTTTGGATTCTTTTTCACCGCATGCAGTTTTGGAACTGCTTCTGTATTACGCCATTCCGCGCAAGGATACAAATATTATTGCCCACGAGCTTATACGGCGTTTCGGCTCGCTTGCTGGCGTGTTTGACGCCCCAATGGAAGAGCTGCTTAAAGTAAAGGGAATCGGCAAATCGGCGGCCGTGCTGATTAAAATGGTGCCCCAGTTATGCCGTTTGTATGAAGAAAACCTCAACAGCGGTAAAACAGTTATTTGCAGCTATGATGACGTGGGAAAATATTTTTCAAATAAATTTATCGGCAGGCAGAACGAAGTAGTCATGCTGATGCTGCTCGACAGCCGAAACCGCATACTTTACTGTGACACCGTCAGTGAAGGCAGTGCCACAACAGCCAACATCTATATAAAAACAATTGTCCGCTTAGCGGTAAGGTACAATGCTGTTTATGCTGTGCTTGCACATAACCACCCGAGTGGCGAGTGCCTCCCTTCGAAGCAGGACCTCGACACTACACGCTGGGTGTACAGCGCGCTGCAGACGGTTGAAGTGCAGATGATAGACCATATAATTGTAAGTGGAAATGATTATTTTTCAATGGCACAGGGCAAAATTATGCCGGAGTTATTCAATACGTAACTTGATATGGAGCAGTAATGAATTTTAAACTCGTTTCAAAATATAAGCCGGCAGGCGACCAGGCAAAGGCAATAAGCCAGCTCATAGGCGGCATCAGAAACGGTGACCGCATACAGACGCTTCTTGGGGTTACCGGATCCGGAAAAACATTTACCATGGCAAATGTCATTGCTCAGATAAATCGCCCGACGCTCGTTTTGTCACATAACAAAACGCTTGCGGCGCAGCTTTGCTCTGAGTTTAAGGAATTTTTTCCGGAAAATTCAGTCGAGTATTTCGTAAGCTACTATGACTATTACCAGCCTGAGGCGTATATTCCGACAACAGACACATACATTGAGAAAGACTCAGCAATCAATGACGAGATAGACAAGCTCCGCCACTCGGCGACGTCGGCGCTTTCAGAGCGGCGGGATGTGATAATCGTTTCGAGTGTTTCGTGCATTTACAGCCTTGGCGACCCTATAGACTACCGCACCATGGTCATAAGTCTTCGCCCCGGCATGAAAAAAAGCCGTGATGAGCTTTTAAAGAAGCTTGTTGAGATACAGTATGAGCGCAATGACGTGAACTTTATACGCAATAAGTTCCGCGTGCGTGGCGATGTCGTTGAAATTTTTCCGGTGCAGTCAAGTGAATACGCAGTGCGCGTGGAATTTTTCGGCGATGAAATCGACCGCATACGTGAGTTTAACCCTGTAACAGGCGAAGTTGTAGCAGACCTCAAGCATATTGCAATATATCCTGCCTCGCACTATATTGTTCCGCACGAGAAGATGCAGCGCGCTTTAGTGAACATTGAGGAAGAGATGGAAGAGCGCGTAGCATGGTTTAAAAAGCGGGGAAAGTTGATTGAGGCACAGCGGATAGAAGAGCGTACGCGGTATGACATGGAGATGCTGACTGAGGTCGGTTTCTGCAAGGGGATTGAAAACTATTCGCGCGTCATGTCCGGCAGGAAGCCGGGCAGCGCGCCTTTTACACTGCTTGATTATTTTCCTAAGGATTTTCTGCTTTTTGTTGATGAATCGCATGTAACGCTTCCACAGGTGCACTCAATGTATGCAGGCGACAGGGCGAGAAAAGATGCACTTGTGCAGTACGGTTTTCGACTTCCCTCAGCTTACGACAACCGGCCGCTTAACTTTGACGAATTCTACAGCCATATCAATCAGGCCGTTTTCGTCAGTGCAACTCCTGGTGACTTTGAGTTTAAAGAGTCTTCACAGGTCGTTGAGCAGGTCATACGCCCAACAGGGCTTGTTGATCCTGAAATAATAGTCAAGCCAACAGACGGCCAGATTGATGATTTGATATCTGAAATCAATATCCGCACATCAAGAAAAGAGCGTGTCCTCATAACCACCCTCACAAAAAAGATGGCGGAAGACCTGACTTCCTATCTTCAGGGCATGGGCATACGCGTCAGGTATATGCACTATGACATTGATACGGTAGAGCGCATGAAAATCATACGGGATCTGCGCCTTGGCAAATTTGATGTGCTTGTTGGGATAAACCTGTTGCGGGAAGGCCTCGATATCCCTGAAGTTTCACTTGTTGCCATACTTGATGCTGACAAGGAAGGCTTTTTGCGCAGCGAGCGCTCGCTTATCCAGACTATTGGGCGCGCAGCGCGCAATGCAAATGGCCAGGTAATCATGTATGCTGACTCCGTCACACCGTCAATGGAAAGTGCTATACGTGAGACGGAGCGCCGCCGCAAATTGCAGACCGCATATAATAAAGAACATGGAATCGTGCCAAAAACCATAGTAAAACCGGTAGCGGAAATACTGGAGATTTCCACACCGAAAGACGAAAGCAAACCTCACAGGAAACAGAAGTTTTCGCCCGATGAAAAAAAACGCGTAATTGCCCAGCTTACACGCGAAATGAAAGATGCGGCAAAGCTGCTTGAGTTTGAACATGCTGCATACCTGCGCGATAAAATCAAAAAGCTGGAATCCGAATGAATGTACGGAGGCATTATGTCAGCAAAGACCATTTTCATTAAAGGTGCACGTGAGCACAACCTGAAAAATATAGACCTTGAGCTCCCGCGTGACAAGCTGATCGTTTTCACGGGGCTTTCCGGCTCAGGAAAATCATCACTTGCATTTGACACCATATACGCTGAGGGAAGGCGCCGCTATGTAGAGTCGCTTTCAGCATACGCAAGGCAATTCCTTGGCCAGGTCAGAAAGCCTGATGTAGACTATATAGATGGGTTGTCGCCTGCCATTTCAATTGACCAGAAAACAACGTCTAAAAACCCGCGCTCAACGGTGGGCACTGTAACTGAAATATACGATTACCTGCGCCTCCTTTACGCGCGCATAGGCATACCCCACTGCCCTATATGCGGCAGGGAGATACGCCAGCAGACTGTTGACCAGATTGTGGATCAGGTCCTTTCTATGCCTGAAGGGACAAAAATTCTTGTGCTTGCGCCTGTGGTGCGTGCAAGAAAGGGGACGCATGCCAAAGAGCTGGACGCAGCGAGGAAAAATGGCTTTGTGCGTGTGCGTGTCGACGGAACGGTCTACGACCTTTCCGAAAAAATTGAACTTGAAAAAAACAGAAAGCACACTATAGACGTTGTAGTTGACAGGCTTGTAATCCATCCGGATATACGCTCAAGGCTTGCAGATTCGGTTGAAACAGCTTCATCGCTTGCAAACGGCCTTACTATTATCAATGTTGTCGGCGGGAAAGACAACCTGTTTTCGCAGAACTATGCCTGCCCTGAGCATGGCATAAGCGTTGAAGAACTAACACCACGCATGTTTTCGTTTAACAGCCCTTTCGGCGCATGTCCAAAATGCGCAGGTCTCGGCTTATTTATGAAAATCGACCCGGACCGTATTCTGCCTGACAAGTCGCTATCAATAAATAACGGAGGGCTGAAAGCCGGCGGGTGGGCAATGGAAGGTAACACTGTCGCCGCCATGTATCTAAAAGCGCTTGCTAAACATTATCATTTTTCACTTGACACTCCAGTAGGTAAGCTGCCGCCGGAAATTATCGATATCTTGCTTTACGGGACAAAAGGCGAAAAAATTAAAGTCGAGCGCGAGGGAAGTTTTGGCCGTGCAAAATATGAGACGGAGTTTGAGGGAATCATTAACAACCTTGAGCGGCGCTTCCATGAAACGCAAAGCAATTGGATAAGGGAAGAAATTCAGAATTACATGAGTGCCATACCCTGTGATGCGTGCCATGGGAAACGGCTTTCGCCGACAAGCCTCGCCGTTACGGTCGGAGGCATAAATATTGCGCAGTTCTGTGATATGCCTATTTCAGAAGAGCTCGATTTTGTGAAAAACCTTAAGCTGACCGAGCGTGAAAACGCTATTGCGGGGCTTGTACTGAAAGAAATTACAAACAGGCTTGGCTTTCTCAAAAATGTCGGGCTTGAATACCTTACACTTTCGCGGCCTGCAGGAACCCTTTCAGGCGGAGAAAGCCAGCGTATACGCCTTGCGACACAGATCGGCTCTTCCTTGACAGGTGTCATCTATATCCTTGACGAACCGAGCATTGGCCTTCACCAGCGTGACAACGCAAAGTTGCTCGCAACTTTAAAGCACCTGCGCGACCTCGGCAACACAGTTATCGTAGTAGAGCATGACGAAGAGACAATGCTGGCTTCCGACTATATAGTTGACATCGGCCCTGGAGCAGGAGTGCACGGCGGCAATGTGGTTTTCAGTGGAAAAGTACAGAATATTGTGAACTGCAAAGAGTCTATAACGGGCCAGTACCTAAGCGGGCGTAGAAAAGTCGAAGTGCCAAAGACGCGCCGGAAAGGCAACGGCAAAAAGCTTGAGATCTTCGGCGCGACCCAAAATAATCTGAAAAATATCAATATTGAAATACCGCTTGGGGAATTTGTCTGTGTTACAGGCGTTTCAGGCTCTGGAAAGTCGTCACTAATAGATGAGATACTCTATAAGTATCTCGCGTCTGAACTTAACGGCGCGCATGAACATCCAGGCAAATTCAAAAAAATAACAGGCCTTTCTGCGCTCGACAAAGTCATAGCGATAGACCAGTCGCCAATAGGTCGCACACCACGCTCTAACCCGGCAACATACACTGGCGTTTTTAACGATATACGCGCGCTGTTTGCTTCAATGCCGGAAGCCAAAATGCGCGGGTTTACGGCAAGCCGCTTTTCATTCAATGTAAAAGGCGGGCGCTGCGAAGCATGCCAGGGCGATGGCATAATAAAAATTGAGATGAACTTTCTGCCAGATGTATATGTGCCGTGCGAAGTCTGCAAAGGGAAACGTTACAACCGCGAAACGCTTGAAATCAAGTATAAGGGCAAAAATATATATGATGTGCTTGAAATGAATGTGGAAGAGGGCCTTTCATTTTTCAGCAGTATCCCTAAAATTGCGCGTAAGCTCAAAACACTGCAGGACGTTGGGCTTGGTTATATTAAAATTGGCCAGCCTGCAACTACGCTTTCTGGCGGCGAGGCCCAGCGCGTAAAACTTGCTGCCGAGCTTGGGAAACGCTCTACAGGCCGCACGATTTATATCCTTGACGAGCCGACAACAGGCCTTCACATGGCGGATGTCCATATGCTTATTAATGTGCTTCAGAAACTCGTAGACAGCGGAAACACTGTTATCGTCATAGAACATAACCTCGACTTAATTAAAACGGCGGATTATATTATTGACCTTGGGCCGGAAGGCGGAGACGGAGGGGGACACATTGTTGCCTGCGGCACGCCTGAGCATGTTGCGCAGGTACCGGAATCGTACACCGGCCAGTATCTTAAAAAGATGCTTTATTAATAGCTGCAGAATCTCAGTGAGAAATTTTGCAGCCGTTTTATGCTTCTTAGAAAACCCATCCCGCGCTCAGCGCGGCATACAGGCTTTTTAAAAATTTTAATCAAAAGTTAATAATTAATTGATTTTTGGAGAAAAATAAGCTATAATTGTAAAAGCTTTACTTTATATGGCTTTTTGTAATATTGAAAAAGCAATAAATAAGGAGGAAATATGAGTAAAACGAACGATATTAAGCCATTGCCGGAGTGGTTTGTACAGAACCCGGGAAAAAATATTGCGATTACCGCAATGTGCCGTACGTATAACCGTTATCCAATTAAAACTCATTATGTGAAGCCGGGTGAAGACAATTATATAGACCTAATAAAAAAATATATTCTTCCAGTTTACCATGATGGTGATATTGTTTCCATAAGTGAAAAAGTTATATCGATATGCGAAGGCAATGTCGTTTATAAAAAAGATGTAAAAGTCAGCGGCCTTGCGAAATTCCTCAGCAAATTTGTCCATGGGGATGCAGTCGTTGGCCTTCACCTTGCCATACCTGAAAAAATGCAGGTCGTAATTGACCAGATAGGCGCTCCGCGCGTGCTGCTTGCAGCATTTTGCGCGGCGGTAACAAGGCCTTTTGGCTTTCATGGCATTTTTTACAAAGTAGCCGGCCGTCAGGCTGCTGGTGTAGATGGCTTTGAATCAGATGGATTTAAGGATTATCTTAACATGGCCATACTTTGCCCATGCAACTCAAATGAAATCTGTGAAAAAATTTGGGAAAAAACCGGTGTGCGCAGCATGATAGTAGATGCCAATGACCTTGGTGTTGAAATCCTCGGCGCGGCAAAAAATATTCCTTACAGCAAAGAGGAACTGAAAAGCCTTATACGTGACAATCCGGCCTGCCAGGAAGCTGAATGCACGCCTTTTGTTATAATACGCCCCGCGGAGAGACATGCCCCTCAGGAAATAGAGAAAGCAGTTTCATGAAAAGAAGTTTATTCATAGACAAGCCACGAGCACCGTTAAACTTCGGTGCTCGTTTTATATTCACAAATTTGTGCTCCCGTGGTATAATGAATCATGTCTGTGGGTTTCTTCTTGCGGGAAGCTCTATCGGATTATTAATTTTTGCGGCAAACTTATGCCGCTTTTTTGAAATGAGTTAGAAGAGGGAAATACTGCATGGATGTCAGAAATGATTTGAGAAATGTTGCCATAATTGCTCATGTTGACCATGGGAAAACGACACTTGTTGACCAGTTGCTTCGCCAGAGCGGCGTATTCCGGGCAAATGAGGTTGTGGAAGACCGTGTGATGGACTCCAATGCGCTCGAACGTGAGCGCGGCATTACTATCCTGTCCAAAACGACGGCAGTACATTATAAAGGTGTAAAGATCAATATCATAGATACTCCCGGGCATGCCGACTTCGGCGGCGAAGTAGAGCGTATCCTTATGATGGTAGACGGTGTGCTTTTGCTTGTGGACGCTTTTGAGGGCTGTATGCCGCAGACGCGCTTTGTGCTTAAAAAAGCTTTGGCGCTCGGGAAAAAGCCGCTTGTTGTTGTAAATAAGATAGACCGCCAGGGCGCGCGCCCAAAAGAAGTTATTGACGAGGTCATTGACCTGTTTATAGAGCTCGGCGCAACAGAAGACCAGCTCGACTTTCCGGTGATTTATGCTTCCGGCCGTGATGGCTATGCCACTGACGACCTTAACGTTCAGGGCAAAGATATGAAACCGCTGTTTGATGCTATCCTTAAATATATTCCTGCGCCGCATGGCGTGCTTAACGGCCCGACTCAGGTGCTGTTTTCCAATATTGACTATGATGACTATATTGGAAGGATAGGCATTGGCCGTGTTGAGCGTGGAACAGTCCATGACGGTGAAAGTGTTGTTTTGTGCCACCGTGACGGAACTCAGAGCAATGTGAAGGTCACAAAGCTTTACCAGTTTGAAGGCCTCAAGCGTGTTGAAGTTGAGCAGGCAAGCCTTGGCGACATTGTCGCTGTTTCTGGCGTCACAGGGATTAATATCGGTGAGACGATTTGTTCGCCCGACTGCATTGAGCCGCTTCCGTTTGTTAAAATCGACGAGCCTACGGTTTCAATGATGTTCATGGTAAACAACAGCCCATTTGCTGGGCGTGAGGGCAAATATGTAACGTCCCGCAACCTGCGTGAGCGCCTTTTTAAAGAGCTGGAAACCAATGTTGCCCTTCGCGTAGAAGAGACAGACTCCCCAGACACTTTTAAGGTTTCAGGGCGCGGCGAACTGCACCTTTCCATTTTGATTGAAGAGATGCGCCGCGAGAATTATGAATTCCAGGTCTCGGGTCCTACTGTTATCTATAAGCAGATAAACGGCAAAAGATGCGAGCCTATCGAACTTTTAATGATTGAGGTTCCAAACGCATATGTTGGTGCTGTTATGGAAAAACTTGGGCCGCGCAAGGCGGAACTTCAAAATATGAATACACGCAACACGGGTGTTACGAACCTTGAATTTAAAATCCCTGCGCGTGGCCTTATGGGCTACCGCCAGGAGTTTCTTACTGATACTAACGGTAATGGCATTATGAACAGCGTTTTTGACTGCTATGAGCCATATAAGGGAGAAATAAGCACACGCAACACAGGCTCTCTCATTGCACACGAGCAAGGCGTGGCAACAGGCTATGGCTTGTTTTACGCGCAGGACCGCGGCAGACTGTTTATTGGCCCTGGTGTGGAAGTTTATGAGGGCATGATCGTTGGCGAAAGCCCGAAATCTGACGATATAACGGTAAATGTATGCAAAAAGAAGCATGCTACAAATACCCGTGCATCAGGCGCTGATGAAGCGCTGAAACTGACGCCGCCGAGCACGCTCAGCCTTGAACAGTGCCTCGAGTTTATCAACATAGATGAATTAGTCGAGGTTACGCCTAAAAACATCCGCATGCGCAAAAAGACACTCAATAAAGAGCAGCGCATGAAACAGGCTGCAAAGAAAAAGTAAAAGCGATGGATTTTGTAATTCTGGATTTGGAGTGGAACGGTGCATACAGCAGACGGCTGAAAAAGTTTATGAATGAAATTATTGAATTCGGCGCGGTCCGTATCGATGACAGACTGAGAATTCAGGATACTTTTGAGGCTTTGATACATCCGCAGGTTGGCAAAAAAATCAGCGGGAAGATCAAACTGCTTACAAGCATTACAAATGAAGACCTTGAAGGCGGCCTGCAATTTATGCAGGCCGTCAGCCAATTCTGCAAATGGGCTGACGGCACGGTCATAATGACATGGGGCACATCGGACATTCTCGCCCTTATTGAAAATTGCCGCTATTTTTGCGGCAGCGGCCGCATCCCATTTTTAAGCAGGTATGTTGACTTGCAGGCATATTGTGAACATCTCTTGTGTACTGACAACACCAAGCAGCAAATGGGCCTTAGCACCGCAGCCGGACTGCTCCAGATTGACGACAGCGGCTTTGACCATCACCGCGCGCTTGGTGACAGCTTGCTTACGCTCAGGTGCTTTCAAAAATTGTATAGTCCGGAAAAGCTTGACCCGTTTATCCAGAATGCAGAGTCAGATGAATTTTATCGGAAAATGGAGTTTAAGACAACTACTATATGCGATTTGCACGACCCTCTCGTAAGCCAGCAGGACCTTTCGTTTCACTGCATTCAGTGTGGCCATCTTGCCCACCGCTGCGGAAAATGGCATCTGAAAAACAAAAGCTTTCATGCCGTTTTTTACTGCAGGCACTGCGGTTACAAATTTTTAGGGAGGGTACAGTTTAAACTGAAATATGAAGGACTTAAAGTAAAAAAGACGGTGCAGCCATACATAGAAGAAACGGCGGCGGAATTTAAAACTCAAAAGAGTTCACCCGCTAAAATTGAAGCAAAAAACGGCAGAAACATGTAAAACTTTATTTTTGTTTATTTATTTTATTTATACTGTTGCCTTTGGCAGCTTTGCAAAATGATTCCATGCAGCATTTATCGCATTTGGGGCTGCGTGCGGTGCATACCGCGCGGCCATGCAGCACAAGGCGGTGGCAGAAATCATTCGATTCTTCCTTAGGGAGAATTGCGCGGAGCTGCTTTTCTATTTTTGCAGGATTTTTTCCTTCGCTGAGGCCGAGCCGTCCGCAGATGCGTATGCAGTGCGTGTCTGTTACCACAGCGGGCTTGTGGTAGATATCGCCAATTATCAGGTTGGCTGTTTTACGGCCAACGCCTGGCAGCTTTGTAAGCTCTTCTATTGTGTCTGGCACTATGCCGCCGAAGTCGGATTTCAGCATTCGGCACATGGCGAGTATGTCACGTGCTTTTGTTTTGTAAAGGCCGCATGAATGGATATACTCCCCAATTTCATCTTCAGTGCCTGCGCAGAAAGCGTCAAGGCTCGGAAAGTGGGCGAAAAGCTTTGGCGTTACAATGTTTACCCTCGCGTCTGTGCATTGTGCTGAAAGACGTGTTGCAATTAAAAGCTGCAGCGGATTTTTATATGTAAGTGAACATACAGCTCCAGAATATTCTTTTTTAAGCGCATTTACCGCAAGAGAAGCACGCTGCTTTTTTGTCATGATCCTGTTTTCCTTTCTAATTTAAATTTTATGGAGTTACAGATGAAAAATTTTCAGGCTGTGCAGCATTTTTTAATATTTTAATACAAAATGCAGTACAGCACAAGCTTAGCAGGCGCTATATTTTCTTGTGAATATTGCGCTTTTTCTAAGTACAGGGTATAATAAAATAAAATTGTTCGGGAAAGGGTATGGAGCTATGTACAGCAATATGATGGACACGATTGGCCTTGTTTCTAAAGTTGACCCTGAAGTTGGGGCCGCCATGGAGCATGAACTGCAGCGTCAGCGCGACAACCTTGAACTTATAGCCTCTGAGAACATTGTTTCTCCCGCTGTTATGGCTGCGATGGGTAGCGTTCTCACAAATAAATATGCAGAGGGCTATCCAGGCAAACGCTATTACGGTGGTTGTCAGTACGTAGATGTTGTTGAAGAGCTTGCTCGCACCCGCGCATGCAAACTGTTTGGGGCAGAGCACGCAAATGTGCAGCCACATTCCGGCGCGCAGGCAAACACGGCTGTCTACTTTGCAATGCTCAAACCAGGCGACACGGTAATGGGCATGAACCTCGCCGAAGGTGGCCATCTGACACATGGCTCGCCAGTTAATATCTCAGGCAAATACTTCCATTTCGTTCCATATGGCGTAAGCCCGGAAACCGGACGCATAGACTACGACAAAGTGTATGAAACGGCGATGAGGGTAAAACCGAAGTTGATTGTTTCAGGAGCAAGCGCGTATCCGCGCATTATCAATTTCAAAAAGTTCCGCGATATCTGTGACGCATGCGGCGCTATTATGATGGTGGATATGGCACACATTGCCGGCCTTGTAGCTTCAGGAGACCATCCGAACCCCGTAGAATGGGCGGACATCGTGACTACAACAACTCATAAGACGCTGCGCGGACCGCGTGGCGGTCTTATCCTCTGCAAAGAAAAATACGCAAAAGCTATTGACAAGGCAATTTTCCCCGGTACTCAGGGCGGCCCGCTTATGCATGTAATAGCAGGGAAAGCAGTTTGCCTTGGTGAAGCACTTAAGCCTGAATTTAAAGAATATGGCCACCGCATTGTAAATAACGCAAAAGCGCTTGCAGATGGCCTTTTAAGGCGCGGCATAAAGCTTGTTACATGTGGGACGGACAACCATCTGATACTTATCGACCTGAGCGGTACAGACTTGACAGGCAAGGAGCTGGAGCAGCGCCTTGATTCTGTAAATATAACAACAAATAAAAACACAGTTCCAAATGAAAAGCGCAGCCCGTTTGTAACAAGCGGCCTGCGTATCGGTACGCCGGCCGTCACAACGCGCGGCATGAATGAAAAAGATATGGATACTATAGCCGAATGCATCAGCCTTGCGATCTCCTCTTTTGACAATTCAAAAGAGAAGATTAAGTCAGCGGTAAAAGGGCTGTGCACACGCTATCCGCTGTACGAGTAAAACAGCGCAATAATAACAAAAGGAGACGTGCTCGCGCGTCTCTTTTCTCTTTGAGTACTTTTAAAGGAGGCATAAAACATGGCAGCACCATTAGCAGACAGGCTGCGCCCAAAAACACTTGACGAAATCGTTGGGCAGCATCATCTTCTTGATGAAGGCCGGCCTCTTCGCAGAATCATAGAATCGGGGGAAATCCCAAACATGGTTTTCTATGGCCCGTCAGGCGTAGGAAAGACAACACTGGCCTCTATTATTGCACGCCGCACTAAGCGAAGGCTGTTTAAGCTTAATGGTACAACTGCCTCTACAGCCGATATACGCAGCATCATAGGCCGCATAAATACATTTGAAGCGCCAAACGGGATTCTACTGTATCTCGATGAGATACAGTACTTTAACAAGAAGCAGCAACAGACGCTGCTTGAATTTATTGAAGATGGCTCCATAACGCTTATTGCCTCGACGACTGAGAACCCGTACTTTTATGTTTACGGCGCTATACTCAGCCGCTCTACCGTATTTGAATTTAAGCCCGTTGAAAAAAAAGACGCCGCTGCTGCAGTAAGGCGCGCGCTCCGCTTCCTTTCTGATGAACAGCACAGAAAGATAACTGCTGAAGACGGTGTAGAGGACTATATTGCTTCTGCGTGCGGTGGTGATGTGCGCAAGGCCATAAATGCTGTTGAGCTGAGCGTGCTTTCGGGCGATGCGGAAGAAGACGGTTCATGCCGCGTTACACTGCAGGCCGCAAGGGAGCTGACGCAGCGTTCGGCTATGCGCTATGACCGCGCGGGCGACGAGCACTATGATATCCTTTCGGCATTCCAGAAATCAATGCGTGGCTCTGACCCTGACGCATCCGTGCATTACCTTGCGCGCCTGCTTGAAGCAGGTGACCTTCCGTCGGTCTGCCGCAGGCTTATGGTATGCGCCTGTGAAGATGTTGGCCTCGCTTATCCGCAGATTATACCTATTGTGAAATCCGCTGTTGACGCTGCGCTTCAGGTTGGGCTTCCCGAAGCGCGCATTCCGCTTGCCGATGCGGTTATCCTTGTCTCCATTGCTCCAAAATCAAACTCGGCTTACTGTGCTGTTGACGCTGCCATAGCCGATATCCGTGCAGGCAGGTCAGGCCCGATTCCGCGCCAACTCCAGAACAAGCATTTTGACGGCGCTGATAACAGCCATAAAGGGCAATTTTACAAGTACCCGCATGATTTTCCAAACCACTGGACACAGCAGCAGTACCTCCCCGATGAGCTCAAAGACCGTACCTATTACCATTTTGGTGACAACAAGACAGAACGTGCCTATAAGGGGTACTGGTATGAAATTAAAAAACATTCTGGAGCAAAACCGTCAGATTGATTATTGACAGCTAAAGATACAAAGCGATATAATTAATTTGTTTGTGTTTTTTGAGAATTGACCTAATAAAGACGAGGATGGAGGACATTATGCCTGCAAAATTTGTTTTTGTGACCGGCGGCGTTGTTTCAGGCCTTGGAAAAGGTATTACGGCGGCTTCACTCGGAAGGCTTCTGAAATCGCGTGGCCTGCGCATTACCATGCAGAAATTTGACCCGTACCTAAATGTAGACCCTGGCACTATGAACCCATTTCAGCATGGGGAGGTATTTGTCACAGACGACGGCGCCGAAACTGACCTTGACCTTGGGCACTATGAGCGCTTTATCGACGAAAGCCTTACACAGAACAGCAATGTCACTGCCGGCCGTGTTTACTGGAATGTTATCCAGAAAGAGCGCAATGGTGATTACGGCGGCGGGACAGTTCAGGTAATACCGCACATAACAAATGAAATTAAGGAACGGATTTACGAAGGAAAAGAAAACGTCGATGTTGCAATAATTGAGATTGGCGGCACGGTCGGAGACATTGAAAGCCAGCCGTTCTTAGAAGCGATACGTCAGTTTGCAACCGAAGTTGGGCGTTCAAACTGCCTGTTTATTCATGTTACTCTTGTGCCGTATCTTGCATGTTCTCACGAGCATAAGTCAAAGCCGACACAGCACAGCGTGAAAGAACTGCTTTCGATAGGTATCCAGCCGGATATCATTGTGCTGCGCTCTGAAAAGGAAATAGGGGAAGATGTCAAGCAGAAAATCGCCCTGTTCTGCAATGTATCTGAAAACTGTGTTATCGAAAACCTTGACCTTCCGCTCCTTTACGCTGTTCCTCTTTCACTGCACGAAGAGCGCCTCGACGACATTGTCTGCAAACGTTTTGGCCTTGACACTCACGGGCCGGAACTTGGCGAATGGATTGCTATGGTCAATACGGCGATGTCACTTACAGACAGCGTGACCATTGCGTTAGTCGGGAAATACGTTGAACTGCACGATGCTTACCTCAGCATTGCGGAAGCGCTGACACACGGTGGATTTGGAAATAAAGTAAAAGTAAATATTAAATGGGTTGATTCCGAGACAATCGACGACAGCAATATTGACGAAGTCCTTTCAGATGCCGATGGTATCCTTGTGCCTGGCGGATTCGGAGAGCGCGGGATAGAAGGCATGATTACAGCAATTCATTATGCACGCGTAAATAATGTGCCGTTTCTCGGCATATGCCTTGGCATGCAGCTTGCGCTTGTTGAGATTGCAAGGAATGTAATCGGAATCGCAGATGCCAATTCCGCTGAATTTGACCCGCAGAGCAAAAACTGCGTTGTCGACCTAATGCCGGAGCAAAAAGACGTACAGCAGATTGGCGGAACAATGCGCCTTGGCAAATATCCGTGCAAGTTGCTGCCTGGGTCAAAAGCTGCAGGCCTTTACGGAAATGTGCCGCTTATTTATGAGCGCCACCGCCATCGCTTTGAAGTAAACAACGATTACAGGAAAAAATTTGAATCTGCAGGTGTTGTTTTCTCCGGCCGTTCGCCTGACGACCACATCATTGAGATGATGGAAATTCCTTTGCATCCGTGGTTCTTAGGCTCACAGTTCCACCCGGAATTCAAGTCCCGCCCAAACCGTCCCCATCCCCTTTTTCAGGGCCTTATCAATGCTGCAAAAGCTTTTAAGGCAAAAAAATAAATAATTTGTGGATTTATTAAAATAAGTGCGCTGTAAAACGGTTAAAATTCGTTTTACAGCGCATTTTTCAGCTGTATAAAACTAGAAAAACATTCCGTACAGCTGCGATGGTTTAGACTATCCTTCTTTTATATGTGAAGCACGTATAGAATTGAGCACGGCGATAATTGTAACGCCGACATCGCCGAATACAGCTTCCCACATAGTCGCAAGTCCAAAAGCGGCCAGCACCAGTATTGCTATTTTAACAGCCAACGCAAAAACAATATTTTGCCATACTATAAAATGTGTTTTTTTGGAAATTCTGATTGCAGTTATGATTTTTGACGGCTCATCGGTCATAAGCGCAATGTCGGCGGCTTCTATTGCTGCATCTGAACCAGCGCCGCCCATAGCTATGCCGATATCTGCACGTGCAAGGACAGGCGCGTCGTTTATCCCGTCGCCGACAAACACCAGCTTCTTGCCAGATGGAAGGTTGCTTTCCAGCTTTTCCATTTCTTCTACTTTTTGCTGTGGAAGCAAATCGGCACAGACTCTGTCTATTCCAAGTTTGCCGGCAGTGTGCTCGGCCGAAGGTTTGCTGTCACCTGTCAGCATAACAGTGTGTATGCTATATTTTTTCAGCCCGCTGATGGCTGCTTTGCTGTCTCCTTTGATTTCATCTGCGATAATGATAAAGCCCACAAAAGCTTTGTCAGCAGCTACAAATACTATCGTGCCGTTTTCAGAAATGTCTGGAAGCGACACATTGAAATGGCTCATAAGTTTTCTGTTCCCAGCAAGCACCTCATGGCCGTCAACTTTTACGCTGACGCCTTCCCCTGAAATCTCATTATAATCAGAAACACGGCTGGAGTCGGGTTTTACCCCGTATGCTTCACGAATTGATGCGGCTATCGGGTGATTTGAATAGAGTTCTGCATACGCCGCCAGATAAATAAGTTGTTTATCAGACAAGCCTGACGAAGGCTGTATCTTTGTCACCTTAAATGTGCCTTTTGTAAGCGTGCCTGTTTTGTCAAAAACAACGGTATCTACGTTGCTGAGAGCTTCAAGGTAGTTGCTTCCTTTGATAAGTATACCTTTTTTAGATGCGCCGCCTATGCCTCCGAAAAAGCTAAGCGGAATTGAAATCACAAGAGCGCAAGGGCACGAAACAACAAGAAATGTCAATGCGCGGTTTATCCAGTCGGAAAAATGTGCTCCTGGCACAGCAAGGGGCGGTATCAAAGCCAGTGCTACAGCTGCGAAAACAACTGCTGGCGTATAGATTTTTGCAAACTTTGTGATGAAATTCTCTGTTGGGGCTTTATGGCTTGTGGCATTCTGTACGAGGTCAAGTATCTTTGTAACAGTTGACTCTCCAAATTTTTTGCTTACTTTAACTGTCAGCAGGCCATTTTGATTTACTGAGCCGGAGAGTATCTCGCTGCCCTTTCCTACGCGGTGGGGAACAGGTTCCCCAGTAAGGGCAGAAGTGTCAAGAAATGATGATCCATCTGTCACAGTGCCGTCGAGCGGAACTCTTTCGCCCGGCCGTATTATAATAATGTCTCCTGCATTTACATTGGCAGGCGATACTTTGCATACCTCATCGCCGGTTTTCAGGTTTGCGTAATCTGGCCTGATATCCATAAGCGCTGAAATCGACTTGCGTGAATGGTCAACAGCTTTATCTTCGAGAAATTCTCCAATGTGGTAAAAAAGCATGACGGCAACGCCTTCAGCAAATTCACCGATGCAAAAAGCCCCAACTGTGGCGACACCCATCAGGAAATTTTCATCGAAGACCTGGCCTTTCGTTATGTGCTGCACTGCACGGACAATAATTTTCCCTCCGACTAAAATATAGCTTGAGAGAAAGATTAAAAATTTTCCGGCCTTTGGAAGCGGAAAAAGCATTCCAATCACAAAAAGAAGCGCGCCGGCAATAAATGCGATTTTGTCGGCATCCGGCTTTGGAATGTACTTTTCAGATTCATCTTTTTTCTCTTCGCATACAGCGCATGGGGATGTGCTGCAATCACAGTTCTGCTTCGCATTTTTCATATATACCGACCTTCCTAATTGCATTTTTATATAAATGAATATATGAACAATTAATCAACTAAGCAACCAAAAAATAAAAAATATGAAATATTATTCATATTCAGAAACATGTGCAAGGCCTTGGTCAAAAATATTTTTAACATGATTGTCGTCAAGGGAGTAATAGACTACTTTGCCGTCGCGGCGGTTCTTTATCAGTTTCGCCTGCTTTAAAATACGCAGCTGATGGGATATAGCCGACTTTGTCATTCCAAGCAGCGATGCAATATCGCACACACACATTTCAGACTCAAAAAGTGCGCAGAGTATTTTTACACGTGTGGAATCTCCGAAGACTTTAAAAAGGTCTGCAAGGTCAAGGAGCGATTCCTCAACAGGCATATCATGGCGCACTTTTGCAACAACATCTTCATGGATTACTGTGCAGTCGCATTTATCAATGTCAGGCACACATGGATTCATAATATTCACCACTATTCTTAAATACAGTTGCTTATTTACTCAACTGTATTATATAGGCATAACCCAATCCTGTCAAGTGCTATTTCACCAGATTAAAAGCTTTTTAAGCATTCTAATTTAAATAATTTCACGCTTGACTTTAGGCGCGCAAAAAGGTTATAATGTTGCATATGCAACAGTTTGACATTCACCATTTTAGCACTGGAGGTGCTTATGGAAAAAAAAATGGTTGGAATGCAGCTCCGTTCGCTTAACAATCTGATGATGCGCTATATGAAAAATTCTCCGGCCAAAAAAAAGACAGCACAGATAACCGGTATGAACGGTTGGCTTATCGGCTACCTTGCTGAACATCAGGACGAAGATATTTACCAAAAAGACTTCGAAGAGCGTTTCAGCATAACGCGTTCGACAGCTTCAAAAGTCCTTTCGCTTATGGAGAAAAAAGGCCTTGTTGCCCGCCAGGGCGTTCCGCATGACGCAAGGCTGAAAAAAATAGTTCTTACCCCGAAAGCGCTTGAAGTGCATGAAATGTTTAAAAAAGACGGATACCGCATGGAAAATATTTTGACACATGGTTTTACAGATAGAGAAATCATACAATTGATTTCTTATATTGAACGAATGAAAAAAAATATGGAACAAGTTTTATAGACAAAAATTATTTTACGGATTAGAGGATTGATGCTTATATGATAAAAAAACTCGCTTTAAGCCTGCGGGAATACAAAAAGAGCTCTATTATTGCGCCTATTTTCATCACGCTCGAAGCTTTGCTGGACGTGGTGATCCCAATGCTGATGGCCAAGCTCATCGATTTTGGCATTGATGCTAAAAACATGGCCTATATTCTGAAGATGGGGGTATACCTTTTTATAGGTGCTATTTTGGCGATACTTTTTGGAGTTATTGCTGGAAACAATGCTGCCGCTGCATCCGCAGGTTTTGCCAAGAACCTGCGCCATGACATGTACTATAAAGTGCAGGATTTCTCCTTTTCAAATATTGATAAATTTTCAACGGGCGGCATTGTCACAAGGCTCACAACCGATGTCACGAACCTTCAGAATGCGTATCAGATGATTCTTCTTGTTGCGGTGAGAAGCCCGGCAATGCTGGTTTTAAGCCTGATTGCCGCTTTCCACATCGACGCACATATCTCGGTTATTTTTTTGATAGCCGCGCCTATTTTAGGAGTTGGGCTTTTCTTTATAATGTATAAAGTGCACCCTATTTTCCAGCGTGTGTTTAGAACATATGACAAGCTGAATAACACAGTCCATGAAAACCTAAGCGGCATACGTGTTGTAAAGGCATTTACACGCGAGAGCCATGAAGAAGAAAAATTCGATGGAATATCAGAGTCAATATACCAAGATTTTTCAAGGGCTCAGAAACGCCTGGCATTCAATATGCCGCTTGTGCAGATATGCATTTACGGCAGCATGCTCCTGCTCTCGTGGTTTGGCGCAAAGGCGATTGTAGCTTCCGGCAATAATCCGGCTGCTGGCCTCTCCACAGGTTCTTTCATGAGCCTTATAACTTATACCATGCAGATTATGATGAACCTGATGATGCTGTCAATGGTCTTTGTAATGATTGTAGTTTCACATTCTTCTGCGGAGCGCGTAATTGAGGTCCTTGATGAAAAAAGCAGTTTGAAAAATTGCAGTGAACCGGTTTACGAAGTTAAAGACGGTTCAGTCAATTTTGAAGATGTGAATTTTTCGTACGCACGTAAATCAGATAAACCTGTGCTTAATCATATTAACCTTTCAATCGCTTCCGGCGAAATGGTTGGTATAATAGGCGGAACCGGCTCTTCAAAGTCGAGCCTTGTACAGCTTATCCCACGGCTTTACGATGTGACCGAAGGGCGGGTGCTTGTAGGCGGCGTCGATGTCAAAAAATACGATATTGAGACATTGCGCAATCAGGTCTCCATGGTTTTGCAGAAAAACGTTTTGTTTTCCGGAACGATCAAAGACAATCTTCGCTGGGGCGATGAGAACGCTTCCGATGAAGAAATGGTACGCGCGTGTCAGCTTGCACAGGCCGACGGCTTTATACGGGAACTGCCTGACCAATACGACACATATATCGACCAGGGCGGCACCAATGTTTCCGGCGGGCAGAAGCAGCGAATATGCATCGCGCGTGCGTTGCTCAAAAAGCCCAAAATTCTTATTCTTGATGATTCCACAAGCGCAGTAGACACAAAAACCGATGCTTTGATACGCAAGGCTTTTAAGGAAGATATACCTAATACAACAAAAATTATAATTGCCCAGAGAATATCTTCAATTCAGGACGCCGATAAAACGGTAGTACTTGACGACGGGAAGATAAATGCTGTAGGGACGCATGAAGAGCTGCTCCGTTCCTGCTCAATTTACCGCGAAGTTTATGAGTCCCAGACAAGAGGGGGAATGATACATGAATAGATTCCGCAGTATGAAGGGCAAAGGTGCGCCGGCGTCACGCAAAATAAAGCCAGGCACATTGAAGCGCCTGCTTTCATATATGGCTGACTACAAGATTTATCTTGTGGTAGTTGTTATTTGCATACTCCTCAGTGCGATGGCACATGCCGGTTCATCCCTTTTCATACAAAGGTTGATAGACAATTATATAAATCCACTTCTGCTTCAAAAGAATCCTGTGTTCACAGGCCTTTTCAAGGCGCTTGGCATGATGGCCTGCCTATACCTTGCAGGTGTCATCGCAACTTTGTTTTATAACAGGATTATGGTCGTTATTGCACAGGGTACCGAGAAGAAGATCCGTGATGATATGTTTAGCCATATGCAGGCTTTGCCTATAAGCTATTTTGACACACATTCACACGGCGACATCATGAGCCGCTTTACAAATGATGTAGATACGCTTTCACAGATGATATCCCAGAGCATGCCACAGCTGTTTTCTACAGCGGTTTCAATTCTTGCCGTATTTCTTTCGATGCTGTATCTCAGCGTATGGCTTACGCTGTTTGTGGCTGTTTTTACCATTTTCCTTTTCTGGCTGATTAAAAAGTTGGTTGGAAAAAGCGGTAGTTACTTTGTACGCCAGCAAACATCTCTCGGTGACGTCGATGGCTACATCGAAGAAATGATAAACGGGCAAAAGGTTGTAAAAGTGTTTTGCCACGAAAAAAAAGCCGAGGAAAACTTCAACCGTAAAAATGAAGAACTATACCATGACTCCGCAGAGGCCAACAGATATGCCAACTACCTTGGGCCTGTTATTTTCGGCATGGGGTATGTCCTTTACGTCCTGCTTGCAGTCATAGGCGGTTCAATGGCCATCGCAGGCGTAAAGAACGTCGGCATGACAGGCATAGGTACAATGACAATAGGAACTATTGCGTCATTTCTCACACTTTCAAGAGCCTTTGTAAACCCTATGGGGCAGGTTTCACAGCAAATAAACTTTGTAATTATGGCCCTCGCAGGGGCGTCAAGAATTTTTGACCTTATAGATGAACCGCCAGAAAAAGATAGCGGGTACGTCACGCTCGTAAACGCAAAAATCGAGAATGGCCAGCTTAAAGAAACAAGTAAGCGCACCGACCTGTGGGCATGGAAGCATCCGCACAGCGACGGCACAGTTACCTACACGCAGCTAAAGGGTGACATCAGGTTCTATGATGTCGATTTCGCATACACAGAGGGTAAAACAATACTCCACAATATTTCCCTATATGCTGAGCCTGGCCAGAAAGTAGCATTTGTTGGGGCTACAGGCGCAGGCAAAACGACAATCACAAACCTAATCAACCGGTTTTACGATATTGCCGACGGCAAGATCAGGTATGACAACATCAATATTAACAAAATAAAAAAGTCAGACCTGCGGCAATCGCTCGGCATAGTCCTGCAGGATGTAAATCTGTTTACAGGCACTGTAATGGACAATATCCGTTATGGCAAACTCGACGCCACGGACGAAGAATGTATCGCGGCCGCAAAGCTCGCCAATGCAGACGGATTTGTCCGAATGCTTCCGCAGGGATATCAGACTGTTCTTTCAGGTGACGGTAGCGGGCTTTCGCAGGGGCAGCGCCAGCTTATTTCTATTGCCCGTGCAGCAGTCGCCGACCCTCCAGTAATGATCCTTGACGAAGCCACATCATCGATAGATACGCGCACGGAGTCGATAGTCCAGAAAGGCATGGATGCTTTGATGAAGGGACGTACAGTGTTTGTAATCGCACACAGGCTTTCGACTGTAAGAGATGCCGATGTTATTATGGTTCTTGACCATGGGCGTATAATCGAGCGCGGCAGCCACGAAAAACTTATTGAAGAAAAAGGTAAATATTATCAGCTTTACACCGGCGCTTTCGAACTTGAATAAAAATCTCAGATAAAAAACATGCACCCTTAATCGGCTTATATCAGCCAAATCAAGGTGCATGTTTTTGTTTTATATTACTTTATTCGGTCTCACTTGTCTGATGAAATTTTTCCTTCAGTGCTTTCAGCGTTTCAGGAAAATCAGCAGCAGTGACAAGAATGGATATATCCACTTCGGAAGTTGTAATTATCCTGATATCCGACTCAGCGCGTGATGCGGCTGCAAATACCTGTGCCGCAATACCTGGCGAATTTTTCATGTTCTTATCATAGATAGATATTTTGCAGTTGCCGCTGCTTACTATTGCTTTTATTTTAGTCTTGTTGTGAAGTTCTGACGTAAAATTAAGCAGTTTGTCAAGGTCATAGTCCGAAACAGTGAACGATATCGATGTCGTTGAACTTTGGGAAGGGGCAAGGGATATCATATCCACATCTATTCCGAGCTGGCTTATTTTCTGAAACACCTCAGCAACGAAGCTTAATTCTGCAGGACAGTTTTGCAAGGTAATCAGGGTAATATCGTCATCGACTGTTATTCGGGGTGACGTATCCATTATTATAAAAGACCTCCTTTTACTTAAGCAAATCAGTCATGCTGTAAAGCCCTTTAGGCTGATTCATAAGGAATTCAGCAGCATGGATTGCACCGGAAGCAAAAATATCGCGAGACTGTGCGCTGTGAGAAATAGTAATAACTTCCTGCGGGCCTGCGAAAATGACTTCATGCTCACCTACAATGGTTCCGCCGCGGATAGAATGGATGCCAATTTCATTTTTTTCACGCGGTTTTCTCTGGGAATGGCGGTCATAGACATAATGCATTTCTTTTCCCATGGCAGATGAGATTCCATCGGCTATCATAAGTGCTGTTCCGCTTGGCGCGTCGATTTTCCTGTTGTGGTGCTTTTCAATTATTTCAACGTCGAAGTTGTTCCCGAGAACTTTTGCGGCTTTTTTGGAAAGCTCAATAAGAAGATTTATACCAAGTGACATATTGCCCGAAAAAAAGACCGGTATTTTTTCCGACGCTTTTTTTAGCTCATTAACTTGGCCTTCGGAATAACCGGTCGTGCAGAGGACAAGAGGCATGTTCCGTTTTTCACCAAAAGTGAGCAGGGAAGGCAAGAGAGATGGATTAGAAAAGTCGATAAGCACATCTCCCTTAACATTTACTTTTTCCGGTATACTAAATACCGGAAAAGGTGATGAAACGTCGGAATGGATATCTATTCCGGCCGCAATTTCACAATTCTGTTCTTTTGTTGCACATGCGGCAACTGTTTTTCCCATCGAGCCATTGCATCCGCTTAAAACGATTTTCATGATTGAAACTTCCTTCTTAGATTTTAAGCAAATCGTATTTTTTCAAAGTATTTTTAAGCATTTCAAAATTTTCAGTGCTCAGTGAAGTAAGTGGAAGGCGGCATTCTCCGCAGTCAAAGCCAATCATTTTCATTGCGGTTTTCACAGGCATTGGGTTAACATCTACAAACAGCGCATTCATCAGCTCAAGGTATTTGAGGAAAAGCCTCCGGCTTTCAGCGTCATTGCCAATAAAATACTGGTGGCAGATTTCATTCATAGCCCTCGGGATAACATTTGCTGTAGTTGACACTACACCCTTGCCGCCTACTGAAAGCATGGGCAAAGTAAGGTTATCTTCACCTGAATAAACTGAAAGATTATCTCCGCACAGGACGATGGTTTTTGCCGCTGCCGCCATATCTCCGTTTGCTTCTTTTGTGCCTACAATGTTTGGGTGCTTTGAAAGCTCAAGATATGTTTCCGGCTTTATGTTGCAGCCGGTGCGCGAAGGAATATTGTAAGTGATGATAGGAATTTTTACACGGTCTGCAATGTAGTTGAAATGCTTTATAAGGCCAGCCTGTGACGTTTTATTGTAATATGGTGTAATCATGAGCAATGCGTCAGCGCCAATTTCCTGAAGCGTATGGGAAAGCTCAGCAGCATATTTTGTATTATTGCTGCCGGAACTTGCAATAACCGGAATGCGTTTCTGCACTCTTTTAACGATATACTCAACTGTCCTGCAGTGCTCTTCATGGCTTAGGGTAGGGGACTCACCAGTTGTCGCGCAGGCGACAATTGCCTGCGTGCCGTTTGCCAGATGAAAGTCGACAAGTTTCCCCAGCATGTCAAAGTTAATGGAACCGTCTTCTTTCATAGGCGTTACAAGCGCAACAGCGGAACCTGTGAAAATGGTTTTCTTCATTAATAACAACCTCCCGGCTGGATTCAGCCAGAAATAATTTTTAATTAACCCAAATACCCTTTGGCGCACAGGAGCTCAGCCATAAGCACACCGCCGCCGGCCGCACCGCGCAAGGTATTATGAGAAAGGCTGACAAATTTATAGTCATACTGGCTGTCTGGGCGCAGCCTACCGATAGAAACGGCCATTCCGTTTTCAAGGTTGCGGTCGAGCTTTGTCTGCGGTCTGTCTTCTTCACGAAAGTAGTGAAGGAACTGTTTTGGCGCGCTCGGCAGCTTAAGCTTCTGAGGCTCACCGCTGTAATTTTCCCACTTTGAAATTATCTCATCCATTGGAATTTTCTTTTCCATTGAAACGAATACAGCGGCAATATGGCCGTCTGAAACCGGAACACGCAGGCACTGCGTCGTTATATCTGGCTTTACAGCATTCACAATCACTCCGTTTTCTACATGGCCCCATATTTTAAGCGGCTCATTTTCTGATTTTCCCTCTTCGCCGCCAATAAATGGTATTACATTATCTATCATTTCCGGCCATGTGTCAAATGTACGCCCTGCGCCAGAAATTGCCTGATATGTGCAGGCAAGTACTTTTGTGACGCCTAAATCGAGAAGTGGAGTGATTGCCGGAACATAGCTTTGAATAGAGCAGTTGGATTTTACAGCAATAAATCCGCGCTTGGTGCCGAGCCGTTTGCGCTGAGTTTCGATAACCTTAGCATGGCCAGGGTTTATTTCAGGTATTATCATCGGCACATCAGGGACACCGCGGTTTGCACTGTTGTTGGATATTACGGGGCATTCTGCCCTGGCATAGGACTCTTCAAGCCCTTTTGCCTTTTGCTTATCCATATTTACGGCGCAGAAAACAAAATCCACACTGTCGGTAATTTTTTCACAGTCCTTTTCAGCATCAAGCACAACCATGTTTTTCATATTTTTCGGAATCGGTGTATCCATTTTCCACCGGCCTGCGAGTGCCTCCTCGTATGTTTTGCCAGCAGAGCGGGAGCTTGCCGCAAGTGCCTCAACATGAAACCAGGGGTGGTGTTCAAGTAGCGTGGCAAAGCGCTGGCCGACCATCCCTGTTGCTCCTATAATCCCTACCCGATACTGTTTCATAAAAAGTCCTCCTAAATTTAAAGCATGCAAAATCCAAAATTAAGGAAAGCTAATGCTGTGAAAGGGTAATAAAAAAGCCGGTTATCAACCGGCCATCATTTTCATGGATCGAATTAAGGTTAAGAACTGCCAAACATTGGCAAGTACAGCTCCAGTCTCAATAGCGCTCCACCAAAAAATGATGACAATTGAAATGCTGTTCGCATAGCAACCAGGCAAACATCGGCCAAAAGATGTTCCCTTCGGCGAATTTTCCTTTTGCGACCGTTCATGGGCTTTCGGCAGCCTCCCGGCAGCTTATCATAAAATCCGCGCCTCTATCTTTCCTTTATCTGTATTTTTATAGATAAACGTATCATATCATGTGTTGCTATTGATTGTCAATTTATTTATAATAGTCTTTGTAGATTTTATAAATATTAAATTTAGGAGACGGAAACATGGGACTTGACCTAAGAGACATGAAAACAAGCGATTTTTACTATGACCTGCCAAAAGAGCTGATTGCCCAGACTCCTATTGAACCGAGGGACGCTTCGCGCCTTATGACACTCAGCAAAAAGACTGGTGAGATAGGGCATAGGCATTTTTACGATATTGTTGACTGCCTTAACTCTAACGACTGCCTTGTTCTGAACGATTCGCGTGTACTGCCTGCGAGACTTTACGGGATAAAAGATGGCACTGGAGCAAAAGTGGAATTTTTACTGCTTAACCACCGTGAAGATGACGTCTGGGAAGTGCTTACAGGGCCCGGCCGCCGTGCAAAGCCCGGCACACATTTCACTTTTGGAAACGGCGAGCTTAAATGCGATGTGCTCGATATTATCGAAGACGGGAACCGCCTCGTGAAATTTAAGTATGACGGCAATTTTTATGAAATTCTGGACAAGATAGGGCAAATGCCCCTTCCGCACTATATCAAGGCAAAACTAAAAAACAATGAGCGCTATCAGACTGTATATTCAAAAGAAGTCGGATCTGCCGCGGCACCTACGGCGGGGCTTCATTTTACGCCCCAGCTTCTGGAAAAGGTAAAGCAGAAAGGTGTAAAGTTGGCATTTGTAACACTTCACGTCGGGCTTGGCACATTTAGGCCTGTCACTGCTGAAAAAATTGAGGATCACAAAATGCATTCAGAGCACTACTATATGCCGCAGAAAGCAGCTGATATCATAAATGAAACAAAGAGAAACGGCGGCCGTGTAATATGCGTTGGCACGACAAGCTGCAGAACGCTTGAAAGCGTAGCGGCAAAAGAGGGCTGTGTAAAAGAGAGCGCCGGATGGACCGATATTTTTATTTATCCCGGTTTCCAGTTTAAAGCAATGGACGGCCTTATCACAAATTTCCATCTGCCGGAAAGTACGTTAATCATGCTTGTATCAGCGCTGGCAGGCTACGACCATATTATGAATGCATATAGGGTTGCCGTGCAGGAAAAGTACCGCTTTTTCAGTTTCGGCGACGCTATGTTCATTTATTAGGAAAGCGCGTGATGCAATGTTTAATCTTATAAAAACAGAAGGAACTGCACGGCGCGGTGAGCTGATCACCCCGCATGGCACAGTGCAGACTCCAGCTTTCATGAATGTTGCCACAGACGGCGCAATAAAGGGTGGTGTTTCAGCTCTCGACCTTAAAGAGCTGAAATGCCAGGTTCAGCTGTGTAACACTTATCATCTTCACCTGCGCCCGGGTGATGAAAATGTGCGGAAGCTTGGTGGGCTTCATAAGTTTACACGTTGGGATGGCCCGATCTTGACTGACAGCGGCGGTTTTCAGGTCTTTTCCCTTGCAAAGCTCAGAAATATTACGGAAGATGGCGTTACGTTTGCCTCGCATATAGATGGCCATAAAATTTTCATGGGGCCTGAAGAGAGCATGCGTATCCAGTCAAACTTAGGCTCAACTATCGCTATGGCTTTCGATGAATGTGTTAAAAACCCGGCGGAGTATGATTATGCGCGTGCGTCTTGTGAACGTACGGTGCGATGGCTTCGCCGCTCAAAGGCAGAAATGGACCGCCTTAATTCACTGCCTGACACGCTCAACAGGCACCAGATGCTTTTCGGCATAAATCAGGGTAGCACTTTCGAAGACCTGCGCGTTGAATGCATGAGGGAAATACGGAAGCTTGACCTCGATGGCTACGCCATAGGTGGACTTGCGGTAGGCGAAAGCGCCGAATGCATGTACCACATTATCGAAACAGTTGAGCCTGAGATGCCAAAAGATAAGCCTCGCTACCTTATGGGTGTGGGAATGCCGGTTAATATTCTGGAATGCGTAAAGCGGGGAGTAGACATGTTCGATTGCGTTTTGCCAACGCGCAATGCGCGCCATGGCCACGCTTTTACATGGTCGGGATGCCGCAACCTCTTTAATGCAAAATATGCACTCGACAAATTGCCATTGGACACAGAATGTAACTGCCCGGTCTGCAAAAATTTTAGCCGCGCGTATATTCATCATCTTTTTAAAAGCGGTGAAATACTTGCCATGCGGTTGTGCGTCATGCACAACATATATTTTTTCAATACGCTTTTTGAAAGGATACGCGATTCACTCGACAAAGGCTGCTTTTCGGAATTTTTTAACAGGTATATTGATGTAATTGGTAAAAGAATATAATAATAATCTTATATAATCTTGCAAGCTGCGGTGATTGTTGGTATAATCAAAACAGCATACGGAGGTGCAATTAATGAAATATTTGTTGGCAAGCAGTAACAATGCCTCAGGCGATATCTGGATGACCATTATTTATATGGTCATAATCCTTGGTATATTTTATCTTCTGCTTATTCTTCCGCAAAACAAAAAGCGCAAAAAAGAAGATAAGATGCGCAGCAATATTCAAATTGGGGACAACATTACAACAATAGGCGGCATAGTTGGCAAGGTAGTCGGAATAAAGGAAGACTCCAGCATATTCGTAATAGAAACCGGTACCGACCGCTCAAAAATTCAGATTAAAAAGTGGGCTGTCAGCAGTGTTGAGACCGTTCATGATGATGCAGGCTGAAACAGCCTGCAAAATTTTTATGGAATAGTGACTGTTTTCTCTGAATATATATTATGGAAGATAAAAGAGAGGCGGTATTCACTATGAAAGGTTCCGGTTCATCCGGTCAAAGGTCTGTCCTTTTTGCAATCCGTACCGTAATAATTGGTACGCTTTCTGGTGCCGCTTTAAGCGCTGTGCTGCTTGTTATATGCACATATGCGTTTGTGTCGTCGGAAAACATCCCTCAGAATTTTCTCCCGGCATTTATTATTGCGGTTTCACTGCTAAGCTCTATGTTTGCCGGGTTTATTTCAGCAAAAATTTCAAGGCAGTATGGGCTGGTGTACGGAAGCATGACTGGCTTGCTTCTGTTTTTGGTGTTTTTGCTTTCTGGCTTTGCAATGGCGCATGGCACATCATCTGGAGGAGGATCTTTTCTACGGTTTGTGCTTATGCTGCTTTCAGGCGGAATTGGCGGGCTGATTTCAGTTAATGGAAAATCGGGGCATAAATAGATTTAGCTATTTACGCGTTTGCAATTTTGCAATATGGTGATATAATAAAATAAGCTAAACAGTAACTGTATAATGGCTTTGAGAAATAAAATGGAGGTTTTAAACATTGAAACAGATTAAAACGCTTAACAAAGCTAACCTGAAAGAAAGCGCCACAAAAGGCGGCTGCGGCGAATGCCAGGCTTCCTGCCAGTCTGCATGCAAGACTTCATGCACAGTATCTAACCAAAAATGTGAAAACCCAGACAGGTAATTAAATAAAAGTTTTTCAGCTGATGCTAAGGGACAGGATGCTGTCCCTTAAATTTTGTTATAATGGAGAATTTCAAATGATTCATAAGTATTCCTTGAACGGCTACAATATCGTTATGGACACAAACAGCGGCGCCGTACATATTTTCAGTGATGCTGCGTTTGCAATACTTGACTATCTGGATGACAATGTACCTGATGAACCTCCTGAATATATGATAGACAAGCTGAAAAACAGGTTTGACGAAAAAACGCTGCGTGAAAGCTATGCTGAAATCCGTGAGCTTTACAAGAAAGGGCAGCTATATTCAAAAGATGACTACGCGCCTTTTGCAAAAATGCTTAAGGGTGCCCCAATTAAATCTATGTGCTTGAACATTTCGCACGACTGCAATCTTCGCTGCAGGTACTGCTTTGCAGCTCAGGGAGATTTCGGCGGAGCTCGTATGCTAATGCCTTTCAATGTTGCAAAAAATGCAATTGATTTTCTTATTGCGCATTCTGGCAGCAGGCATAACCTTGAAGTTGACTTTTTCGGCGGTGAGCCGTTGATGAATTTTGATGTTGTCAAAAAAACAGTCGCATATGCCCGCAGCCTTGAAAAGCCGCACAATAAAAATTTTCGCTTTACAATTACAACAAATGGGCTTATGTTGAATGATGATAATATTGATTTTATCAACCGTGAAATGTCTAACTGCATACTTTCAATCGACGGAAGAAAAGAAGTCAATGACCGTCTGCGTGTCCGTACTGATGGCACTGGCTGCTATGATGAAATCGTACCTAAATTTCAAAAGCTCGTCGCGCGTCGCCCGAAAGACAGGGACTATTATGTGCGCGGGACATTCTCAAAATACAATCTTGACTTTTTAAATGACATTAAGCATTACCTTGACCTTGGCTTTAATGAGATTTCCGTCGAGCCTGTGGTCTCCGATACAAAGCTTGACTATGCAATACAGGAAGAAGACCTGCCGCGTGTTTTTGAGGAATATGATAAGCTTTCAAAATTTATGATAGAACGCGCAAAAAGGGGAAAGGGCTTTGACTTTTTCCACTTTATGGTTGACCTTGATCAGGGACCGTGTGCCATTAAACGTCTGCGCGGCTGTAGCTGTGGCAATGAGTATGTCGCTGTTACACCTACTGGCGATATTTATCCATGTCACCAGTTCGTAGGTAAAAGCGAATGGAAAATGGGAAATGTGCTCGATAACACACTAGATGAGGATATGAAAGACCGCTTTGCCCTTACAAATGTGTACTCGAAACCGGAGTGCCGTAATTGCTGGGCAAAGTTTTATTGCAGTGGCGGCTGCAATGCAAACAACATGCAGTATGAAGGGGATATACTTAAACCACATACAATTTCATGTAAACTGGAAAAGAAGAGGTTGGAGTGCGCTGTTATGATTAAAGCAGCGCTTGCTGACACTGAAAGCACCTGATATAAATTTTTAATCACATAGAACTGCTTTGTCCAACATACATTTTACTGTATAAGCAGGAGGAATGAATGTATGAGTGTGATAGCGGTAAGAACCCAGAATAAAAAAATGCATGCCCCTTGCCGTGGTGCATGGGGTGACATCATCACTGCAGCCAGGGCAAACCGTGCTTTTTTCGGCATTGCGCTTCTTTTCCTTGGAGGCATGCTGATAGGTTCTATATATTCCAGAAGTGCAGAGTTCAGAACCCTCAGTAAACTTGATTTCCTTTTTGCCTGTAATTTTAAAGCAAGGCTTTCACAGCCGTTATTAATGGCATTTTCAGCTTCATTTGCATCTGCCTTTATTTTTGTTCTGGCGTGCTTTTTATGCGGGCTTTCTATGTGGGGAACATTTTTTATTCCAGTAATAGTAGTTTTCCGTGGTTTTGGCCTTGGGCTTACTTCTGGATATTTGTACGCCACTTACGGTGGAAAGGGAATTCTCTATAATTTGGCGATGATTATGCCTGGAGCTTTTCTTGGCTGCATTGCCATTGTAATGGCGGCCCTCGAAGGGATGAGGTATTCGCGTATGATTGCAGCCCGCAGAGCTCCTTCGGAAAAAAATTTTCCTATGAAAACTTATCTTATGAGATTCGGCATGATCCTTGCTTTAGCCTTTGCCTCCGCGGCTTTAGATACTGCAGCAACTGCATTATTCGGCGGCTGTTTTTATTTCTGACTTAGTTAGTTAGATTGTGGGAATAATTCCAATTGTAGCAATGGAGGGGAATCATGGATGAGCCCGTTTTTTAACTATGATAGACCGGGGCCTGGTGTTGATAAAAATGCACCGCCGCAGAAAGCTGTTCCACGCTTTTTTTCAATTCTGCAGCGGAAATTTTTTGATTTAATAAAGCTGAACCTGCTATTTTGTATACCAGTAGCTGGAGCTATGGCATTGTTTTTACTTTTAAACAGTGTCTGTCCGTATGTGCCTATTAGCATGCTTCCCGTAATTTTGCTGTTTCCCTTTTTAGGAGGGCTGACATATGTCACAAGAAATTATGCAAGGGAAGAACATGCATTTATTTTTTCCGACTTCAAGGACGCCGTAAAAAATAACTGGAAGTACTTTTTGTTTGATGGAATTTTTTGCTATGTAGTTGGGATTATCCTTTATTTTTCTATTTCTTTTTACTGGGTGAACATTTCCAAAAGTTTTTTTTCGGCTATTGCATGCGGAATAGGTATTTTGCTTGCAATTATACTATTGTTTAGCCAATATTATGTGCCAGTCATGATTGTTACGTTTGATTTAAAATTCAAGCAGATATTGAAGAATTCATTTATTTTTGCAATTATCGGTTTATGGCGGAACTTGCTTGTTACCGCTCTCCTCGGTCTGCTCGCATTTTTACTGTATATTGCACAGATGATGCCTCTAACTATAATCATTGCGTGGGCATTTGTAGTTTTACTGCTCTTTTCGTATTCATCATTTCTCATAAATTTTGCCACATATCCGCTTATCAATAAAATGATGATAAAGCCATATCAAAAGCAAAATGGCGAGTCTAATAATGGCGAAAAAAAGTAGCCGGCGCAGCAGGGAAGAGAGCATATATTTTTGTGCCCCCAAATATATACTGCTAATTATGTTTTTGTACGTCCGCTTTCTTAGCAAACGGTTCTCTCCGTTTGACTTCAGAAAGCGGATTTGCTTTTTCTGCATCAGCCATCTGTTCACTGGATACATGTGTGTAAATTTCCGTTGTCCCAAGATTGGCATGTCCGAGGATATCCTTCAGCACACGTATGTCAACATGGCCTTGCTGGTACATCAGCGTTGCGGCGGTGTGGCGCAGTTTATGCACAGAATATCCCGTCCCACCAAGGCCAATCTTCGCAAGATATTTTTTTACTATGAACTGAACGGTTTTAGGGCTTATTCGCTTGTGCTGGCCGCTTATGAATAGGGCATTGCGGTCTGCAACTGTATTTTTTGGTTTAGGCCGTATTTTTAAATAGCATTTTATTGCATCAGTGCATGCATCATTAAGGTAGACCATACGTTCTTTATTGCCTTTGCCTGTAATTATCATGGTGCCTTCTTCCAAATGCACGTCGGACATATCAAGCCCAACAAGCTCCGAAAGGCGTATTCCGCAGTTGAGGAAAAGCACTAGAATACAGTAATCACGCTCGCCGTTTTTCCCGTCCACGGCTGAAAGGAGTTCAAGTGACTGCTCAAGTGTAAGATACTTTGGCAGCGACTTTTTCAATTTAGGTGCTTCAAGCTTCTGGACAGGGTTTTTATCGAGCTTTCCTATTTTATCCGTAAGAAACTCAAAAAAGCTTCGCAGGCTTGAAACTTTTCTTGAACGTGTTGCGGCGTTGTTGCCACGCACCATGCTTAAGTAGTTCATATATTCAAATACCTGTGTTAAATCGATAGTCTTAATCAAATCTATGTCGACATCGTCGATCTTAATTGTTTCAAAATTCTGTTCAGGCGGAACAAGGCCGCGTTTCTGTTTAATATAACGAAAGAAGGTCCGCAGGTCAAAAAAATACTCCGTTACCGTTTTGGGTGACATTCCTCTTATTGTACCTATGTATCCAAGAAATTCGCGTATAATCGGCGGTGCTTCACCAAATATTTGATTTATCAGATTTTTTTTATTACTGTTCATTTTCACACACATCTCCCGAATTTATATGCTATTTAGCCATTTGGTTTTATTTAGTCGATACTTGCTTAGATTATATACCATGCAAATTATTCGCAATTAGCAACATAAGCTATTCTCGTCCTACAATTATACAAAATATTTATTTTGTATAATTGTAGGACGAGAATAGGATTTTGTCAATACCAAATACTCACACTCATGTTGAAACTTATATCATCTACATTTATAATTATCATAAACCCGGAAAAATTAAAAGGAGACATTAAATTGAGCTATTTCAGAAGCCTCAGTCTCAGCAATCTCGATTTTAAGGATCTTAACTACTTAAAATACTTAACTATTATAATCGCAATTATTTTAATCATTCTGAAATTACTGTCTTACATAAAAGAAAAAAATAAATACCAGTACGAATCAAGAGGATTCCTGTTTACAAAGCATGAGTATACTTTTTATAAAAGCCTTCTGAATGCTGTCAAAAAAACAGGTCTCGTAGTTTTTCCAAAAGTAAGGCTTGCTGATATCATAGAACCCAAAAAGCATGGCTCTACGTGGCAGGCAAACTTTAATAAAATATGCTCAAAACATGTCGATTTTCTGCTTTGTGATACGGATGAGTATAGGCCCCAACTGATAATTGAATTAGACGACTGGAGCCATAAAAAAGCCGACCGGCAAGAAAGGGACAAATTTGTCGACATGGCAATGAGACAGGCTAAAATTCCTATTCTTCATGTATGGGACAGCAAAGGCCTGAAAGAAAAAATAGAAAAAACCGTCTACACATATCACTAAAACAACTTATTCTTATTCCTGACGAAGCGCATCAACAGGTTTAAGCCTTGAAGCCTGATAAGCAGGATAAATGCTGAAAACAGTCCCGCAAAATACGGCAAAACCGGAAGCTATAAGCATAATATCCGGTCTGAGTGTAAACGAAGCGTGAAAACCTGCAGCAAGTATCCATGATATGCCAACGCCGATTCCAATTCCGGCAGCGCTGCCGGTCAGTGAAAGCACCATGGCTTCAACCAGAAATTCAATCATTATATTTGCCCTTGTAGCTCCAAGTGCTTTTTTTATGCCAATCTCACGCGTCCTCTCAGTAACTGAAACAAGCATTGTAGTCATAATGCTGAGGCTTGCCACAAGGAGTGAAACTGCGCCTACTGCTGATAAGATCAACGTCACAAGATCCATTATCCTTAAAAGGCCATTCTTTTGCTTTGCAAGATTATTTGATACAAAAGCATTCTCGGTGCCTTTAATTTTGTTAAGGCGCGACAAAATCAGTTTGCCTGCACCGTCAGCACTCGCATCAGGCCTAAGCTTTACGGCAATCTCGTCAAAGCTGCTGCGCTTTTCGAGCATCTGAACTGTTGTGTACGGCACATAAACGAAAGTTGGGATATAACTGCCGATAACATTCTGCAGAAGGCCTGTTCCTGTTTTTATCATGCCTACAACTGTAAAATCCTGCATGATGCCCCCGCATGAGATGTTTATAGTTTTTCCGACAATATTATCCCGCTTATACATCCTTTTTGAAAACGATTCATCCACCAGGCAGACATTGGCAGCAGTGCTTATATCCTTGCGGCTGAAGAGCCTGCCATAGATAGGCTGTATTGAAACAATATTTCCGGCATTGCTGTCTATTCCCCACAGCACAGCATCTGTAGTGATGTTTCTGACAGATACCTGCGTGTTGTCTGTTATTATTGGTGTTGTCATATCTACCTGATCAAAATTTTCAATTACATTTAAATCCTGACTGTCAAGTGAAGCACTTTCGCTTTGGCCTGATTTTGTAATAAGCAGACCACTAAGGCCGAGGCTGTCCATCTCACCGCTGACAGCATCCGTACCGCACTGGCTTATATTGGCGATAACCACAACGGAGGCAACGCCTATTGCAATTCCAATAATTGTAAGCAATGTGCGCACATGCTTTCGGGTCAAATTGCGGAAAGCATATTTAAAATAATCAGCCATTGCTCTCACCCGCCCCAGATGAAACAGGCACTACCTTAGCCCCATCAAAGACCTTATCTGGATTCATAATTACAAAGTCATTTTTTTTGATTCCGCTTTTTACTTCAAGGCCGTTATCAAATTCGCGGCCCGTTATAATAGGGACTTTTTTAGCTTCGTTTTTGTTGTTTATATAGTAAACGAATTCACGCCCGCTGGCATCTTCGCCAACTGCCTCATATGGGACGGTTAGCACTTGGCTTCTCTGCGATGTGATGATTTTGGCTTTTGCAGTAAAACCAGGCTTTATGTCATCACCGGGATTGTCAACGCTTGTGAGGACTTCAACTACAGTCTCCTGCCCTGTTGCAGAAATCAGCTGTTTTGCTTCACTTGCTATGAATTTAATCTCACCAGAATAAGAAGAATTTTTAAAACCTACTCCGGAAATCTGGACCCTCTGCCCTACCCTTAGGTTTGCGGCCTGTGATTCATCAACAGAAAGCCTTACCTGCAGGCCGTCTTTGCTTCGTATCACAACAGCTGGACTGTCAGAAGTTAGGTAAGCCCCTGCGGCCTCGGTAGCAATGGACGCAACAACTCCTGAAGCAGTAGCGCGTAACGTATATTTTGTCCCTGTTTTGGTGTCGCCCGTATTTACATTTGGCAGAGACGGAATAGATGAGTTGCTGCCTGATTGCGTAGCTTTAAGATATGCAGCATAGGCTTGTGCAGCGCCGCTATAATTTGAATCTGAAAACGCTGAAGAAGAGGAAGAAGAATTTGAAGAAGCGGAAACGCTTATTGGCAGGATGTCCATCAACGGCTGACCAGAAGTGACTTCTTCGCCTTTTTTAATATAAACCGTTTCCACTATTCCGGGCTTTGATGCGTAAATACTATTTCCTCGAATGGATTCGACTTTTCCGGTGCAGATTACCGTATCTTCGGCTGTACCGGCAGATACCTTTACAGCCGAAACATGTAACATTGAGCGCATACCAGCATATCCTGACAGGATAATCGCAGCAATAGAAGCAGCTGTAAAGGTAAATAAGAGTACATATCTTTTCATCTGTATTTCCTCCCTGTCACAGCTTATTTTGTGAGAGGAAGTGAAAATTATTAGTTGCTTTTCCGCTTTTTGCGCGAATAATTTTTTAATATTGTTCAAAAATAGCGTTGAGGTGAAAAGGATGAGCATGATTCAATGCGACATCGATTGTGTTTACCAAAAAGATGGCTATTGCCAACTTGACCTTCCATCCACCATTACAAATTACACCGGTGATGGGTGTGTGCACTGCATAAAGGTAACACCATGCAAAAAACAGGAAGGCACTACTCCACCGCAGCCTCAAACGCCTGTTTCACATTTTTGACACCGATAAGCTTTATTCCATCAAAATGGTGGTGAATGCGGCTAAGGCTGTTATAGGGAAAAATACATTTCTCAAAACCAAGGCGGCTTGCCTCGCCTATGCGCGTTTCAGTCTGAGTAACAGAGCGCAGCTCGCCAGCAAGCCCTATTTCACCAAACACTATCGTCTTGTCATTGATAGGCTTGTCTTTAAGGCTTGAAACAAGCGCAAGGGCAACGGCAAGGTCGCCTGCCGGCTCATCAAGGCGAAGGCCGCCTACAACGTTTACATAAGCATCCAGATTAGAAAAGTAGTACCCTTCCCTCTTTTCAAGCACCGCAAGCAAGAGTGACATGCGATTATAATCGAACCCGGTAGACATTCGCCGTGGTGTGCCGAATCCTGTTGTTGTCGCAAGCCCTTGAATCTCCGCAAGAATCGGCCTTGAACCTTCCATCATGCATGTAACACATGTGCCCGAAACATTTTTCGGCCGCCCTGAAAGGAGTGCCATAGAGGGATTTTCTACCTGATGAAGGCCGTTTTCATCCATGTCGAAAACGCCTATTTCGTTTGTAGAGCCATAGCGGTTTTTTACGGCCCTTAGAATACGGTATGAAAGCTGGCGGTCACCTTCAAAATAGAGCACAGTGTCAACAATATGCTCCAGCACTTTCGGGCCGGCGATAGCTCCGTCCTTATTCACGTGGCCAACTATAATTACTGGAATTTCAAGTGATTTCGCGGCGCGCATTATAGCTGAAGTGCATTCCCGCACCTGTGAAACACTGCCTGGCGCAGAATTCAAATCAGTAAAGTTCATAGTCTGGATTGAATCCACCATGACAAGGTCCGGCTTTTCTTCACGTATCTGCTCAATTACAGCCTGAATATCTGTTTCAGATAAAATATAAATATTATCGCTTTCTACGCCAAGACGCACAGCGCGCAGTTTTATCTGCCTCGCTGACTCTTCTCCGGAAACATATAGAATTTTATGGCCTTTCCCGAGAAATCCGCAGATCTGTAGAAGAATCGTTGATTTCCCAATACCAGGCTCGCCGCTGATTAAAATCAGTGAGCCTTTAACTATGCCACCACCTAAAACGCGGTCGAGTTCACTCATTCCGGTATGATAGCGTTCATCTTCAGATGTGTTTATCTGTGTGATAGGAATAGCACGTGATGGCGGTGTGGAATAATGCTGCTCAGAAGATATATATTTTTTAGGTTTTGCTTCTCTTATTTCTTCATTCATCGTATTCCATTGGCCGCAGCCAGGGCATTTTCCAAACCACTTCGGCGACTCATACCCACATTCCGAACAAACATAAACGCTTCTTGCTTTTCCCGACATATTGCATGTCCTTTCTTTCACCGCCTGCTGCTGACAATGTTTGGTTTCCCGCCACAACTGTAATCAAGCAGGCCGCAGGCTATAGCAAAAGCCATCTGCTGCTGATAAGTCTTTTGATTGAGCTTTTCCGCTTCTTCCTCGTTAGAAAGGAAACCGCATTCTACAAGGACAGCCGGCACTTTTGCGTGCCAAAGCAGATAAATCGAACTGGTTGCAGGCTTTACGGCACGTGTGTTATCGTTTTGCAGAAGCGATACTATGCGGTCCCGCATTGCTTCTGCAAGCTCTTTGCTGCCAGCATTATTTTTGGAATAAAATATTTGTGCGCCGCGGTACCTTCCCTGCTCAAAATGGTTTTGGTGAATACTGATAAATATGCAGTTGCCCTGCGACTCGACAATTTTCATTCTGTTATGTATATCGCTTACTTTGCGTTCACGGATAGTATTTCTGGAATCTGAAACAGAATTGTCACCAATTCTCGTCATAACAACACGGTAACCATAAGCAGTAAGGATCTGTTGAAGGTCTTTCGTAATGGCAAGGTTGATATCTTTTTCAAGTTTTCCAATTTTTCCTGCAGTTCCCCCATCTTCACCTCCGTGCCCCGCATCAAGGACTACAGTACGCGGTGCTTCGCCAGCGGCTGCAGCAAATGCTATTTTTCCTATACGCTCATAAGCTATATAAGAAAGCAGCAAAAAAGCAAGGCAGCATAAAATTAAGGTTGCTATTGAAAAAGCGTTGCTTTTCACGGCTTTTGCTTTCAAAGAACCATCTCCCGCATAATTATATGTTGCGGCCGGCCTGCAATATGATACAGGCTTTTTATACGGGAGCAAAAATGGGCGCCGGCCAAAAAGCACAGCGTCCTGAATCAATAAAAAAAGTCAGACATCTTCTGGAACAACATAAGTTTTGTCCGGAGCAGAAGCATATTGAAGTTTTTCGACTATAGACTTCGTATCGCGGGCAATTACAAGCTCTTCGTTCGTATTTATGACATAAACTGCCACACGTGAATCGAACGTTGAAATTTTACCTTCTTTGCCATGAATATATTCATCATTGAGAATAGTGTCAATCTTAACACCGAGGAATCCAAGGTAGCGGCATGCGCCATAGCGGATAATCGGCTGATTTTCACCAAGCCCTGCACAGAACGCAATGCAGTCAATTCCGTTCATGGCCGCAGCATAAGCACCGATAAACTTTGCAATCTGGTAACTCTGCATCTCATGCGCTAAAACTGCCCTCGGGTCGCCCTCAATTTCAGCCTTAGTAACATCACGGTCGTCGCTGTAGCCTGAAACGCCAAGCACGCCAGATTCTTTATTAAGAATATCATTCATTTCCTTTGGAGTAAGCTTTTCCTTCTCCATCAGAAATGTCACTATTGACGGGTCAAGCGTGCCAGAGCGGGTTCCCATCATAATGCCATCCAATGGAGTAAGGCCCATGCTTGTATCTACTACCTTGCCGTTTTTGACTGCCGCAATAGAAGAACCGTTTCCAATATGGCACGTCACCATTTTGATGTCTTCCAATGGCTGATGCATTAAGTGAGCACAGTGATGGCTCACGTAGCGGTGCGACGTACCATGAAAGCCATAGCGGCGAATCTTGTATTTTTCATAATATTTATATGGTATTGGATAAAGGTATGCTTTCGGCGGCATTGTCGAATGGAATGAAGTATCGAAAACAACGCACTGCGGCACTGATTTACCGAACACTTCCTGGCATGCAATGATAGCATCCACTTCCGGCCCATTGTGCAGCGGAGCAAGCGGTATCAGCTTTTTTATCTGTTTTATCACTTCGTCGTTCACAAGGACTGATTTGTCAAAAATAGAGCCACCCTGAACAATACGATGGCCGATAGCAGAAATATCTGAAAGTTTTGAAATCACGCCTATTTCTTTGTCGAGCAGTGCTTTTGTAACAAGTTTAAACGCATCAACATGGTTTTTAATTGGGGTAACAATTTTTTTTGAACGTCCATCGGCTGTTTGGTGGCGAATAAAAGCTCCGTCCATGCCGATCCTGTCGCAGATGCCTTTTGCTTGCCATTTTTCATCATCCATATCAATCAACTGATATTTCAGTGAAGAACTGCCCGCATTGATAACCAGAATCTTCATTCAACGTCCTCCTAAAATATGAAATTCCAAAGTTAGTAATCACAAGATTTTTTGTTGTAAAAATAGTCAAATCCGTGTAAAATAGAAATGAATTACAGTAGCTAATATGATAATACAAAAAAGTCCGAATTTCAAGGAGCTTACAGCAAAATGATAACTGCCGGTGTAATTGCAGAGTATGACCCTTTCCACAATGGCCATGCCTTTCTGATGAGCAAACTGCGTCAAATGGGAGCCGATCGCATAGCTGTTATAATGAGCGGTAATTTCATGCAGCGCGGGGATGCCGCCATCATTTCAAAATGGACAAGGACAAAGCAGGCACTGTATGGCGGTGCCGACCTTGTTGTCGAACTTCCTCTCCCCTGGGCTGTAGCCGGAGCAGAACGTTTTGCACGCGGTGGGATTTTTCTTCTTTCAGCGCTCGGTGCAGATATCGTCGGGTTTGGCAGCGAATGCGGCGATATCACACTTTTAAAAAAAGCTCAGGAAGCTTTGACATCTCCACTTCTGCATGATGCAATGCGAAAATCACTGAATGGCGGCGAAACATTTGCTGCAGCAAGGCAGAAAGCCGTTAACGGCCTTTTTGGCGAGAAAACAGCACAACTGCTGCGTGAACCGAATAATATACTTGGAATCGAATATTTAAAAGCGATAAAATCCATACATTCAAACATTAAGCCAGTTACCGTGAAACGAAAAATGGTGCAACATAACATGGACTCATGCGCGGGGGAATTCGCATCTTCTGCAAAGATACGCTCCATGATAAAAAACAAACATGATTTTTCAGCGTATGTTCCCAATTTAGTATGTAAAAGCATTAACTCAGAAACTGCAGAAGGGCACGCCCCGGCAAGCCTGCTTTATGCTGAGCGAGCCGTCCTCTCTTCTCTGCGCAGAATGGAACGCGCTGATTTCTCATGCCTTCCAGATATAAGCGAAGGTCTTGAAAACCGTGTTTATTCCGCTTCACGCAAAGCTGTAAGCCTTGCTGAGCTCTTTCAGGCAATTAAAACAAAGCGTTACCCGCTTGCAAGAATAAAGCGTATAGTTTTATCGGCTTTTCTTGGAATAAAAGCTTCATATGGTGCTGGTACTCCCCCCTACTGCCGGGTTCTTGGCATTGGAAAAGGTGGAGCTGATATTATCAGAAATGCTAAACAAAAATCACTTCTGCCGATTATTACAAAGCATGCCGACTGCCTGCATTTAAACAGCAATGCTTTAAAATGTTTGAAGCTTGAGGCAAGGTCTTCTGACCTTTATGCACTTTGCACACCGCGTGCCGCCCCCTGTGGCCTTGATTTTTCCAGTAAAATGATTGTCTTATAATTTATCTGAAAGGAAGCATAATTCCTTGGAAATCAAAGAAATTGATTACAAAGGCTTTGGAAAATGCGTCCGGATGTCTAATGGAATCATTGATGTCGACGTGACTATTGACTTTGGCCCGCGCATAATCCGTTTTGGTTTCTGCGACAAAGAAAACCTTTTTTATAACGACACTGCACGTGTCTATAAAATTAAGCCCGAAAAACAGGATATGCAGGAAACACCGGAAAATACATTCTATTATTATGGCGGCCACATGCTTTTTTCAGGGCCGAACCGCTGCACTGCATCTGTAAGCCCTGACAACGAACCTGTAGTCTACAGTCCGCTGCCGGATGGAGTACGCTTTATTCAGCCGAAGCCGAAAGAGAAAAAAGTACAGTTTGGCTTTGAAGTCATAATGGGTGAAGATGCCGCCGACATCATGGTAGTCCACATGGCAAAGAACTGCTCAGATGAAGTGCAGCCATGCAGCCTTTGGCCAATTACTATGATAAAAGGCGGAGGATTGATGATCCTTCCTCAGAATACCGACACTACTAACCCTTTACACCCTAACCGGACAATTTCATTTTGGCCGGGCACTGACATTCACGACAGTAGGATATTTTATGGTAACAGGTATATTACTGTTAATTATAAACCTGGATGTGAAAAGGCATTGAAAATAGGCTGCAATAACGTGTTCGGATGTTTGGTGTTTGTTGGTAAGAATTATACTTTTATGAAACGGTATGTGCACAGCATTAAAGCCGCATATCCTGATTTTGGCTCTTCTTGTGAAATATGCTGTAAGAAAGATTTTGCTGAGATACAATCACTCAGCCCTATTTACCGCATTGAGCCTGGCCATATAGTAAAGCATGTGGAAAATCTTTCTGCTTTTCCTACAAAAACAAATGTCAGCCCAACGGATGAAGATGAAATTTCCAGATATATAGAAAACCTTGGATAAGATAAAATAAGATTAGTCGGATACCTGCTGTTCCGGCTTTTCTTCTTTTTTTGCTGACTTTGCTGACATACTATTGTTAGAAATACGATAACAAAGCGTCATAAGGCTGTCATTAAGGTGAACATTTTCAACAGTGGTATCAGGATACTTAAGGTAAATATCATAGTGGCTGAAATTCCAGAAATTACGTATTCCAAGATCATATAAAATTTTGGCAAGCTGTTCGGCTGCACTTCTCGACACGCATAGCACTGCCATAACAGGCGATTGCTCTTTGCAGAAATCCTCCAGGCCGCTAACATCACTGACAGTAAGGCCACCTATGGTTGTGCCTATTTTATCCGGTGAATTGTCAAAAACACCAATCAGCTGAAAACCTTCTGCCTGAAAAGACATGTGGTTAGCTATGGCACGCCCTAAATTTCCGGCACCGAGCAAAATGGTTTTATAGCCGCTCGCAAGGCCGAGAATTTTACATATCTCGTCGCAGAGCTGGCCCACCATATAGCCATAACCCTGCTGCCCGAATCCGCCGAAACAATTAAGATCCTGTCTTATCTGGGAAGCAGTAAGCCCAAGCTTTTTAGAAAGTTCAGTAGACGATATTCTCGTAACACCAGTCACTTTTAAGTGGTGTAAAAATCTATAATACCGAGGCAGCCTTCGTATTACAGACATGGATACATTTTCACGCTTATGCATTTATTTAGGAACCTCCTGACAAAATAAGCCTTTTATAAATCAAAGCCTTGAATTTATTTCATGTAAAAACGTTTCAGTGTCGACTGACCTTTTATTCGGTAATGTAGAAACGCGGGCAAGGTCGCCAGTCATAACCCCGTCTTCAATTGTGCTTATGGAGGCTTTTTCCAGGCGCTCTGCAAAAGCTGAAAGCTCTGGCAGATTGTCAAGTTCGCCGCGCTTTTTAAGGGCGCCTGTCCATGCGAAAATAGTCGCCATGGAATTTGTTGACGTTTTTTCACCCTTTAAGTACTTATAATAATGGCGCTGCACCGTTCCATGTGCCGCCTCATATTCGTACACACCGTCTGACGAGACAAGAACACTCGTCATCATGGCAAGGCTTCCAAATGCCGTAGCTATCATGTCGCTCATAACGTCGCCATCATAATTTTTGCACGCCCAGATAAACCCGCCGTTTGAACGTATTACACGTGCGACAGCATCATCAATTAACGTATAGAAATATGTAATGCCAGCATCATCAAATTTTTTGTGGTATTCAGATTCATAAATTTCATTGAATATATCTTTGAAACGATGGTCGTATTTTTTAGAAATCGTATCTTTTGTTGCAAACCACAGGTCTTGCTTTGTCTCAAGGGCATACCTGAAACAGGCTTTTGCAAAATTTTCAATACTGCGGTCAATATTATGCTGGCCTTGTATTATGCCAGGAGAGTCAAAATCATGGATAAGTTCCCGCTCTTCGCTTCCATCTTTCTTCGTCACTACAAGCTCTGCCTTTGCACCTGCAGGAACACGCATTTCAACATTGCGGTATATGTCACCGTAAGCATGGCGGGCAATAGTTATAGGCTTTTCCCACGCTGGAATCAGCGGTGTAATACCCTTCACAAGAATCGGCTCACGAAAAACAGTTCCATCGATTATTGCGCGGATAGTCCCGTTAGGTGACTTCCACATTTTTTTTAAATTATATTCTTTTACACGGTCGGCGTTTGGCGTGATAGTCGCACATTTAACACCTACACCGTATTTTCTTGTTGCATTCGCCGCATCTACAGTTATCTGGTCGTCTGTTGCATCGCGGTTTTTCAGCCCAAGGTCGTAATATTCAGTTTTTAAATCGACATAAGGCTCAATAAGAATTTCTTTGATTTTTTTCCAAATAATCCGCGTCATCTCGTCGCCGTCCATTTCGACGAGTGGAGTGCGCATTTTTATTTTCCCTGGCATAAAACAATTCCTCCGTTATATGTTTTTTCAGGCTTTGCCGCCGCATTCGCGTGTATAATTGAGCAATCCTCCGGCAAGTACCATCCTGCGTTGCCTGTCGCTCAAAACCGGCACTACTTCAAACGCATAATTTTTTGTCTTGTTATAAACCATTATTTTTTTCTTTTCGTTTATTTCTCCACGAATATCTGGCAGCTCTAAGTCGTCCATTTGGTCAATACTTTCATAGTCGCCTTCATGTTTGAAAACAAGCGGAAGTATCCCTGCATTTGCAAGGTTTGCACAATGGATGCGTGCAAAGCTCTTAGCTATAACCACCTTTATCCCAAGGTACAGCGGTACAAGGGCAGCATGCTCACGAGAAGAACCTTGCCCATAGTTTGAGCCGCCTATTATTATACCTTTCCCATACTTTCTGCAGCGCTCAGGGAACGACTTATCGCACACTGCAAAGCAGAAATTAGACATATATGGTATGTTTGAGCGGTACGGCAAAATTTTGGAGCCCGCGGGCATTATATGGTCTGTTGTGATATTGTCCCCAACTTTCAAAAGAGCCTTTGCCTCTATATTATCTGGTAGCGGCGATGTCTTTGGGAATCCTTTTATATTTGGCCCTCGGATAATTTTAACATTTTCCGCTTCTTCCGGAGAAGCTGGCGGCAGGATCATATTGTCGTCAACATCAAAATGTGCCGGCATCTCTATCGGTTTTTCTTTGCCGAACGTCCGCGGGTCAGTAAGTACGCCTGCTATAGCAGAAGCTACTGCTGTTTCAGGGCTCACAAGATAAACCTGTGCGTCTGCCGTTCCTGAACGCCCAAGGAAGTTGCGGTTGAATGTCCTCAGCGAAATGCCAGCCGAGTTAGGCGACTGCCCCATGCCAATGCATGGACCGCACGCACATTCAAGAATTCTTGCACCAGCATCGATCAAATCAGCAAGCGCACCGTTTTCTGCAAGCATGTGGTAAACCTGCCTTGATCCCGGCGATACTGTAAGGCTCACTCTGGGATTTACCGTCTTACCTTTAAGCATTGATGCAACGCGCATTAAATCGCGGTACGAAGAGTTTGTACATGAACCAATGCACACCTGGTCTATTTTCATCGGCCCAATCTCATCTACGGCCTTTACCGCGTCAGGGCTATGTGGGCACGCAGCCATTGGCTGAAGGCCAGAAAGGTCCAGTTCCATCTGCTCATCGTAAACAGCATCTGCATCAGGCTGAAGTTTCTTCCAGTCAGACGCACGTCCCTGTGCTTCAAGGAAGCTGCGCGTAATTCCATCAGAAGGGAAAATTGATGTTGTTGCACCGAGTTCAGCCCCCATATTTGTAATTGTGGCACGCTCAGGGACTGAAAGCGTTTTAACGCCTTCCCCACCGTATTCGATAATTTTGCCCACACCACCTTTTACAGACAGGCGGCGCAAAATTTCAAGTATTATGTCTTTTGCGCTTACCCAGTCGGGAAGCCTTCCTTTAAGCTCAACACGTAGAATTTTAGGCATGGTGATATAGTAAGGCCCGCCGCCCATTGCGGCCGCTACATCGAGTCCGCCTGCACCTATTGCCAGCATGCCGAGCCCGCCGCCCGTAGGCGTGTGGCTGTCAGAGCCGATCAATGTTTTTCCCGGCACGCCAAAGCGCTCCAGGTGGACCTGGTGGCAGATGCCGTTCCCTGCCCTTGAAAAATATATCCCATGCTTCCTGGCTTCGGACTGGATGAACCTGTGGTCATCCGCATTTTCAAAGCCCGTTTGCAGTGTGTTGTGGTCAATATAAGCGACGGAGCGCTCTGTTTTTACACGCGGCACACCCATTGCTTCAAACTCAATGTATGCCATAGTGCCAGTAGCATCCTGAGTGAGCGTCTGGTCGATTTTTAAGCCGATCTCATTTCCCGGTTCCATTTTGCCACTCACTAAATGGCTACTGATAATCTTCTGAGCTAACGTTAATCCCATTTTGGCTCTCTCCCATTGTCAATTATTATCAATAAGCTAATGTTATAACATCTTTGTCTCTTAATTTTAAAAATACACACTTAAAATGATATCATATATTATATCATTTTAAGTGAATCAATTGCACAGTAAAAATGCAAAAGCACAGATATGACATAGATATGTTTATTATTATGTAATAAAATTTCTATATTGTCAATGTCTTAACATGCGGTTTCAGCAATATTTTTTTGTGACCATTTTCGTTTATTGATGAATAAAATTCCATATGATATAATGCTATAATAGAGTAAATAATATATAAGAATATTTTTTAAAGCCTAAACTCACCGGAAGCCTGTGTACCTTTCTTTTATGTATTATATTTCCCCCATTTGGCAGAATAGTAGGCATGGAGGGATTTAAAGCATGAGTGACATTGATGCCGATGGTGAAAAAAACAAGGGGAAAAAAGACAACAGGACGGTTGAGCAGCGTATAGCTGACAGCGGTTCCGTGCTTACAGGAGACGGAAAACATCTTATATATTGCCTGACGATTATAGGACAGATTGAAGGGCATACTGTCCTTCCTTCACAGGACAAAACGACGAAGTATGAGCATGTGCTTCCATTGCTTGTGGCAATCGAAGAGTCTATGCAGATTGACGGGCTTCTGATACTTCTTAACACAGTCGGCGGCGACGTGGAAGCAGGGCTTGCAATAGCCGAGATGATTGCTGGCATGAAAAAGCCGAGTGTTTCACTTGTCCTTGGCGGCGGTCATTCCATAGGCGTACCACTTGCAGTTGCAGCAAACCATTCATTTATCGTGCCGAGTGCAACTATGACGATTCATCCGGTCAGGATGAGCGGGCTGATGCTCGGTGTTCCGCAGTCGATGGATTACCTGCAACGCATGGAACAGCGCATTTCAAAATTTATAACAGACCATTCTCATATTTCTCCGAAAAGGCTTAACGAACTTTCTATGAATACGCAGGAACTTGTACTTGATATTGGCAGTGTGCTTGATGGAAATCAGGCAGTGCAGGAAGGCCTTATAGATTCGCTCGGAAGCCTTTCTGATGCAATATCGTGCCTGTACCAGATAATAGACGCAAATCGTGCAGAAAAATAGAAAATTTATGCGGCAGCTTCTGCTGCCAATACATAAATTTAATTCAAAAGGTGGTTCGGATGGCGAAAAAGAAAAGAGCAAAAAGCAAGGCCCGCCCTACTAAGAAAAATACAAAAGTACAGAAAAAAGCCAAAAAAGGAAAGGCAAGTGAGCGGGACGAATTGGCAGCGCGCCAGCACAATCAGCGCTGTGCTGTTTTCCAGTTCGCCGCGGCGATTCTCATCGCCTGCTTTGTCCTTATAGAAGGCGACAATGTTTGGCGCTGGGTACACAACTTTTTCCTTGGCCTTTTTGGAAATTGTGCTATTTTGTGGCCAATCCTTTTGCTTTACATATCGATAGTAACTGCCTTAGAGAAGCAGCCTGAGCATTCTGGCACAAAAATCTCACTTATGGCCGTTATTATAATATTGTTTTGTGCAGCCGTTTATGTGTTTACAATCCCTTTGTCAGCTCAGACGTCAGCAAATTTAAAATCAATTTCAAAACAGCTAATCTCACTTTATGGAAGTGAGATTTCCCACACCGCTGCCGGACTGTGCGGAGGGCTTCTCGGCATACCGCTTGCTGCAGCATTCGGTATTATAGGTACAAGGATTTTGCTTGTGCTCGCCCTTTTTGTAAGTATTATGGTGCTGACAAGGACTACTTTAATGCAGCTTTTCAGGACTATTTTCAGGCCTGCAAACGCCGTCGTTTCCAATATAAGCGTTATGCGTGAGCGCCGCGTTGAGCGGAACCGGAAAGAAACAAATATCGATATCCCACTTGATGACGATATGCCGGCGCACCCTGTGCATTCCTACGTCCCGAAAGCAGATGTACCTAAAAAAAGCACTAAACTTGAACAGCTTAAAAAAGTATTTTCCATCAAAACAAACCTCAAAACTGAAAGCAGCGGCGATGCATCACATTCTGGCACACCTGAAATGCAGCCAGGCGAAAAATCCGAAATAGTGAAGTCGCAAGCACATACTAATATAAACCCCGATGCTTTGCCTCAACCAGTGAAAATTGACAAGCACGATTCAGCCAGTGCATCATATGGCAGAAATGGCCTGCAGCCAGCAGAAGAACCGCCTTCCGACGGAAAGTATCATTTCCCGCCGGTCTCAATGCTCGAAACAACAAAGGCAGCAAATGAAAAAGAGATTCTCAGCGAAGTCCAGATCAATGGCCGAAGGCTTGTCGATACCCTTAAAAGCTTTGGTGTGCAAACAACTTTCGTCGGCTACAGCCGGGGGCCGGCTGTTACAAGGTATGAGCTGCAGCCAGCCGCAGGTGTAAAAATCAGCAGAATAACAAATCTTTCCGACGACATCTCTATGAACCTTGCAACTGCCGGAATACGCATTGAGGCACCTATACCTGGAAAAGCTGCCGTCGGAATTGAAGTGCCAAACAAAAAGACTACGGTCGTAAGAATGCGTGAGCTTGTGGAAAGCAACAGCTTTGCCGCTTCAAAGAGTAAGTTGACAGTTGCGCTCGGTCGTGACCTTGCCGGTGAAACGGCCATAGCCGACCTTGCAAAAATGCCACACCTGCTTATAGCCGGCGCAACTGGTTCCGGCAAATCCGTGTGCATAAATTCAATGATTATAAGCTTGCTTTACAAATCTACGCCTGACGAAGTGCGCTTTCTCATGATTGACCCTAAAGTCGTCGAACTCGGTGTTTACAACGGCATACCGCAGCTCCTTGTGCCGGTCGTAACAGACCCGCGTAAGGCGGCAGGCGCCCTTAACTGGGCCGTTACCGAAATGCTTAAACGATATAAGACGTTTGCAAAATACAGTGTGCGTGATCTTACAGCGTATAATGAGCTCGCTGCTTCACACGGCTATAAAAATGACGAAAGCCAGCCTATGGAAAAAATGCCTCAAATAGTCATCATAATTGATGAGCTTGCCGACTTGATGATGGCGGCGCCTAATGAAGTTGAAGATGCCATATGCCGCCTTGCTCAGATGGCGCGCGCTGCTGGGATGCATCTTGTTATTGCTACGCAGCGCCCTTCGGTAGACGTTATAACAGGAACGATAAAAGCTAATATTCCAAGCCGCATTGCTTTTGCAGTCTCGTCTCAGGTTGATTCCCGCACTATTATTGACATGGGCGGTGCCGAAAAGCTCCTCGGCCACGGCGATATGCTTTTCTCCCCTGTTGGCTCGCAGAAGCCAAAAAGGATTCAGGGCTGTTTTGTAAGCGACAGTGAAATTGAATCGATCGCGGGCTTTATTAAAAAATCCCAGCAGGCAGATTACAATGAGAATATTGCAGAAGAAATTGAAAAGAATGCTGCTGCCGACAATGACAAAAAAAGTGACAGCAATGTCGATAAAGACACTGACCCGATGATGCCAGAGGCAATAAAATGTGTGATAGACAATGGGCAGGCATCAACTTCCCTCCTACAGCGGCGCCTGCGCCTCGGTTATGCCCGCGCCGGACGCCTTATAGACGAAATGGAGCAGATGGGGATAATTGGTCCGCGCGACGGTTCCAAGCCTCGACAAGTGCTGATTACATACCAGCAATGGCTCGAAAGGAATATGAAAGAAAACGGCGCGGCCGATAAAGACGGCAGCATGCCGGAAACGAAGCGATGAAAAGCCAAAACCGCAGAAAAATAGGATTCGCCGCCGTTATTTTTTCTGCCCTGGTATTCTGCCTTGTTGTTTCAGCTTTTCCGGGCAGTCCAGAAGAAAACTGGAAAAAGATTTTTCAGTTTTGCGGACTTGGAAATTTTTCTGACTGCGCAGATAAATCGCCATTTTCCCTGCATGTGTTGAATGTTGGGAAGGCAGACAGTATAATAGCAGAATGCGGCGGCAAATACCTTCTTATAGACGGCGGCACTGCCGACTGTGGCAATCAGGTGGTTAACTACCTTAAGCGCCGCGGGGCAAAATCAGTCGATTATGTTGTCAATACTCACCCAGACAGCGACCACATAGGCGGGTTAAAAGAAGCTATCTCGTCTTTTCCTGTGGCGCATTATCTATGCCCTGACATCCCAGCAAAAATCATTCCTAATACACCTGAATACCATGATGTGCAGTTAGCCCTTAAAAGTGAAGGCATAAAATCAGAACATCCTGCGGCAGGCACAGCCTTTAATATCGGCAATGCAAAAGCAGAAGTCCTTGGCCCGCTGCGCAAGGCGGAAACCACAAACAACAATTCAATAATTTTAAAAATAACTTATCAAAGAACAGATTTTTTGCTGATGGGTGACGCAGAAAAGGAAGAAGAAAACGATTTGCTTGCAAGTGGTGAAAAACTTGCTGCTGGCGTCTTAAAAGTAGGCCATCACGGAAGCAACACATCGACTTCCCAGCAGTTCATACAGGCAGTGCACCCGAGATACGCAGCTATTTCTGTAGGAAAAGATTCTAACGGCCTTCCTAAACTTGAAGTCCTAAACCGCCTTTACAATGCCAATACGGCTATCTACCGCACAGATATCAGCGGCACAATTATTTTTCTGTCTGATGGAAAAAGCATAACGGTAAAGACGGAATATTAATGGAAATAAATCTTTAAAAGGGGAAATTGAAATGCGAACTCTCAAAGTTACCAACATAGAAGGAATATATGCAATCTGCACAGACAAAGACAAAAAATTTTTTGCAATACAGCTTTCGGAACTTCCGTATGGCGTTACGGTGGGCGACACTCTCACTGTTGACGATGAAGAAGGCACACTTTCAGTTACAAAAGCCGTTTAAAAAATATCAGGACACAAAAAGCACCCCGAAAACATTTGAAAATGTTTTCGGGGTGCTTTTTGACTGCATCGAATTTATAGCTAAATTTCCCTGATAGATACTTTCGTCGGTATCTGCGGATGCATATATACATTCTCCACGAGCCCAAATCCAAAATAGAGACATGCCGCCGAAGAACCGCCAGCACTGAAAAACGGCAGTGTAACTCCCATAACAGGCAGCAGATCAAGGCACATGCCAATATTGAAAATAGTCTGGGCAGCAATCATCCCGAAAAAGCCCATGCAAATAGACCTGCCCAATATATCTGAGCTGTTCCTTGCTATGCGGAGCGTTTGCCAAAGCAGCAGAAGCAGCAGCACAATAATGATAAAGCACCCTATAAATCCAAGCTGCTCGCCTGCTACAGAAAAAATCATATCGCTTTCCTGCTCGGGCACAATTTTCAAATTTACCCTCGGGCTATGAAAAAGCCCACGGCCCAAAAGACCGCCGCTACCTATTGAAGTGCGCGCCTGATACTGCTGCCACCCGTAAATGTGCACTGCAGTGGAGCTATCCATTTCTTCCAAATGGTAAGCAGCAAGTATCCTTTGCTTCTGGTAATCTATAAGCACATACTTCCATGCTATTGGGAACGCACATGCAAATATTGCAAACAAGATAGCAAAATAGCGAAGCTGTATTCCGGCTCCGAAAGCCATGGCAAGGAACATGCAGAAAAAAATAACTCCTGCGCCATCGTCGCCTTGCATATGTGTAAGAATAATTGGAATCATGGCATGGACAGCGAGGAGGCATACGTGCAGCGGTGATTTCAAGAGCCCGCGTTCCTCAAGAACCGATATGTGCCTTGAAAACGTAATCATAAACCCAATTTTTACAAGCTCACTCGGCTGGAATGATGTTCCGCCAAGTTGTATCCATGCTTTGGCATCTACGCCGCCGGAATTAGTCACAGCGCTGCCGAATTTTAGTGTATAGAGCATCAGAAAAAGGCAGCCGGCTGATATGATATACCAGAAAGTAGAAATGTCGTGGTAATCTACCATGGTGATAATGATTGCCCCAACATATCCAAGCAGGATGGCAATCAGCATTGTGACAAACCAGCTTCTGTTTCCGATGTTTACTGGCACTGTTTTTAGCAGCAAAAGGCTGTAACCTGAAATTATAATCAGGATAACCCAATATGCTTTTTCTGCTCTTTTAAAGTAATCGCCTATCGATCTTAAAAATCCCATTGCTTCACCTCGTATTGTTCCATACTTTATTATAGGATGCTTCTATGAAACTTGCAAGAAACTACGCAATTTTGCAGCCGGTATTTTTTATTTTCCAGATGTGTGTTATAATTTTATTACTATAAAAAATAAAAATATTTAATAACTGGGGGAAGCTGAATGCTTACAGACATTGAAATCGCTCAGCAGGCACACCCGAAACCGATTGCGCAGGTTGCTTCGGGGCTCGGTATCCATGAGGATGAGTTCGAACTGTACGGCAGATATAAGGCAAAATTAAGCGACTCGCTCTATAAAAGGCTTTCCGGAAAAAAAGACGGTAAGCTCATTCTCGTAACGGCCATTAACCCTACACCGGCAGGCGAAGGAAAAACGACTGTGTCCATAGGGCTTGCTGAGGCCATGGCAAAAATTGGCAAAAAAGCTGTGCTTGCTCTGCGTGAGCCTTCTCTCGGTCCTGTTTTTGGCGTAAAGGGTGGCGCTGCCGGTGGAGGCTACGCTCAGGTGCTCCCAATGGAGGAAATAAACCTCCATTTTACAGGCGATTTTCACGCAATCACCTCCGCCAACAACCTTCTCTGCGCTATGCTGGACAACCATATTCATCAGGGAAATGAGCTTGGCATTGACCCAAGGCGCATACTTCTACCTCGCTGCATGGATATGAACGACAGGCAGCTGCGCAGCATAGTTTCAGGCCTTGGCGGTAAGGCAAACGGAACCCCACGTGAAGATTCTTTCTGCATTTCAGTAGCAACCGAAGTCATGGCGATTTTCTGCCTCGCTTCAGATATCAGCGACCTTAAGCGCCGCCTTGGCAAAATACTTGTAGCTTATACATATTCCGGGAAACCGGTTTATGCACATGACCTTAAGGCGGAAGGCGCAATGGCTGCACTCCTTAAAGACGCTATTAAGCCAAACCTTGTGCAGACGCTTGAAGGCACTCCGGCCATCATACATGGCGGTCCATTTGCCAACATAGCACATGGGTGCAACTCCTTAAGGGCAACGCGTTTTGCCCTTAAACTCGGCGATTACTGCATTACGGAAGCCGGCTTTGGCTCTGACCTCGGCGCTGAAAAGTTTATGGACATAAAATGCCGCCTTGCAGGTTTAAGGCCTGATGCCGCTGTCCTTGTAGCAACGGCACGTGCGCTGAAGTACAACGGAGGCGTTCCCAAAGTTGAAACATCAAAAGAAAACATTGAGGCACTGAAAAATGGCATTTCAAACCTCGGAGCACATATCGAGAACCTTAAAAAATTCGGTGTGCCTGTAATAGTCGCCATCAACCGATTTGCCGGCGACTCTGACAAAGAGCTTGGCTACATTGCAGAATACTGCGGCAGCCACGGGGTGCAATGCTCAATGTGTGATGTGTTTTCAAAGGGCGGAAACGGTGGAACTGACCTTGCTGAAAAAGTATGCCGCATCGCCGGGCAACCTTCGAATTTTCACGTTCTTTATCCAAATAACGCTCCAATTGCGGATAAGATAGAAACGGTCTGCCGTGAAATCTACGGTGCAGATGGAGTAGACTACACTGCAAAAGCGTGCAAGGCACTTAAAGAGATCGAAGCACTTGGAGGAAACTCCCTTCCGGTATGCATTGCAAAGACGCAGTATTCACTTTCCGATAATCCAAAGCTTCTCGGCCGCCCAAAGGGTTTCCGGATTACAATACGCGACTTGAAAATTAACAGCGGCGCCGGATTTGTAGTCGCATATGCAGGGAATATTCTCACAATGCCTGGGCTACCGAAGCATCCTGCCGCAGAGAATATCGACGTGGATGAAAACGGTAGGATAACTGGGCTGTTTTAATGGATGGATGTTAATATGCAGAAATTTATAACGGAGTCTCCGTCAGAAACTGAAGCTGTGGGTGAAAATCTTTCCACCAAGCTTAAGCCAGGCAGCGTTGTTGCGCTTTTTGGCGGAATGGGAGCCGGAAAAACAGCTTTTACACGCGGCATTGCAAGGGGACTTGGAATTACCGGCGGTGTTTCCAGCCCAACTTTTGCGCTTGTGCACGAATATAAAGGGCGTATTCCGCTTTATCACTTTGACATGTACCGCGTGAATAACTGGGACGACCTCTACTCAACCGGATTTTTTGACTACCTTGATTCCGGCGGCATCATTGTTGTTGAATGGAGTGAAAACATTGAAAACGCCCTCCCTGAAAATACCATACATATCATGATAAAGAATGGAAAAGCAGAGAACGAGCGCATTATTTCAATCGACGGGGTGAAATTATGATAATACTTTCGGTCGATTCATCGGCCGTCGCTGCTTCTGCATCCCTTACACAGGACGACAAAATTCTGGGGGAATTTTACTGCAACACCGGCCTTACCCACAGCCAGACATTAATGCCAATGATACAGTGCCTTCTGCAAAGCACAAAAACAGAGCTTAAAGACGTAGGCCTTTTTGCAGTTTCAGCAGGACCTGGCTCTTTTACGGGCATACGGATAGGCATAGCAAGCATAAAAGGGCTTGCATTTCCATTTCAAAAGCCCTGCGTGGGTGTGTCTACGCTTGAAGCTATGGCATATAACCTTGCCCATATTGACGGAACCGTGTGCGCTGTAATGGACGCGCGTTGCGGCCAGGTGTACAATGCTGTTTTTGAAGCGCACCACGGGCAGCTAAGGCGCATTACAAAAGACCGTGCAATTGCTGCAAATGACCTCGCAGAAGAATGTGAGAAGTACCCCAAACCGCTGTTCCTTGTTGGTGACGGCGCGAAACTGTGCTATAATAACAAGGGCTTTCAGTCAGCCGGAGCAATCCTTCCTCCTGAGCCGCTGATTTACCAGCGCGCCAGCGGTGTTGCAAAAGCAGCGTTAACCGCTTTTCAGAATGGGAAAGCAGTCTCCCCTGCTGCATTGCTGCCGGTCTATCTTCGCCCGGCACAGGCTGAACGTGCCTTAAACAAAAAACAAAGTGGAGGTTTACGAAAAAATGATTGCACTGGGAGCCGATCACGGCGGTTATCACCTTAAAGAAGTGATTAAAAAGTATCTCGACATCGAAAGAATCGAGTACAAGGATTTTGGCACAGATAGTGAGGAGTCTGTGGATTACCCGCTTTTTGCTGCAAAAGTTGCGCATTTTGTAGCTGAAGGGAATGCTGAAAAAGGCATTCTCTGCTGCGGGACAGGTATTGGCATGAGCATTGCGGCAAATAAAGTAAAGGGCATACGTGCGGCCGTATGTGACAACGCTTACTGTGCTGAGATAACGCGCCGCCATAACAATGCCAACATTATGTGCCTTGGCGGCCGTGTCATCAGCGAGGAACAGGCCGTCGAATTCACACGCCTGTTTCTTAACACACCTTTTGATGGCGGACGTCACCAGAGGCGTATTGATGAAATTTCCGCGATTGAGCGCGTTGAACTTTAATTTTGAGGAGTATGAGGGATATGAATACGGAGGACCAGTTTAAGGATTTAATTGCAAAACATCAGCTCGTAGTAATGCACCACCCGCTGATACAGCATAAGCTGACTTATCTCCGTGACAAAAACACAGGCTCGAAAGATTTCCGCCAGCTTGTAAGTGAAATTGCGATGCTTTTATGCTATGAAGCGACACGTGACCTTCCCCTTGAAGAAACAACGGTCGAAACACCGGTTGGTGTCGCAAGGGCAAAAGTTATAGCAGGCCGCAAGCTTGCTTTTATTCCGATTCTGCGTGCAGGCCTCGGCATGGTAGACGGCGTTCTTTCGCTTGTGCCTGCCGCCAAAGTGGGTCACATAGGCCTTTACCGTGACCCTAAAACACTGAAGCCGGTCGAGTACTACAGCAAGCTCCCAAATGACATTGACCAGCGCGACGTTATCGTGCTTGATCCAATGCTTGCTACGGGCGGTTCTTCAATAGATTCAGTGTCAATTATTAAAAAGAGCCATCCGAAAAGCATCAAATTCATGTGCATAATAGCCGCACCTGAAGGGATAAAGGCATTTACTGTGGCGCACCCAGACGTTCAGCTTTACTGTGCCGCAGTTGATGACCATCTCAATAAAAATGGATACATTGTGCCTGGCCTTGGTGACGCTGGTGACCGCATTTTCGGCACGCTGTGAAACAGCTTTTATAATATATTAAATAGCAACATCCGCTGCCTTGCAGTTTTTAAGGCAGCGGATGTTTTTTGATGTTTTTACAGTAAATCAAGCTATTTCTGAAGCAGATGTAAAGCGAATCCCGCAATTTCATTCTTAAGGTAAATCAATTTGAGCCTGCCGTCTGGAAAATAAGCGGCGCTGTCCTGATTAAACCCATATCCCCTGCCTTCAAGGTATTTTATCGCGGCGTGGATATCGTTTGTTCCAATGGCTATATGCCCGCGCTCTCCTGCGCCATTTTTTTTCATAATCTCTATCTTCTTCGTTGAAAAGAACGAAACAGGTGTTTCACTGCTCTCAAAGCCGAATATGTTTTTCAGCACTTCGGCCGTCTTTGCTGCCTCACCGGCATCTTTGCAGTTTATTCCGATGTGCATTACTTCAAAGCCAAGGCCTTTCTGTTCCATTTCAAACTCACCTTTCATATTATAATATTTCCTGCCTTTGCAAAGGGCGGCATAAAAATGTCATTTTGTATTCTAAAGCCAAACCGCTTTTGCATGCTGCAGCCTCGGCATAATCGGTAAAAATTCCAAAAACAGCCGAGCCGCTGCCCGTCATGCATGAACCGGTAGCACCATACTCAAGCATTTTTTCTTCAATCTTATGTATTTCATCCGGAACACCGGCAAGCTCGAAAGCGTTTCCAAGCGATTTGCCAATTTCAGTAAGGTTGCCGAGCCGCAGCGCATTACGTACTTGCCTTGAGCAGCATGTTTGCTTGCAGTGTTGCCTGTCATAGTCTAAGTATGCTTTGGATGTACTGATACCGACATCCGGGCGACAGAGCACTATATGGCATGGCGGCATGGAAGAAATCTGCACAACGTTTTCCCCGATGCCGCTTACAAACGACGTGCCGCCTTCAACACAGAACGGCACGTCTGCTCCCGCCATAAGCCCGATGCTCTGCAGCTGCCCAGCGCTTAAGCGCGTATTAAACAGCTTATTAAGGAGCCTAAGCGCCGCCGCCGCATCCGTGCTGCCGCCACCAAGGCCTGCCTGCTGCGGGATGCGCTTTTTAATATAAAACCTTATGCCAAAGCCAGGAGAAACGCACGTCTTTTCGAAAAAGGCGCGCGCGGCACGCATAACGGTATTATCAGCGCCGCATGGAACAGACGCGTCGTCGCATACGGCTTCAAGTACGCCCGCCTCTGCCTTTGCAGCAGAAATCTCATCGCACAGCGACACGCTCTGCATAACCATGTTAAGCAAATGGTACCCGTCTTCCCTACAGCCCGTAATATCAAGTGCAAGGTTGATTTTTGCCGGAGCGTCAGCCTTCATGGAAGTCCTTTCCCCTTTTTCACAAACCGCCCTATACGTGAAAGCGCCTCGATAATATGCTTTGTGGAATATGAATATGAAACGCGCACATACCCTTCGCCGCAGTCGCCGAAAGCATTTCCCGGCACAACCGCAACACGCTCATTGTAAACGAGCCGCTTGCTGAACTCTTCGGACGAAAGGCCAGTGCTTTTTATGCACGGAAAAACATAAAAAGCGCCTTCCGGCTCAAAGCAGCTCAGCCCCATTGAATTAAATCCTTCCACAATTAAACGGCGCCGCATGTCGTACTGCTCACGCATCTCTATGATATCGCTTTCACCGTTTTTAAGGGCTTCTACCGCTGCGTGCTGCGCCGTTGTTGGCGCGCTCATTATGCCGAACTGATGCAGCTTTGTCATCTGGGTTATTATCGGTTCTGGCGCGGCCGCATAGCCAAGCCGCCAGCCGGTCATGGCAAATGTCTTCGAAAAGCCGTTTACAAGGACAGTGCACTCTTTCATGCCGTCAAGCGACGCAAATGAAACATGGCGCGAGTCGCCGTATGTAAGCTCGCTGTAAATCTCATCCGAAAGGACCATAAGGTGGTTTGCTTTTACCACGTCAGCTATCTTTTCAAGGTCGGCACGGTGCATAACAGCCCCGGTAGGATTGTTTGGATAAGGCAAAATCAGTACTTTTGACTTTGGCGTTATCTTTGCCTGCAGCGCTTCCGGCTTAAGGCGGAATTTTTCTTCCTCTTTCGTCTCTATCACTACAGGAACGCCGCCAGCCATCTGTGTCAGCGGTTTGTAGCAGACGAAGCTCGGCTCCGGAATGAGCACTTCGTCTCCCGGAGAAACAAGGCAGCGCAAGGCAAGGTCAATGGCTTCGCTGCCGCCTACCGTCACGAGTATTTCTGCTTTTGGGTCATAATCTATATGGTAGTGCAGTTTGATGAAATGACTGATTTCCCTGCGAAGCTCCAAAAAGCCGCGGTTGGGGGAATACCACGTATTGCCGTCTTGCAGATTGCGGATTGCTTCCTCCCTGACATGCCACGGCGTCATGAAATCAGGCTCGCCGATTGAAAGCGATATCACATCATCAAACTCGTTTGCAATATCGAAAAAGCGGCGGATGCCGGATGGTTTCAAGGCCTGGACATTGCTGTTTAACACATGCCTGTAATCAATCACTGAAGACACTCCTTCGCTCATCCTGTTCGCCTTCAGGATCAAGTATAACACCGCCGTCTTTATAGCGTGTTAGTATGAAATGCGTTGAAGTGGAAAGCACAGAATCAAGCGTAGCGAGCTTTCGCATTACAAATACCGCTATATCGTGCATGCTCTTGCCATGTACTTTAACTGCGAGGTCATACCCGCCGGACATAAGGTACACGCTGTCTACTTCTTCAAACTGCATTATGCGGTTGGCAATCTCGTCGAACCCGCGGTCGCGCTTAGGCGACACGCGCAGCTCAATAAGCGCACTCGATTTATTTTTGTCGACTTTTTCCCAGTTCACGAGGGCTTTGTAGCCGCGGATAACACCGTCCTTTTCATACTGCGCGATTTTTTTCGTCACTTCATCTTCAGAAATGTTAAGCATTACGGCAAGCTGCTTTGTTGTGAGCCTCGCATTTTCGTTTAGAAGGGAAAGCAATTGATCCATTTTTATAAGCACTCCTTTCCATTTCAGCCAAGCGGCAGAACCTGCGGCTTGTGAAAAATATAAATCATGAAATGGTGGAAACCGGCTTTGCAGAGTACATCCATGCCTTGCTCAACTCCCGCACCGACATCTGCCCAGCGGTGTGCATCCGAGCCGATTGTTACAAGCTTGCCGCCAAGCTGATGGTACCGTTCTAACACAGAAATATCGGGCATTGAAACACCGAGCCTCTGGCGGAAACCTGACGTATTGATCTCCAAAGCCTTTTGCCTGCTGATAAGCGCTTTGAGCACCTCGTCGATACGGTTATTCCACTTTTCCATATGTATCGGTATTTTATGCTCGCCGACAATGTAGCGCCATGGATATGTTAAATGCGCAAGGGAATCAAAATTTCCCCATTCAATAGTTTCCATGATTTCATCAAAATAACTGTTGAGGAGGCTCTCTATATTCTCATGCGAATAGTCAAGCCTGTAAAAGTCGGCCTTTCCCCTCACATTGTGCACAGAAGCAAGTGTAAAATCAAAAGCGCATGAGTTAAGCGCCTTATCGGCAGCGTCTGGATTTTGCACAGGCTGGCCAAGCTCCACGCCGGCCAAAACGTGAAGGCGGCCGCTGAACACAGCCGCAGCCTTTTTAGCTTCAAAATAGGACTGAACGACAGAGCGGTCATACCCTTCGCTCGAAAAGGCATTGCATTCGCAGTGGTCTGTCACCGTAAGAGCGTACAGCCCAAGCCGCGCACCGCTTTCACACATCATCATGGCTGAATCTGCCGCGTCTTTACTACAATCGGTATGAATATGGCTGTCTACAATATATCTGTATTTCATTTTGTAATGAATACCCCTCCAATCGTCCAACATCAATGTTATTCTGGCACCACTAAATCTGCATATTAAACGATATGCTATTGTTTATGTTATATTAACATAATAAACAACATTATTATAGATAAAAAATAGATATTTTATTAAACGGTGCATTTAGTTTTTTTAGCAAATTGCTGTTTAGAATAATTTATATTTCTTTATAGCAAATTTAAGTGAACTTGACAAAAATTATTTTCACGTGCATACTTATTCAAAAAGATATAATGGGGGAAGAATATGCATACTGTAATTTCAGTTATTGGCAAAGACAGAGTCGGCATTTTGGCACGCGTATCCGGCATCTGCGCAAAGCATGAGGTAAATGTAACCGATGTGACCCAGTCTGTGACTGAAAACCTTTTCGCTATGATAATGCTTGTAGACATATCAAAGTGCGACGTGCCGTTCAGCTGTTTTGCAGATGAACTTACTGAAGCTGGTAAGGAAATGGGCATTTCAATTCATACGGTACACGAGGATATTTACAATTCAATGCACCATATCTGATGGTAAAACAACATTTATGAAGAAGGCTGGAAAATGATAAATACGGATGATATTCTTGAGACCATACATATGATTGATGATGAAAACCTGGACGTAAGGACCATCACAATGGGAATTTCACTGCTTGACTGCATTGACTCGGACGTCGATAAAGCATGTGATAAAATTTACGATAAAATATGCCATTACGCTGGTAATCTTGTAAAAACTGGTGAAGATATAAGCAAGGAATATGGCATTCCAATAATCAACAAGCGCGTTTCAGTAACGCCTATTTCCATGGTTGCCGCCGCCTGCCCAGGCAAAAACCCGGTGCGTTTTGCGCTGGCACTTGACCGTGCCGCCAAAACCATCGGGGTAAATTTTATCGGCGGATACTCAGCACTTGTGCAGAAAGGCTTTGCCCCAGGCGACTACGCCGTTATCCAAAGCATTCCGGAAGCCTTGAGCCGCACCGACCTCGTCTGCTCATCTGTAAACGTCGGCACTACAAAGGCAGGCATAAACATGGACGCCGTAGCAAAAATGGGGCATATTGTACTGGATACGGCAAAAGCCACAGCCGACAGGAACTGCATAGGCCCCGCAAAGCTTGTCGTTTTTTGCAATGCGCCTGAAGACAACCCGTTCATGGCAGGCGCTTTCCAGGGACCTGGCGAACCAGACTGCGAAATCAACGTAGGTGTTTCTGGACCTGGCGTTGTGCGTGCCGCGATTAAAAAAGCCGGCGACTGCGACATTGCGGAAGTTGCAAACATTGTGAAAAAAACAGCTTTTAAAGTTACGCGTATGGGGCAACTTGTAGCACAGGAAGCATCAAAACGGCTTTGCGTGCCGTTCGGGATAGTCGACCTTTCGCTTGCGCCAACACCTGCCGTCGGTGATTCCGTAGCCCATATTCTAGAGGAAATGGGCCTTGAAAGCTGCGGTGCTCATGGCACTACCGCATGCCTCGCGCTTCTCAATGACGCCGTAAAAAAAGGCGGAATAATGGCTTCCTCGCACGTTGGCGGTCTCTCAGGTGCTTTTATACCAGTTACTGAAGATGCCGGAATGATAGATGCGGCGCGCTGTGGCTCCCTTTCAATCACTAAGCTTGAAGCCATGACGGCCGTCTGCTCCGTAGGCCTCGACATGATAGTCATACCTGGAGATGTTCCGCCTGAAATTATCTCGGCAATCATTGCCGATGAAGCTGCAATAGGGCTTGTAAACAGCAAAACCACAGCAGTCCGCCTAATTCCGGCAATAGGCAAAAAAGCAGGCGATGAGCTCAGCTTCGGCGGGCTTCTTGGCGGTGGGCCAGTCATGGAAGTAAACCGCTATTCCCCACTGAAATTTATTAGTCGCGGCGGACGCTTCCCTGCACCTTTGCAGAGTTTAAAGAATTAACGGATCTCATATTTAGCACTTTCACTATATTATTCTTCAATTAGTTTGTTATATTTAACGATAGATTTTCTTGAAAACGGAGATATTTAAGAATATAATGTGTTCCTGTCCAAATTTCTACAGGTAGAACTGGAGGTGCTTTAATACATGCAAGATCTTATGAAGCAAATCGTAGATATGGACCGTCAGGCACGGAAAATAACAGATTCTGCTCAGAAAGAAAAATTGGACTCTGAAAAAGAAATCCCGAAAAAGCGCGAAGAAATACGCGATAAATATCTTGAGGAAGCAAAAAACCGCATAGCAAAACTTGAACCCAAAGAAAGGGAAGCTGCCGAAAGGGCATGGAAAGAAACAGACAAAAAAAACAAGCAGACTATGCAGAGGACTAATGCCATGTATGCCGAAAAGGGCAGCGAATGGGTTGCAGAGATAACTAAGCGAGTGACTGGAGGCATTTCTTAATGCTGAATTCAATGTCCTCAAATGTTATACTTGCAAAAGCCCGTACACGCTACGGCGGAAGCCTTAGTGCTGAGGATTACAGTGCGCTGCTGAAATGTAAGGACGTTGCTGAAGTTGCAGGATACCTTAAAAATCACACTGCATACAGCAAGTCACTTGCAGGCATTTCTGAAAGTGATATTCACCGCGGCCGTCTCGAATCGATACTGAAGCAGCATTTGGCCGAGGATTACGCTTCCCTCACTAAATATGAGATGGAAATAAACACGCATTTTCCCAAAAGCCTTGTGCAGCATGATGAAATTGAATACCTGCTGCGCGCCGTAATTTCCATAAACTCAGGGGCTTCTGCAGAAAAATCGTATTTTTTCCCACCTTATATGATTCATGGCTCGGCGCTTAATCTTCGTGCACTTGCGAGAGTTAAAACCAAAGATGACCTGAAAAAAGTAATACAGCACACACCCTACGAAAAACTGATGATGCCATATCTTGAAAAATCGGAAAATCGCATTGGCTATGCTGAAATTGAAAACGCACTTTACTATTACTTTTATTCAGGCGTAATTGAAACCGTCAGAAACAATTTCTCGGGCACACCGCGGAAGCAGCTCCTCGAGATATGCAACACTTACCTTGACCTTGGCAATTACGTCCGCATAGTGCGCATGAAATTCCAGTATGGAGCGAGTGCCGAATTGGCCAGGAAGGCACTTTTGCCGTCTGGCTTTTTCAGCAGCAACAGAATTGACAGAATGTTGAACGCAGGAACTGAAAAAGAGGAGCAGCAGATTTTAGCTCAGACATTTGTTGGCAAACGCATACTTAAAATGCCGCATGCCTACCTTGATGAGCTCCCAGTCAGAATGGTTTACAGGCTTTGCAGGCACTATATAAATTATTCAATTTATCCTGCTGTTGTTTTCATCTCGTATGTTTTCCTAAGCAAAACTGAAACGAGCAATATAATTACTATCATTGAGGGAAAACGCTATCAGCTTGCACCGGATGAAATTAGAAAACTCCTTATCCTCAACGATCCCCAGCAATCAGATAATCAAACCGCAAGCTGAATGTTTAAGTTTAATAATGTCCTATGGGTCCCAATTCTAAATTTAAGGAAGGAGTTATTGCGTTGGCTGTCGTAAAAATCGAACTCCTAAATGTGATCGGCAAAATGGAAGAATTGGACGAAGCCACAGTAGCACTTGGAAAAACACGCGTTTTCCATCCTGATAATGCTCTTTCGTTTTATTCCGACACAACCGACTTTTCGCCTGTGAGTGAAGCAAATCCATATTCAAAACCGATGGGAACTTTGGCGGAAATTCTTGATTCGATTGGCAAAAAAAGCGAACTTTCAAGTATACGCTATCCAAAAACAGCTGTTCTGCCTGTGCAGGACTGGCAGAAATATATTGATTCTTTTTCTGCTTCAGTGCATGGCCTTTTATCAGAGAAGCAGAAATGCACCGATGAGATTAGAAACTGCGATACATCTATAGGTAAAATAAGGCACTTTGACGGGCTTAACCTGGATTTGGATGAGCTAAAAAAATGTCAGTTCGTTAAAATACGTTTTGGGTCACTCCCTGAAGAAAGCTATAAAAAGCTTTCGAGCTACACGGAAAACCCTTATGTCGCATTTTTCCCCAGCAAATTTGAAAATGCGCTTTACTGGGGAATGTACTGTGCACCAGTCGACCAGATTGAAGAAGTCGACCGTATCTTTGCAGGTCTCTATTTTGAGCGTGTTTCGCTGCAGGAATACAGCGGGACGGTTTCATCTGCAATCAATGATTTTATCAGCAAGAAAAAGAACTCTGAAACCGAAATAGCGCATATTGATTCCGAAATCCAGTCATACTGGGAAAAAGAACGGTCGACGTTTTTTGGTGTTTATGTGTGGCTGAGTGAAAAATCAACATATTATGACATGAGGCATTACGCCGCACGCTATGGTGACAATTTCATAATAGCTGGATGGGTCCCGGCTGATAAAGAGAATGACGTGAAGGCATCGCTTGACAATCTAAAAACAGTTAAATATTCTTTCGATAAGGCATCAAGCCCTGAGGTGCTAAGGCATTCTCCACCTATAAAACTCAACAACAAAAAGTTATGGCGTCCATTTGAGCTCTTTATTGATGTTTATGGCCTTCCTTCTTACAACGAGATAGACCCAACAGCTTTTGTTGCAATTACCTATTTTCTTTTCTTTGGCCTTATGTTTGCTGACCTTGGTCAAGGGCTTTGCATAGTCCTTATAGGGCTGCTGCTTTGGAAAAAGAAACACTCAGCTCTCGGGCGTGTGATGATACCTTGCGGCATTGCGTCTTCAATAGTTGGTACTTTATTTGGTTCCGTATTTGGGCTTGAACACGCTCTTGACCCAATGTACAAGGCAGTATTTGGGCTTTCGCAGAAACCAATTTCCGTGATGGACAATCCTGTTGGCGTTGTTAACTTTGCCATCGGCCTTGGCGTCATTATGGTAATGCTGGCAATACTCACTAATATTTTTGCATCGCTGAAACGCAGGCAGTATACAAGTGGCTTGTTTGGCCCAAATGGAGTAACGGGGTTCATTTTTTACACAGCCGTTATTTTTGGCCTTGCCCAACAGGTAATATTCAGCAAGTCAGTTTTCACACCGGCTTATGTAGTGTGCTTTATTGTCATTCCGCTTGTGCTTATGATGTTCCGTAATATACTCGGTGGCCTCATGGAAAGAAAGCCAGACTGGAAGCCCGAAAGCTGGGGCGAAATGATTATGGAAAACTTCTTTGAAGTTTTCGAATATGTACTTAGCTATCTTACAAATACAATCAGCTTTATACGTATCGGGGCTTATGTGCTTGTACATGCTGGCATGATGCTTGTAACTTTCAAGCTTGCAGAGTTCTGCGGAGGCGGCATTGGCTATGTTCTTGTGCTCATACTTGGCAATGCTTTTGTTATTGCACTTGAAGGTTTGCTTTCAGGCGTACAGTCGCTAAGGCTTGAGTTTTACGAGCTTTTCAGCCGTTTTTATGATGGTTCAGGCCGACCTTACACCCCAGTTGCTGTAGGTCAGAAAGCTTAAATTATCTTTTAGAGATCTTGATTTCTTATGATTATTTAATAATTATTTGAATCTTAATTTTTTATATTTATTGAATTTTAGGAGGAAAAAATATGGATATCGTTTTTATGTTTCTGCCGATCGTTTTTCTGGTCGCTTCTGTAGTTTACGCGATTCATTCTGTTAAAAAGGGAGCAAGCAAAAAGAAAGCCGTCATCACTCAGGTCGTTTCATTCGCAGCTGTATGTGTTATCTCAATGGCTGTGCCTGCCGTCGCTTCAGCAGCGACATCAGGCAGCACACCGGCCGCACCGGCAACAACGTCTTCACAGCCTGCTGATTCCCAGAAGGGTATGTCGATGATAGGCATAGCAATTGCCGATGGACTTGCATCAATTGGCGGCGGCATTGCTGTTGCGACTTCAGCTCCTGCTGCAATTGGCGCATCCGGCGAAAACCCGAAAAACTTTGCAAAAGGCCTTATATTCGTAGCCCTTGGCGAAGGTATTGCTATTTACGGACTTCTGCTTGCTATCCTGATGCTCCAAAAAGTTTGAGCAGAAACGGAGAAAAAGAAAGTTATGCGATTTTACCTTATCAGCGATAATGTTGACACACAAGTAGGCATGCGTCTCGCTGGCATTGAAGGAGTGGTCGCACATACGGCTGTGGAAGTTAAAAAAGCACTGAAGTATGCTATTGACCATGATGACATAGCCGTCGTCCTTATTACCGAGGCCTTGCTTTCAATGTGTCCATCCGATATTTACGACATTAAGCTGAACCGCCGCCGTCCACTGATCGTCGAGATTCCAGATCGCCATGGCAACGGTTGTACAAAAGATACTATTACCAACTATGTCCGTGAAGCAATCGGTGTAAAGATTTAAAGCAGCTCAGAAGAACAGGGGTGCTGGAATGACAGATATTGAAGAAGAAAAACGCGATAAATTTTCGGCTGCCATTAACCATTACGCAGAAGAGCAGCGCAGGCAGATTGAAAATGAAATTGCAGAATACAAAAATAAAAAGCTTGAAGAAACTGAAAAGCAGGTTCTTCTTGAATGCTACCGGATGATTCAAAAGAAAATCGCGCAAATGAGAAATAAAATTTCTCAGGAAATGTCAAAGCGAGCTATGAATGCGCGCCGCGAATTGCTAAAAAGGCGCAGCCAAATTACTTCAGAGGTCTTTGCAAAAGCTACTGACAACTTAAATGCCTTTACAGGCACTGACGGCTATGCTGCTTTTTTAAAAAAAGCAGCACAGGAATTCGGCAAACTTTTTGCAGAGCCTGGAATTGTGATTTATATGCGCAAACAGGATGAAAATTATAAGGACGCTGTCCGGTCTGCTTTAGGATATGACTGCATATTTCAGGTAGACAATACAATCAAAATTGGTGGAATTAAAGCATCTCATCCCAAGCGGGATATACTGGCGGATGAAACGCTTGATACTCTCCTGACGGACCAGTACCAATGGTTTGAAGCCAATTCCGGGCTGGCCAACGTTTAAAAGGGATTTCTGCATCGGAGATGAAGTAATTGGACACTCAGGATTTTATATATGGGATTAACGGGCCTGTTGTGACTGTACGCAATTCGCACAGCTTTTCCATGATGGAAATGGTTTTTGTCGGCAATGAACGCCTTGTAGGCGAAGTGATAGGCGTTTCCGATGAAAAAACAACAATCCAGGTTTATGAGGAAACAACCGGCCTGCGTCCGGGCGAGCCTGTCTATGGCACTGGAAGCCCTATGAACGTTACACTTGGCCCGGGCC
>ENA-UOOM01000068-UOOM01000068.1-fermentation-metagenome-genome-assembly--contig:-NODE-68-length-124205-cov-15.533621_pt1 | contig 124205 bp, 123 predicted proteins | sample MGYA00245781_ERZ724031 | MGnify/ENA primary metagenome ERZ724031 (study PRJEB28704, sample SAMN03018317) | fermentation metagenome | biome: anthropogenic terrestrial biome; feature: soil...
CTTATTTTAAAATAGATTTTTTTCAAAAAATAAACCTAAAAAAACATAACATATATAAATGCGGTAAAACATAATTATTGATATTATAGGTACGGTTACATTAACCAAATTTTAATGTTATAAAAAAAATGTATTTAGTAAATACTATGAAACTAAATGTGTGCAATTTAGTTACAATAGAAATTTCCTTTATAACAAAAAACCTATTAAAATTAAATAAATCCATAAATTAACATATTGTATAAAAATTAAATAATACTAATTTTTTAAAATCAATTTGTTTTAACACTTCAAATTAATCAACTAATAATTAATTAGTGTTAGCGTTATTTATTTAATGAAAAAATAATCCAAAAACTAAATACAAAAAAATTATATTACTAAATATAATTAGCTAATTATATTAAAAAATACAATTTATAACCCTTAAAATTAGTATAAAACTAAAATAAGGTATTATTACAAAAAATATAGATTCTATAATTATAATATCTATTATAAATTAGAAATTTAGATTGCTATAAAAAAGAAATATTGTGAAGAAAGAAAATTTTATAGTAAATCGCAGCGGTGGATTTCTAATTAATAATCATGAATTATATTATTATAATCTTTCACAGACAAAAGAAAAAGAGGATATAATATGCCAGGACTTTTTGCTGCAAAAAAATTAAAAAGTAAAAGACAACATTTTAAATGGAAAGATGTAGAATACAAAAGAAAAGCTTTAAGATTAGATGTTAAAGCAGATCCTTTAGAAGGAGCTCCACAAGCACGAGGAATTGTAATAGAAAAAGTAGGAATAGAAGCAAAACAACCTAACTCCGCAATTCGTAAATGTGTACGTGTTCAATTAATTAAAAACGGTAAACAATTAACAGCATTCGCTCCAGGAGACAATGCTATAGGATTTATCGATGAGCACGATGAAGTAATGATTGAAGGAATCGGAGGACCATCCGGAAGATCCATGGGAGATATTCCTGGGGTTCGTTGGAAAGTATCTAAAGTTAACAATGTAGCTTTAGAACAAATGGTATCTGGAAAAATTGAAAAACCAGTAAGATAAGTGAGGTAATCCGTATGAGTCAAATTTTTGAAAAATATGAATTAGAAGACGTAAAAATTTCTGATTTAGGTTTAAATGGATACATCTGCTTAGATGAAACCATTGTTCCACATACATCAGGTCGACATGTTAAAAGACAATTTGCAAAATCTAAAATATCTATCGTAGAAAGATTAATGAACAAATTAATGAGAACTGAAAGAAATTCTGGTAAAAAAAATAAAGCTTACATTACAGTAAGAGATGCATTAGAAATTATTCAAAAGAAAACCAAACAAAATCCAGTTCAAATCTTAGTAAAAGCTGTAGAAAAATCTGCACCACGTGAAGAAACCACCCGTATCAAATACGGTGGAATAGGATACCAAGTAGCTGTAGATATCTCCCCACAAAGAAGAGTAGATTTAGCATTAGGTTTCATAAGTTTAGGAACAATGCAATCCGCATTCAAAAACAAACAATCTATGGCACAATGTTTAGCTAATGAATTATTAATGGCTTCAAATGAAGATTCTAGAAGCTTTGCATTACGTAAGAAAGAAGAAAAAGAAAGAGTAGCAAAAGCTGCACATTAAGTGTTAAAATAACACAAAAAATTATTATTATAGGTGATTATTTTGAGTAGACGAGATAAAATGATTGAAAAAATCAAGGATTTAATGTACAAACCAGAATCTATTAGAAACATTGGTATTGTAGCACACATTGATCATGGTAAAACAACTTTATCTGATAACTTACTTGCAGGTGCAGGAATGATTTCTGAAGAACTTGCAGGAGATCAAAGATTCTTAGATTTCGATGAACAAGAACAAGCACGTGGTATTACAATCGATGCAGCAAACGTATCCATGGTTCACCATTACGATGGAAAAGAATACTTAATCAACTTAATTGATACTCCAGGACACGTTGATTTCGGTGGAGACGTAACCCGTGCAATGAGAGCTGTAGATGGAGCTGTAGTTGTAGTATGTGCTGTTGAAGGTATTATGCCCCAAACTGAAACTGTATTAAGACAAGCATTAAAAGAACATGTTAAACCTGTTTTATTCATCAACAAGGTAGATAGATTAATTAATGAATTAAAATTAGAACCTGATGAATTACAAAACAGATTCCTTAAAATCATAGCTGAAGCAAACAAACTTGTTAAAAATGTAGCTCCAGAAGAATTTAGAGATGCATGGAAATTTGATGTAGCAGATGGAAGTGTAGCATTCGGATCAGCTTATCATAACTGGGCTATAAATGTCCCAATCATGCAAAAAACTAAAATCAACTTCAAAGATATCATAGACTACTGTAATGATGATAAACAAAAAGAATTAGCTCACAAAGTACCAATCACAGAAGTATTACTTGGTATGGTAGTAGAACACTTACCTAGTCCAAAAGAATCCCAAGCATATCGTGTACCACATATCTGGGATGGGGACATTGAAAGCCCTGCAGGAAAAACCATGACAACTACTGATCCTAATGGACCATTAGCAGTAATGGTAACTAATGTAACTGTAGATAAACATGCAGGAGAAGTTGCTACTGGAAGAGTATACGGAGGTACCATATCCAAAGGTACAGAAGTATTTTTAGTAGGTGGACATGCAAAAGCTAGAGTTCAACAAGTAGGTGTCTACTTCGGACCAGAAAGAGTTAATACTGATAATGTACCAGCAGGTAACATTGTATATGTTGCTGGTGCAAGAGGAGCAATAGCAGGGGAAACAATTTGTGATCCTGAACACAAAATTGTAGAATTTGAAGGATTAGAACACATATCTGAACCTGTAGTAACAGTTGCTGTAGAAGCTAAAAACACAAAAGATTTACCAAAGCTTATTGAAGTATTAAGACAAGTAGCTAAAGAAGACCCAACAATTCATGTAGAAATTAATGAAGAAACTGGAGAACATTTAGTATCTGGTATGGGAGAACTTCACTTAGAAGTTATCAGTTACAGAATCAACGAAAAAGGTGTAGATATACAAACTTCTGAACCAATCGTTGTATACAGAGAAACTGTATCTGCAAAAGCAGGTCCAGTTGAAGGTAAATCACCAAACAAACATAACAGATTCTATATTACCGTTGAACCTTTAGATGATGAATTATTCAAAGCAATGCAAAAAGGTAAAATAAAAGAAGGTAAAGTAAAAGGTAAAGAATCTGCTGCAGAATTCCAAGAATATGGAATGGAAAAAGATGAAGCTAAAAAAGTATGGGATGTTTACAATAAGAGTGTATTCATAAATGCAACTCGTGGTATTCAATACTTAGATGAAGTAAAAGAACTCCTTATTGAAGGATTCGAATCTGCTTTAGATGATGGTCCAGTTGCAAACGAAATCGCAATGGGATTAAAATTCAAATTAGTAGATGCAAAACTTCACGAAGATGCAGTTCACAGAGGACCAGCACAAGTATTACCATCTATTAGAAAAGCTGTATATGGATCTATCATGTTAGCAAAACCTACATTACTTGAACCTATGCAAAAAGTATTCATCAACACTCCATCTGAATACATGGGAGCATGTACTAGAGAAATTCAAAACAGAAGAGGTCAAATTGTTGACATGACTCAAGACAGAGACATGGTCAGCATAGAATCTAAAGTACCTGTAGCTGAAATGTTTGGATTTGCAGGTGATATTAGATCCGCTGCAGAAGGTAGATGTTTATGGTCTACTGAAATGGCAGGATTCGAAAGATTACCTGGAGAATTACAATCTAAAATTATTAGAGAAATTAGACAAAGAAAAGGATTATCTGCTGAACCTTATGGGGCAGATCATTACTTAGGATAAATCACTTTAAGATTTCAAATTAATATTATTAGATTAATTAAAATTAAAAAATTAAAATCAAATAAATTCTGAAAATGATTAATAATAATAAAATTATTATGATTCAGAGTAATGATTTTTATTTATTAAATCAAGATTTATATTATGAAAAATATATATAAACATTAAAGTTATATATTATGAAGAATAATATCAATTATTGTATATATTGTTAAGTAACTTTACTTAACCAATAAAGAAATTATACTAATAAAAAATTAATTTATTAAAATGAGGTTTTTATAATGGCAAAAGCAAAAGAACATATAAACTTAGCATTTATTGGACACGTTGACCACGGTAAATCCACTCTTGTTGGACACATGTTATTAGAAGCAGGTGCAATCGCGGAACAACAATTAGATGACGGTGAAAACAAATTCAGATTTGTTATGGATAAATTAGGAGAAGAAAGAGAAAGAGGAGTAACTATTGATTTAGCTCACCAAAAATTCTCCACAAACAAATATGATTTTACTGTAGTAGATTGTCCTGGACACAGAGATTTCGTTAAAAACATGATCACTGGAGCATCCCAAGCAGATGCAGCTGTATTAGTAGTAGCTGCAGACGATGGTGTAATGCCACAAACAAAAGAACATGTTTTCTTATCTAAAACTTTAGGTATCAATCAATTAATCGTAGCAGTAAACAAAATGGATGTTGTAGATTACAGTGAAGACAAATATAATGAAGTAAAGAAAGATGTTTCTACTTTAATTAAATCTATTGGATTCAAACCTGATCAAGTACCTTTCATCCCATTATCTGCATTTGAAGGAGACAACATTAAAGAAAAAAGTCCAAACATGACTTGGTATAAAGGAGATGCACTCATACCTGCATTAGACAAACTTAATGCACCTGAAAAACCTTTAACCTTACCTTTAAGAGTACCTGTACAAGATGTATACTCCATTACTGGAGTTGGAACTGTACCTGTTGGAAGAGTTGAAACTGGTGTAATGAAACAAGGAGATAACGTAATATTCGAACCTGCAGGAGCTTCCGGAGAAGTAAAATCTGTAGAAGAACACCACGAAGCATTACCTCAAGCAGAACCTGGAGACAATGTCGGATTTAACGTACGTGGAGTAGGTAAAAACGATATTAGAAGAGGAGATGTAGCTGGACATGTTTCCGATGCACCTGCTGTTGCAAAAGAATTTGATGCACAAATTGTTGTATTACAACACCCAGGAGTTATCACTGTAGGATACACCCCAGTATTCCACTGCCACACTTCTCAAGTAGCTTGTACTTTCATTGAATTAACAAAGAAAATCAACCCAGCTACTGGTCAAGTTGAAGAAGAAAACCCTGACTTCTTAAAAACTGGTAACTCTGCATTTGTTAAAATACGACCTACAAAACCTATGGTTATTGAAGATGCAAGAAAAATCCCTCAAATGGGAAGATTCGCAATCAGAGATATGGGTCAAACCGTTGCTGCAGGAGTATGTATTGCAGTAACTCCAGCTAAATAAGTTGGATAACAATTAAAATCAGTATAAAAGAACATTATAAAAATCCTACATCCTCCCAATATTATGGAAGGATGTAATTAATTTTTTATCTTTTATAATAGATTTTTGAGCCTTTTTATTTTTTTTGGAGGATAAGATGAATCAAGCAAGAATCAAGCTTACAGGAACAGACCCTGAAAAACTCAATTATGTTTGCGATCAACTTAAAAAGATTGCAGAACGTACAGGTGTAGATATTTCAGGCCCAATCCCATTACCAACTAAAAAATTAGTTGTGCCTACCCGTAAATCTCCTGATGGAGAAGGAAAAGCATCATGGGAAAAATGGGAATTACGTATTCATAAACGATTAATCGGTATTGGTGCTGATGAAAGAGCAATGAGACAAGTAATGAAAGTCAATGTTCCAGATAATGTAAGTATCGAAATCGAATTAAAAAGTTAATTAAATGAATCTAAAGATATAATTTGTAGCTAAAAATAAAATTATTTTTATTAAGTGTTTAGCACAATTTTATACCCCATTCATTTTTATTTATCAATAATTTTAATAATATACTATTGCCAAGATAGCCTAGCCAGGTAAGGCGCAGGACTTGAGATCCTGTGGAGATTCTCTCCGCCTGGGTTCAAATCCCAGTCTTGGCGTTTATTTCATATATCTTTTTTTAAATTTTTATTCTTTATTTTCTAATTTTTAAAAATGCTTAAATATTACTCAATTTTTTAAACTCTTTAAATTTAAATAACCCTTAAGTATTAAGCTAATAATGAGAACACTTAATGTTTTAATTTAATAAGTAATTCATTTAAACTATTAATAATGTATTCTTCATCTAAATCATTAATATGGGGCCTATCAACTAATACAATATCTATTCCAAATTCATTTGCAGCACTAATCTTCTCAAAAAGACCTCCAGTTTCACCACTTTCCTTTGTAATAATAACTTTAGCATTAAATTTATTAATTAAAAACATATTCTCTTCTTTAGTTGAAACACCATCCATAAATAAAACATGACTAGGATCAATATTTAATTCTTCACACTTCACAATAGAAGACTTTACATTTAAAACACGAGGATAAAAAAAGTCTTTATTCACATACTTTAAAACATCACTCATAGTGTTAGCACCAGCAAAATGCAAAACATTTTCATTATCCCTATTTAAATCTTCTACAATAAATCTTCCAGCTTCAACAAATGAATCAACATGATAAAGAGAATTAGTATTAACACACTTTAAATTAAAAGGAGGTCTCTCAAAACGAATATATTCAATATCTACAATCTTAGAAATTTCAATTGCAGTTTGACTTATATGTGAAGCAAAGGGATGAGTAGCATCAATTAAAAAATCAAAATCCCCATTACTTATAATTTTTAAAATTTCATCTTTAACTAAAGGTTTACAAATAACATCATCACTACCCCTACTCAAAGATAATTCACCACCATATTTAGTAGTAGTTGTAGTTAAAATATAAGAATCATTAAAATTATCCTTAATTAACTTAATAATATCAGTTGCATCCTTTGTTCCACCAAGTAAAAAAATATTCAAATAAAACCCCATCCTAACTTTAATAAAAAAACTTTTTTTTTAAACAAATATTAAGGGTAAATATAAAAACTAACCTTTTTAAAATTCTTTAAATGCATATTCTTACCTTTAACATTTAAATCCTCACCACTTAAAGGTTTAATAATAATAGAAGAATTAATCTTTTCAGATAAATCAATTAAATAAGGTTGAATTTCATAAGGAGGACGTATAGAATAAATTAAATCCACACCTTCATAAATAGATAAATCAGGTTCCATAATATCATCTTTAACTACACTACTATCTGCAGGATTAATATCAACTTTAATTAAATCAATATTTTCACAAGCAATTAAATAGTTAGATATATCAAAAAACTTCCCTACACCTATTTCAACCACTTTAAAATTTTCTCTATCTTCCCCTAAATTTTTAATATATTCTCCTAAACCATCCCACAAATTAGTACATCTCCCTAAAAATAATTTCTCTCAAAAATATTTATCTAAAGAATCAGTATATAAACCATGTATAATAAAATTTTTTAAAAGAAATAAATAAATTAATAATAAAATTAAATAATAAAACATTATATAAATTAATAATAAAATTTTAAGGTTAATATAAAAAATGATTATAAGAAAATTTCAATACTCCGACTTAAAAAAAGTGTATGAAATAGAAGAAATGTCCTTTTCAGAACCTTACAATACAGATATTTTATTAAAATTATATGAATTAGGAGTAGGGTTTTTAGTTGCAGAAGAAGATAGTGAAATTGTAGGATATATACTATTTTGGATAAAAGAAATAGATAATGGTCATATCATATCCTTAGCTGTAGATAAAAATTATAGAGGAACTAAAGTCGGAACAAGATTATTACAAACAGCAATAAATATATTCATAGACAGTGGGATATATAAAATTAATTTAGAAGTTAAAACACAAAACTATAAAGCTATAACATTTTATAAATCATTAGGATTTGTAGTTGACCGTGAAGAAATAAACTATTATGAAGATGGATCTAATGCATTTAAAATGCACTTAGACTGCCCATCATAAAAATAAATTTTCTAAAAATTCTTTCCCAGTTTCAGTTTTAAAAATTTTAGATTCAACACTAAAAATACTAGATTTACTAGAATTTTCTTCATAAAGATTCACTAAAAAATCAGCTTCAACTAAAATTTGAAAATCCACACCATCAATTTTATTATAACTATGATGATTACCTATAAGAAAAATTACTCTTTCAATAAAATCATTAGAAAAATCATATTTAATAAGTAATTTTTTAGCTAAAGCAGGACCTAACTCTTCTTGATGTTTACCATTAGAATCCCCATACTTTATTTCACTTTCTTTAATACCAATATCATGAAGAATACATGCTACTTCAATAATTCTTAAAGTCTCATTAGAAACATTTTCTAATTCTCCAATAGTTTTACCGAAAGCATAAACTTTTAAAAAATGATTGATCCGTTTACAATCACCTTTAAAAATTTTTATCATTTCATTAATTAATTTTTCATTAGTCATAAAAAATATAATTCCTCACAATTCATTTATTAAAAAAAATTTTCATGATTAAATATCTACATTATTTATAATTCTATCTTCAATATCTTCATAATGATTATATTCTGCTATATAATTATTTTTCTCTTCATTTAATTGATTTTTATACTCCTTAACCTTTTCTTCATCCTTTAAGAAGTCTATCTGATTAAAAGGGTAAGAATCCTTAATTTTAATTAAATCTTTATTAATAATTTCTATTCTAATTTTTAATAAATTAATCAATTCTAATAATTCTTTAATATTTTTTTCTTTAGATTTAGGAAAATTACTATTAATTGTCATAACTTTTATTGATTTAATAGTATTAAAATCATAATTTTCATAAGCTTCTATAACATTTAATAAATAATTTTCCATAGTATAATCAAAATTATCCACTAAATCAGGATGTAAAAGAAGAAGAGTTTCCTTATAAACATGGTTTAATTTTTTAAAATCTTCTCCCTTTAACTCTTCTTTCAGTCCATGATTTTTAGTCACAGTCAATTTAGCAGATATTTCCTTTAAATATTCATTTTGTTTCCCAAATTCATTTTCAATTTGTTCATCAATTTCAAAAAGATTCAACCTAGATTTTCTATTCAATTGTTTCTCAATTAAACCTATTTTCATCTTAATTTTCTCACATTCTATTCTATTAGTTTCTATTTTCTGTTTTAAACTACCAAATTTTAGAATGTAATCTGTATCCAAATTAGGACAAACATGTAATTGTAAATGGTCCATTAAAACTATTTTTTCAGCTAGTTTATCTCTTAAAAGATTAACCTCATTTTTTAATGTTAAAATTCGGGTATTTTCATTCATATAATCACATTTCATCTATGTCTTCTATTCCTAGGTCTTCTTCTTGAGTATCGTTTTTTACGTCTACGTTTTAATACAGAATTTCGAACAAGAATAACACCAACTATTATTATAAGTATAACAATTCCAATAGTGACTAAAGTTGCATTAGTATTATCATAATACTTATGGAAATCTGCCTCTTGAGGAAGTACCATTTTGGATGAACTTGTTTGATCTTCAGTTAATAAAGCAAAATTATAAACTAAGTCATAGTAACCTATACGTGCGCCATCATAATTAATATAATTAGGAGCTCGCCCATTTTCATCCATATAATCAACAACAATATCAGACATATTCACATAATCTTGTAGTGAATATTGATTATGATTAAAGGAAGAATATTTCTCAGGATTACTTGGTGGGGAATAATCATCTGGAGTGTTTAAAGAGTAACCTGCAATGTAAGAGGAAGTCATATATAAGATTTGTTGTGTGGTATAACTACCATAACTAGTTTCCATTTTTGCAGGATATCCATCCACTATTTTTTGACTATCTTCAGCCATATACTTAGGATCCATCTTATGATAAGAAATTAAATTAGTATCAAGAGTACCACCACTATTTCCACTTTCAACAACTTTTATAATAGAATCTGCTAAGTATTTATTAACAGTATCACTACTTTCTGAAATTCCATTTTCATCAACTTCATTAGGTAAAGCTTGACAAGGTTGTATTAAATTTATTCCTGCTTCAGTTAAAAGGGTCCCAGGTTTTTGAATATTAGCAAATGAACTATTAGAATAATTGTCATCATAAGATCTTCTTAAAAAGTTAATATTAGTTAAATCTAAAGTACCTGCATTAACATAAACAATTTTTTTATTTGAAAGACTGGATGATGCTTTAGCTAGGTTAAGTAGATTAGCAGCATCTGCATAAGCTATAGCTACACTAACATCGGCATCAGCTTGAATTGCACGATCACCTTCACCAGGGTTAGATGCACTACTATCAATAATTACATTTATTTGCCCATTACTTTCCTGTTCAATATAATTTTTTATTTCATTTAACATGTTAATGTCTTGATCATTACCTTGCATGTTATCGCATGTTAAAAAAACTGTTGTAGCATTTACATCTTCTGCCATAACTGGAACAATAATCAAAAGAATTAATAATATAAACGTAATAATTTTCCACTTCATAAAAATCTTATAATCCTTTCATTTTTTTATTTAAAAATTTTTTTTTTTTAATCTAATGTATTTCCAAGTATCCATTGTAAAGTGTTTAATTTAATATCACAAGTCCACTCAGCAGCATGAAGTGCTCTTTTATTTTCCATGTCTCCTTTTTCACTTGCTATTGCATAATCTTCATTTAATTTTTTAAGTTTTTTGGTTTCCTTTTCAACCATTTTTTCAATTTCACTTTCATCTTTATTCATAACAGCTTTTATCACTGCTTGTTGAAGTTGACTACCTACTAATATAACACTAATTTCATTAGTTATTGGTTCTGTAGTGTTTATAATTCCTTCTTCTTTTTCTTTTAACTCAGTTAATTTTTCATTAATTTCATCCATAGATTTCATAATTATCTTTTTTTCCTAATTCAATTTTTTTTGGGATTGAAGAATATCTTTATTTATTAATATATAATTTATAATTCATTTTTTATATTAATAATTTAGTAAAACTTTTAAATTATTTATTATATAATATTTAATGATTATATAAAATTATAAAGGTTTTCTATGAAATATAAAAAATGTTTGAATTGTGGGACAGATAATGAATTAAGGGCAAAATTCTGTCGAAAATGTGGAGCTCCCTTTATAAATAAGGAAAATATTAATATAACTAAAAATCAAGAAACAGGTAAAAAACAGGAAAAGCATGAAAAAATTATTATTTTTACTCTCATAGTAATCATATTTTTTGTAATTAGTGGATTAAGTGCATCTATTATTAATACTGATTCTAATAGTTATAATAATGTTAGTGGAGATTCAGGAGTTTCAACTACTACTCATAGTTCACAAAGCAATGTTAAAGAAGTTTCATCATCATTTCCTACTGGATTAATTTTCCCTGATGAGTTCACATTTCCTTTTGATTCATCACAGGATACTCAACAAAATATAGTAGATAGTGAAAGTTCATCTTCAATTTCAAATTCTAATGATTATAGTTCTGATTCCGGAGATTCAGATGGATCTGTTGATTCAGAAAATTCTAATGATTATAGTAACTTAGGCCTTAGTCAAAGTGTTGAAGAGTAATACAAAATTATTTTAAAAATAAACAATTAATTATAATAAGTTGAATATAATAAATTATATTCTAATATTAATGTTTTAAAAAAATGGTGATAATATGAGCGGTGATGATGAAATCATTGATGTTAATGATTATGATGTAGTAAGTAAAGAAGAAATTGATGATGAAGTTAACACCTCAAATCAAAATACTGAAAACACTACTCAGTATAATGAAAAAACATACAATTCTAATGATTCTTATAATAATGATTTTATGTTTTCCACTCAAAACCCATTAATTCTATTATTAGTGGTTGTTTTTATAATTTTATTTGCAATTATTGCCTTAACTTTTCATTAATTAATTTATAAATTTTATTCCAATTTTTTTAAGGTTGTTCATGATAAAAAATTTCTTAATAAAAAATCAAAAGTTAACATTTCGTGGGAAAAATTTAATAATTTTTCTTATAGCTTTCACTTTATATTTAATTAATAAATTTATTTTAATATCTTTAAATTCTTTTTTTTCTAATTATTTTAATGATTTATTAGCTACATTACTACTTTTTAGTTTTATCAATACAATTTCACCAATATACTTAAAAAAATCAGTAATTATCATTTTAATAACATTAATTGCAATATTTTTTTGGGAGTATCTTTCTTTATTTTTAAAACCTGGAAGTGTTTTTGATTGGTATGATATTCTTGCATACTTAATTTCAATGGTAATTTATTTATTAATTTTAAAATTTTATTTAAAAATAGAAGATTAATTTTTAAAAAATTTTTTTTAATATACTAAAAATAGCTAATTATTTTAAGGGAGTTTTATAAATATAATTATAATTTATAATATTAATATAATATTTTTATAAATAAATGGTGATTCAATGATAAAAGAGGCTAAGATAGCTTTAGAAGATGGAACTATTTTAAAAGGTGAAGCATTTGGATATGAGACTACGAATGTAGGGGAAGTTGTTTTTTCAACAGGTATGACAGGTTATACTGAATCTTTAACTGATCCTTCATTTAAAGGTGAAATCTTAATGAGCACATATCCTTTAGAAGGAAATTATGGAGTAGATGAAGATTGGTATCAATCTGATAAAATTCAAACTGAAGGATTCATAGTTCGGGAATTATGTAGACAACCAAGTTGTTTTGGTGCGGATAAATCATTAGATGAATTTTTAAAAGAATTCGAAATTCCAGGAATTAGTGGAATTGATACTAGAGCATTAACTCTTAAGATTCGAGAATTTGGGTCCATGAAAGGAGCTTTAACAACTGAAAATATGGTTGATGATGAACTTCTTAAACTAGCTAGAGAACAACCTAATATTCAAGATATTGATTTAGTTCCAAAAGTATCTACTAAAGAAATAAAAGAATATGGGGAAGACATGGATTTAAATGTTGCTTTAATTGATTGTGGGGTTAAGAAAAACATTATTCAAGGATTCTTAGACAAAGGAATGGGTGTAACATTATTCCCTTATGACACTCCAAGTGATAAAATAATGGATTATGATCCAAATGGTTTAATGGTTTCATGTGGACCTGGAAATCCAGAAAGAAACCTTAAAACAATTGATACTATTCAGAAATTATCAAATAAATTACCTATTTTCGGTATTTGTATGGGTCAACAAGTAATAGCAAAATCTTTTGGTGCTAAAATTTTCAAAATGAAATTTGGTCATAGAGGAGCTAATCAACCTGTAAAAGATTTAGAAACTGGTAATGTATTTATAACTTCACAAAATCATGGATTTAGTGTTGATGCAGATTCATTAAAAGATACTCCATTAAATTTAACTCAAGTTAATTTAAATGATGGAACACCTGAAGGATTCTCTCATGATGAATTAGTTTTAAGATGTGTACAATACCATCCTGAAGCAGGTCCTGGACCTAATGATACTAGGTTCATATATGATGAGTTTAAGGAAATGATGAATACATATTAAATAAATCATGAAAAGAAAATATTATTTGAATTACTGAAATTTTTAAAAATGATTAATTAGTTTTTTTACGGATTTAAACTTTATAAAAAAATTATTTTGAGGATTATATAATGCCTATTGATAAGGATATAAAAAAAGTGTTAATAATTGGTTCAGGACCTATACAAATAGGTCAAGCTGCAGAATTTGATTATTCTGGATCACAAGCATGTAAATCAATTAGAGAAGAAGGAATTGAAACGGTTTTAGTAAATAGTAATCCAGCAACAATTCAAACAGATATGGATATGGCGGATACTGTTTATACAGAACCTTTAACACCTGAATTAGTTGCAAAAATTATTGAAAAAGAAAATATAGATGCAATACTCCCAACTATGGGTGGTCAAACCGGATTAAACATAGCAACAGGACTTGGAGATTTAGGATTACTTGATAATATTAAAGTTTTAGGTTCTAATGTTCAAACAATTAAGGATGTTGAAGACCGAGATTTATTTGGAAATTTCATGAACAGATTAAATGAACCAATTCCAAGATGTCATGCTGTTGAATCAATTGAAGATGCAGTAAAAGCAGTTAATGATATAGGATACCCTGTAATTGTAAGACCTGCATTTACTTTAGGTGGAACTGGTGGGGGTGTAGCTCACAATGAAGAAGAACTAAAAGAAATAGCTACACATGGATTAGACATGAGTCTAATCAATCAAGTTCTTATAGATGAATCCGTTCTTGGATGGAAAGAATTAGAATTTGAAGTAATGCGAGATAAGAATGATACTTGTATAATTGTTTGTACAATGGAAAACATGGATCCAATGGGTATACATACTGGAGAAAGTATCGTAGTAGCACCAATACAAAATTTAAATGATATAGTATACCAAAGATTAAGAGATGCTTCTATAAAAATTATTAGATCCTTAGGAATACAAGGGGGATGTAATATACAATTTGCATTAAACCCTGAAACAAATGAATACAAAGTAATTGAAGTTAATCCAAGAGTAAGTAGAAGTAGTGCATTAGCTTCAAAAGCAACAGGTTATCCAATAGCTAAAATATCCTCAAAAATAGCATTAGGTTTAACTTTAGATGAAATCCGTAATGATATAACCAAAGAAACACCTGCATCATTTGAACCTTCCATAGATTACGTAGTAGTTAAAATTCCAAGATGGCCATTTGATAAATTTAAAGGAATAAATCGAAAAATTGGGGTGCAAATGAAAGCAACCGGAGAAGTAATGGCAATCGGTCGAACAATGGAAGAAGCATTACAAAAAGCTATACGTTCATTAGATATAGGAGTTCATGGTTTTGAAAAATGCAAATACACTGAAGATGACCTTATTAATCCAACTGATGAAAGATTATTCCAAATGTACACTGCTTTAAAAGATGGAATGTCTGTAAAAAAATTATATGAATTAACAAATATTGACACTTTCTTTTTAGATAAAATAAAAAACATTATAGATTTTGAAGAAACCTTAACAAAAGAAAATATTAAAAATCCTGAAATATTTAAAATAGCAAAAACAATGGGATTCTCAAATTATACATTAGCTGAATTAACTAATCAAAAAGAAGAAGATATAGTTGAAATAGCTAATAAAACAGGCATTAAACCAAACTATAAAATGGTTGATACTTGTGCTGCAGAATTTGAAGCAAAAACACCTTATTATTACAGTAGTTATGATGATGGAAATGAATTAAAAACTGATGATAAAAGAAAAATCATGATTATTGGAGCTGGACCAATAAGAATAGGTCAAGGAATAGAATTTGATTACTGTTGTGTACATTCTTCACTTGCATTAAAAGAACAAGAAATAGAAACAATACTTATTAATAACAATCCAGAAACTGTAAGTACTGATTATGATATATCTGATAAACTATTCTTCGAACCATTAACATTTGAAGATGTAATGGGAGTAATCGAAAATGAAAAACCAGAAGGAGTCATTGTACAATTTGGTGGACAAACAAGTATAAACCTAGCAGTCCCATTAGCAAATGCTGGAATAAAAATATTAGGAACACCTTATGAAAGTATTGATAAAGCTGAAGATCGTGAAAGATTTACTGAAGTACTAAACAAATTAAACATTCATCAAGCACCATACGGATTAGCACATTCATTTGAAGATGCTAAAAAAGCAGCACATAAAATAGGATTCCCTGTACTTGTAAGACCATCCTATGTAATTGGTGGACGAGCAATGGAAATTGTTTATGATGATACTGAACTTGAAACCTATATGCAAGAAGCAGTAAAAGTCTCATCTGAACACCCAATATTAGTAGATAAGTTCTTAGAAGATGCAATAGAATTAGATGTAGATGTATTATGTGATGGAGAAAATGTCTTTATTGCAGGAATCATGGAACATATTGAGGAAGCAGGAGTGCACTCAGGAGATTCAGCTTGTGTAATACCTCCACAAACAATCCCTGAACACATATTAGACATTATAAGAGAAAACACTAAAAATTTAGCATTAGAACTTGATGTTGTAGGTTTAATGAATATTCAGTATGCTGTAAAATTAGATGAAGAAATGGTTTACATTATTGAAGCTAATCCTAGAGCAAGTAGAACAGTACCATTTGTAAGTAAAGCAATAGGAATACCTTTAGCAAAAATAGCAACATGGTTAATGGTAGGTGCTAAATTAGAGGACTTTGGTTTAACTAAAGAAATAAAAATTAATCATGTAGCTGTAAAAGAATCTGTATTCCCATTCATCAAACTCCCAGAATCAGACACAATACTAGGTCCAGAAATGAAATCAACTGGAGAAAGTATAGGTGTTGATGAAACATTTGGATTAGCATACTACAAATCTCAACTAGCAGCTGGAATGGATTTACCAAAAGAAGGTACAATCTTCATAAGTGTTAAAGAACAAGATAAAAAGAAAATCCAATTAATAGCTGAAAAAGCACATAATTTAGGATTCAAATTAGTAGCTACATCTGGAACTGCAGATAGTGTAAAAAATGTTCCAATTAATAAAATTAAAAAAGTTTCACAAGGATCTCCAAACATTAAAGAACAAATGTTAAATGATGAAATCGATTTAATTATTAATACACCCGCAGGAAAACAAGCATCTGAAGATGGATATATCATCAGAAGATTAGCTATCGAACTTGGAATACCTTATGTAACAACATTAGCTGGAGCTAGAGCAGCATTAAAAGCAATCGAAGCTATTAAAAATAATGAAATTAAAGTTAAATCCTTAAATGAACATCTCGACGAGTCAATTTAAGTTTTTATTAACTTTTAATTTTTAATATTTTCTCATTTACTTTTCCTATTACTAAAAAATATTTTATAATTTTATTCAAAAATTATTTATTAACTCTTTTTTTATTCAAAATTACATCTTTTAAATATTCTTTTTTTAAACATTTAATTAATTTTTTGAAAAAATATATTAACAATAAAATTGTTAACTAAAAATATTGAATTTAAAAAATTAAAAATCTTTATTATAAAAACCTAAAAATTTTAGGGGAGGGAAACATTATTATGAGATCATTTGATAGAATAAAATCCGGAATTCCGGATTTAGATAAATCATTAGATAATATACGTTTAGGGGATAATGTAGTATGGCATGTATCAGAATTAGATGAATTTAGATTATTTGTAAAACCTTTTATCAACCAAGCTTTAAAAGACCATAGAAACTTAATATATATAAGATTTGCTTATCATGAACCATTTGTAGACATCACACCAGAAGAACAAGAAATGTTAAACAAAAGGGATCCAAATAGTGATGAATTATACACAATGATTCAAAGAGAAAATGGTTTAAAAATATACCAAGTAGATCCATCAACACAATTCGAAGCATTCACAGTAGCAGTACATAACATCATTACTAAAGAAGGAAGATTTTCATTCTATGTGTTTGATTCCCTATCTGAACTTCAAGTAGCATGGTCAGCAGATTTAATGATGGGAAACTTCTTCAGAGTAACATGTCCTTACTTATTCCAATTAGATACAGTAGCATACTTCCCACTACACAGGGGAAGCCATTCCTTTGAAACAATAGCTAAAATTAGAGATACAACACAATTATTAATAGACATATACAGTGAAGATGATGAAATTTACATACATCCACTAAAAATATGGAACCGATACTCACAAAGCATGTTTTTAGGACACAAATATAATAAAGAAGACCAATCAATCGAAGTACTAACAGATGGTGTAGGTGTAAGTAGATTTTACCAAGTACTAAACAAATCATCAGCATACCATAACGAACAAACTACAGATAATTGGGATAGATTCTTCACATTAGCACACCTCCAATACAGAAATGGAGAAGACATCACAGATAAATGTGATAGAATGTGTAAAATGATGATAAGCAAAGATTCACACATGTTCCAATTAGTAAAAGAAAACTTAGAACCTTCAGACTACTTTGAAATATATAATAGATTAATAGGAAGTGGAATGATAGGGGGAAAAGCATGTGGAATGCTTATTGCACGAAAAATAATAAAAAACAAATTACCTGAAGAATATAAAAGATTAGAACCTCATGATTCATTTTACATAGGTTCAGACATGTTTTACACATACATAGTAGCTAATCATTTATGGGACTTACGAATAAAACAAAGAACTAAAGAAGGATACTATGTTGAAGCTAAAAAACTTAAAAAAGAACTTCAAAATGGAATATTCCCTGAAGAAATACGAGAAAATTTTAAAAGAATATTAGATTACTTTGGACAAACACCAATAATAGTAAGAAGCAGTAGTTTCTTAGAAGACGGATTTGGAAACGCATTCGCTGGAAAATATGAATCAGTATTCTGTGTAAATCGAGGAACATTCGAAGAAAGATTACAAGACTTTGAAAATGCTGTAAAAACAGTATATGCAAGTACAATGGACATATCTGCATTAGAATACCGTAATAGAAATCACTTAGAAGATATAGATGAACAAATGGCTCTTTTAGTACAAAGAGTATCTGGATCATATTATGAAGATTATTACTTCCCAACAGTAGCAGGTGTAGGATACTCATATAGTCCATACTCCCCATTACCAGATATGGATAAAAAAGCAGGAATGTTAAGACTTGTAATGGGATTAGGAACTAAAGCAGTTGACAGAACACAGAATGATTACCCTAGAATAATCAATTTAGATAAACCAAAAGTCGTTACAATGACAAGTATGGCAGACAGACACAGATATTCACAACATTCATTAGATGTGCTAGATTTAAAAGAAGTTTCAGTAAAAGAACACCCAGTATCTGAAGGATTAGAAGTTTTACCTAGATATGCAAAAAATGAAGTAGTAGAACATGATACTGAAATAGAAGAAAGATACAAAGAACAAGGTAATCCTCGTGAAGTAGTATTTGTTTCATGTCAAGGAATGGTGAATAATAAAGAATTCACAAATATGATGCAAAATATATTAAAAACATTAGAAGAAAACTACAACTTCCCAGTAGATATAGAATTCACAGTAAATATAGGAAAACAACACTCATTTGTAGTAAACTTAGTACAATGTAGACCATTATCCATATCCAAATCAAATGAAAATATTGAAATCCCTCAAATACAAGATAATATTCTATTCCATATTAAAGATGCAAGTATGGGAAGATCTAGAAGAGAAAACATAGATGTAATTGTAACTGTAGATCCACATAAATATTATGAATTCCCTTACAATAAAAAATCTAACATAGCTCGTATAATTGGAAAAATAAATGATTACTATAAACATGAAAATATAAACTTAATGTTAATAGTCCCTGGAAGAATAGGCACATCTTCACCTGAACTTGGAATACCTGTAACTTTTGCAGATATTAGTGACTTCTTCGCAATACTAGAAGTATCATATAGTGAAGTAGGATATGTTCCAGAATTATCCTTTGGAAGTCATTTATTCCAAGACCTTGTTGAAGCAGATATATTTTATGGAGCACTATTTGAAGATGAAACTCGATTAGTTTATGATACACACTTGTTAGATCAATTCCCAAATCAATTAAAAAATATAGATTCTACATTAGGAGATGAAATATATGAAATGGTTGATGTAGTGGAAATAAAAGAGGGTAAAATGGAATTTTACTATGATATGAAACAAGACGAAGCAATAAGTTACTATGAAAAATAAATAAAAATTAATATTCTCATATTTTATATTAATAAACTAATAATAAAGGATTTTTATGATAACTATAAGTAATGGGATAGTTTTAAAAGGTTTAAATCTTGTTCCCTCAAAAGAAAATATTTTAATAGATGATGGGTGTATTCTTGAAATATCACCGGATATTAAAGAAGGAAAAATATTAGATGCTACAAATTGTATAATTTGTCCATCATTTTTAAATGCTCACACTCATATTGGGGATTCTATAATTAAAGATGAAGGGGATGGTTTATCATTAAGTGAGATAGTAAAACCGCCAAATGGTATTAAACATAAAGCATTAGAAAGTGCTGATGAAAATAGTTTAATTTCATCTATGCAGGATGCAATGTGGACAATGTTAAAAAGTGGAACAACTCACTTTATTGATTATCGTGAAGGTGGGATTAAAGGGGTTAAATTATTAAAAAAAGCATCTGAAAATATTCCAATAAATCCAATAATACTTGGAAGAGATAATAGTTTTTACGGGGATAACCCGGATTTACATAAAGTAAAAATTAATGCACGGAAATTATTAAAAATAGCAGATGGTTTGGCGCCAAGTGGATTTGGTGAAATAAGTCAAGAAGTTGCTAATATAATTGTTGACGAATGTGATAAAAAAGGGAAAATTTCATCAATTCATGCTGCAGAAAGTGAAAATGCACAAAGAAAGTCAATAGAAAAAAAAGGTAAGAGCGAAATTGAATTAAGTGTTGATTCAGGTTTTAAACAAATAGTTCATGTTACTATTCCTGTTAAAAATGATATTGATTTGTTAAAAAATTCAAATTCATCTATAACTTTGTGTCCTAGAGCAAATGCAACTTTAGCTGTTGGTACTCCTCCTATAAAAAAAATTTTAAAAACAGGATTAAAACCATTAATTGGAACAGACAATTTAATGGTAAATACACCAAATATTTTTAGGGAATTAGAATATACACTTAAAATTATGAGAGCACAAAATAAGCATTATGTTCCACCCCGAACAATACTTGAATTTGCAACAACTAATATATGTGCCCAAGCTAATAATCAATTATTAAATTCAATAATTAATAAAACTATTATTACAGAAGGTAATACAGCACAATTAATGGTAGTTAAAAAATTATCAAAAAATAACTACTTAAGTTTAATAAACAGAACAGAAACAGAACATATTAAATATTTATTCAATAAGAATATTATAAAATTTTAATACATAAATTTAATAACTAATAAAATAATATTTTAATCGAAAAAGATTTTATTCATTCAAATTATATAAAATAAAAAAAAGGTGATAACATGGTGGAAGAACAATTATATAAAAAAATCTTATTCCCAACTGATGGTTCTAAATATGCACAAAAAGCTGAAAAGGACGCATTATTCCTTGCAGAAACTTGTGATGCAGAATTAATCATTTTAAGTGTAGTGGAAAACTCATTTTCAGTAGGTTTACCTGCAGATGATACTACCTTCAGAATAACTGAAATGCTTAAAGAAGATGTTAAAAATAATTTAAGCAATGCTAAAAATGATATTGGGGAAAATGTAAAAGTAACTACTAAAATAGGTGAAGGTTCTCCAGCTGATGTCATACTAAAAACAGCAGAAAATGAAAATATCGATTTAATTGTAATGGGCAGTTCTGGTAAAACTGGATTTGATCGTTTCATTATGGGTAGTGTTGCTGAAAGAGTAGTTAAAGCTGCTAAATGTAAAGTTTTAGTAATCCACTAAAAAAAATTTATTTTTAAATTTTAAACTTTTTTATTTTTTTTTACTAAAACCTTTATTCTTTTTTTAAACACTATTTAAAACATTTTTGCATAAAAGTTATATAAAATAAAAATAAAATAATAAACTAATAGTATTATATTATTAATTTAATGTAAAAATCTTTAAAAAAATTAATAAAATTTTATAAACTAATTTAAAAAAAAATTATTATAATAAAATTTTTTTCTTTATTCTTGCTGATTTTAGTGTAAAGAGTATAAAATATATAATATTTTAAAGAATCATAAAAGAATAAAAAGATAAATAAAGAAAAAACAGGAGATATTTTACCTATTTTAAATTAAATCAGATTAAGAATAAATAGAATAATATTATACAAAAAAAATAGTATATGGTGATATTAATGTTAGTAAAAGACATATTGTCTGAAGATGTTGTTTATGTTAGTGTTCCTGGAACACGTGAAAAAGCTTTAGAAATAATTGTTAAAAAAAATGTATCAGTTGTTCCTGTAGTTAAAGAAGGTTCTAAAAAATTAGTAGGAATATTAACCCGTTCTGACTTAATAACTAATCCTGATGAAGAACAAGTAGCAATGTTAATGACAAGAGATTTAGTTACTGCTGAATTAGATGAACCTATTGAAGAAGTAGCTAAAAAAATGGTAAAAAATAATGTAAGAAGAGTTCCAGTTGTTGAGGGTGAAGATTTAGCTGGAATTGTAACAGCATTTGATATTGTATCATTAGCACTAACTGAAATGGATATTAAAGATCCTGTGGAAAATTATATGATAAAAACAGTTCCAACTGCATGGGATCAAACACCTTTAAACGTTGCTTTTGAAAACATGGCATTATTCGGATTAAAATCATTAATCGGATTAAATAATGAAGGAAAAATGAGCGGAATACTTACTGAAACAGATTTCATAGCAGAAAGTGAAGTTAGAAGTGAAACAACACAACATGACTCTACTGTAGGTACTGAAGGAGACAAATGGTCTTGGGACAGTACAAGTGTATTATACATTGAAAAAAATAAACTTAAATTCACAGATAAAGTTGTTCGTGATGTAGCTTCTGATAAAGTAACTACAGCTAATTCTAAAACTAAAGTATCTGCATGTGCAGAAAAAATGAAGTCATTAAATGTTGAACAATTACCAGTAATTGGAATTGAAGGAGACCTTATAGGTCTTGTTAGAGCAAGTGACTTGATTAAAGCTTTAATATAAAACGAAAAATTATAAAAAAGTGAGAAAAAACCATTTTTTTCACTTTCCTTTTTTTTTTAAATCATTTTTTTTATCTAAAAAATTTTTTCTATAAATCTTTAAAAAGAATTATGATAAATTCCTTTTAAAATTTTTTTTATCTAAATTTATGGTGGAAAACATATGGAATCACAACCTATTTTAATAATTAAAGATACTCCTAGTACAATAGGAATAAGAGTTAGAGTGGGAGAAGTTTATAAAGAAAACAATATTCAATTAAGTGTCATGTTAGGTTATTACTGGGAAAACAATTTACCAGTTATAAAAAATCTCATAGAATTATTTGAAAATGTTATAAAAAGAACTGTAAATGAAGTATACCCTCATCAAAATTTATTTCTAAAATATGATATTCTTACAGATGATGTTTTAGAAAAAGCAACAAAATTAGAAATTAAATTAATTGAAGTTAAAGCTGATGGTACTGAATTTAAATTAGACGGTAAAATTATAACATTAAAAGGAATTTTATCTGAAGAAACTTATTCTGCTGAAGATAAAGAAGAACTAGTTTCAAATATACATGAAAAACATGTTGAAAAAAAATTAGTTAGTCAAGAAAAAATGTCCTTTAAGGATTTTGTAAAACTTCAACAAAAAAAATAGTTAATAAAATAAAATTAAATTTTATTTTAAATATTCCTTCTAATAAAAGGTAATATATTAATTAATGTTTCTTTACTCTCAGCGAAGTCTTTAACATTTTCTATTATGATTTTGCCTTTCTCAGAGATTATAACATTTTTATTATTAAAACTTAAAATAAGTGTATTATTATTTAAAGTTTTAATTTTCCCTATTTCTTTTAATTTTTCAATACTATTTGAAATATTTATTGTGTAAGGTAATTTAATTTCTGATATACTCTGTTCTGATTTGAAATTTATCATCCTATTTTTATTAGTCTTAGGAGTGATATTAAGTAAAATATTATTAAATTTTAATGTTTTAAGCTTATTACCTATTAAATTGATTTTATTTTCATCTAATTCATATGGTTTTTCTATTTCTATTTCTGCATTATTGTTATTATCTCTTATTTTAATTGTTTCATCCTTATTTATGTTTTTAATAAACTCTTCACCATAATCAATACGTTTAATATTTTCATGATTTAAGGGAATATTTGTTTTTATTCGTGTTGCAAGGCATGTTGTTGATTTGTTATATTCAATATTATTTTCTTTTAAATATTTTTTTACTTCATCACTGCTTATGCCTTCATTTATAAGAGGTGTTAAAAAATTATTTTTATAAGTTATTAAAATCCCTGGACGATCATCAAAAAGATCACTTATATTATTTCCATCTACAATAATATCAATAGATTCATCATGTGCTACCTCTTTAATTTTATCATACATGATTTGACGACAAAGATAGCACCGATTTCCTTTATTTTTTATAAACTCATCTACATTAAATAGGTCAATTTTAACAATTTTCTGTGAAATACCAATTTTATGAGCAATCTTTTTAGAATTTTCAATAAAACCTGTAGGCATTAAACCATTATCAATAGTAATAGCAATAGGATCTCTACAAACTTCAACAATCAAACTAGAAAGTAAACTACTATCAGCCCCTCCAGAAAATGCAATAGCAACATGTTTACCTCTAAGTTCCTCTTTAACCCCATTAATTTTATCTTCAATACTCATAAAAACTCCTCAAGCATAAAATCATACTAATGATTTAATATAATTTAATACTTCTATAGCATCTAAAGTTTTAATATCAGGAACCTTGGTAATAAAATCAATTAATTCATCCTTAATCTCATCACTTAACTCAGATTTTTTAAAAATATTATAATAAGTTCTTTTAGGATAATAAATTGATTTAGCAACATTTAATATATGATTCTCCAATTCATTATCAATTATTCCCTCTTCAACACTTAAATCTAATTTATAATTCACATTAACTAAAGCTTCAGATAAAACAGTTTGACTTTCAGGATCAAATGTTACAGCAACATCATCATCTGAATTTAAAATACCCTCTCTGTATTGTTTATAAATATTACCAATACCAATCATACCTAAATCATCTAATTCAGAAGCTCTTAAAGCACCCATACTGCCTCCACCAACAACAGTTACACCTTCATTCATTGCTTTCATAATTTCTTTATGACTAACTGCAGGATGTTGGTGAAAAACACCATCAATAATCCCAATAATATCAGGTTTATCATTTAAAGCATTAAGAACATCCCCTCTTTTAACTGGGAATCGATAATCAGCATGCAAAATTTTTTCAGCATCTTCAAAAGAAATAGATAAACCTGTAAAAATTATAATCTTCTTATTTAACATAATAAAAGGTTTCCATAAATTTATTTCAATGATTTAAATCATATTCAACAGCACGTTCTCCTCTTCTAGAAGGATCAAGTGCAAAAAGTTCCGCACCAGGAATAATAACTCGAACAACATTAACTCCAATTTCAGATCGTGTTAAATCTTTAAATAATATTTTATTTAAACCAACATTACTTAATTTTTCAATACAAGTATCAATATCTTTTTTAATAGAAATATTACTATTATTATCAATACTACTTAAATTAATCTTATCTCCTTCTGATTTGAAGTAATGACTATTGATTTTTTTCATTCGACCATAACCGGCTTTTCTCATAAAATCTGCACGAGCAGTATCCTCACGAGTACCATGAATTTGAGTGGCTCGGCTTTGAGCAACCTCGGTTAAAGCACGTAAAACAGCAATTTCAGGATTTAAATGGGTTCCAACACCTAAGGTTAATAAAGCTGCATCTTTTAATAAAGTATCATCACTTGATGCAGCTATAGTTGGAATTTCCACATCAGCTGTAATATCTAATAAATTTATATTCACAGATTCATTTTCAAACTTATTTAAAATATTATTAATATCTTCACTTTTAATAGTATCCAAATCAATTTCTTTTCGATTTTTTTTAGTTTCTTCAAAAATACTCCAAGCATCTCTTTCAACAACTTCAAAAATCCCATGAAGCACTGCTTCCTCTAAAACATTACCTGAAGCCAAACCATTAGTATTTCCCTTAACAAAACTATTAACATTTTCATTACTTGGAATATATGGATGATAAATTAAATTAATAGGAACATCAAATTCTTCTTCGGACACAATATCTGTCATTTTACCCCATTCTAACTCTAAACCCTTTAGACTTTCAATATCAACAGATTGAGGTAAAACTAAACTTTCAAAATCAACAGGATTAACCATATCATCAAAAGTACCAATAATTATATTTTCATTATCAATTTTTTGTTTTTCAGCAGAATATCTTTCAAAACCTTCCATCATAGCAGAAGCTTTAGCTTGAGGTTTACCAATTCCTTTACCTGCATAAACACTTACACTTCCTTCTTGAGCAGTTGGTCTTATTGCAGAAAAAACAGGAATTCCCACACGATCAAGATCAGTAATTTCAGTTAAACGTGTAATACCTGCAACTCTTAATTTATCTTCATAATTTTTAATAGTTTCTTTAGGTTCTTTAACCCTATGAGTACCATTAAAATATTTGATTGGAATATCTGAAAACATATTGACTCCTTTTATTAAAATTTATTTATAATTTTTGATATAATATAATAATTGTTATATAAAGTTAATAAAATTTATTATAATATTATAATCAAATCATTAATTAAAAATTAATAAAAATAAATAAGAAGGAAAATTATATTATGGCAAATGAGAGTAAAAATATTCACTTAAACAATATAGTGAAAAAATTAGAAGAAAATAATTATGATGGAATGTTACTAGCAGATTTTAATAATATTAGGTACATTTCAGGATACTTACCCCAAAGTTTTGCTTTCGCTATATTAAAAGAAAACCCAATAATATACGTTGCAGAAATGGATATGGAAATAGCTAATAAAACTAGTTCTATAGAAATTCAACAATTTACATCATATGATGAACTCAAAAGAATATTAAAAAAAGAAAATTTAACTAATTTCGCAATAGAAAATAATTTAACTGTAAATAGTTTTACAAAACTCAATAATGATTTAAAATTAAACATTGAACCATTCATGGCCGAAGAAAGAATGATTAAATCTTCAGATGAGATAAAGAAAATAGATACAGCAATGAATATTGCACATAAATCATTATTAGAATTAAATCCAAGATCTTTAATTGAAAAAGGTATAAGTGAATGGGAAACAGCATACAAATTAGGTTATTTAATGCGTAAAAATGGTGCTGAAGTAGAATCATTTGACACCATAGTAGCATCAGGAGCAAATAGTAGTTTACCTCATGCAGTTGTAAGCCCTAAACCTTTAGATCCTCATATATTAATTGATTACGGATGTAAATATCAAGGTTATTGTTCAGACACAACAAGAACTTATCCTAGCACTGAAAAACAAGAAGAAATATTCGATATTGTGCTTGAAGCTCATGATAAAGCTATAAAAGCAATTAAACCTGGAATTGATGGTTCAAAAATTGATGCTGTTGCAAGAGATATTATAACTGATTATGGATATGGAGATAAATTCATTCATACTACCGGACATAGCTTAGGCTTAGATATTCATGAAGCCCCAACATTATCTACAAGAGACCACACTATACTAGAAAATAATATGATTGTAACAGTTGAACCTGGAATTTACTTAGAAGGAAATTTTGGAGTTAGAATAGAAGATACCATATTAATAAATAATAAAGGTAAAATAATTGGAAATTTACCTCAAAGATTATAAAAAAAATTATTAATGGAGGACTATTAATGAAAATGTTAATAAATGGGGAAAATTATGATAAAGATGAACATAAAGAAATTTTAAACCCCTACAATGGAAAAATAGTTGACACTGTACCTATTGCTAATAGAAATGAAGTTAAAAAAGCAGTTAATGCAGCAAATCAAGCTAAAAATTCATTAACTGAAATGAGTGCACGTAAAGTTTCTGAAAAATTATATGATGCTTTTGAAAATCTAAAAAATGAAAAAGAAGAATTTGCAAAAATCATAACACAAGAAACAGGAAAACCAATAAAACAATCTTTAGGTGAAATGGAGAGATCAATAGATACTTTAAAATTATCTGCAGAAGAATCTAAAAGAATTTATGGTGAAACAGTACCATTAGATGCAGGTTTAGGAGGTAAAGGTTTTTTTGCATTTACTGAAAGAATCCCATTAGGTGTTGTAGCAGCAATAACACCATTTAATTATCCTGTAAATTTAGCAATTCATAAAATAGCCCCAGCAATAGCAGCAAAAAACACCACTGTTTTTAAACCTAGTATGCAAGCACCTCTTGCAGGACTTAAAATGGCTGAAATTATTGCACAAGAATTTCCTAAAGGAGTAATTAACACAATTACTGGTATGGGTGGTGAAATTGGTGATGCATTAATAACTAATGAAAATATAAATAAAATATCTTTTACAGGTAGTGTTGCAACAGGATTATTTATAGCATCACGTGCTGGAATGAAAAAGATCACATTAGAATTAGGGGGAAACGATCCCTTAATAGTACTTGATGATGCAGATATAAAAAAAGCTGTAAAAGGAGCAGTAAATGGAGCTTACCTATATTCTGGACAAGTATGCATGGGTGTTAAACGTATAATTGTAGATAATCTTATCGCAGAAGAATTCACAGATTTATTAGTTAAAGAAACACAAAAATTAAAAATTGGGAATCCTATGGATGAAAATATGGATATGGGACCATTAATTGATGAAAATGCTGCAATCAATGTTGAAAAAACAGTTGATAATGCAATATCTGATGGGGCTGAACTCTTAACAGGTGGAAAACGTAAAAACACATTTTATCAACCTACCGTTTTAGACAATGTTAATATGAATATGGATGTAGTATCTAATGAAACATTTGGGCCAATAGCCCCAATCATTCATGTTGATGGTGTTGAAGAAGCTATAAAAACAGCTAATAATACACAATATGGTTTACAAGCCGGTGTATTCACAGAAAACATGCATAATGGTTTAAAATGTGCCAATGAAATTGAAGCAGGAACTGTGTGGATAAATAAACAATCAACATTCAGAACAGACAACATGCCATTTGGAGGAGTTAAATCCAGTGGAGTAGGAAAAGAAGGAATAAAATATGCCGTACATGATATGACTAAACCAAAATTAATTGGATTTAACTTACGTTAAATTTAATACTTAAAATTATTCCTTTTCAACTCATTTTTTATTTCTTTTGAAGAAATCCTTCAATAAGATTTCTAGTATCATTTAAAGATTCCATAGGAATACCATTAGGTAACTCTCCTAATTCACCTTTAACATCTTTTAAAACAACACCATTCACACCAAGAAACATCCCTTCACTTGCAATGTCCATAAAACTTTGTGGAGGTAACATCGCAACAGCAACATGATTACCCTCTTTAACATCTAAATTATTAGTAACAACAGTAATTGCTCTTTTTTTAAGGTTAACATTACAAATCATTAAAGAATCAGCATTAGGATGTTTACTAACACTCATGATTTCTCCAACTAAAATATCTATCCCAATAATTGGATCATTAATTGGACCTAAAGATAATCTATGACGTAAACCTAAAATTGTATTTAAAAAGAATTGAACCTTGGCAACATTCTCTTCAGTTTTCTCTCTTTCTTCTTTAGGTGCTTTATTAAGAAAAATATGATTCCATTCTTCTCCCCCTAAATAATGTATAACATAATTAGCCTCTTCCTCTAATTTATTAACATCTGGAGAATTACTTAACTCATCACCTTCAAGATATGAATAAAGTAATGATTGAAAATGAGCATCCATATTATCTGCAGATTCAAGAGCCATTTTTTTATTCCAATGACCTCTAAACGCACCAGTTTGAACAGTTCTCATAAATAATTCTTTAGATTTAACAGCAATTAAAATTCTATAATCTTTAGATGTATCCCACACATTTATCTCTCCAAAATTAAATAATCATAAATATTTCTTTAAAAGTAAAATTATACTAATTACTATATTAAATTTAGTATAATTTAAACTTAATTTAAATTAATCAATTTTATCAAATTTCATTTAAAACACTATTATGAAAAATATACTTTTAATTTAAGAACCAATAACGCTTATTAAGCCTTAATTTTAATTATAAGTTTAAAATTTTTATTTTAATAGAATTTTAACAAAAACTTTTTATACTAATAAAAAAAAATAATATATTACTTAAAGTTTAACTAAATTTTCTAATGAAAATAACTTTAAATCATAGTAAAAATCTAATAAAACAAGTTAATCAAACAAAATAACTAATATATGAAATTTAGTTAAATAATATCAATATTATATAAATAATTTACAATGGTGAAAAAATGGTAGAAGTTTCCAGTCTTTATGATTTAGATATATATACTATAGCAGGGCAATATGTAGGACAAGTAGCTGATGTTGTACTTAACATTAAATATGGAACTATTTCCAAACTACGAGTAAAAGCATTAGAACCTGAAAAGAAAAATGTAGGAATAAGAGATATTTTTACTAGTGGGTTAAGAATGGTCCCTGAAGAAGAAAATGTAAATTCATATCATCAAGAAGGATTACTTGATGTTGGATATGATAAAGTAAAAGCTATTGGGGATATAATGTTAATAGATCCACAAGATTTAATTCATAAACCACAAGCTCAAAGAGTTAGACCTACACCTACTCCTAATGTAGAAGCACCAACACCAAAAGCTCCAAAAACACAAGAAGCAGAACCTAAAATCCAAGATCCTACTGAAAAGGTTGAATAAGATTTTAAGTTTTTTTCTTTTTTCTTTTTATTAATTTTTTTTAAAAATTATTAAGTTATTAAATTTTTTTATTTTTTCTCTATAAATCATGATTAAAGTATAAAAAAACTAATTAATATGATACTTTAAACATTTAAACGATTTTTTACTTTTAAAATTCATCTAATATTTTTTCTAAAAAAAATAAGATTTATTAAAAGTATAAAAGTTATGAAAAATAATTAATTTATGAAAATAGAAAAATCAAATAAATATAAAAAAAATAAAAGTGATTATTTATGAAAGTTGGAATTATAGGTTGTGGAGCTATAGCAAATCTTATAGTGAACAATATTTTAGCAACTGAGAAAAATATAAGCATCAAACATTTCTATGATCGTGATATGGAAAAAGCTGAAAATTTAGCTAGTATTGCTAATGGTATAGCAGTTATAAATATTGAAGATTTAATAGATAATGTTGATTTAGTTTTAGAAGCAGCATCCCCAAGTTCAGTTAATGAATATGCTTTAAAAGTTTTAAATAAAGGAAAAAGCATGATTATAATGAGTGTTGGAGCTTTAATGGATGAAAATTTTAGGAATGAAGTAGTTGAAACTGCAAAAAAACATAATGCTAAAATTTACACTCCATCTGGAGCAATACTCGGATTAGATGGTATAAAAGCTGCATCTGTTGGTGAAATTAAAGAAGCTAAACTAACAACAAGAAAATCACCTAAATCTTTAGGAAAAGATGTTAATAAAGAAGAAATATTATTCGAAGGTAAAGCATCACAAGCAGTTAAAAAATTTCCATTTAACATTAATGTAGCTGCTACATTAAGTTTAGCATGTAAAATGGATATTGATGTTAAAGTTATAGTTGATCCAAAAGTTGATAGGAATGTTCATGAAGTAGTTGTTACAGGTGATTTCGGAAAATTCACTACTCGATGTGAAAATTTACCATGTGCTACTAATCCTAAAACCAGTATGCTAGCAGCTTTCTCTGCAATAAAATTATTAAAACATTTCAATGAAACATTACTTAGTGGTACATAAAAAGTAATAAACTTAATTATTTTTTTTCAGGTGAAAATTTTGAAAGATTATGAAATATACTCCAATCTAAAAGTACCTAAAGGGTCAAATATTGTCTTACGTTTAGATGGTAGAAAATTCCATACTTTAGCAAAAACATTAAATTTAGAAAAACCTTATGATTCTAATTTTGCTAAACTAATGATTGAAGTATGTAAAGATTTATTTACTGAATTTTCACCTAAATTTATTTATACTTTTTCTGATGAAATAAATATTTTACTTTCTGAGATACCATTTTCTAATAGAGTTGAAAAGATAGATTCTGTTTTTTCAAGTTTGGCATCTAGTTCAATAACTAAACATTTAAACGATTTTTTTGATTTAGATGAATTACCATTAATTTCTTTTGATTCAAGAATAATACCCCTCCCTTTTAATGATATAAACACATATTTTAAATGGAGACAAGATGAAGCTTGGAGAAACTGTAAGAATGCTTATGGAATTTGGGTATTAAAAAAAGATTATTCTTCTAAAATAGCTAATGAAAAAATTAAAGGATTAAAGTCTAGTGATATTCATAACTTGTTATTTGATAAAGGAATAAATTTAAATAATCTTCCAGTATGGGAAAAAAGAGGAATCGGATTTTATAAAAAAAATAAAAAAATTAAGGGCTTTAATCCAAAAACCAATTCAGATACAATCTCTTATAGAAATTACCTTTATATAGATTGTAATCTTGAAATGTTTTCAAATGATTTTTTTAAAACAATTAATTTAAAACATGATTAAAAATAAAAAACATAATAAATAAGGAAGTGTCATATTTATGGTATTTGATAAATTTATTTCAAAAGTATTAAGTAATGATAAAAGAAATTTTAATGAAGTGTGTGTGGATAATAAAGTTATTGATTCTGTAATTTATTATGCCAAGGAATCTTATCCAAATGAGTTTTTAGCATTCTTTGATGGTCATGTTAAGGATAATAAACTTATTTTAGATAGTTTACTTTTTTTACCTGGTGAAACTTCAAATACAGGTGCAACTTTTAATGAAGGTTTAATGCCACCTTCTCAACGGATTTGGGGTACTGTTCATTCTCATCCAGGTCCAAGTGCACAACCTAGTAATGCTGATTTAATGACATTTAGTAAACATGGATTATTTCATATGATTATTTGTTTACCTTATGAAATTCCTAGTTTTTGTGCTTATGATGCTTATGGGGATTCTGTAAAATATACTCTTGGTGATTATGATGATAAAAATCAGGATGCAATGTTAGATGATTTACAGGATTTACAAGATGAAATAGGGCATGGTTATCCAGAAGATTATGATTTTTCTGAAGATGACAGTACTAAAGAATATGATGCTTTTATGAAAAAATATAATGAAGCTAAAGCTAATAATCAAAGAGTAATCTATATTGATGTTAATAAATTAGAAAATGATAATTATAAAAATAAGTAAAAATATTTAAAAAATTTTAAAAAAAAATTAAAGATATGAATTTTTTGCAAGAAATTTATATTTATAATTTTAATTTAGTTGCATCAAATACATAATCTAAATCTATTAATTCTTTAATTACTTTATCTGGTACTGGATGATCTAATGTTAAAATCATTATTGCTTCTCCACCAGCAACATCTCTTCCTACTTGCATGATTCCAACATTAACTTTATATTCTCCTAATTTTGTACCAATTAAACCAATAGTTCCTGGAACATCTTTATATTTTGCTATAAACATGTTTCCTGAAGGTTTAACATCTACCCAATATTCGTTAACTTTAACTATTTTAGGTTCATGTATAAATGTTCCTTCTGCAGAAAAACTGTCTTTAGTACTTTTAGCTCGAACTTTAACTAAAGAATCGTAACCTTTAGCATTATCTGTTTTTCCTTCGGTAATTTTAATTCCTCTTGTTTTTGCCATGTTTAAAGAGTTCACTGTATTTACGGAACTGTTTAAAATAGAATCAAGAATACCTTTTAAGACACATCTTCCGAGTATGTCTTGGTTTTGAAGACTTGCTAATTCACCACAGTAGATTATTTCTACTTCTTTAACTTTTCCTTTTAATGATTGGGATATGAAACTTCCTAAACGTTCACAAACTTCCATGTAAGGTTTGAGTTCGTTTTTAAGTCTGTTATCTATTCTTGGTAAATTTATAACATTTTTAGGAGTTTTTCCATTATTTAAATCTATAATTTCTTCAGCTACTATAATAGCTGCACCTTTTTGAGCTTCTTTGGTAGATGCTGCAATATGTGGGGTTAAAACAATATTATCTAAAGTTATTAACTTATTATCTTTAGGAGGTTCATTTTCATAAACATCTAAAGCAGCGCCTCCAATTTTATTTTCACTTAAAGCTGTGTATAAAGCTTCTTCATCAATAATTCCACCACGAGCACAATTAACAATGAATGCATTTTCTTTCATTAAATCAAATTGTTCATCACTAATAGAATGTTTAGTTTCTTCAGTTAAAGGAACATGAATAGTTATGAAATCAGCATTTTTAAGAACAGTATTTAAATCGGTTAATCTTACACCCATTTGTTCTGCAACATCATCAGGTAAATAAGGATCATATACTATTGCATCCATTTCAAAAGCTTTGCAACGGTTTACAACTTGAGAACCAATTCTTCCCATTCCAATAACACCTAGAGTTTTTCCTCTAAGTTCAACTCCCATAAATTTCTTCTTTTCCCATTTATTATCTTTAACAGATTTATCAGCAATAGCAATTTTACGAGCCATAGCTAATAATAATCCCATAGTATGTTCAGCAACAGTAATACTAGTTGATTCTGGGGAGTTAACAACCATAACACCATTTTCTGTAGCTGCATCGATGTCTATATTATCTACACCAACACCGGCTCTTGCAATAATCTTTAAATTGTCAGCAGCTTCAATAACTTCTTTAGTCATCTTAGTTCTACTTCTAACAACTATTCCATCAAAATCTTTAATAGTAGCTACTAATTCTTCAGGAGATATAGTTGTATTAACAACAACATCCATCTCATTTTTTAACATAGCTATTCCATCTTCATTAATTGCATCTGCAACAAGAACTTTCATTTTTTTCATTCTCTCCTATATTAATTATTTAAAATAAATTACTTTTATAATACATAAATAAAATTAATTTTTTTATTAATTAAAAAAACCTTTTAACAAATTTTTTCTCTATAAAGTTTTACATTAACTATAAATATTTTTTCACACTATTTTCATATTAATAAAAATTTTATATATTTTTTTATAAAAATTTATAAACTTTTTAAATCATATTATTCTTAATGATTTTTGAATAAAATAAATTTTTAGAATTAAAAAGGTTGTAATTAATCATAATACAACTTTAGTTTAATCTAATATTTAAAAATTATTATAAAAAAAGAGGTGAAAAATTATGGTTTCAATTGATGAGTTTCCAATTTCTTCTGCTAATTACCTTCCGGGTTTTAAAGTTGTTGAATCTAAAGGTTTTGTTTATGGTTTAACTGTTAGAAGTCGTGGTGTTGGTGGAAATGTTACTGCTGGTGTTAGATCTTTATTTGGTGGTGAAATTAAAGAATATGTGAAAATGATGGAAGAAACACGTAATGAAGCATTAAATAGATGTATTGAACACACTAAAGACTTAGGTGGAAATGCAATTATTTCATTAAGATTCGATTCTGACAGTATTTCTCAAGATATGCAAGAAGTATTAGCATATGGTACTGCAGTTGTAGTAGAAAAAGAATAAATTTAAAATAGAATCATGTTGAGGTGAAAAATTATGGTTTCAATTGATGAGTTTCCAATTTCTTCTGCTAATTACCTTCCGGGTTTTAAAGTTGTTGAATCTAAAGGTTTTGTTTATGGTTTAACTGTTAGAAGTCGTGGTGTTGGTGGAAATGTTACTGCTGGTGTTAGATCTTTATTTGGTGGTGAAATTAAAGAATATGTTAAAATGTTACAAGATTCACGTGAAGAAGCATTAAATTTATGCATAGAACATGCACAACAATTAGATGCAAATGCTATAATCTCATTAAGATATGATTCTAACAGCATTTTTCAATATATGCAAGAAGTATTAGCATATGGTACTGCAGTAATAATAGAAGAAGAATAATGAGTAGGTGTTAAATATTTTCAATGAAAAATTAAAATTCAAAGATAAAGAAATTTCAAAAACAATTCTTGGAACAGCTACATTCACAGGAGAAACATATTTCGGACATAGATCTCGTTTATATGAATTAGATTTAGAAACTCAACCTGAAAATATAGCTAAAATAATCCAAAAAGCTTATGATTTAGGTGTAAGATCTATAAACTTAGTTAATCATGAAAATTTATTAAAAGCTTATGATATGGCATGTGAAAATGGTGTTGAAATGGAGGTCATTGCAACAATCGGTAAATCTAATGTGAATTATTTAATGCCTGATTATGAAAAAGCAAAAGAAGTAGATTGGTTAAGTGATATTCATAAATTAAGTAAATACAATCCAAGTATAATGTTAATAGATGAATTTTTAGTTAACAGTTATGACTGGAAATACCTTGAAAATATGTTAAATCAGATAAATAAATTAAACATTTTCAGTGGACTAATAACTTTTTCACCATTTGAAACAACAAAAAAATTATTAGATTCTCCAATAAGAAATGATTTTGATTTTTATATGATACCAGTTAATAAATATGGTTACACTATGGATAGTGAATCTTTCTTAAAAGATGATCAAATCAAGTTAACAAAACTATTAAAAGAATTAGATAAAAAAATAATAATTCAAAAAGCATTAGCAGTAGGTATACTACAACCTAAAGAAGCATTTGAATTCATTAAAAAATTAGAATTTGCTGACATGATAACTGTTGGAATAGCTAGTATAAAAGAAGCAGAATCAACATTTAATACTTTAAATAATTTATAATATATTATTTTTTTTTAATTATCTCTTCTTTCTTTAACTATTTTTAAAAATTCAGCAGAATCTCCAACTTCTTTCATTTCCCAGGATTTAACTACAGGTATACCATCTAGTGATTCACCAATTTTTTTATTATTCACTATGAAAAAAGAGTCAGATAATGTAATTAAAGATAAATCTTTTAAAGTTATTGCCATTTTTTTAAGTGTTTTTGAGTTCCGATTATTCTCTAAATTAGTAATTAATGGGTTATTTGGATTAATTTTAGGATTATTTAATTTAGCTAAAGCATCAAAAGGACTTTTTTCTGTTGAAACTATTCCAAAACCTAATTTAGCTAAATCTTTAACACGATTATCATTAGTAGATAAGTCAGCTTTTAATTTTATTTCTTCATCATTTTTATATGGTTTGAATAGGTCAATATCTAATGTTATTTTTGTGTTTAAAATATCTTCTAAAGCCATTGCTGTTTCAGTATTCGCTCTAACTTTACCATTCTCATATTTATACATTGTTGCCCGTGAAACATGAGCTAAATCAGCTAAATCTTTTAGGGATAAAGAATATTCTTCACGATATTCTTTTAAAACATTTCCATTAATTTGAACATAATACCCTCCACGATCTGCTAAAATTTCAGGGTATTCATCATACATAATCATATTTTTAAGAGTTTGAACACCTATTGTAGGAATACCATGTCTTTCATAAACAACATCTTCTTCAAGAAGATGATTTTTACTTTTTAAACCAACAAGTATAGGTGAAGCTAAAAAAGAATTAGATAATCCTCTAATTTCTTCAACATGTGCTTCATTAACACTATCAACATTTATAAGGATTTTTAACATTAATAATAATGCTTTTTTACGAGCAATCATATCAAAACAACTATGTTCATAAATATGAGATGTTTCAAATCCTTCATTAATTAATAGTTGATGTATCCCTTGTATCAATTGAGCCCTATTATTCATAGATAATTACCTCAGTATAAAATCTTAAATAATTTTTTTATCCAGTTTAAACTAATTAATATATTTAAATAAGAAAATATTAATTATTATAATATATTATATATTTTGGAAACTATATAATAATTATTATAAATTATTTTTTCTTGTAGGTGATTTTTATAAAATTTCTTCATATAGGTATAGATGATACTGACTCTCCAAATGGAATGTGCACAACTTATTTAGGTGCTAAAATAATCGACGAATTAAAAGAAAACAAAATTGAAATAGAAGGTTTTCCAAGATTAATTAGATTAAATCCATTTGCCCGATTTAAAACTAGAGGAAATGGCGCAATACACTTCAAAATTCCATATGAAGGTACAGATATTAATTTTGTTAAAGAATTAATTTTAAAAACTGTTTCAGATTTAGCAATGTTTGATTGTGACAACACTAACCCAGGTGTTGTATTTTACAGTGGTGAAATAACTCCTGAAATGATTGATTACTCATATAAAGCTATTCATTCAGTTATTACCATAAAAGAAGCTGAAGATTTTGCCAAAAAAATTGGTGCAGATATTTATAAATTTAAAAAAGGAAGAGGAATAATTGGATCTCTTGCTGCAATAGGATGTCCATTGAAAGATTATACCTATGAATTATTAGCTTACAGGATACCTGAAAATTATGGTACTAAACGTGCAATTGATTATGATTCAGTGATTGAAATGGATAAAAAAACTTTTCCGGATACTTTTGAAAATTATGATAAAGCTGAAGATTATATTGCCATTGAACCAAAAACTCCATGTCCTGTAATGTATGGAATTCGTAGTAACTCTCCAGATACATTATTATTAGCGAAAAAGATTGTTAAATTAAATGAACCTGTTGAAAGGTATAGAATTTATTTAACTAATCAGCATACAGATATGCATGTTGAAAAAGCGAAAAAAATTGAGGACATGAAACAATATAGTTGTTATATTATTCAGGGTAAAGTTAAAAATAAACCTAAAATAATTGAAGGTGGCCATATGTTTTTCAATTTATATGATGAATCTGGAGAAATTGCATGTGGGGCATATGAGCCAACCAAAGATTTTCGTAAGGTTGTTAAAAAATTATTACCTGAAGACATAGTTAAACTTTATGGTGGAATAGGGGAGCACGGAACATTCAATATAGAGAAATTTCAAGTAATTAAATTAATAGATGTTGAATATAAAAACCCAAAATGTAAATGTGGAAAAAGAATGACTTCTGCAGGTAAAAATAAAGGTTTTAAATGTAAAAAATGTGGAAATAAGATTAGTTCAAATCAAAAAGTCCCTGAAACAATTTCACGTTCCCTTGTTGAAGGTAAATTCTATGAAACACCTATTTCTGCACGAAGACACTTAGCTAAACCAATTGTTAGAATGAATTTATAATTATTGAAAAAATTAAATACTATTAATTTATAAATTTGAAGTTAATAAAGAATAATTAATTATAATTTTAAAACTGTAAGATAATATTTTGAACTTCAATAATAAAATGTTTATAATTTTTTCTTACCTTGGAAGTGAGAGTTATATCTGCTAAAAAAGATCAACCACATGAACATGCATTTCGTGAAAAAACGGATAAACAAATTAAAAAGCCTTGGCGGGAATATAAACTTCATATAACCGTTTTAATTATATCTATTATTTCCATGTCTATTGGAGTTCAAAAGATTTACTTATCAAAAACAGTAAGTATTGTATTAATGCCTTTACTTTATGCAATGATAATTGGTTTAATACTATATTTAGCTAAACCTATAAAATTCGTTGGTAAAAAGCAATCTAAAATGGCTGAAGGTGCTATGTTAGTTTTTATAGGTCCTTTACTTGCTAAACTTGCTGTTGCTAGTGGTCAATCTTTATATGTTTTAGCTCAAGTAGGCCCTGCACTTATTTTACAAGAATTAGGTAATTTAGGAACAATTTTCTTTGCATTACCTATCGCATTACTATTAGGATTTAAACGTGAATCAATTGGTATGACAAGTTCAATTTGTCGTGAACCTAATTTAGGGATTATTATAGATAAATATGGATTTAAATCTCCTGAAGCAAAAGGAGTTTTAGCAGTTTTTGTTATAGGGACTATGATAGGTACAATTTATATTAGTTTTTTAGCAAGTGTTTGTGCATCTGTTTTACCATTACATCCTTATGCTTTTGCAATGGCAAGTGGTATTGGAAGTGCGAGTATGAATGCGGCAGCAATTTCTCCACTTGTTTATATGTATCCTAATATGGCCAATACATTATTAGCATTTGCAGGTTTCAGTAATTTATTATCTTTTTGTTTTGGAATATATGCAAGTATATTTTTAGGAATTCCTTTAACAGAATATTTATACAAACATTTAGAACCTATAATTGGAAGAAATGTGCCAGATGTTTTAAGTTCAATATCATTATCTTCTAAAGATACTTCAACTACTGAATCTTCTGAAGAAAAATCCCTGGGGGATGATTAAAAATGCCATTTGATCCAGATCCAAAAGTTATAACTTTTAAAAGAGTCCTATATTGGATTTTATTATTATTGATATTTTCAATCATCACTGTAATAGCAAATTATGTAGGTTATAAACATCCAATGGGTGAAGCACTTATAGGAATGTTTATTTTATCAGGTATTACATTAGTTGGGCTTTTAATGGAGAGACTCTTACCATATCAAATTTCAAACATTATTTATATAAGTATTATAGGATGTATACTTGCATTACCATTTGTACCAACATCTGGATTTGTAACTTACTATGTTTCTAAAGTAGATTTAATCTCAATTGTTACAGTATTCCTCGCATATGTAGGAATTGGAATTGGTAGAGATTGGAAAGACTTTAAACGTATTGGGTGGAGAGGAGTTATTGTAACAATATTCGTAATTTCAGGGACTTATATCTGTTCTGCAACCGTAGCTCAAATAGTATTAGTCTTAACTGGTGCAATTTAAAATATTTTTCTTATAAATTAATTTTTTACACTTTTTTTTATTTAAATAAATTAAATGAGAATTTAATAATGATTGTTGAAAAAATTTCAGATTTTATTTTAGAAACAAACTATGAAAACATATCTAAAAAGGATATTGAATTAATTAAGTTATGTTTTTTAGATTATTTAGCTGTAACAATTAAGGGTATTAATCAAACTCCTACTAAATATCTTATAAAAACTTTAAATGAATTAAATTATCCATTTTCTAATTCTAAACAATTTCAAGATTCTTGTAAAGTCATAGGATATGATAATTCTTATTTTAATACATTAAATGCAGGTTTTATTAATGGAGTTTCAGCCCATGTTTTAGAATTAGATGATGGTCATAGACTTGCACAATTACATCCTGGAGCAGTAGTATTTTCAACAGCTTTAGCAGTTTCACAATCAAATGATTCAAGTTCTAAAGAATTTTTGGAATCTGTTATAATTGGTTATGAAATATCAATAACTTTAGGAAAATTAGTAAATCCTAATCATAGGAATCAAGGATTTCATTCTACTGGAACAATTGGGGCTATAGCTGCTGGTGCAACTGCATCTAAATTATTGAAATTAAATAAAGTTCAAATCATTTCTGCTTTAGGACTTTCAGGAACGCAATCTTCAGGACTTTTAGAATCAGATCATCAAGGAAGTATGGGAAAAGTTTTACATGTAGGTAAAGCCGTTACAAATGGTATTTTAGCAGCTTACCTTGCAAAAAATGGTTTCACTGGTACAGAATCAATAATTGATGGGGATGAGGGATTTATTCATGCTATGTCAACTAACACTGTAATAAGTCATGATTTATTAAATGGTTATATAAATGAAAACTTAAAAAAATCCCATATTAATGAAGTTTATCATAAAAAATATCCATTCTGTAGACATATTCACTCTACAATAGATTCTATATTTAAATTAAAGAATCAATTAAATCACAATAAAATAAGCATAAATCAAATAGATAAAGTTATAGTTAATACATATAAAATAGCAGCAGAACATGATAATTATAATCCTCTTAATAAACAAGATTTAAAACAATCATTACCCTTTGCAGTAGCAATAGCCTTAATTTATGGCAATGTAAATATAGATTTAATTGGTTCTTTAATTAAAAAAGACTTATTAACTACAAATGAAAGTAACATTGAAGAAATTAATAATATAAAAAATTTATTAAATAAAATAATAATTATAAATGATGAAAATTTAACTAAATTGTTTCCAGAAAAGAGACCCGCAAATGTAAAAATTGTAGTAAATACAAAACATAATAATAAAATATTTGAAGATGAAACTTATTATCCATTAGGAGAAGCTGAAAATCCTTTAACTAAAATGGATATTTTAAAAAAATTTAAGATATTAAATCCTGATTATGATATGGAAAAACTTAAAATCATTGAAAATATGGAAGATTACAAACTTAATGAATTATTAAAAATTATTTAAAAGGTATATAGCTTATGAAAGAAACTAGAATATCACTTGAAAAATTAGGAATCCATGAAGCCACAACTGAATATGTGTCAAATAAAAGATTTAATGATAAAGGACAATACCGTTTAGAAGTTCCAGGAATTCAAACTCCAAATGCATTAAGTTCCCTCATTAATGCTTGTGAAGATGAAAATATAATAATCCACAGAGCCACACAGACTAAAGGGATCATGTTTTTAAGAGATTCTGAAATAAATGAAATGGTAGAATTAGCAAAAAGTGCTCGAATTGAACTATTTTTAAGTGTAGGTCCTAGAGCAACTTATGATACTAGTGCAACAGTCCAAACATCAGAAGGAAAACGTATAGGGTATCGTCTTAGAGGATTCGATAACCTTGTATACGCTATTGAAGATGTTAAAAGAGCAACAAATTTAGGTGTTAGAGGAATACTCTTATATGATGAAGGTTTACTTTATGCATTATCCCAAATGAGAGAAAATGGGGAAATACCTAAAGATATTCATTTCAAATTATCTGCACATGCAGGATGCAGTAATCCTGCATCAGCTAAACTATTTGAAAAAATAGGATTAAATTCATTAAATCCAGTTAGAGATTTACAAATACCAATGCTTGCAAGTATGCGAAAAACTATTAATATTCCTATAGATATCCATACAGAAAACCCTAAATCAACTGGAGGATTCATAAGACATTATGAAGTTCCAGACATGATTAAAGTAGCAAGTCCAATATATTTAAAAACTGGAGGATCAATAGCTAAAACTCATAACTGGGACACTACAAATACTGAGGCTAAATTAAGAATAAAACAAGTTGGATTAGTACAAGATGTTATAGACAGATATTATCCAGAAGCAAAAATGTCTCCAAAATCTTCTAAAGATTTAGCAATACCATTATAATAAAATTCATTTAAAAGGAAAAAAATATTTATGGATTTAACTAAAGAAGTATCAAAAGCAGTAATACAAGCAAGTACAACATATCCTAAAAATCGTTTAACTGCTTTTAAAAAAGCTATAAAAAACGAAACTAATGATAATGCAAAATGGGCTTTAAAAATCATGATGAAAAATGAGGAAATTGCTAAAAATAAAAAATTACCTATGTGTGATGACACAGGTATTCCCCATATTTTCATAGAGCAAGGAAAAAATTCTCCTATATCTATTGAAATTTTAAATGAAATCCAATTAGGTATTGCCGAAGGTTTAAAAAAATTACCCGGAAGACCAATGGCAGTTAAGGGTCAAGATATAGAAAGAATTGAACAATCCCAAGGATTATATGATTCACCTTCAATGGTTAAATCTGCACCAATATTATTAGATAAATCTCATAATGAAAACACAAAAATACATATCTTACTCCTAGGTGGAGGTCCTGAAATAAGAGCAAAAACTTATAGAGTTTTCCATAAACATTCCTATGAAGAAGTATTAAATTTTGCAATTGACTGGTTAAAATCATCTCTTCCAATGTTAGGTTGCACACCGTCTATTCCCTGTATCGGTATAGGCCGTACACATTTTGAAGCATCTTCCTTAATGATTAAATCAATGATTTATGGAAATTTATCTAATCAATCAAATTTAGAACAATTAATATCAAATGAGATAAATAAAACTAATATTGGTCCAATGGGTTTAGGTGGAGACACTACAGTTTTAGGTTCTTTTATTCAAATTGGAAATCAAAGAGCAAGTGGTGTTAGAATCGTTTCTATTAGACCTTCCTGTTTTGTTGAACCTAGAGTTGCTACAATTACATTGAAAAAATAAAATAATAATCAATTTAATTAAAATTTTTAAGGAAAAAAAATCATGGAACCTGAGAAACCAATCTTAAAAAAAGGATTCAAAATACCTGAACATAATTTAAGAACATCAATAACTAAAGTAGAACCTGATAAAATAATAACTAGGGGATATTCTCAAGATGATTTAATAGGTAATTTAAGTTTTTCTGATATGATATTTTTACTATTAAAAGGAGAATTACCTAATGAAAAACAATCTAAAATATTTTCACATGTATTAGTAAGTTTTTCAGATCATGGAGTTACTCCACCAAGTACACAAGCAACAAGAATAATTGCATCATCAGGATCACCAATTAATAATTCTGTTGCAGGGGGCCTGTTAAGTTTTGGAAAAAATCATGCAGGGGCGATAGAAAAATCAATGAAACTCTTTCAGGATAGTATTAAAAGTTTAAACCTTGAAAATCATAAATCTGAAGATGAAAACAAATTAATATCTAAATTAGCAATAAAAATAGTGAATAATTATTCTAAACAAAATTTCAAGATTCCAGGTTTTGGTCATAGATACCATCATAAAGATCCAAGAGCAGTTAAACTTTTATCATTAGCTATTAATGAAGGTGTCATAGGTCCACATACTAAGTTAGCATTAGTTATTGAAAGTTTATTATATAAAAAAAAAGGCATAAAAATGAATGTTGATGGTGCTAATGCAGGAATACTTTCTGATTTAGGTTTTGATAGTAGATTAGGTTTAGGAATATTCATGATAAGTAGAGTGCCAGGTTTAGTTGCTCATAGTTATGAAGAAATGACTGAAGAAGAAGAATTTCGCAGATTCTGTGATTTAGAAGATATAACTTATGAAGGTCAAGATTTTACTTCATTTGATTAAAAAAAATAGGTGATTTTTAATGGATTTTTTTGAAACAATAAATAAAAGATATAGTGTTCGAGGATTTAAAGATAAGAAAGTTGAAAAGGAAAAATTAGATCAAATTTTAGAAGCAGGTAGACGTGCCCCAACAGGGGTAAATTATCAGCCTATTAAGATTTTTGTCATAGATACTGAAAAAAATAAAGAATTATTAAAAGAAATATACCCTCAACCTTGGTTTGTTGAAGCTCCATTAGTTATATGTGTTGTTGCATCACATAAAGAAGCATGGACTAGACCATGGGATGGTAAAAACATAGCTGAGATAGATGCAAGTATAGTTATGGATCATATGATATTGGCAGCTACTGCATTAGGTTTAGGAACTTGTTATATTGCTGCATTTAAACCTTATGCTGCATTAAAGTTATTTGATTATGATGAAACTTTAGAACCAATTTTATTCACACCTTTAGGTTATCCCAATGCAGAACCTAGTGAACGAAATAATGTTAGAAAAAATTTAACAGATTTAGTTATTTATAAATAAAATAAACTTTTTTTTACACTAAAAAATTATAAATACTTTAAATTTTTCATTTTTTTAAAAATTTATTTCATAAAGCTTTTAAAACATGATAAATATATATTCATTCATCTAAATTTTTAATAAAAATTTTATCATTTTTTTTAAAAACTAATGATTTACAAAATTTTTCTTAACAATTAAATGGGGTTTTATAAAAATGGTTAAAAATAAAATTTTGATTGTGGAAGATGAAAAAATAACAGCAATGGATTTAAAGTTTAAATTAGAAGATTTAAATTATGAAATTTGTGGTATGGCTGTAAATGGTGTTGATGCTATAAACTTAGCAAATAAGGAAAAACCAGATTTAGTATTAATGGACATAACTCTTAAAGGGGAAATGAATGGTATTAATGCGGCTAAGTCAATTTTAAATGAAAACATACCTTTAATATTTTTAACTTCTCATACTGATGAAGATACTTTTAAAGAAGCTAACCAAGTACCTTCCTATGGTTTTTTAAACAAACCTTTTGACATGTTAAAACTTGAAAGAACTATTGAATTGGCTTTAAACAGATCAAAAATAGAATTGGATAAACTTCAAATGTCTAAAGGTGAAACTTCTATTTTAGCTACTCAAAATCCTAAATTACATGAACAAGCTGTAATAGAATTTGAAGCGGGGAAAAAATATAAAAATGAATTTTTAACAAGAAGAAAAGAAAATAATACTTTCACAGTTTTAATAATTGAAGATGAATCTATAACTGCTTTAGATTTAAAAGCTAAAATTGAAGATTTTGGATATATTGTACTTGGAATTGAAGACAATGGTGAAAAAGCTATTGAATTAGCTAAGGATAAAAAACCAGATTTAATTTTAATGGATATATCTTTAAAAGGTTCAATTTCAGGTATTGATGTATCTAAGCAAATTTCTCATTTGAATATTCCTATAGTTTATTTAACTGGTAGTTCTAATGATGAGAATATTAAAAATGCTTTAGAAACAGCACCTTATGGTTTTATTAGTAAACCAATTTTTGATTTAGAATTAGAACAAATTTTAGAGTTAACTTTAATTAAACATACAGATGATTTTGAAAAAATCTTTGGAACAGAAATTTCACAGACTCCTGATTCACAATCAACTAACAAGTCAAAAAAAGAACCTAAATTTAAATCTTTAATTCGAGGAATATTGAAAAAATAATTTCTCATTTTTTATATTTTTCATTAGATATACTATTTTAATAAAAAAATTTTTGTAGTTAATTAATATGATGCCTAAATTTATTTTTGCAAAAAATCAGAGTGAAATGTATAAAACTGCTGATTTATTAGAAGAAAAAAAATACAAAGTCAAATCTGAGGATAAAAATTATATTCTCCTTAGAAAAAATGCTTATGGAAATATTCTTATTCATATTGCAATTATTCTAATTGCACTATTCTATTTTAATTATATAATAATAATTACAATTATATACTTTTTATATAATTTTTATAAAAATTCAGTTGTGATTTTAATAACAACAGAATCTAAAGATGAAGATGGAAACCCATTAGATTTTATTAAATTAGAAGATTTAGAAGATTTTTATTCAGGTCCTGGAAATCAAGATAGAGATATGATTGAAGATTTTAAAAATGTTATTAAAAAAAGTAGAAAGAAATAAACTTTTTTTTATTTTTTCAAATATCTATATATACTAAAAAATTTTAATAGTATAGTAATAATTTGATGATTAAAAATTTTTAAATAGAAAGTTTTTTTCAAAAAATTATTTTTAAAAAATAATAATTTTAATTTATGATATTCTTTTTTGGAGAATTATGATATGAATTTAAGTAAAAACGAATTATTTGGAATAATCTTTTTCTTTGTTTTAGTTTCTTGGGCGATAGTACCATTTTTTATGTCAAGTTCATTCACATCATCTGATATTGGTTTTTCTGTGATTTTAATTGTCATAGGTTTAACTTATATGTTATCTGCTTTTGTTCCTCAATGGAATAAATCTGCAATAATGTCAGATGGGGTTGTTTTTGTTTTAACTTCACTTGTTCTATTTTCAGGATCTGATCGATTAATTTTCTTCATTTTTGGAGCAATTTTAATATTTTTAGCATTTTTAGCTTATGGTAAAAGATTACCTCCGAAATTGTTGAAATATTTTTATAGGGAACGATCTAAAAAATAATGTCTTTAAAAAAATTTAATTTAATATTTTTTTTTAAGACAAAAAACTTGTTTTTATGAATTTTAAAAAAATTAAATTAATTATTTTTTATTATAATATCTTTATATTATTGGTTTGCAATTTTTTATTAAAAAATAGGATTATTTTAAATAATTTTTGGTTTTTGAAACTAATTTTAGAATCAAATAGTAAAAGATATATATTAATCTAAATAGAAATTATTAATACCATGGTGATTTATTATGGCAGGGATATCAGAATCTATTACACAAATTAAAAAAGCTGAAACTGATGCTGATACCTTAGTTGAAGATTCTAAATTAGAATCTTCCAATATTATCGAAGAATCAAAAGCGAAAGCTAGTGAATTTATCGATGCTGCTAAGGCATCCGCTAACGATGAAGCTAAAAATACTGTTTTTGATGCAGAAGAAAATGCAAAAAAAGAGGCAAAATCTATTACTGCACAATCCGAAAAGGATGCTCAAGCTCTTAAATCAAGTGCTATGGGTAATGTGGATGAAGCTGCTTCTTTTGTTGTCAAAAATATATTATAACGTGAGAATAATGTTCAAAACTGTGAGAATGCAAAAGCTTAAAATAATGGCATTGGATGAATATGTTCCAAATGTAGTGAAAAACCTACATGAGGAAGGTATTGTTCAAGTCGAAGATGTTTCTGAAAGCATTCAACAGAATCCAAAGACAGCTGAATTATTAGACCCTTCAAAAGTTACACCTTATACTGGTAAAATTTCTTCACTTCTTATGAAGACTACTAGTATTTCTGAATTATTAGGTGATGCTTTAAGTGTTAATTCTGGAATTAAGGATAAACTTAAAGGTTTTATATCTCCAGAAATTCCAGTTTTACAAGATGTTGAAGATATGGATACTGAAAGTTTTATTAAGTATACAGAATCTATTTTAACTGAAGTGGGACCTTTAACTGATGAAGTTCAAGATAAGTTGGCTAAACTGGATAGTGAAAAAAGTTCGCTTGAATCTAATATTAATGTTGCTAATAAACTTAAATCTGTTGATTTAGACTTAAGTTTATTAGAAGATTCAAAACATACTTCTTCTCTAGTAGGTCGGATGAATGTTGAATCTGTTGAGGAATATAAGAAAGAACTAAGCGAAATTACAGACCAACTCTTAATTGAAGAAGCTCATGATGAGGATGAAGATTATAAAATTCTCATAACTGTAGTTCCTACAAATCTTAGAGATGACGTTTTTATTTTACTTAGAAAATTTGACTTTGAACGATTGGATACAACTGGTTTAGAGGGAAAACCTGATCAGGTTATTGCTAAATCAAATTCTAGAATCCAAGAAATTGAAGTTGAAAAATCCCAAGTTAATTCTAGCTTAAAAGATATAGCTGATAAATGGGATGACAAAATACTTGTTTTAAAAGAACAATTAGAGATTGAAAAAGAAAGAAATGAGATTTATGCATCCTTTGGTAAAACTAAAACTACCAAAGTATTAGAAGCATATGTACCTAAACCTAAAGTAGATAAAGCTATCGAAGTATTAGATAAAACTACTGAAGGTAATTATGTTTATGAATTAGAAGATATACAAGATAAGGATGAAGATGTTCCTATTCTTCAAAAAAATAATTCTTATGCAAAACCTTATGAAACTCTTGTACAAATGTATGGACCTGTAAAATATAATGCTATTGATCCTACTATTTTTGTTGCAATAACATTTCCATTTTTCTTCGGTTTCTGTTTAACCGATGGTGGATATGGAATAATCGTAACTTTATTAGGATATATATTATATAAAGGTATGGGAAAGATGAATGAAACTTTTTCCGACTTTGGAAAAATTGTTATGGCTTGTGGTATATGGGCTGTAATACTGGGATTAATTACTAATGGATTTATTGGGGACTTTTTCACAAGATTCCTTGGAATAACTATTCCTACAGTAATTCCTATGTTTGATGCTTTTAAACATCCAGCAAATATTTTAATTGTTGCTATTGCTGTTGGTATTCTTTATACTAATATTGGTTTCATTATTGGAGCAATAAACAACCTTAGAAATGGGGATAAAAAAGAAGCATTAGGTTCTCAAATAGTATGGTTTATCTTAGAAATAGGTATAATCTTACTAGCTGCAGGATATATGGTTCCAGCAATTGGTCAAATCGGAATTATAGCTGGTTTAGCATTAGTTGTATTAACCCTAATTTTACTAGTATATGCATCTGGAATATATGGTGTGATGGATGTATTTGGATTTTTAGGAGATGTTTTATCATATGCTCGTCTTTTAGCTCTTTGTTTAGCTACTGGTGGTATTGCTATGACTGTAAATATCTTAGCACAACTTGTAGGTACATCTATTCCATATGTAGGAATATTAATAGCTATATTTTTATTTATCTTTGGACATATTGCAAATTTTGCATTCCAAGTATTAGGTGCTGGAGTAAATGCATTACGTTTAAACTATGTTGAATTTTTCGGACAATTCTTTGTTAATGGAAAAAACATGTTTGAACCTTTTAAAGCAAAAAGAAAATTTACTAAAGTCAAAAGATAATTTTGCTTACAAAAATTAAATTAAAAATTTTTATAAATAATTTTATACAATTACAAAATTCAAATTTCAAATAAATATTATAAACTAATTAAAAGGAGAATAAATTATGGTGGAAATTGTATTAGGTACTGCACTTGCAGCTGTTGGAGCTGGAGTAGCAGTTGGTTTCGCAGGTTTAGGATCAGGTTTAGGTCAAGGTTTCGCAGCATCTGGTGCTGTTGGAGCTGTAGCAGAAGATAATAGTATGTTCGCACGTGGTATTATCTTTTCAGCTTTATGTGAAACCCAAGCTATCTACGGATTCTTAATTGCAATCTTATTAATGGTATTTTCAGGATTACTCGGTGGTGGAGCTGGATTAAGTACTGCTGCAGGTATTGTAGCAATTGGTTCAGGTGCAGCAATTGGATTTGCAGGACTCGGTTCTGGTATGGGTCAAGGTCTTGCAGCAGGTTCCGCTGTTGGTGCTGTAGTTGAAGATAATAGTATGTTCGCACGTGGTATTATTTTCTCAGCATTAGAAGAAACCCAAGCTATTTACGGATTCCTTATAGCTATCTTACTTATGGTATTCGGTGGAATATTAGCCTAGGAGGTCAAATATAATGAGCTCTGGGGCAGAAAACATAGTTTCTAACATCATGTCTGAAGCTCAGAATAAAGCTGATGGAATTATTCAAGAAGCACAAACTCAAGCAGACACTATCATCAAATCTGGTGAAAAGAAAGCTGAGGCTGCTAAAAATCAAATATTAGTAAGTGGTAAAAAACAAGCTGATATGAGACATCAACAAATTATATCTGAAGCTAAAATGAATGCAAGAAGATTTGAATTAGAAGCTAAAGAAGAAGTAATCAATGCAGCTTTTGATAAAGCTACAAATGATTTAAAAAACATTGCATCTACAGATAAAGAAGAATATACCAACGCTTTAGTTGAAATGATTAAAGAATCAGCTACTGAAATTGGTGGTGGAGAATTAATCATTCAACTAAAAGAAGAAGATATTCCTAAAATTAAAAGCAATCTAGATGTAATTGCCGCTGAAGTAAAAGCAGTTGTTACAAAAAATAAAAAAGATCAATTAAACCTTAAAAGTATGGCAAAAACTGTTTCTGCAAATACAGGAACAGAAACCAAATTTGTAATTGGTGAACCTATAAACACAATCGGTGGAGTTATAGTTAAAACCAAAAACGGTGAAATTGAAGTAAATAATACTATAGAATCTAGAATGCTAAGAAACAAAAAAGAATTACGTTCTGAAGTTGCTAAAATATTATTTAAATAGGAGGATGAATTATGGCTGGTGAAATAACTTCAATTGTATCACAATTAGGTCTTACTCCTGAAGTATTCCTAATATTAGTTATCTTTACATTTGTGGTAATAGCTGCAATCGTAGTTGTTGTTGTAACCGTACCGATCTTAAAAATCTACCCATATCTTAATCCTATTTCTAGAGTAAGAGCACGTAAAGGAAGATTATTAACAGAAAAACAAATTTCTGAACTCGTTGAAACTTCAGACATTTCTGAAGTAGAAAACTATTTAAGTGGAATTCCAGATTACAGTGATATTGCTGAAGGAGAATCAGTTGAAAAAACTTTAGATACCAAAATGGGTGAAACTTATGATGTTGTTGCTAGATTAGTACCAAAAGATATTGCACCTGCATTTAAAGTATTTTCAAAGAAATCTGATATTAGTAATATTAAAAGTTTACTTGCTGCAAAAGCAGTTGGTCTTAATCAAGATGAAACCTCTGATTTATTAATACCTACTGGAAAATTATACGAAGATATTGAAAGATTAACTGATGTTAATTCTGTTAATGATGTTGTTGCAGGTTTAGATAATACTGAATACGCAAATGTTTTATCTGAAGCTTTACCTATCTATGAAGAAAAGAAAGTTTTACTTCCTTTAGATTCAGCTTTAGATAAGTATTACTTACAATCCTTATTAAAAGCAAGAGTAGTACCTTCAGAAGCAAATACTGAAATATTATATTCTTATCTTGGAAATCAAGTAGATGTAGCTAACATTAACTTAATAATACGTGCTAAAGCAGATAAATTAGATTATGATGAATTAGAACCATACATTTTTAATAATGGTTATCAATTAAGAGAATGGAAACTTAAAGACTTAATGGAATCTGAAGATATACTTGGAGTAATCTCAAGTCTAGATGGGACAAAATATGCTGAAGTTTTAAATGCTGTAGTTCCACAATATAATGAAACAGGTTCAATTGATGTCTTTGAAAAAGCTTTAAATAAATTTTTATCTGAAGCTGCTCACACATACTCTATGAAAAAACCATTAGGTATTGGTCCTATAATAGGTTTCTTAACTTTAAAAGAACAAGAAATACATAATCTTAAAGTAATTGCTAGAGCTAAAAGAGAAAAAGAATTCCCTACATCTCAATTACGGGAGATGTTAGTATGAGTGAAATAGCTATTATAGGTGATTTAGATACTGTCACTGGTTTTAAACTTGGTGGAGTAAAAAAAGGTAAAGTTGTTAAAACAGATGAAGAAGCAATAACCGCTTTTGATTCATGTATAAATGAGCAAGTTTCAATTATTTTAATAACAGAAAAGATTGCAAGCAACATTAGAAAACATATTAATAGAACTATAGGTAATGAAGTTTTACCTATGATTATTGAGATACCTGATAAATCTGGTTCAGAAGCAACTGAAAACGAACAAATGACAGACCTTATTAAAAGAGTTATCGGGGTAGAGATGGTTAAATGATTATTGAAGGAAATATTATTAAAGTTGCAGGGCCTGTTATTCTAGCTGATGGAATGAGAGGAACTCAAATGCACGAAATGGTTAAAGTGGGTGACGATAAACTCATTGGTGAAATCATTGAATTAGAAGGTGACACCGCAACCATTCAAGTATATGAAGAAACAGCAGGTATTAAGCCTGGTGAAAAAATAGAAAGTACAGGAGGTCCATTATCTGTAGAACTCGCACCTGGTATAATGGGTTCAATTTATGATGGAATTCAAAGACCTTTAGATGAAATCAAAAAATTAACTGGAGATTACATTGCAAGAGGTATTGATGTTCCTTCCGTAGATAAAGAAAAGAAATGGGATTTTAAACCTTTAGTAAAAGTAGGAGATAAAGTAATAACCGGAGATCCATTAGGTGAAGTTCAAGAAACTAGTGCTGTTCTCCATAAAATATTATTACCTCCAACTATTGAATCTGGGGTAGTTAAATCTATTCAATCAGGCGAACATACTGTAGAAGAAATTATTGCAGAAATCGAAAAAGATGATGGTACTATTGCAGAAGTTGCAATGTTACAAAAATGGCCTGTAAGAAAAGGACGTCCTTATAAAGAAAAATTAGATCCAGATATACCATTAGTAACTGGTCAAAGATCACAAGATACTTTCTTCCCAGTTGCAAAAGGCGGTACAGCTGCAATCCCAGGTCCTTTCGGATCAGGTAAAACTGTAACACAACAACAATTAGCTAAATGGGCTAATGCAGATATAGTTGTATATATTGGATGTGGTGAACGTGGTAACGAAATGACAGAAGTACTTACTGAATTCCCATTCCTTGACGATCCAAAAACAGGTAATCCTCTAATGGATAGAACTATCCTTATTGCTAATACTTCTAATATGCCAGTAGCTGCTCGTGAAGCATGTGTATACACAGGTATTACAATTGCTGAATACTTCAGAGATCAAGGTTACGATGTAGCACTTATGGCAGATTCAACTTCCAGATGGGCTGAAGCTATGAGAGAAATCTCAGGAAGACTAGAAGAAATGCCAGGGGAAGAAGGTTACCCAGCATACTTAGCATCAAGATTAGCACAATTCTATGAAAGAGCAGGAAGAATCCATACTTTAGGAACTACTGAATTAGAATCTTCTATTAGTGTAGTCGGAGCAGTATCCCCTCCAGGAGGAGATTTATCCGAACCTGTTACTCAAAACACATTACGTATATGTAAAGTATTTTGGGCATTAGATGCATCATTAGCAGATAAACGTCACTTCCCTTCAATTAATTGGTTAACTAGTTACTCATTATATGTTGACGATATTGAAGGCTGGTGGTCTAATGAAGTAGGAAATGACTGGAGACCAAATCGGGATAAAGCAATGGCTTTATTACAAAGAGAATCCGAACTTGAAGAAATTGTTCAATTAGTTGGTCCAGATGCTCTACCTGATTTAGATAGAGTAACCTTAGAAACTACTCGTATGTTAAGAGAAGATTTCTTAGGACAAAACGCTTTTGATGATGTCGATACATACTGTCCTCCTCAAAAACAACACGATATGCTTAAAATAATATTATTATTCCAAGATGAAGCATCCGCAGCTGTTAAAAAAGGAGCAGATATAAAAGATATTGTTGCATTAACTGTAAAAGACCAAATTGCAAGAATGAAATATGTTCCTTCTGAAGAATTTGCAGCTAAAGCTAAAGAAATTGAAGCTGAAGTAGTTAAAGAATGTAGTGAGGTGTAAACAAATGAATACTGATATTAAAACAAGAGAATACACCACAGTTACAGAAGTTACCGGTCCTTTAATGGTCGTTGATGGAGTTGAAGGTGTAGGTTACAACGAAATTGTAGAAATTGAAACTCCTAACGGAGAACACAGACAAGGACAAGTTTTAGAAGTAAAACAAGATGTTGCAGTTATTCAAGTATTTGAAGGTACAAGTGATTTAAACACTAAAAACACTAAAACTAGATTTACTGGTGAAACAGCAAAAATCGGTGTATCCAAAGAAATGATGGGACGTATCTTTAATGGTACTGGTAAACCTATTGATGGTGGTCCTGAAATAATTCCTGAAAAAGAATTAGATATTAATGGAGCACCAATGAATCCAGCATCTCGTGAATTCCCAGAAGAATTTATTCAAACTGGTATATCAACCATTGATGGAATGAATACTTTAGTAAGAGGACAAAAATTACCAATCTTTTCAGGATCTGGTTTACCTCACAATGATTTAGCAGCACAAATTGCTAGACAAGCTAGAGTATTAGGTGGAGAATCTGAATTTGCAGTAATATTTGCTGCAATGGGTATTACTCACGAAGAAGCAAATTTCTTTATGAGAGATTTTGAAAGAACTGGAGCATTAGAAAAAGTAACAGTTTTCATGAACCTTGCAGATGACCCTGCTATTGAAAGAATTTTAACTCCAAAAATGGCTTTAACAACTGCTGAATATTTAGCATTTGAAAAGAATATGCAAGTATTAGTTATATTAACTGATATTACAAATTACTGTGAAGCATTAAGAGAAATTTCTGCAGCAAGAGATGAAGTACCTGGAAGACGTGGATACCCTGGATACATGTATACTGATTTAGCTGGTATGTATGAACGTGCAGGCCGTATACAAGGAAAAGAAGGATCAATCACTCAAATGCCTATTCTTGTAATGCCTCAAGATGATATTACTCACCCTATTCCTGATTTAACCGGATATATTACAGAAGGACAAATTGTACTTAATCGTAATCTTCACAGAAAAGGTATTTACCCTCCTGTAGATCCATTACCATCCTTATCTCGTTTAATGGGTGGGGGTATTGGAGAAGGAAAAACTCGTCCAGACCACAGTGGAGTATCTGACCAACTTTATTCTGCTTATGCAGAAGGTCGTGAATTAAGAGATTTAGTTGCTGTAGTAGGTGAAGAAGCTCTTACAGAAAGAGATCGTAAATTCTTAGAATTTGCTGATAATTTCGAAAACCAATTTATTACACAAGCTAAAGATGAAGACAGAAGTATTGAAGAAACCTTAGATCTTGGTTGGAAACTTTTAAGTATCTTACCTAAAAATGAACTCAAAAGAGTTAAAGATGAATTCATTGATCAATATCTTCCAAAGGCTGAAGAATAAGATAAAACTATATGATATTAATTTTCAATTAATATCTACTATCTTTATTTAGGAGGATAAAATGGCAGAAGAAATAATAAGCGGGATAAATCCAACTCGAATGGAGTTACTTGCACTTAAAGATAGAGAACAACTCGCAGTCAAAGGTCACAGTTTACTTAAAGAAAAACGTGATGCTTTAATTAAAGAGTTTTTCGATATTTTAGATAAAGTTCAAGGAGCTCGAGATGAATTGAATGAAGAACTCGCAGAAGCTTATGAAGATTTAACTGCAGCTCAAATCCAAATGGGTGATTTGGCTGTACAAAAAGCAGCTCTTTCTGTTACTGAATCTATGGATGTTGATATTAAATCTAGGAATATTATGGGTGTTTCAGTACCTGTAATTGATATGAAAGCACAAAATAGAACTATCCTAGATCGAGGTTATGGATTCAATGATACATCTATTAGGTTAGATGAAGCAGCTAAAAAATTTGAACATTGTTTGAAATTATCCATTCAACTTGGAGAAATTGAAAAAACAATTTATTTATTAGCAGCCGAAATTGAAGCAACTAAACGTCGGGTTAATGCTCTTGAACATATTATGGTTCCAAGATTACAAGCAACTATCAAATCCATTGATATGAGATTACAAGAAATGGAAAGAGAAAACTTCGTTAGACTTAAAATGATTCGTGCTACAATAGAAAAGAGTCAAGAAAGTGGAATTGAAGATGCTAAGAATTCTCGTCAAGATTATGAAGCTAAAGAATTAGCTGAAGCTGAAAAATTAGCTAAAAAAGAATCTACTATTGGTAAAGTTAAGGAAGCTGTAAAAAGCAAAATTCCTTCTAAAACTAAAAAGGATTCAGAAAAAACAGAAGATTCTACTTCCAAAGTAAAAGCGGAAGTTGAAAAACCTGTTAAAAAATCTTCTAAGAATAGCGATGAAAAATCTGTGGATGAAGAAAAACCAAAGAGAAAATTTAAGATGAAATCATTTAAAATTAGATAATTAAAATTATATTATTTAGTTTTAATATTTTTATTAATTTTTTTCTAAAAATAAAACAGGAGTCTAAAATTTTATTATTTAATATAAAATTTTTTAATGACTCTTTTTATAATTTTTTTTTAATGATTAAAATTATATATTAGTTTTTTTAATATTATATTACTAAAAAATTTTCAAATTTTTATAAGTTCTTAATTTTTGAGAAGTGTGGATTTATGCAAAGAAACCCTATAGATCAATTTATGAAAGATCCAGATCATGTTGCTAAAGTGTTTATAATAATTCAGATTGTTCAAATTGCTACTACCGCAATTTTGGTTATTGGAACAATTCTTTTTATATTATATTTAGCAGGTGTTATTCATTTTTAAATATTTTTAATATTCTCGTTTATTGTACTTTCTATTGCATTACTATTTTTAATTAGTTTTTTTACATTATTTGCTTGGTCTATTATTGTGACTAAAGGTTGGTTTTTTTCTATTATCACATTTGGGTAAGGTATATCAAATACATTATCTTTATTTAAATTTCCTATTTTTATAGTATTTGTTGAATATATTATCTTTTTAAAACTATATCCTTTATATTTGGGTATTTCTATTATTTTTCCTTGGCATGCTTTAATATGAGCATCTAATAAATTTATTTTTAAAAGTTTTTCAATACATTCATATGTGCCTTGTACACGAGGGTTTACTTCAATAATATAAATATCATTTTCTAATATGTTGTTGTTTTTGGTATTTTCAGATAATATCATGTCAACCCCATTAGATCCAATTAATTTTAAATCTTTAATTATTTCTTGGGATATTTGATTCATGTCTTCGTTTAAATTATCTATACCTATTTCATCATTTGGTATTGTGTATTCATTTAAGCTTTGTAAACTTTTAATATTCAATGGTATTATATTTCCATTATAAACAAATGATTTATTTTTTTGATAATCGTTAATTGTTAGTAATCTACTGTTTATTATGGTTTTTGCTTCATGATTGTTACTTAATACTGATGAACTAATATTTATTCCTTTAATATGCTCTTGTAATATTAATTTTTGATTTTCAGTAATTTTTTCTAATTTTTCACTATTTTTTTCATTACTCTTAAATTCATTTAAGCTATTATAATTTAATAATCTGACACCATAACCACCACTTCCTTTACATGGTTTTAGTATATATGACTTGTCTACATTATTTTTTAGAATTTCTTCTACGTCATGTATATCTTTTATCTTAAAAGTTTCAGGAGTTAAAAATTTATTACAAATATACTTATAAAACTTATATTTATCTTCAACTTCACCAACATTTTTATTACCTAAAATTTTTCCACGATACTTTTTAAATTCACCTATAAAATCTGAAAAAGATATACCTGCACACAAAATTATGTAATCTACTTTTTCTAAAAATTCCCTAGATTTATCTAAAAGTTCTAATGGATCATATTTTTCTTCAAAAAAACCACAAGACGCATCTGTTTCCTGATTAAGTAAATGTATTTCATCAAAAGGTTTATTAAAATCATAAGTAGCATAATAACTACTGGAATATACCTCAAAATTTAATTTAAGTGCTGAATTAACAAGAGGTCTAGTATTAACTCCCATAATAAGTAATTTTTTCATAATTATCAAATTCTCCTAAAAAATAAATTTAATTTTATAAAAAATTAGTTAAATTCATAAAGCAATATATAAAAATTTTAAAAACATGTAAAAAAATAGCTTTTTATAGATAATATAGTCCCGAGCGGAGTCGAACCGCCGTCTCCGGGTCCAAAGCCTAGAAGGATTACCACTACCCTACGGGACTAAAAATCAGTTGCAATACACAGATTACAACATATTATTATATTCTTCAATCTCCTATTTAAACTTATCGTATAAATTATTTAAAAAAATTAATTTTTATAAAAAATTTTGATAAAACAAACATTTATCAATCCAACCACAATCCCCACAAATAGTTTTCACACTATCCTCAGAATTAAATATATTATTTATCTCTTCAAATAATTCACTTGTAAGAAATTCTTTTTCAGAATTTTTAATTTTACTTAAAATTATTTCATCCATTAATACAATATCCTCATTAGTCTGGAAATCTTTACAAAAACCATCTTCATTAAGATTAGGGCAAAATTTACAAATATCATCTGCAGAATTACATAAAACAACTAAATTATTATTATTTTTTAAAATTTCTACTATATGATCCATATTTTTAACAAATTCATCACTATAACCATATCCCTGATACCCTTGAATACATAATAAATGATGAGCTCGAAGTTTAATTTTCATAAAAATAAAATTCTCCTTAAATTAACTAAGTTTTCATAATTCTTGATACATTAATAATTGTTCTAATGGGATATTACAAGAATTTTTCTTTTTAGACTTCTTAATCTTATGATTTTCTAGCTGATATTTTTTATCAGACTCTTTAACTTTTTCAAAGAATTCTAAAACATCCATTTTATCAAATACCCTAAAAATATGACAAATTATTATTATAAATAAAAAAAATAAAAAAAGTAAAAAGATATTTAATCTTTAGGTAAAAATACCTTAGATACTAAACCTGCACTTAAAATTTTAACAATATCTCCAATAATAAATGGAGCAAGACCCATAACAATTAATTCAACAGGTCCAAGAACAATTCCTTGTGTGAAATAAGACCAAGCAGCTAATCCTGCAAGTCCAGGAATATATATTATTGCAAAATTTGCAATAGCAACAACAGCAGTCATTCTAGTGAAATTTCTAGATTCAACATATCTTTCAGAAATTAATCCAACAAAATATGCAGCTAATACCATTCCAACAAAGTATCCACAAGTAGATCCTAATAAAGTAGCTATTCCACCAGTTGCACCAGCAAACCATGGAATTATAGTAGCACCTATACCAATATATAATATTTGGCTTAATGCCCCATATTTTTTACCTAAGAATAAACCTGCTATTAAAACTGCAAAGGTTTGTCCAGTGATAGGTACTGGGGTAAAAGGTAAAGGAATAATAAATTGTGCCATAATACCAGTGAAACATGCCATCATAAAAGCCATAATTACTTTTGTAACAGTATTGGATTCTTGAATTTTATTAAATGCGATTTCCCTCTTATTATAATATGAATTAATATTTATATTCATTTTAATACTCCTATTTTAAATATTATTTATAATTTATTTTAAAAATAAGTTTCTTATTTAATGGATATCACTTTATAATCCATTAGTATAAAATTTATAAAAACTTTTATAAAAAATTTTCTAATTTATATACTATTTTTTTTAATGTTTTTTATATTCTTTTAAATCCTTTATTCGTTTTTTGTACTTCCAGTACTTACTTAATTCATTATCATTATGTAATTCTATTAATTTGTTAGCCATAGCATTACGTGCTTTAATTTCAATTTTATCATCAATAGTCGGTAAAGAATCAATATCATATTTATTCTTTAAAGCATTTAATATTAAATAATCAGCAATATGTGGATTTTTTGGCAATAATGGTCCATGTAAATAACTACCTATTACATTTTTAAAAATTATGCCCTCTTTATTATCTTTACCATTATTACCATAACCTAACTTAACTATACCAAAAGGTTCATAATTATGGTAAGTACGACCACCATGATTCTCAAATCCAACAACACTTTTTGGATTTAAATCTAAATTATTTTCAATTAAAATATTCCCAATTAATCTTTCATTGTTAGATTCTGTTTTAATATCTAATAATTCCAAGCAAGGAATATCATTACCTTCAGCATCACAGTAATCATTACCTAACATTTGATAACTACCACAGATAGCTAAAATAACACCATCATTATTAATATAATTATCTATCATACTTCTTTTATCAAATAAATCCTTAGAAACTATGTTTTGTTGATTATCCGAACCTCCTCCAATTAAAATCATATCAATATTATCATCTTTAACGGTTTTTGTTCCTAAAGTTGAAATTACTTGATTAACTTTGATTCCTCTCCATTCACATCTTTTTTCAATACATATTAAGTTACCAATATCTCCATACATATTTAAAATATCAGGATACATGTTTACAATATTTAATTCCATTTTCATAGTAATCTTTAAGTATTTTTATTTAAGTTTAGTTTTCATAAATTTTGTCATGTTTTTCATATAAAATTTTTCTAGCTTCAGGCATACCTGTAAAAGTCCCAACAATATATGATCTATTATTTTCAGACAATAATTGATCAATTCCAGATTTTAAATCAAACTTATCTTTTCCAGGATAAATTCTAATTTTATCTGTGGGAAAATTAGTATATTTTAATCTTAAAGCAGCATCTTCAGCTCGTGTTCCGGCACAATAAAAATTTTTAACTTTTTGAATATTATTTATTTCATCAAAGTTTGCATCCCAAATCCAAGAAACATCTTTTCCATCTGCAGCATAATCGTTTAAAATAAACATTATTGATTTTTCATTTGGATTTGTATGAAAAGCAGAAAAAACTTCACTTAAACCTACAGGATTTTTACTCAAAACAAGAACAACTTCTTTATTTCCTAATTTAATTGTTTCCATACGTCCTAATTTATATTCGAAACTTTGAATTCTACTTTGTATAGTTTCATAATCTAAGCCTAATTCACTAGATAATGCTATGACAGCTAAACAATTATATAAATTATATAATCCCATAACATTTAATCTAAAAGATTTTTGTTCGTTACAATATCCAATTGTGAAATCATAATAACCATCATAAGGAGTTACTGAAATTAATTTATAATCAGAGAAAGGATTACTAGCACCACAGTTATTACAATGATACTGTCCAATGTTTCCATAATTAATAAAATCATATTCTAATCTATTCCCACAGATTGGACAAAATACAGATTCTAATACTTCAACATCTTTTTTAGAATTTTCAGTCTCACCATGACTATAATAAACTTTAGGATTTGGTAAATCATTAAAATATAAACATGAAGGATCATCTGCATTTAATATTAATACTGTTTGAGGATTAGTTATAGAATCATGAACCAGTTTAATAGTATTTTCTACTTCCCCAAATCTGTCTAGTTGATCTCTAAAAAAATTAGTTATTACAATATAATTTGGGTTAATATGTTTTGTAACTTTTGGAACGGTTCCTTCATCTACTTCGAATATGCCACAATCATAATGGTTTTTTTTATTTATTATAAAAGAAGTCACTACACCAGTTACTAAATTTGAACCATTAAGATTTGATGCAATATTTTCATAAAAACCATTTAAAACATGGTTTAATAAGTTGTTAGTGGTAGTTTTGCCATTGGTACCTGTAATTATAATAGTCCTATCACATTTATTTACCATTTTGGAGAGAAGATTAGGTTCTATTTTCATACTTACTTTTCCAGGCAATGCAGTTCCTTTCTTCCCACTAAGTTTTAAAATTTTGTAGGTAAATTTACCTACACTAATAGAAAATTTTGTGTTTAAATCCCCTTTCATTTAATCATCTCCATATTTTTCGAGATTTTATTTATTAAATGTTTCTTCAACACATTAAAATTATTTTATTTAATATTTAAATCTTTTGTTAAAAATATAGGTAAAATATTTTATTTTTCTTTTATATCTAATTTTTTAGAGCCCTATACCTTTTTTAAGATTAATTAGTAGTTTAATTAGTTTTTTATGAATGTTGTTGATGTTTTGCTATATCATAAATTTCTTTTATTGTACCCATATCTACACTAGTATAAATTTGTGTTGTTGACAAACTAGAATGGCCAAGTAATTGTTGTATAACTCTAATGTCTACACCATTTTTTAATAAATGTGTTGCAAAAGAGTGTCTAAGTATATGAGGAGTAACCCTTTTATTTATACCCACTTTTTTAGCATATATTTTTATCATTCTTTGAATATATCTTGGAGTGATTTTATTATTGTCACGATTTAAAAAAAGGTATTCTGAATTGGAATTTCTTACATTTAAGTATTGTTCTATTAATTTCTTAGTATCATCATCAAAAAGTACAATACGATCTTTGTCTCCTTTTCCTCTAACCCGAATAGTTCTTTCTTCAAAATCTATGTCTTTAATAATTAAATTTACTAATTCAGAAATTCTTAATCCAGAAGAGTAAAGCACTGCTAATATTACTTTATCTCTAAGTTTTGTTTTTTGTTTTAATTGACTATCTGAATTTGGATCCCAAGTAACTGAATTTATAAGGTTTTCTACTTCTGTTTCATTCAATGATTTTGGTAATGATTTTGTTCTTTTAGGAGGTTTAACTTCATTTAAGAATGATATTTTATTAAATTCTAAAAATTTTTTACATACTACTGTTACTAAATATATGTAATTTTGTGTAACATGCTTATCCCTTTTTAAGATTTGTATATACCTTTTAAAACTTCTTAAAAATCTTTTTTCATCATACAAATCCTCTTGTTTATTTAAATATTTCATAAAATTATGTATTATGGATTTATAAGTTTTTATGGTGTTCATGGAATAATTTCTAATTTCTAAATCAATAAAATATTCTTCAAACATATCATTGAAATTAAAAATATTCATAATATTTTCTTTGTTCCCATTTTTATCATATGAAGGTAAATTTATTGGTGATTTTGGGGTTTCTTCCATACAATCACTTCCTGTTTTTAAATTCTTAATCAAAACATTTGACTATTATTAATTTATGTTCGTTATATTTATGTGTAAGTTTATGAAAATTTTCATATTAAAAAAAAACTTAGAATATGTAAAAAAAGCGAATTTAATTTAAAAAAATAAAAAAAGATTAAAAAGATAGTATAAATTTTAATTTACAGTAATAATTCTTAAACTATCAGGTTTTTTAACCATATGACTAGATTTAAAAGCTACTAAATTTTTAATTCCCTTAGATGCTGAAACATCTGCTAATCTTTGGGAAATTACTCCATCAAATATAACAGTATTTGCATCTGGATTGTTTTGTTTGAGTTCATCATAAAGATTTTCAACACTAACTTCTTTGATAATATTTAAGGAATCATCTAAAATTTCACTATTACCAGTACCAGTAAGTTTTCCTAACATATTTTTCATAGAATTGATTTCACTATTATGTTTCTTTTCAATTCTATTGTTACCATTTCGTTTATTAGTACTATTATTATATCTATTATTTTTACGATTGTAACGATTATTATTATTGTTATTGCTGTTATTGTATTGGTTGTTATTGTTATTAGATTTATTATACTTATGATTTTTAGACTTGTTATCTTCAAGTGAAATTGTATTAATTACTTGATCTAAAGGTACTTTGTCACGTAATGCAACCATTACTTCATCTTTTTCAAGATCTTCAACTTCTTTACCTCTTGGAGCTTGTGTAACATAATCAACATCTCCAACTTGAACAAGTTCTTTTAATATAAGTTCTCCTCCACGATCACCATCAACAAATGCAGTTACAGTCCGATGTTTAGTTAATTCTGCAACACCAGCAGGAATATTAACCCCTTCAACAGCTACAGTATTTCTTATACCATATTTTAATAAGTTTAAAACATCACTTCTACCTTCCACTACAATAATAGCATCAGAAGTATGAACACTAGGACCTGCAGGAAGCTTTTCTTCTCCATATTCTGAAATTTCATGAATTCTCATAGATTCTCTAATTTCTTCAATCATTTTCATACTTTCAGGTGAAGATGTTTCCATCATAGTTGTATAAATTTCTTTTGCACGATTTACAACTTGCTGTCTTTTAACAGCTCTAACATCTTCAACTTTGAGAATAGTTATTTCAGCTTCACAAGGACCAACTCGATTAATAGTTTCAAGGGATGCAGCTAATATAGCGGTTTCAATTCTATCTAAACTAGATGGAATTACTATTTCACCTTTAGCTCTACCTCCATTGGAATGAATAATAACTTGGATTCTTCCAATTCTACCTGTTCTTTGAAGTTCTCTTAAATCTAAATCATTACTTAAAAGACCTTCAGTTTGTCCAAAAACCGCACCAACCACATCAGGTTTTTCCACGATTCCATTTGCATTTATTTGTGCATGAATAAGATATTTAGTTGTAGTTAATTCTTCTCCTTTTCCCATCTTAAGCCTCCGTTTTATTAAGCTTAGATACTTTTAGAGATAATTTAAAATCCTGTAATATTATTTTAATTATTAATTTATAATACTCAGAAAAACAATTAATTATTTAATTGTTAAATTATACTTTTGTAATTGTATTTTGATAATAATATTTTATAATAGCTATATATTGAAGCTAAATCTAATTTTTATCAATTAGACAATGATACATCAAATATACTTAAAAAATAGAATTTACTTTTACTTATTGAAGTTGAGAATATTAATAACATGAACTCTTTTTATAGAAAAATCTTCAGTTTTCCATAATTAAAAAGTTTTTATTAAAAAAAATTTTTATAATTTTTAAAAAGTTTACAAACTATAAATAATTTTTATCTATTTTTAAATCAATTAGTAAGCTTATTTTTATATTTTTTTCTAAATTTTTATTATTTTTAATTAAAATTTTTATATACCTAAATTTTTAAAAAAATTCTAAAATAACCTTAATCCTTATCTAATAATTGATTTTCCTTTTTAATTCTTGTTAAATCCCTTAATTAATTCTCCTGTCTTTTGTTTAACTTCATTAATTAATTTTTGTAATATTTAGTAAATTGTAAATTTATAAACTCAATTTTTGAGTATAATATGATTATTAGTATCTAACTAAATTTTTGTATAAACAGGTATATAAAATATTTTATTATCTTTCATGTTTTAACATTATAAATTTAATTTTCCAATTTTCTTATTAGTTAATTTAAAAATAATTATATACTTTTAAAATAAAAAATTAATCGTTAATAATTAATAAAAATTCTATATTTTATTACTAATTAAACGATTAATTTTTTCATATAAAAAAATTTGAGGCGTAAATTGATGTCAAAAGGAAAATTATCAGCAAAAACTTTTTTAAATAACATAAATAATAACAAATTCGATGATTTATCTGATTTAAAAGATTTTAGTACCATAAGTTTAGATGATCCTCGATTAATTAATAAAACTTTTAATATTGAAGATTTAACTTTAAATGAATCTAAAAATAATATTGAACAATATCAAGAGTTAAAAATTATTTTAGAAACCGCTTCTGCATGTCAAATATCCGATGCAGTTAATGCAGTTACAGGGGAATCTGGAGTAATAAAAGGATTGAAATCTATTAATAATCAAAGAGCTTACGGTAGGGCAGTAACATCTAAAGCATCTTCAAAAGATTGGGGGGCTTCACTTTTAGCAATAGATGCTGCAAAAGAAGGAGATTTTCTATTATTATACACTACTGGAGAACCCGCAGCAGTTTGGGGGGAATTAGCTTCAACTTGTGCTAAAGAAAAAGGAATAGTTGGAACTGCTGTTTATGGTGCAACAAGAGATATTGATGTACTGTTACATTTAGATTATCCTGTTTTTGCATTAGAAACACTACCTAATGCAGGTAAACCTTCTGGTATTGGGGAATTAAATGTTAACTTACAAATAGAAAATTATTTAATAAGTCCCGGCGACTTTATCTATGCTGATGAAAGTGGAGTAGTTATTGTTCAAAAATCTATATTTTCTAAAGTTATATTAGAAACTTTAAAAATCAAAATTAATGAATCAAAAATTATTAACCAATTAAAAGCTGGAAAATCTTTATCTACTGTAGTAGGGCTTAGATAAACAAAAATTTTTTATTTTAATCTATCATTTATTTCACTATTTAAAACACATTTATAATTATTAAAAGAGGTTTTGTTTTTGACTTCATCTGAAAAAAGTAGTGCCCAAACAATATATTCATTTATTTTAGATAATAAATATGCTATTATTGTAAGTTTTATCATTGTTCTTGCAATGTTATTTGTAATGATAGCTCTCTCTGGACTAGATTCTATAATAGCTAATTTGAGCCGTACAAATCTCTTTCTTTTTGGTTTAACATTTATAGTTCAAATTATTGTAATTTTATTATGGGCTTATAGGTGGAAAATTATTTTATATCATATGCATGACTCACCTGGGTTTAAAAATGTAGTTGGCATATTACTTACTAGTATTTTTGGGAATAATATAACTCCTGGCGCTATTGGTGGGGAACCATTAAGAGCATATATACTTAAAGAATATAATGGAACTCCATTTGAAGTTGGTTTTGCTTCAACTATGGCTGATAGAGTTTTTGAAATGTTTCCTTTTGTAGTAATTAGTTTACTTGCAATCATTAGTATAATAACATGGAATTTAGGTATAGTATCTAAACTTTTCTTATTATTCTTAATTGTTGCAGTATTCTCTTTATTTTTGATTGTTATTTACACAGGTTTTAATAAAGAATGGTCTATGAATTTGGCTGAGAAAACCATAAATTTTTTCTTACCTTTTATAAATAAATTTACTAGAAAAACTTATAATCAAAGTCATTTAGTTGAAACTGCAAATGGTTATATTAACAATTTTAATACTAGCTTTCGTATGATGATTGAAGATAAACATTTATTTGTAAAAGGTATTTTTTTAGCTTTAGTTTGCTGGTTTTTAGATTTATCCAATTCTTATTTAGCATTTATGGCTATAGGTATACATCCGCCTATTGCACCTTTTATTACAGTTTATACTATTGCTATACTTTTATCATTTTTACCTACTTTACCAGGATCTTTAGGGATTACAGAAATTGTAATGATAGCATTATTTGTTCCTGTAGGCATTTTTGCAGATCAAGTATTAGCTGCTTCTGCTCTTGAAAGATTAGCTTCTTATGTTTTCCCTACTGTTTTAGGTATTTTAGCTAGTTTATATTATGTTAAAATTTTTTCTAAAAAACATTTAGAAAAGAAAAATGAAAAGCTAATTAATTGATTAAAAATATTTTTAATCATTATTTCTTATTTTTTTCTAATATTTTTATTAATTAAAATGTTTTTATCAAGCTATTTAATAATTTATTAAAATATATTAGATTTTTTGTTTATATTTATGTGTTTATTTAATCAAATTTAATTATTATAGTAAATTTAGGTTACTTTTATACAAAGTAATTTATTACTATTGTTTCAAACGAATTAAGAGAATTTTTTCTATTTAAACTAAATAGTAATATTTTTAAATGGGTTTTAAATTTATATTTAATATTATCGTAAAGTTTATATATGATGAATGTAGAATTTTATATATACATACTCATCTATTTTAATTGATTTTTATGAAAGTTTTAGGGAATATTTCACATATAGCAAAATCTGGTAAACTCATAGCAACCACCACTCAAACACCTCCTTCAGGAGCTTATGTTTTAACAGAAAACAAAAAAAAGATTGGTAGGGTAAATGATGTATTTGGTCCAGTAAAAAATCCTTATGTTTCTATTAATTTATTCCGTTCAACAAATAAAGAAGAATTAGAAAATATGATTGGTGAAAAACTGTATGTATCACCTAATAAAAATAAACGGGGGAAAAAAGCACGAAAAAAGAAATGGAAGAGATGGAACAAAAATACAACAAAAAAGGCAAAAAGCCAGTAAACGTCTCTGAAAAAGAAAGAATGATACATGATGTATCAGTCACCGAAAAACAAACAAGATGCCCTGAATGTGGATCAGAAGATTTAATTGGTGATTATGAGCGTGCAGAAGTCGTTTGTGCTAACTGCGGTTTAGTTATTGATGAAAATTTAGTAGATATGGGTCCAGAATGGAGAGCATTCGACCATGAACAAAGAGATAAACGTACCCGGGTAGGAGCTCCAATTACTTACACCATCCACGATAAAGGTTTAAGTACAATGATTGATTGGAGAAACAAAGATATTTATGGAAGAGATATCCCCGCTAGAAATAGAGCTCAATGGTATAGACTTAGAAAATGGCAAAGAAAAATAAGAATATCCGGAGCAACAGAACGTAATTTAGCATTTGCATTAAGTGAACTAGACAGAGATTCATCAAGATTAGGACTTCCACGGAGTGTAAGAGAAGCTGCATCTGTAGTATACAGAAGTGCGGTAGAAAATAAACTTATTAGGGGAAGAAGTATTGAAGGAGTTGTAGCAGCTTCATTATATGCTGCTTGTAGAAGATGTAAAGTTCCTCGTACTTTAGATGAAATTGCAGAAGTTTCTAGAGTAAGTAAAAAAGAAGTTGGAAGAACATATAGATTCTTAACAAGAGAATTAAATATTAAATTACCTCCAACATCACCAGTCGATTATGTACCTAGATTTGCAAGTGAACTAGGATTATCAGGTGAAGTACAATCAAGATCTATTGAAATAATAGAAAAAGCAATGGAAAAAGGATTAACATCAGGTAGAGGTCCAACAGGTGTTGCAGCAGCAGCTTTATACATAGCTTCTGTACTACTTGGGGAAAGAAAAACACAAAGAGATGTAGCAGACATTGCAGGAGTTACTGAAGTAACAATAAGAAATCGTTATAAAGAACTCACAGAACAATTAGACATGGGAGTAACATTATAAACATTTAAAAATTTTACTTCCCATAAACTTTTTTTTAAATTACTAATATATATTTAATAATCTTTACTAAATTTTTGAATATCACGTTCTACTTCATTTAAGATAGCAGAATTATCCGTATTTTTAACTTTATCTAAATTTTCACGATATTTAGGAATATTTTTTATAAACTTACGAATTAACTTATTATTTAACTTATTATGGAATTCCCCATAACCTAATTTTTTAACATAAAAACCATTAAGGATTTGTTCAAAATTACCATTAGCAGGAATACTATAAACAGGTTTCTTAAGATAAATAGCTTCTGAAATCATTGTGAAACCACCATTAGTTAAAATAGCTTTAGCAGTACGCATATCTTCATAAATAGCATCTTCATTAAATGAACGATAAGTTAAATTTCCATCAACCAAATCTTTATTAAAACCATAAACAATAAAATTCTCTTTAACCTTCTTTAAATTTTCCATTAACTCAATGTTAGAATCACTAGTTTGATAAACAACAATATGATCCCCATTTTCAGGTTTTAATTTCATAATATCCTCACGAATAACTGGAGGATAAATTGCAGTAATTTCAGGGTGTCTAAGTGGAGGGAAAAAGAAACTAGTTAAAATATGTTTTTCAGGACGTATAATATAAGCTTTAACTACAGCTTTAGCAACTAACATATCCATTTCATGATTTTTTGGGTAATCATAATCAGTTTGGGTAATCATATGAATATTATCTAAACTAATCATAGGAACATTAATTAATTTACTTAACATACTAGCATAATTCTCAAAATCAGAAATAATCAAATTAGGTTTAACAATTTGAGATTCTTTATATAAAACATCATAACCCTCTTTTAAATTAGTTGGATTAGCTTTAACAGCTTTTAAAAAAGTAGCCTTATTTTTAACAGCATTATTCTCATAAACAGTGTTAAATCCACCAATTTCAAAAACATTATCAAATTTATTGTTTAAATATTTGTAAGCCCTATCACTTGAAAAAATATATACATCATGATGTTTTATTAATTCCTCAATAATAACACTGCTTCTAATCGCATGCCCCATACCTTCTCCACAAACTGAGTAAAAAATTCTTTTTCTTTTATTATTTTTTAAATTTTTACTCCCTTTTTTAATTGGTGGGGATGAATAATCATGTTTAGGAGTATTATGTTTAAGTTTAGAAATACTTCTAAATTTCTTATCCTCACTTAAATTACTAGGAAGGTGTTTTTGTTTAAGATTATGTTTCTGATGAAAAGTGCCTTTACCAATATTCATTTTAGATTTTTCAGCAATTTGATCTAAATCATTTTTTTCTAATGCTGTTATAGGATCATGTCCAAATTTATAATTTAATTCTTCAGCACTAGTACGTTTACCTCTAAAATCATTGATAGTACTTTTACCATAAGTCTTCAATAAACTATATAATCCTTCTTCTTCTAATCTTCGGGTGGATACACAAATCTTAGGTTTTCTTAAAACTTTAAACTCTTCCAATTTAGATAATCTTTCAATATAATCAGTATCTTCACCAAATGTTAATCTTTCATCAAAACCTCCAGCAATTTCATGTAAATACCTTTTAGATACTATTCCATAACATCCTGCACCATGAGGTTTAATATTTTCCGCAGCTATCATGAACCAGTTAGCCATATCATGTAAAAATTTATCTTTATGTTTTTCAGACATTGGAGTCATTTGTGTAATACCAATACCTAACAATTCTCCCTCAAATTCCGCTACTAAATCTTCTAAATAATTAGGAGTTAATCTTAAATCAGAATCTAAAAATAATAATATTTCCCCTTTAGCAATTTTAGCACCATTATTACGTCCAACTGCAGGTAATCCTCCTTGAACAATTTTACAATTATAATCTTCAGCAATTTTGACTGTATCGTCATTAGAATCATTGTCTGCAACAATAATTTCATAACTATCAAAATTTTGAGATTTAATACTTTTTAATAATCTTGGAAGATATTTTTCCTCGTTATATGTTGGTATAATAATACTTAACTTCATTTTCATCATCTAAAAAATAAATTTATAAAATACAAATTTTCTCATAATCTTATTATAAATAAGAATAAATATTCCAACTTTCACTAAACCAATCACATTTACCCTGCAGTGATCTAGCTAAACTATTCTCTAATTCCATTTCATTATAATTTGAATTAAACTGTGCATGTATACTATTATCTGTTTCTGTAATATTTAATGTATTATATTGACTTAAATCACAATTATCTGATGGATTCATAATAGTAACATCATAATATTCAGGATTTGAACCAATAAATGCTACTGAAAACCTTAATAATATGATAAATATTAAAATTAAATGAGGAAGAAGAACCCTAAATATTTTTTTATATTCACTCCATTTCTTTGGAATATCAATACTATCTTTCTCATCTTCTACCCATTTTTTAATTCCAAATATTCTCCCAATCCAATAAGTAAAGCTAGAATAATCATAATAAATTACTAAAAATCCATATAATCCTCCAACACAAGGGGTTGAAAAAAAACCTCCATCCATAACTCCAATTAATCCAAGAGTCATAGTAAATGATAAAAATAATCTACTGAACTTAGATTTATTTTGAACACTTTTTAACATTATTAAGAAAAGGACTGGTATCAAAACAAACAAATACTTAGTATACCAAGGAACATACTGAGATAATGAATTTCCAATATGTATTCCCTCTGGAATACTAACTAATACTGCATTAATTAAAGTTCCTAATACTGATTTATAAACATGAGAATGAAGTATACTAGTACTAGTCATACTTGGATCCATTGAAGTGAATATAGTGAAAACTCCAATACCAAAATTATATCTTATTATTACTTCAGTAACTAGCCCCCATAAAGCTAAACTTAATAATAATAAAAAACCTATTTTTAAATAAAAATCATGATCTTTTTTTAAAAAACTTGGCCAAGGTATTTTTCTTATAATATTCCAATTTTCCATTTCACTAAAAATTAAGAATATTCCAAAAATAGCAAAAAATAAAATATCTTTACCTTTAGAAGAACCCATTAATACTAAATGTAAAAAGGGACGTATAATTAAATCCACACTATTTGAAAAAAATAGGATTATGGATAATATGATGAAAACAAAACCCAATTTTTGATATTTATTTAATTTAAACATTTTTTACCAGAATCCTTAAAAAAGGTATTAATTTTGGAAATTTAATTCATATAATTTTTTTAAAGAATAAAATTTAAGTTATTTAAAGTATTAACTTTAAGTAATATAATCATTTTTATTTTATTTAAAAAATAATTTAAAAATTAGTATGGAGGAGAATAAATATTTTCACATTATTTTATTTTATTGGTTTAATTTTCATTGGGATTATAGCAGGTATAGCATCTGGTTTATTAGGTGTAGGTGGAGGATTTATAATGGTTCCTCTACAATTTTTCCTTTTAACATCTTTAGGTGTAGATTCTAGTCTAGCTTTAATGGTATCTTTTGGTACAAGTTTAGCAATAATTATACCCACTTCTATTAGTGGAGCATATAAACACAATAAAGAATTAAAAAATATTTTAAAACCAGGAATTATTTTAGGTATATTTGGTATATTTGGAGGATTTTTAGGAGGTTTTCTAGCATCATATGCTCCTACAAGAATATTACAAATATTTTTTGGAATAGTTTTAATAATTATTGCAATTAACATGTTTTTAAACAAAAAAACTGGAAAAACTAAACCTAAAATTAAATTCAATATATTATCTGCAGCACTAATTGGTGTAAGTGTAGGTGTGCTTTCTGGTTTACTTGGAATTGGTGGAGGGGTATTTATTGTAACAATTCTGTCTGTAATTTTAGGATTTTCAATGATAGAATCAATAGGTATTTCTAGTGTATTTATTTCATTAGCTGCCATTGGTGGGGTAAGTTCATATATAATTACAGGATTAGGAGTAAATACTTTACCTTATTCCTTAGGTTATGTTAGTTTAGTAAACTTTTTTGTAATCATTTTGTTTTCAATTCCATGTGCATATATTGGTGCAAATTTGTCCCATAAATTACCTGAAAGAAGGTTACAAGAAATATTTGCAATATTACTAATTATTCTTGCAATTAAAATGATAATTTAAGACCAAGTTATGCTTTTTTCAATAACTACTCCAGTACCATGAGCAGTAACATTACAAATTGTTCCATTACCATCTAAGATATCATACTCTAATGTTAAATCTAAAATCCCATTACACCCATCATTTTTTGCTTCTTTACATAAATTCGCTATGGCTTGATCTTTAATTTTTCGTAAATCTTTCAATAATAACTCTTCTTCTTTATCAAAACCCATAGGACGTTTAGCTTTATAAATAATTTTACCTTCATAAATTCCATTATACTTTATCACTTCTTGATTCCATAAATGGGTAGTACTTAAAAGTAATATTCCTAAATCATTAATGTCAATTTGTAAATTTTCATCAAAATTGTTTATATTTTTATCAGGTTTTATAATTGGAAGTTCTTCTCCAGTTATTTTTGATTTGATTTTTATATAAATTTTATATAAAAAACCTGTTATCTTTTTAAATATCCCTGAAATATAAGATATCATAGCTAAAATTATAATTATTATAAAATAATTAATTAAAGTAGGAATTGCAGCTTGTAATATTACAATCACACTTCCAATTGTTATAAAATTAAATCCTAAAGTAGGGTTAGCGATAATAAATCCATAAACTACCGTTACAGCAAATAATATAAATGCACTAACAGCTCCAGTGGTTTCTTTCATATATTTTTGTGCAAAATAAGTTTCCACATAACCTGCTACTAATGGTGAGAAAACTAATCCTAAATTCCAACCAAAAATATCTAAATGAATCATTAAACAGAATTCATACGTTAATAATCCAGCTATAGTTCCAAGTGTTATACAGAATGTTGCCTCTCCAAAATTATCCAATCTTTTTTGCAAATCTGTATTTAATTTCATTTTATAATCCCAATTTAAAAAAAGTTATTTGTATGATATTGCTGTACCGTAAGCAGTAACTAAAATTGTATTTCCCATAGTTCCTCCAAGATTATTATAAGATATTTTAAGCCCAATTATAGCATTAGCTCCTTTTTCAGCAGCTTTTTCTTTCATACTACTTAATGCTATTTCTCTAGCTTTTTGAATTTCTTCTTCATATTTGGAGGTTCTTCCACCTACTACATCACGAACTCCGGAAAATAAGTCTTTATAAACATTAGATCCTATTAAAGATTCACCAGTAACTAAACCATGATATCTTAAAATCTTTTTATTCTCTAATGTGTTTGTTGATGATAAAATCATTTTTTATTCTCACCTAATAATGAATTATTTTTTAGTTTTTAAATAAAAAAGTTTAATAATTAAAACCATTTTAAAACAAAAAAAAGATTTTTTTATCTTAAAAAGGTCATGTATGCCCATATTCCAACAAAGACAAGTATTAATACAAAAATTAAAACTCTAGATTTTCTTCCTTGTTCTTGTCTCATTTTAATAACTTTATCACAATCTGGGGAGCATGTTTTTTCATTCATTGGTATTGGGGTTCCGCATACTGGACAATGTTTATGTGGTTCTACTGCCATTTTATCTTTTCTCCTTTTTTTTAATATAATTATTCTGAAATTACTTTTGTTCCAATTTTTTCGCCATTAATGGCTTTTATCAAGTTTTTAGGATCATCACCATTACAGATTACAGTTTCTAGTGAGGAACGTTTAATCATTTGTATTGCTGTCATGTCAAAAAATTCATAAGTTCCAGCTTTCACATCTTTTCCTTTAATAAATTCCATCATATCACTTGCAGTAATTTCATTAATTAATTCTGCATCACTAAATTTGTTAGGATCTTTATTATACATTCCATCTACAGAAGTTAAGTTTACTAAAAGGTCTGCTTTAACATATTCTGCTAAAATAGCTGCAACTGCATCAGTACTATGAGCAGGTTCTGTTCCACCCATAACTACTATTTTTCCACTTGAGGAATATTCTAAAGCTTCTTGGAAGTTGTGTGGGACTTTTTGATATGCTTTATTTTCTAGTGCAGAAAGTAAAAGTTTTGCATTGATTCTTGTTACTTCTATACCTATATCATCACATTTAGCTTCTCCACACTCTAAATCTCTAACAACTTTTATATATTCTCTTGCAGGTTTACCTCCACCTACAACAATAAATAATTCATGTTCTTCACTTAGTGATTTTAATATTTCAGCATATTCTTTAAATTTTTTTGAATCAAATTCTTGTATTAAAATTGATCCTCCAATTGCCGCTACTATTCTCATTTAAATCAAGTCACCCGTAATTTTTTAATAAATTATATTTAAATATAAAATTTTTTTTATCTAAATAATTTAATAATCTATTATATTTATTTAAATCATGATATTTAAATATTAAAATAAAGTATTGAAATTTTTATTAAATTATATATCTAAGTAAGTACAAATAGTATTAATATTATATGATTTTAAATAATATATTCAAAAAAATATTTTTTTAACATTTTAATTAAAAATTAATCATTTTAATCATTTTAAATATGGAGTGAAATAATTGTCAGACGTATCTTCAAAAGAATTATATGAATTTAAAAGAACTTTACGAGAGTTAGGTGAAAAAAAAGGAAGAGGTACTGAATTAGTATCTGTTTATATCCCTCGTGATAAACAATTAAGTGATGTAGGAAAACAAATGAGAGATGAACTTGGACAAAGTTCTAATATTAAAAGTAAAACTACTAGAAAAAATGTTCAATCTGCGATTGAAGTAATAATGCAAAGAATAAGATTATTTAAACATCCTCCTGAAAAAGGTTTAGTACTATTTACTGGAATGATTCCAAAAGGTGGACCTGGTACAGAAAAAATGGAAACCTTTGTTTTTGAACCACCTGAACCGATACAAACATATTGGTACATTTGTGATAATGTTTTCTATTTAGAACCTTTAGAAGAAATGATTGAAACAAAAGAGGTTTATGGTATCGTAGTTTTAGATAGAAAAGAATCTACTATTGCTACTTTAAAAGGTAAAAAAATTGAAATTTTAAAACATTTAACTAGTGGTGTTCCAGGTAAACATAAAGCAGGAGGTCAATCACAAAGAAGATTTGATCGTGTAATTGATTTAGCTGCACATGAATTTAAAAAAAGAATTGGGGATCATGTAAATCAAGCTTTTTTAGATATTGAAGATTTAAAGGGTGTTATTTTAGGTGGACCAGGTAATACTAAGGAAGAATTTTTAAAAGGTGAATATCTTCATTATGAAATTAAACAAAAAGTAATAGCAACTATTGATACTTCTTATACTGGAGAATTTGGAATTCGTGAAATCATTGATAAATCCATGGGAATTTTAGATGAAATGGATGTAATGAAGGAAAAACACATTGTTCAAGGATTCTTAAAAGAATTAATTAATGAAAAAGGTTTAGCTTCTTATGGGGAAGATGAAGTTAGAAGAAATTTACGAATTGGAGCGGTAGATACTCTTTTATTATCTGAAGATTTACGTTCTGAAAGAAAAACTTACCAATGTCCTGTTTGTGAATTTCAAATAAGTAAAACCATAAAAAATGGTGAAGCTGATGAAGAATTAGTTTGTAAAGAATGTAATGAGAAAATGAAAATCATTAAATCTGAAGATATTATAGATGAACTAGTTTTACTTGCAGATGAAACAGCCTCAAATGTAGAAATAATATCTACTGAAACTGAAGAAGGAATGCAATTATTTAGAGCTTTTGGTGGTATAGCCGCTATTTTAAGATATCATATATAAAATTGAAAATATTTTTATAGTTTGAAATTAAATTAATAAACAGTGGAGCAACAAATATGAAATTGGTTGAAGAGGAAATTATTAAAGGAAGATTTTCAGTTCTTGTGAATAATAAAGTTATTGATGTGGATAGTACAAAATTAGGATCAACTCGTAAAGAAATATTAAGTTCTATGAAAGAAATTGTTGATGAATATGATGAATTTTTCATTCCTGGAACTATAATGTTAAGTGATAAAGCTACTTTTCATTTAAGAATGCAAGAATCTTGTGAATAATTTTTTATTATAAAATTTAATATTCCACTTTCAATATTTTTTTAATTTTTATTTTTTTATCATATTTTACTATTTTTTGAAAATGAGTTTTTTCCAATATTTTTTTTATTTTTCTAAGAATTTTTTTATTTTTTTATTTTTTAATGAGTATTTTATCCATTGATTTTTTTATTTTTCTAAAAATTTGTCAATTTGTATAAAATAGAATAGTATAAAAGTTATGAAACTATACATAATATTAAATAATTAAATTATACTGAATATTTTTTAATTATTAATTTTAATAACATAAATTCAAATGGAGGATATTATGTCATACGTTGATGAGGTAATTAGCCGTACAATAAAAGAAAATCCTAGTGAAGTGGAATTCCACCAAACTTTAAATGAAGTATTAAAATCAATTGAAGTAGTGGTAGATGAAAATGAAGATGCATACAGAAGAAATGCTGTATTAGAAAGATTAGTAAACCCTGAAAGACAAATAAAATTTAGAGTCCCTTGGGTAGATGATGAAGGTCAAGTACAAGTAAATACTGGATATCGTGTACAATTTAACAGTGCATTAGGACCTTATAAAGGAGGACTTCGTTTCCACCCTTCAGTAAACATAGGAATTATTAAATTTTTAGGATTTGAACAAATATTTAAAAATGCATTAACTCGCCTCCCAATAGGTGGAGGTAAAGGAGGATCTGACTTTGATCCTAAAGGAAAATCCGACAGAGAAGTTATGGCATTTTGTCAAAGTTTCATGACAGAAGTATACCGTCATATCGGAGATACTCAAGATGTACCTGCAGGAGATATTGGAGTAGGTGCAAGAGAAATAGGTTTCTTATTCGGTGAATACAAAAGAATCACAAAAAGATTTGAAGGAGTATTAACTGGAAAAGGATTATCATTCGGAGGTTCTTTAGCTAGAACAGAAGCTACAGGATATGGATTATTATATTTAACTAATGAAATGTTAAAAGCAAATGGTCAAAGTTTAGATGGTAAAACATTATCCGTATCAGGATCAGGTAATGTAGCAACATTTGCAATACAAAAAGCACAAGAATTAGGAGCTAATGTCGTATCTGCTTCAGATTCATCTGGATGGATTTATGATCCGGAAGGAATTGATCTTAAATTATTAAGAGAAATTAAAGAAATTAGACGTGGAAGAGTTAAAGAATATGCAGAAGAAAGAAAATCTGCTGAATACCACGAAGGTACAGGAGTATGGAGTATTAAAGCAGATGTAGCTTTACCATGTGCTACTCAAAATGAATTAAATCTTGATGATGCAAAAGCTTTAGTTGATAATGGTGTTTTCGCTGTAGCTGAAGGTGCAAACATGCCTACTACTTTAGATGCTACAAATTATTTACTAGATAATAACATATTATTCGCACCAGCAAAAGCTGCAAATGCAGGTGGAGTAGCTGTATCCGCACTTGAAATGAGTCAAAATGCTGAAAAATTACATTGGAGTTTTGAAGAAGTAGACAACTTACTTAAAAGAACAATGGTTAATATATTCTCAGACTTAGATTCTACATCAAAACAATATGATGCTGAAGGAAACTATGTATTAGGTGCAAATATTACAGGTTTCAAACGTGTTGTTGATGCAATGAATGCACAAGGAATCGTTTAAACACAATTTATATTTAGGTGAACATATAATCTTTTGTTCACCACTCACTTTTTTTATTAAAAAAATTGTTTTAACTTTAATAATTCATTACTTATATTAATGAAACAATTTTTTATTAGATAGATTAAATTTAAAAAATTTAATATTTTCAAAATTAAAATAATTATATAATTTAATTAACATTAATGTTTAGCTTTTTTCTATGTTCTTTTTTATTATTTGTAGAACAAAATTACTTAATTTTTATTTTTAACAAATATTTTATTATAAAGTTAGTATTTTTTGAATTTTTGTATTGTTCGTTAAAAATTTCATTAATTTTAAAAAAAGAATTTGTATAATTTTAAATTTTTAACGTTCAATATAGTTCCCCACGTGCTTTAGTTTATTAAAAAAATACAATAAAAATTAAACATAATTATTATGTTGTTTAATTTTTAAATCGTATTACATTACTTTATATACTACTTTTTCCTTATGTATATACAAAGTTAAATAAAAACTTTAATTCATTGTTAGTTTAAAAATTTTGAAAAAATAAAAGGAAGAATAAAATGAAGCAAGGATATTACTTTACTGGAAATGAAACTTTTAAAATTAACCCAAATATGATAAATGAAATAAAACAAGATTACATAAATGGAAAAGAAACCAAATCTTTACTATTTAAAAAATATTATCGAAAATACAATATTGATCGATTTACTTTTATAAATATAATCGAAGATATTAATCAAGAATTAGGAATAAATAAAAGAGTATCTATTAATAAAAAAGCCATTAAATTAATGGATTCTAAAATGGGAATGAATCAAAAACCTAATTATTATAATCCGTCCAATTTTAACAAAAAATATTAAAAATAAATAAATTTCAAGAAATAAAAAAAAGTAAAAAATAGTAAGTAAAAAATTATTAAATTTATAATTTACTTACTTTTATTAAGGATTCTACAGGAACTCCTTCTACTTCTGAAAGGCCTGCTTTATCAATTAATACAGTACAAGCAATTGGTTCAGCACCATGGTCTCTAACTGAATTAATCACTTCTCTCATAGTTTTACCACTAGTGATGACATCATCAACTATAACAACCTTTTTTCCTTCAACAGATCCGAAATTGTTACTTATAGCTCCTTCACCGTCTCCGTTGTTATCTACTTTTTTGTGTTTATTTGGATGATATACTGCTAATGATGTTTTTTTACATGCCATATCTTCTATAAAATCTGCCATTAAAACTGAAAATGGTATACCACTAATAGCTACTCCAATAACAGTATCAATTTCACCATGAGTCATTGCCATATCACCTAATGCTGCAGATATATATTTAAGTCGTGATGAACTTGCACCTAAGCTTTTCCAATTTATAGCAAAATCTGCTGGTTGTTTTATTTCTTTTTTTTCGTCAGCTTTTTGGAGAGTCAACCATCTTGCAGTATCCATAGAAACATTAAGTTCATCTGCAATTTCCCCAGTAGTGAATCCATGGCTTCTAAGTTCACTAGCTCTTTTTATAAGTTTTGTATTCATCGAATCACTAAGTTAAACTTTTATTTATGATAAATTTAAATTTTATCTAATGGTATTGGTATGTGTTCTTTAGAAGATTTATTTGCAGCTAAAACCATTCTAAGTGCGTTAAGACCATCTTCACCAGTTATTACTGGTTTTTCATTATTAACAACACATTCTAAAAAAGAACTTAATTCCTCTTTTAAGGGTTCTTCGTGTTTTATTTGGATGTCTTGAGCAAATTTACCATGAACATCAATACTTTGATCGATATAATCTACTGAGATAATACCATCAGTTCCTGTAATTTCAATTTGTCGACGTTTGTAAGGTGTTAACCAATTTACTTCTAATATTCCAGTTACATCTTCAAAATTTACCATGATTTCAGCATGGTCTTCATATTCACATTTATCAAGAATACTTCCCATAGTTGCATAAACTTGTGATACTTCTTCATCAAATAAGTAATACATTACATCTAAATCATGTATAGCTAAGTCTATTGCTACTCCTACATCTTTTATTCTTGGTGGGAATGGTCCTACTCTTTTAGCAGATGCAGATACTACATCTCCAATTACATCATTTTCAATTAATTCTTTAGCTTTTTGTACTGCTGGATTAAATCTTTCAACATGTCCAGTACTTAATATAACCCCTTTTTCTTTTGCAGCTTTAATCATTCCTTCTGCTTCTTCTTCAGTGAATGCAATTGGTTTTTCTACTAAAACATGTTTTCCATGTTCTATAGCTTTCATAACCACATTATAATGATGTGTGGTTGGTACACAAACACTAACAACTTCAATTTCAGGATCATTTAATAAGTCTTCAATATCATTATAACCTTTGGTATCATATTTTTTACACACTTTCTTTAAGGTTCGTTCACTAACATCTGATACAGCTACAAGATTTGCATTTTCTAGTCTGTAATATACACGGGCATGGTTATAACCCATTGCTCCAACACCAATAACTCCTACATTAACAGTTCTCACAATCATTTCCTCCAAATTTTTTTTTAAAAAATTTTGAATAATAAAATTTTTAAGTATCTTTGACTAAAATTTTTAACTTAAATATTATATTAATATATAAATATATGTTCTATATTAAATTAACCATTCATCCATTATACTTTTTATTTATTTAAATAATTTAATATGTTCAGTTTATACTAAGTTTTTTTAACATTATCCCTATATTTAAAAAAATTAAATGTATTCTATCATTTCTCGACCAATTTTAACCCCTATTTCTTTCGCATCTTTAATAGAACCACTAACAGAAGATTTATATAATGTATCCCCTTTTTTATCTAATAATATAGAATTAAGTACTAATTCATTATTTTTCATTGAAGCTATAGCTCCTAATGGCCATTGACATCCTACACCTACTTCTTCAAGGATAGTTTTTTCAGATAACACTTGTTGGAAACTAATATAATCATTTAACTTTTGAATTATTTCCTTTTTGTCTGAATCTTTTCTTGCAATAATAGCAATTGCTCCTTGTCCTGCTGCAGGATAAATGTAATCTGTTGGAAATACCTTTTTAATATATTTAGTTAAACCTAAACGTTTTAATCCAGCTTCAGCCATTATTGTAGCATTAACTTCTCCTTTTAATACTTTTTGAATACGAGTTTCAATATTACCTCGAAGAGGTTTTAATTTAAAACCTTTATTATAATGGTTACAGAAAGCTTCTCTTCTTAAACTACTACTTCCTAATGTGCAACCATCTGATAAATCTTCCCAATTATACTGAGAAATTAAAACTTCATTAGGAGATTCTCTTGAGGGTATGGCAATTATTTCAAGATCCTCATCTAATTCAGTAGGGACATCTTTAAGACTATGGACTGCAAAATCTACTTCTTCTTCTAATACTACTTTGTCTAACTCTTTAGTGAATAAACCTTTAGAATCCATATTATACAATTGAGAATTAGTAATTTTATCTCCCTTAGTTTTTATAATTTTAATTTTAATTTCTTCATTACTTATCTTAGATAATGAGTTATTAATTTCTTCAGTTTGTGCAAGAGCTAATTTGCTTCCTCTAGTTCCAATTATCATCTAATTTCGCCTAAATTTTTATTTTTTTTTTTTTTTAATTAATCATATAATATTTATCTTTTATTTAAATCAGAATATTTTGAACGATAAATTAACAAAATATTCTTTTTATTCTTAACAACTAAATCAATAGCATCTTTAAAATTTTCAAAATAAGGAATTTCAACTTCCATCTCATTTTTTAAATTCCATCCTAATTCATCAGTTAAGATTAAATCAATACTATCTTTATCAATTTTAACTTTTAATAATTTTATTAATTCTGTTTCATTAATTTCCTCACAAGTTATACCATATTTTCCACCAAGGATAACTACATAATTATCCATATTTTTAATCATATCCATAGAAATTTTTATAGATTCAACATTTAACCCAGGATTAACTTCCTCAATAATCACTTGATTATTAATCTCCCTTTTTGAAGTTCTTCCAGGTATTCCATTAAATTTTTTTAAACCATTTTTAATATCTTCATATTTAATATCTAAAGATAAACAAGATGTTATGGCACATAAAACATTTGAAACATTATGTTTTCCTGGTGCAAATGTTTGAACTTCTAAATTTCCATCAATTTGGTTTCCACTAATTGTTTTCAAATCTTTAAATTCGATGTTTATTATGGTATTGTCTAAAGAATATTTTATATTTTTTATTTTAACTGTGGCATTATCATTTTTTGGATTAGTTGAAAAGGAATTAATCTTTTCACTAAATTTTTCTAATTCTTCAGGATAATATTTTTTTAAAGTTTCATATTCAATAGTAATTAATTTACAATCAAATACTTGTTTTTTAGCTTCTCTAGCGTTAGATGTATTTTTAGCAATAGAATAATTTTCCACTAAATTTGTTAATATACCAATATCTCCTAATCCAGAAACACCCAATGAACTTTCAATAATAACAGATTCATAATTAAATTTTAGATCGTTTTTTTCATCAAATTCAAAATTACATGGAGGATTAACTATTTTTTTACTTAATTTTATTGTTTCAATCATACTTGCAGGAGTTATACTAATATCGTTTTTTAGAATAACTTTCTTATCACCATTAAATATGAATGCTCCAAGACTAGAAAGTAATAATAATTTTTGTTTATATTCTGTTAAAATTTCTTTAAGAATGAAAGCAGTACTAGTTTTTCCTTTCACTCCAGTAATCTCAATAAGTGGAATTTTTTCTTTTTTCCGTTTTTTATTCCAATTTTCTAAAATTAATTTCACTGCTTGATGATGAGTTAAAAAAATATAATTATTATTACTATTATTTTCACCGATAATTTCAGTTTTATTTAATGGGCAATGTATTGGGGAAATAATGAAAAATTTTTCATTTGAGTCAATATTTTTGTTAATTTTTTTAAATTCTTCTAAATTTTTTAGTAATATTATATTATTAGATTCAATTTGAAATTTTTCATTTTCATTTAATGTATTATAAATATCATAAGCATAAATTTCACTAAAGCCTAGATTAGACAATTCTATGCTAATTGTAATTCCACCATGTGTTAAATCTATTACTAGTGCTTTCATTATAATTCAACCAAATTTAAAGTATGTAATGTTTAAAGGCTTCTACTATTTGCACTAATTCCACCTTCATTTAATTTATCTTTAACTTTTTTATAAAAATATTTGTTATTAGTTCTAATGAAAACAACATCTTTTTCAGATTTTTTAAATATTAATTCTTCCATATAATTGATTTCTTTATGGATTTGTCCGTCCATCACATAAACTGCTTTTTTACCTTTCTTTAAAAGTTTTACTCGTATTTCACTATTGTCTGAAACTAAAAATGGTCTTAATCCTAATTTATATGGGCATATTGGTATAATTATAAATCCTCCAACTTTAGGATCTACTATTGGGCCTCCTGCAGACATGGAATATGCTGTTGAACCACTAGGTGTAGATATTATTAATCCATCAGCTCTGAATTCTTCAACCATTTCACCATCAACACTGATTTCGAAGTGTAACATTTTTGCAGGTTTAGCTGTCATAATTACTACTTCATTTAATGCAGGGAATCTTTGGTTTTCATGTGATACTGTTAATTGAGTACGGTTTTCTTTATAATAATCTCCATTTAAAATATGGTCTAAAGTTTCAAATGTTTTATTAACTTCAATTTCAGTTAAAAATCCAACGGTCCCCATGTTAATACCGAATATTGGTATTTCTCTAGTAAGTTGGTTTTGTGTTCTAAGTAAAGTTCCGTCCCCACCTAATATTACGGCCATATCTGTTTTGAAGTTTTTAAGAGGTTGAGATAACTTTTCGAAGTTTATATCAAAGTCAAGATTTTTTAAATGTTCACTTATCTCAGGAGATTCTTCAATGGTTTCTTCTATTATTCCTTTTAGATTAGGATTTATTTTAATCTCTTCTAATTTGTTAGCTAAACTTTCTTCAATAACAACATTAATACCTTTATTAAGTAAGTATTCAATTATTTTCACTGAAAATAACATGGATTTATATTCATCTACTCTACTTACTATTCCTATGCATTTAATGAGTTTAGTTTCATCATTATTAATGATATTAATGATTTTATTATGTAATTCTTGATTACTTGCTGCAATAATCACAGTTCTTTCATAAATGCTTAATTCGTTTGTTAATTTTTCCCCATATTTATTGGTTACTATTGCTCCAGATTCTTCAACGATTAATTTACTTGCAGCGATGTCGATTATTCTACTACCTCTTAAATCTAAGAAAACATCATATTTTCCGCTAGCAATATATGTTAATTCTAAAACTACAGAACCTAAAACTCTCATTCTTCTTGCAGTGTCTATTAATTTACTTGCTGAAAAAGTTTTTGTTTTTGTAAATCCTCCTAATGTGATATTAGTTAAATCAGTTTCTGTGGTGGGTTCCATTTTTTCCCCATTCATTAAAGCTCCTTTTCCTTTAACTGCTTCATATGTGTTACCACTAGAATAATTTTTAACAAATCCTGCTTGAACATCTTCAAGAGTTGCAACTCTACCTTCAGGGACTTCAGCAACTGCTACGGATATACCAAATGCTGGAATGTTTTTTATGGCATTGTTAGTTCCATCAAGAGGATCAATTAAGAAAATATATTTAGGTTTAGTTTCTTCAGATTCTAAATCAGATTCAACTGTAGGAGTATCTGGATTTAATTCTTCAGTAATATGTGCTGGTCTTTGTGTCCCTTTTCCTAATTTTAATTCTCCAATTTCTTCACTTATTAAATAAGAATAAAAATTGGCATTTTTTAAAATTTTTATAACTTCGTTTTCAGCTACTATATCAATATATGAAGTTGGTGTTCCATCAGCTCCTATTTTAACAAATTCTGCAGATTTAGGATTTCCAACATATACTTTTAATAATTTTTCAACATTAGTGATAATTTGTTTTGATATGTTTTCACACATTTTTATTTCATCATCATCCATTTTTGTAATCCTCCTTTTTTTGTTACAAATAATTTATTCAATAATATCATCATTTATGTAAACTACTGAAGCAATAACTGAACCTTTGTTTTCTACTGTATGTGTACTGGTTTCCACAATTAAATCTTTAATTTCCACATTACGTTTATTCATCATATATTTAACCATATTGATTGCTTCTTCTTTTATTCCATCTTCTTTATCATTTATTCCAGTTGTTTCAACTACACAACCTAAACGATCACCTATAGCCACAGCAACACATGCATTTATAATATTACCTTTTTTTTTACTAGTTACTTCAGATAACACACAATTTACCATTGCTCCAGGTTTTAATTTAGGTAATGGTATTAGTTCAGTATTTGGTCCTAACATGCTTGATACTTTTATTAAGTTAACATCACCAATACCTGCTTCACTTAATGCATTATCAAATGCATTTAATTTTGTTGGGCCTTCTGCTTTTCCTGATACAATAGCTATTTTCATTTTTATCAACAATTTTTGTCATGTATAATTTTAAATAATATTTTTTCAATATAATCTAATTATATTTTATATTGATTTAATCTTTATAACTTATTATTAAAATTTATAATCATTTATTTAATTAATATACATAACTTCCGAATAGTTTATATAAAAAGTTAACCTAATATATTATTGTCTAATTATTATAGATTTAGGTTAAAGTAACTATAAATTAAATTCTTATTTTAAGATTGATTCAGAGAAAAAGTATCATTACGTAGTTATAATTTTATTTAACCTAAAAAGATTATTTATGATACTAATTTAATTCAAAAAAAATTATTATAATGAGGTTAAAATAATGGCAACTAAAGTCGTAGAAATTAAAACATTAAAAGTAGGTAAATATATTGTATTAGGTGGAGAAGCATCTAAAATTACTAGTTTAACAACATCATCTCCAGGAAAACACGGAGCTGCAAAAGCAAGACTTGAAGCAGTTGGTGTTTTTGATCATCAAAAAAGAAGTATAGTTAAACCAGTTAACACTAAAGTAGATATACCTATAATTGATAAAAGAGTAGGACAAATACTCTCTATCCAACCTACAACTATTCAATTAATGGATATGGAAAATTATGAAACATTAGACCTTCCAGTTCCAGATGAAGAAGACTTAAAAGAACGTCTTGTTGAAGGTGGAGAAGTAGAATATATTCTCGCAATGGGTAATATGAAAATCATGAGAACTAAAGGAAGTTCTCGATAAATTTTTAAAATAATAAAAATTTTTATAAAAAATTTTATAAAAATTAAATTTTCTTTTTTTTTAATTTTTAATATTTACTCTTTTTAAAAAAATAATTTAAAATATAGGATATTAAAAAAACATGTTATTTAACACTTATGAACCTTGGAAATTTGCATTTGCACAAGAAACTTCTAATTTAGAAGACATAAAAAATCTAAATTTTCATAATTTATCTAAATCAAAACAATGGGGAATAATAGGTGTTCCATTTGATAGTACATGCTCCTATCATAATGGTTCTAGATATGCGCCTCTTGTCATAAGAGAAGCATCTTATGGTTTTGAAAGATTTAACACTAACTTTCAAAAAAATTTAAGTACTATTTTCTATGATTTTGGGGATAGTAATATCATAAATGGAAATTGTAAAAAAACATGTGAAATAGTGGAAGAAAATGTCACTGATTTATTAACCAATAATATATATCCTCTTATTATTGGAGGAGAACATAGTCTTACTTTAGGTTCAATAAAAGCATTAACAAAATATTATAATATTTCTGAAATTACAGTTATACATATTGATGCACATAGAGATATTATAGAATCTTATCAAAATGAGAAATACTCTCATGCCACAATTTTGAGAAGAATCCATGAATTGAATCCTAAGGAAATAATTCAAATTGGTATTAGATCTGCTTCAAAAGAAGAAAATGACTATGTAAAAAATCAGAAAAATATTAAAACTTTCACACCTACTGATTTACAAACAGATTTTAATAAATTAATAAATTATTTAAAATCAATAAAAGGTCCAATATATTTAACTATAGATATGGATGGATTAGACCCATCTATTGCACCTAGTGTTGGAAACCCCACTCCTAATGGTTTAAAATCACAAGATATATCTGAAGTTATGAAAATTATTTCAAAAAAAGAAATTATAGGTTTTGATTTAATGGAAGTAGCAACAAATAAATTAGGAGATATTACTGCAGTTTTAGCAGCTAAATTTATATTAGACTTTTTAACATTACTTCCATAAAATTTTTAAAAACAATTTTTTACCATTTTTCCCAATGAATTTTAGTTTCATCCCACTTATTTTTAATATTCTGTTTTCCTTTTGGATGGCCTATAGCTATTAAATTAAAAGGGATTATGTTTTTAGGTAAATTAAAATAATTTTTTAATTTATTCACTCTCTCTTCAGAGGGATAAATTCCGGTCCATACGCCACCTAAACCTAAAGCTTCTATTGCTAAAAGTATATTTTCTGTTGCAGCAGAACAATCTTCTATCCAATAATCTTCAGAATCTTTTAATGTTTTTTTCATATCTCCAGTAACAATGATTCCAGCTTTTGCATTTTTGAACATTTTTGCATATTCATGTATGTCTGCCATATCGTTAAGTGTAATTCTATTTTGAATTATAATAAAATTCCATGGTTGGAAATTACATGTTGATGGTGCTGCCATACCTGCTTTTAATATTGTTATTAAATCCTCTTTTTCGATTTGTTCTTCACTATATTGTCTAACACTTTTTCGATTAAGTATATTGTTTAATATAATATCTTTTTCATTCATTTATCTCACTAACCTTAAAAGTTTTATCAAAAGATAAAATTTTATATAATACTTTGTATAATATTTAATTATAATTTATTTTTTTATAAAATAACATATAATAATTTTTATTTTAATAAATAATGTAATGATTTAATTTAAGGAGAGAAATCAATGTACGAACGACAAATTGAACTTTCAGGCCATATAATTGATTCTTTAGCTTTACCTAAAACTATGGATATTATAATGGATAAAGGTGGAGATTTTGATATTATCAAATTTGATGTTGGAAAAAGAAAATCAGATATAAGTAGAGCTAAAATGATGGTTTCAGCAGAATCTCCTGATGTTTTAGACGGTATATTAGATGAATTATCTGTTCTTGGTGTTTCAATAGCTGAGATTAAAGAAGCTAATTTAGTAGCTTCTCCTAAAGATAAAGTAGCTCCTGAGGGATTTTATTCAACTACTAATTATGTTACTCATGTTTTATATAAAGGTAATTGGTTGCTTGTTAATAACACTGAAATGGATTGTATGATTTTAATAGATGAAACAAAAGGAAAAGCTTATTGTAAACCTTTAAATGATTTAAAAAAAGGAGATAAAATTGTTGTAGGTAGAGATGGGATAAAAGTGGCTCCTCCTGAAAGAGTAAGAGGTAAACAAGGTGGATTTGAATTCATGAATAGTGATGTGTCTTCAGAAAAACCATTATTATCCATTGCTAAAGATATTGCATCTGAAATTAAAGAAGTTAAAAGTAAAGGTGGAAAAATTGCTCTTGTAGGTGGTCCAGCTATTGTTCATACAGGTTCTGCTAAGTTTATAGCTGCATTAATCCGAGAAGGAATAATTGACGTGGTTTTTGCAGGAAATGCATTAGCTACTCATGATATTGAATCTGATCAATTTGGAACTTCTTTAGGGATTAATGTTGAAACAGGTGAAATTGTGTCTCATGGACATACTCATCATATGAGAGCTATTAATAGGATAAATAAATCTGGATCAATTGAAGCAGCAGTTAAAGATGGTACTTTGAAAAGTGGAATCATGTATGAATGTGTTAAAAATAATGTTCCTTATGTTTTAGCAGGTTCTATACGTGATGATGGACCTTTACCTGATGTTATAACTGATACAGCAGAATCTCAAGCTAAAATGAGATATTATTGTCAAAAAATTGATATGTGTTTAATGGTCTCTACAATGTTACATTCTATAGCTACAGGTAATATGTTATCTGCTAGAGTAAAAAGTATCTGTATAGATATTAATCCTTCAACAGTTACAAAACTTGCTGATCGTGGAAGTGCTCAAGTCATGCGTGTTGTAACTGATATTGGAGCATTTTTACCAGTTCTTTATGAATGTTTACATGAAGACAGTTTTATTTCTGAAAATTTACCAAAATAAATTAATTTAATTCATTTTTTTTATCTTTCCATTTTTATTTAAAGAGGTTATTTGTTTTATGGTTTCTAAGATTAAAGTTAATATTTTAGATTTTAATTTAGATGATATTTATCCTGCTGAAATTCTTATTAAAGATGGTCTTATTTTTAATATTTCTAAATTAGATTCCAATGAACCTTTAGATTATGAAGGAATTCTTCTTCCAGGATTTATAGATAGTCATATTCATATTGAATCTACAATGTTATCTCCAGCTAATTTTGCAAGTGCTGTTTTACCTTTCGGAACTACTTCTGTAGTAGCTGATCCTCATGAAATAGCTAATGTTTTGGGTGTTAAAGGTATTGACTTCATGATTTCAAATGGAGAAAATGTTCCTTTTGATTTTTATTTTTCAGCACCTTCTTGTGTTCCTGCTACTAATTTTGAAACTAATGGTGCTAATATTGATGTTGAAACGATTAAAAATTTATTTGAACTTCCTAATGTTATTTGTCTTGGTGAAATGATGAATTTTCCAGGAGTAATTAATGATGATTTAAATGTTAACTTGAAATTAGATTTAGCTAACAAATTAGGTGTTCCTATTGATGGTCATGCCCCTTTATTAAATGGTGAAGATTTGATAAAATATGTGTCTAAAGGTATAAGTACTGATCATGAATGTAGTAGTTTTGATGAAGCTATAGAAAAAAAACATTTAGGCATGAAAATCATGGTTCGTGAAGGTTCTTCTGCCAAAAATATGGATGCTCTTTTTAATATTAATAATCGTATAAAGTATTGGACAAATGAATCCAAGTTTGGAAACATTTCTGTAGATGATTATGAAAAATTATTAAAACATCCAATATTTGATTTTTTAGTAAGTGATGATAAAAATCCTATAGACTTAAAAAATGGCCATTTAAACCAACTAATAAAAAAAGCAATTAACTATGATATAGAACCGATTGAAGCAATAAAAATGGTAACATTAAATCCTGCAAATCATTATCATTTAAATTCCGGTGAAATATCTGTTGGTAAAAAAGCAAATTTTACTTTAGTAAATAATTTAAAAGACTTAAACATTAAATTAACTATAGTAAACGGTGAAATAGTTGCTAAAGATGGGAAATCACTTTTCAAAGTAAAAAAACCAAAAGTATCAAATACTTTTAATGTAAATCTTAAAAAACCTGAAGATTTTGATATAAAAACAAAAAAAGATAATAATGTAAATGTAAAAATAATTGAAGCTTTTAATGGGGAATTAATTACAAACTCAATTATTGATACCTTAAAAATTGAAAACAATATAATACAATCTGACACTAAAAAAGACATATTAAAAATAAGTGTAGTAGAACGTTACGGTCATAATATTGTGTCAAACGGTTTTATAAAAGGATTTGGTATTAAAAAAGGAGCAGTTGCAACATCAATATCTCATGATTCCCATAATATAATAACTATTGGTACTAATTCAATAGACATGGCAAAAGCTGTAAATGAATTAATCCAAAATCAAGGAGGATTAACAGTTTCTTATAATAATACTAAAAAAAGTTTAAAATTGCCAATTGCAGGATTAATGAGTGATGAAAGTATAGAAATAGTATCTACAAATTTTGAAAATATGAAAAATTTAGTTCGAAAATTAGGTTCAAAATTAGATGACCCTTTCATGACATTATCTTTCATGGCATTACTTGTTATCCCTGATTTAAAATTATCAGATAAAGGTTTATTCAGCCTAAATGAATTCGGATTCGTAAATGTAATACAAAATTAAACTTAAGTTTATATTTCATATCCTTTATTTTTTAAACTTTTTTTAATCATTTTCATAGCTTCTTTATCCTGTTTACTACCAACTTTATTTATAACTCTACTATTCTCATTAAAACGTCCTAAAAAATAGTCTAATTTTTCATCTTTTACTTTATCAACTCTACTATAATTTACAAGTGATTCAATAATACAATGAATACCACGATTAATTGCAACAACATCACTTTTGTTTTTAGTAATATCACTCACATTAGAACAAATATATGTTGATTCAACCGGTTTTATAGGATCATCTTTTTTAATAAAATTTTTTGTATTATCAACACTAGCTTTAAAATACGCATCAACATCTTTCAATATTAATGAATCCTTATTAACATAATATTCAGATGGAATATTGTCTATAATAGCTAAAGTAAAATAAATAGGATTTGATGTAATATTAACCATAAACTCTTTATTTTTTAGAATATTATTTAAAGTTGTACTTCCTTGAAAGATATGATTAACAATTTGGTTTGTTCCTTTAACTATTGTCCCAAAAGGTGCAGCATTTTGACTACCATCATTATTTTTACTAGTTAAGATTACTTCGTATTGTTGCCCATGATTCATTCCAATATCTTTAAGAGTCATTACCATATTTTTTCAAACCTATAAAATTTTCATAAAATATAATTAATATTTTGATTAATAATACTTTTATAATTTTTTAAAACTTATATAATTTAATTACTTTTTTATATTAGTTACTACAAAAATAGATTATAATATTATTAAAATATATTTAAAAATACCACCATTACAAATTTTTAAAAATTAATTATACTGAAGGAATATTTATGGTTTATAAAATGCGTACAGAACTGTTAGAACAACCCAACGCTTTAAGAAAAACTTTTAAAGAAGAATCTTCTAACATGAAAAGAATTTCAAAAGAGTTAGAAGATGTGGATAAAATATATTTAGTTGGTTGTGGAAGTTCATTATCTACACTTTATTCAGTTCGTGATGCTTTAGGTATGGTTTCAGATTTCCCTGTAGTTGTTGCTACAGGTTATGAATTTACTTATAGTAAAAATTTAGGCGATCAAAATGCCGCTGCAATTTTCGCATCACAGTCAGGAGAAACTGCTGATACTTTAGCTGGTTTGAAAAAAGCTAATGAATTAGGTTTCAATACTATTTCAATTTCAAATGAACAAAATAGTTCTATGTTAAAAGAAGCTAAAAATCCTATTTTAACTAGAGGAGATAAAGAAGAAGCTATATTAGGGACTAAAACATATGTTACACAATTAGCTTGTCTTTATTACCTTTTATTTGCATCATCTAATTATGAGAAAAAAAATGAAATATTAAATGATTTAAATAGATTACCTGATCTAATTGAAGAACTATTAAAAACAACTGAAGAAGAAAATAAAATATTAGCTGAAAAATATAAAGATGAAGATATCTTTTACTGCTTAGGTGGCGGACCTAATTTTGGTTTAGCTTATAAATTAGCTATGACTATGCTTATGGAAGGAGCTATTAAACATGCTTGTCCTTTATATGCTGCGGAATTTCGTCATGGTTTAATTGAAAGAGCAGAAAAAGATGTTCCTATGATATTTTTGGAAGCTAATTATCCAGTAGATGCTTTAACTGAAAAGGCAATAAATTTTTCAAATAAATTGGAATGTAAAACTATCACATATAAATTAAAGGATTATGCAAATATTAATGATTTACTTGCACCTCTTATTTTAGTAGTTCCTTTAGAATGGTTTGTATATTACCTTGCTCACTTTAATGGTGAAAATCCTGGAAGTACTAGACATATAGGTAAAGTTCGTTATGAATAAAAAGTTTTAAACTTTTTATTTTTAAAATCTTTTTTTAAATAAAAATTAATAGTTTACAATTAAAAAAATAAGAACTATTTTTTAATTAAAAAAATAGTTAAAAAAAATTTAATTTTATATTTGTTTATTCTAAATCAACAGTATATTTTTCTTCTTGAACTTTAGGAATTTCTAAGAAGATTGTACCTGCATTTGTTTTTGCAGAAATTTCTTTTATTTTTATTTTTGCAGGTAATCTAACTGATCTTTTAGCTTCACCAGTTTTTCTACCTTTAATTAAAAATTCAGGTTGAACATCAGATGGTTTTTCAATGTCTTCAAGTGTTGATGGGAAATTTGCTTTAATTGTAATTTCATTTTCAGATGCTTCTATTTCAATTTGGTCTTTTTCAACACCAGGTAAATCTACTTTTAAGTAATAACAATCACTTACATCTATTAAATCTAAATCAAGTTTGGAAGGGGTTGTTTCTTTATAATCTTGGATTTTTCCATCCATAGTTTTTTGAACTCCTCTAATACTTACCATTAAATCTTCCATGGATTTTCCAAGGTCTGTAGATACTCTATCAACAACATTTTTACCTTTTTCAGCTCTTTTTTCTGCTCTTTCTTTTCCAGTATTAATATCTTCTTTTACTTTTTCTCTGTGAAGATGTGGTTTTTCTTCGTTTTGTTGTTTGTTTTCAACCATTAAATTCAACTCCTTTAAAATTTTATTATAATTTTATTTTATATTTTTATCTATTAAATTTTTTTGCATTATATTAAGTAACTTTAAGTTACTTTATTATATTTAAAACTTTTGTTTTATTAATTTTCATAATTTAATAAATTTATTTAGTAATCATCATTGTTTCGATTAATTTTTTTGACAGAATCAAAAACTTTTAATATTTTATCAATACCTTCTCCTTCGGATGCAGATATTAATAATGGATTTTCATTCATTTTTATAAATTTATCAATATAATCAAATCTATCAGAACCAGTTTCATATTCAGCAATATCAATTTTATTAAATAAAACAATTATTGGGGCACTGAAAACTTTTTGAATTTCTGTTAATAAATTATTTTGATGTTCTAAAGTATAACCACAGGTTTCAGATGCATCAAAGATGAATAAAATAGCATCAGCTAAATCTTCAAGAGCAACCATAGCATTCATTTCAATATCATTCATATCACTAATAGGACGATCTAATAATCCAGGAGTGTCAATAATTTGGATATGTTTCCAATTTCTTTCAATATGTCCAATTTGAATTCCTTTTGTAGTAAATGGGTAATCAGCAATTTCAGGTTCTGCATCTGTTAATTGGCGAAGTAAAGTTGATTTTCCTACATTTGGGAAACCTGCAATTACAATAGTTGTAGCATCAAAATCGATAGTTGGCATATTACGTAATTGGCTTTTAGCAAAATCTAAGAAATCTAAATCTTTACTAATTTTTTTAGCTACACTAGCAACACGACCATAAGCTTGACTTCTAAGTTGTGAAGCCTTCTCTGGAGGGTATCTTCTAATTTTTTTAGCATAATCCTTTTCTAATTGAGTTATAATGCCATATGCCCAATTTAAAGCACCTAATGATTTTTTCAAATCATCAATACCTACAGTTATATCAATATAATCTTGGTAAAATATAGGTAACTCTTCAACAGTTGGTGTTCGATCATTTATCATTTTTAATCGATCTTTAATTACTTGGCATGCAGTTACTACTCTAACTTCTTCAATTCGTTTAGGTTTTAATCTTCTAGGCATTTTTGATGATCTAACTTCATCAGCAGCCTTTTTCCCTCTTCTAAATCCTTTATCTAAAAGTTCATCTGGAGTAGGGATTGTTGGTATCATCATAATTATCACTAATAATCTTTTCTGTAAATATTTATTAAATTTTGTAAAAATTTTTTATTTCATAATTTAAAATAATAAAAAATAGTGCTTAATATTTAATTATGTTTTAAATATATATAAAATTAATATAAAAAAATAGAATTTTAAAAAAATTTTAAAAATTTTTTATTCTTTAAAAATTTCTCCTTGAAATTTAAATATTTTAATATTAACGTCTTTTTTCCAAGTATCTGGATACAAACCTGCTTTAAGGCAAGTATGTGATAAAAATTCTTCTTTCCCCATATTAAATTCTGTTGCTACTTGTGGTAAAAGTAATCCACTATTAAAACCTTTTTTAATAATTAACCCATCTTCACCTAAATTAATTTTTTCAGGATATTCTGAACTTTTTAAAACATTTATTAGTTCAGGTTTTGTTAAAACTGTAATTTCTAAATCAATCTTTTCTAATTCTTCTTTTTTAAGCACAGGAAATCTAGGGTCTGCTGTTGCTGCAGATATAGCTACATCAATAAGTGCTGAAATTAATGGCTTAATTGGTTCAGGATAACCGATACATCCTCTTAGCTCTGAATTTTCATTTATTGTACAAAAAACTCCTAAATCTTCTTTTAAATGTTCGGGACAATCTTGAGGCATATCCATTTTTACATTATTATTTATCTTATCTTCAATAGCTTTTCGAGCAATTTTTAATAAATATTTTCCATCATTTTCACTTATTGTCATTTTTATCAAGCCCCTTATAATTTTTTTAATTACTGCCTCCAACCATAGCATTCAATATTCTAGTGTTAGGACCACCATCTCCAACAGGAGCAATTTGACCATTCTTTCCACAGAATCCAACACTAAATTTAAAATCATTACCTATTGCATCAACATTTTTTAAGGTTTCTAAAATATTTCCTGATAATGATACATCTCTTAATTCTTGACCAATTTCCCCATTTTCTATTTTATATGATTCTACAGCATTGAACTGGAATATTCCTTTTCCTGTATCTACTTGACCTCCTCTAGAACCTTTTAAATAAATTCCTTCAGGTATATCTTCAATCAATTCTTCAAATGAATGATCTCCAGGTTCCAAATAAGTATTACTCATTCTTACAATAGGTTGATCATTAATTGAACTTCTTGCATTACCACTAGATTTCATTCCTAATTTTGAAGCAGATTCTCTTGAAGAAAGTAATGAAACTAATTCTCCATCTTTAACTAGTTGATTTTTATGAGTTTTCACACCTTCTACATCATATTCATAATATCCAAAACCATCCTTATTTGATGGATCATCATAAATATTGATTATATCAGATCCAATTTTATCCCCTAATTTTCCTTTTAAAACAGAATCATCTTGTAAAATTAAATCTGCTTCACTTGCATGACCTAAAGCTTCATGGATAAATACACCAGTTAACTCATTATCCGTAATTATTGGAAATTTTCCAGAAGGCGCAGTACTTGCATTTAAAAGATTTGTAGCTTTTTCCCCTATTTTTCTTCCAAAACTTTCAATATCAGCATTTTTTAGTATTTCATAACCTTTTGCTCCTCCTAAACTTCCATGTCCAAATTGTATTAAATCTCCAGATGATGCTACTGTGTTTAACCATAATCCAATTCTAGTTTCATCTTGTATAATTTCAGTACCTTCACTTGTTACAATTGCAGTTTCAGATTCACTATCTTGATAATTTACGGTAGTACTTATGACTTTACCTACTGATGCGCTTTTATTTGCATCTGCCATTAATTCTTTTTTTTCTTCAATATCTACATCGTTTACTGATATTTTTCTAGGAGTTTTAACTTTATCTTTAACAATATCTGCTTCAGATAATTCAACATCTCCTTTTAAAGATTTTGAAATTTTTATAGCTGTTTGTGTAATGTCATCTAATTTGTTTAAATCATTTGTATAAGCAAATCCCCAAGCTCCATTATTTAGTACTCTTATTCTTGCACCATTAGATATTCCAGTATTAATTTCTTGAATTTTATTATCTTTCATTATAATATTAGTATTATTCCCAGTTCCTGCACGAATATCTGCATAATCTACTTTATCTTGAATTTTAGCTATTATTTTTTCAAAAATGTCTATTTTTGTTTCCATTTTCTACCCACTTTTTAATTTTTATTATTATTTATAACTTTAATTTTTGTTTTTTCTTTTATTTCTTATTTTTTCTTAAGTTTTTTATTAATTTAATTTTTTCATTTACAAATAGTATTCTCTTAAGATTATATATATTATTAATTTAATTTTATATGTAAATAAAATTTTATATATTATAAAAAAAGATTTTAATTTTTCTAATTATTTGTTTTGTTAATTTTGAGTTTGTTTTTTTTAGAAATGTTTATAAACATAATTAATAACAATAGTTATATAGAGATTTTTTTAAACATATAAAAAAATATTATTAAATATAAAAACTTGGAGTGAAAAAATGGTTATAATAATTGGATCTGGGGCTGGAGGAGCTATAATTGCAATGGAATTAGCAAAATCCAATATACCAGTCACAATAATAGAAAAAGGACCATACATAAAAACTAAAGATGCAATCAATTACTATGATAAATCATATGAAAATATGGATTTATTAAAAACAACATGTGTTGGAGGATCCACAATAGTCTCAGCAGGAAATGGAGTAAGAATCTTAGAAAAAGAATTCAAAAATATTGGAATTGATTTATCAAATGAATATAATCAAGTTGAAAAACTTCTTAACATCCATGAAATGGATGATGACCATATAGGCAAAGGAACTCAAAAATTCATAGATATCTCAAAACAATATGGTTTTAAAACACAAAAAATGCCTAAATTTATAAGAGATTCAGAATGTAAAATTTGTGGAAAATGTTCATTTGGGTGTCCGCAAGATGCTAAATGGAGTTCAAAAGATTTTATTGATATAGCTATTAAAAATAATGCAGAATTATTAACAAATACCGAAGCCACAAAAATAATAATAGAAAATGGACAATTAAAAGGAGTAGAAATTAAAAAAGATAATAAAACAAGAATCATAAAATCTAAAGAAATAATACTCGCAGCTGGAGCTATAAATTCTGCAATAATACTTCAAAATTCAGGAATAAACGCAGGAAGAAAATTATTCATAGATCCATTTGTAACTGTAGGAGGATTATTAAAAGATATTCATTATAATACAGAAGTTCAAATGAATGCTTTAGCCATAGGAAATGATTATATTTTATCCCCACACTTTTCTACATATGCTGCATCATTCCTTAAAGAAAATGGTTATGATATTGAGAATAAAGATATATTAAGTATAATGGTTAAAATTCCAGATGATGGACTTGGAAAAATAGAAAATGGGAAAGTAATCAAATATAATTCTATAAATGATATAAAGCGTTTAGCTGAAGGTTCAGCTGCTGCGGGTGCAATATTAACTACAGCAGGAGTAGATCCAACAACAATTACTTCAACCGTTTTTAGAGGAGCACATCCTGGAGGTACTGCTGCAATTGGTGAGGTTGTTGATAAAAATCTTCAAACCAATATAACTGGTTTATATGTAGCGGATGCAAGTGTTATACCTTGGTCCCCTGGAAAACCCCCTATATTACTCATATTAGCTTTAGCATTAAGATTAGCAAATCATTTAATTGAAGAATATTCATAATAAAATTTTTTCTTTATTTTTTTTAAAATAGTTTATTTATCTCTTCTTCATTTATTATTCTTTCACAATAATGGCATCTAAGAAGTAAAGGGTCTTTTTTTATAACATAAAACTTACTTTTTATTGGTTCTGGAGTGTTACTAATACATTTAGGATTAATACATTTAATGATAGATTCTAATTCATTTCTAAGAGTAACTTGAGCTTTAGAAATAATTTCATAATCTCTTATAATATTTATAGTTGCATTAGGTGAAATTAACGCAATTTGATCTAATTCATCATTATCTAATTCTCTATTTTCTATCTTAACAATATCTTTTTTACCTCCATCACCAGAAGAAACATTTATTGCTAAAGAAACATTAGATTCTCCATCAGGAAGTCCTAAAATTCTCATTACATATAATGATTTATTTGCTGTAATGTGATCAATTACAGTACCATCTTTAATAGGTTTAACTTTAAGCTCAGGTTTTATCATAATAACATCTATATAAAATAATTTATTTAAAATTTATGAAAAAAAGTATTAATCTAATAAGATTAGTTTTAAAAAAATATTTAAAAAAAAAGAAGTTAAGGATAATAAATATCCTTAAGCTACGAAAGATTCTATAAATTTAGCATATGCAGGTCTTGTAATGAATACTCCAATAAGTACACCTAATATTGTGGTAAATGCAAAACCAGCAATAGTACCTATACCACTACTACCTCTAGCAAATCCAATATATGTTAAAGGTAACATAGCTGCAATTAAAGTACCTGCAGAAGCAAATATAATGAATAATGCATTTTTAACATTCATTCTTGCTCGAACATGTTTATGTTTTGATTTATCAGATTGATGTGTAAGTACTTCATCCGTGATAATAATTTGATCGTCAATACCCGTACCAACACTTGCAATTAAACCCGCTATTGCAGCCAAATCAATATTCCAACTAATTAATGATGCAACACCTAAAACAATCAGCACTTCTGATAAACTTGTTATCATTATAGGAACAACTAATATTGGTTTTCTATACCGAATATACACAATTCCACTAATTACTAATATTGCTAATAACCCTGCAATACATGTACCTTCTAAAAATTCCTGACCTAATTCAGCGGAAATCGTATTTGAACCAACAACATGAACTTTGACTGGTAATGATCCTGTTTTAAGTACAGTATAAACCGTATTTGCTTTAGATTGGGTTTCTTGAACAGTATCTTCACTACCCGTAACCTCTAAATCGGTAACAGGTTCACCAGTAGCTAATTCTGCAGATAAACTTGGAGGATCATTATCTATAGGTTTACCATCTAAGTACATTACTACCTTTTGCCCAGATTTACCTTTAGCCACATCAGCAAAATGTTTAGCTCCATCTGTTGTCAAAGTAAATGGCACAATCCAAGAAGTTTCTCCTTGTACTTTATAACTATCAACACTCGCAACATCATTTCCAGTTAAAGCTGTTTGATTATCAATTTTAGCAGTAAATACTCCAGGATTACCAATCAAACGCTCAACTTCAGAAGGAGACTTACCAGCCATTTCAATAATTACTCTTTGATCTCCACTTTCACGAACTTTTACATCTGAAACTCCATATAAATTAAGACGTTTATCAAGAACAGTTGTGACAGTTTTCATAGTACTACTATTAACTGGTTCATCTAATTGTAACTGGATGGAAGATCCACCTTTTAAATCTAAACCTTCATCAATTCCTAAAGCCGCTACACTAATTATACTAATTAAAATAAATGCAATTAACAGAATTACTTGTTTATCTCTCAAAAACTCTTTAATTTTCTTCTTGTTTTTCATTCTGATCTCTCCAGATAAACTCTTAAAATTGTTAAATTCATACACCAAGTTGTAAGTATATCAGCACATAGGCCTAAAATAAGTACAGATGAAATACTAGTTAATGTAGAAGCTTCAGGTATTAAAAATGCTGTAACAATATATAATACAACCATAGCAGATATAGTTGATATTGACATTGTTAAACCAGTTTCCATAGCATCACTTGCTCTTTTAACTACAGTTCCGTCATGTCTTTTCAGTAATCGAGTAGTAAGTAAAATATCTGTGTCAACACTGTAACCAATAAGCATTAATAATGCACCAACAGATGCTATACTTAAAGGTATTTTGAATAAAGCCATTCCTCCAATAGCAATTACAATATCGCATAATGCTGCAAGAATAACCGCAACAGAAGGCACAGGCTCTCTAAATACAATAAATACAGTTATTGCCATAAATATAAATGCAAATAATAATGCCCAATAAACTTGACCCATTGCTTCTTGACTTAATACTGGCCCAATTGCATTAAAACTCGCAACTTTTCCATTATCTCCTAAAGCTGAAGTAAATGCCGTATCGTTAATACCATTACTTATATCAACAGTAACTTTCTTTGAATCGGCTCCATTACTATAAACACTAATATCAGAGGTATTTAAACTATCGGATAATTGAGATTGCAAAGCACTTGGACTAATATTACTAGTTAATTGAACTTCTGCAGTGGAACCTCCTTTTAATTCAATACCTTGATCAACACCTACAAAAGCAATAAGTGCTAATGCTATAATAGTTATAATTATTGGAACGAAAATTACTTTTTTGTAAGATTCCATAAATTTTTCAAACATTTCTATTCATAACCATATAATTTTTAAAACTAATTTTTTCTAATAAAAAAATAGTTAATATATTTTAATTTAAAATTAATAATTCAATAATTATAATAAAATAAAGTGTTTAATCTTATTAAAAATCAATTATTAATTTTAAATTGTTTTATAATGTAATAATCTAGCTGTAATTTAAAATAAATTAATTATAATGAAAATCTTTCATATATGTTTAAAGTTAGATTATAAATATATTATATGAATAAAGATTTAAAGTTTTGTATAAAACTTAAAAAATAATAAAAATAGATAATTTTTAAAATATAAAAAATTAGTATATATAAATTTTAACTGTAAATACTTAAATCCAATAATCTTGCAATATTAAAACTATCATCTGCAATTTGATTTAAATTTTTATCTTTAGTTTTAAGAGTAAAAGTTTCTATTACACGCCCACCTCTAACTTCTACCTTTTCACTCATTCTTTTAATAGCATTTTTGCCGCCAGAATTGGACATAGTAGCGAATAAAACAACATCTTTTCCTTTCAAATCTAATTTATCTATTAAAGTAATTATTGCAGGAACTGGATTACTAGCCCATGTAGGAGTTCCAATATAAATCAAATCATAATCAGAAATATTAATATTAGAAGGAGTAATTTCAGTTTTACTTTCCCTAAAAGCATCTATACTAGAACTAAATTTACTAAAAAATCCACTTCGTTTCTTAATATCTTTAACTCTAATAATATCACTAGATAATTCATGTGCTAAAGTTTCAGCAACTATTTTAGTATTTTCACTTTTTGAATAATATATAATTAAAGTTTTCATGCTTTCATGTTCCATTTTTTTTCTAAATTTTCAATAATAAACATCAAATATTTAAGGGTGCATACCATAAGTTTCTAAACCTTCAGTTTCATCAAATCCACATAAAAGATTCATATTATGGATAGCTTGACCAGAAGCCCCTTTAACTAAATTATCAATAGCAGATACAATTACTAATCTACCAGTTTCATCAATCTCAAAACATCCTATATGAATATAATTAGATCCACGAACAGAACTTAAACGTGGCATTTCTCCTTCGTCCATAATTTTCACGAAAGGTTCATCTTTATACTGGTTAATATAAATATCACGTATTTCTTCACTACTAATATCATTATATTCATCTTTTAAAAAACTATGATTTGTAGTTAAAATGCCTCGAATCACAGGAACTAAATGAGGAGTAAAAGATACTTTAACATCAGAAAATAATCCTAATTCTTGCTGAATTTCAGGCATATGTCTATGACTAGTTACTTTATAAGGGTTAATATTATCTCCAATATTCGGATAATGACTTGATTCTGTAGGTTTAATACCAGATCCACTAACTCCAGATTTACTATCAAAAATACATCTACTTAACATTTTTGCTTTTGATAAAGGAAAAGCAGATAATATGGATCCAGTTGTGAAACATCCTGGATTAGCAACAAGTTTAGCTTTTTTAATCTCTTTTCTATGAATTTCTGGAAGACCATATACAGCATTTATTTTACCAGTATGTTTAAAACCATACCATTTTTCATAAATATCATAATCATTAAATCTGTAATCTCCACTTAAATCAATGACTTTAGCACCAGTATCTAAAAGTTCTGGAACAATCTTCATTGAAGCTCCATGGGGGGTTGCTGTAAAAACAATATCAGCATTAATATCACTTAATTTTTTATTACTAAATTTTAAACCAGTATCCCTAAGATTAGGATGAACTTTATGTAGAGGGATGTTATCATATTTTCTAGAAGTAATATCTGTTATTTTCACTTCTGGATGGTTTAATAAAAATCTAATTAATTCTCCACCAGTATATCCACTTGCCCCTATAATAGCTACGTCTATCATTTTTTTTACACCAATAAAATAATAATTTATATTATGTTTTATTTTATATAAACTCTTTTTCTTTTGATTAAATTAATATATCGCAATGTTTTTGTATCATAATTTAAAATTTAATTAATTTTAATAGATTCTTTTTCAGAGTTAACAATCTTTTAAATTTTCTTTACCATAATTTGTTTCTTTAATCTTTTTTATAATTTTACAACTACTATCTAAATCTGCTTTATGGTAACTTTTTACTTTTTTAACTTCAATATTTAAATTCCTATCCTTCAAACTTTTTCGAAGTTTATCTAAATCAAAATCTTGATCTGCACCTATAGCTATTATGTCAGGTTTTATTTCTTCAACTATTTTAAACATATCTCCATCATGCCCAAGGTAAGCTTCATCTACGGGTTTTAAATATTTCACCATTTCTAATCGTTGTTTCTCATTTATAATAGGTATTCTTTTTCGTTTTTTAACTGTTGAATCTTTAGCTACTACAACTACTAATTCAGCATTCTCGCCACCTAACTCTTTAGCTTTTTCTAAATATAAACCATGACCTGGGTGGATTATGTCAAAAGTACCACTTGCCATTACTTTCATTTTAGAATTCACCTTTTAAACTTTGATATTTTAATGCATCATCTATTTTGATTTTATCTTTATACAATGCTGAACCTATTACAATACCCTTAACTCCAGTTTTAGATAATTTTTTAACATCTTCTATTGTAGTTATCCCTCCAGAGTAAACAATTGGAATATTTACAGATTTTACTAATTTTAATATAGGGTCTATGTTAAAACCATTAAGTAAACCTTCTACATCCACATTTGTGAATAATATACTTCCAGCACCATATTCTTCAAATTCTTTACTAATTTCTGTAGCGGTTTTATTAATCTTTTCTTGCCATCCTTTTATAACAACTTTAGAATTTTTACTATCTAAAGAAATCATTATCCTATCTGCACCATATTCTTCAGATAATTTGGTTATTGTTTCGGGGTGTTTGATTCCCATTGTGCCAATAATTAATCTTTCAATATCTAAATTAAGTAAATTTTCAGCATATTCAATACTTCTTATACCTCCACCTAATTGAATAGGAACATTTACTTCATTTAATATTTTTTTAATAGTTTCAATATTAGTTTCACCATTTAAAGTCCCATCTAAATCAATTACATGAACAGTATTAGCACCTTTATCTTCCCAATACTTTGCAACTTTCTCAGGATTATTAATCACTACTTGTTCGGTTCCAGGTTCGCCCTGAACTAATTGAACACATTTTCCACCTTTAATATCCACTGCAGGCATTATTAACATTTCATCTTTTTTAAACATATTAAAAACCATTTATTTAAGAAAATTTTAATAAAAAAATTTTAATTTTTAAATAATATATACTACTTTAATATTTAAAAGGTATGATATATATTTATAATTACAAAAAAATTTTGCAAAGGATTTAATAAAAATGAAGAGAACAGCATTAAAAATTGGTTATATTGGTACAAATTTTCATGGATTCCAAAGACAACCTAATCTTAGGACAATAGAGGAAGAACTTATTAATACTTTGCAAAGATTAGAATATTTTGATGATTTAAAAAAAGCAAGATTCCGTATTGCAGGTCGAACAGACAAGGGTGTTCACAGTTTAGGTAATGTGATTAGTTTTCAAAGTGAAAAAGAAGTACTTGTAAATCAAATCAATACAAATCTTCCAGATGATATTCAAATATTAGGAAAAGCTCCTGTACGTTTTGGTTTTAAACCTCGTTATGCTCAAATGAGACAATACCGGTATGTTTTATTTGATTCAGATTTAAATATGGATTTATTACATCAATGTGCAGATATTTTTAAAGGAACACATAATTTTATAAATTTTTCAAAAAGAGAACAAAAAACACCTATAAGAACTATAGAAGATATAAAGATTTCAACACCATTATTCAATGAAGAATTAAAATTTAAAAATAATAATTTAACTAATTTAAATAATTCTTGTTCCCCCATATTTATCGATATATTTGGAGAAAGTTTTCTGTGGAATATGGTACGTAAAATGATGAGAATCTTTGTTTTAGTAGGTAAAGAAAAATTATCATTAGAACAAGTTGAAAGATTATTAAATCCAAAAATCAATGAAGAAAAAGCATGTATTAAAGTTATGGATGCTGATCAATTAATCTTAATGAATATTCAATATGATAATATAAATTTTTCAAATGATGATTATGCTATTGAAAGATTTAAAAGAATATTAACAAAAAATCTACTAAATTATCAACGGAACTATTCTTTAACTGAAAGTATAATTAATTCATTAAATGATATTTAACAAATTCAAGCTTCTTTAAATATATTAAAATAATTAATAAATTATTATAGTTACATTAAATATAATCGTTAATATAAACTAATGGATTTTTTCTAACTACTCCCACTAAATTTTTTAAATAGGGAGTTTTACTAAAAATTAACATGATAAGATACGGAATTATGAAAGCTATAAAGAAACATATCCAAGACATGTAATAAAAATTACTTGGAGTAAAATATACTTTCATTATTATTCCAATTATAAATTCATACATAAGAAATATTCCTATAGTTATCTTAGATAAATGCATTAAAAATTTATAATATAATCTGTTTTTATTTTCCTTTTTATAGATACTTGTTGCATTTTTCAAGAATATGAATAAACCAGCGGATTGTAAAATCATATAAACACTATAACGATTGAATATAGTTATATCATTACCGGGACTAATTGCAGGTGATAAAATTGGTAATAATATGCTCATCAATATAAATAAAACTAATCCAAAATTTTTATTGTTAAATATCTTCCATCTAGTATTCATTAAATAGTAACCTAATATAACAAATCCAATAGGTCCCATAAAATAATTAATATATAATGCTAAATCTATATTGAATGTACTTTTTAATAAGCAAACTATTAACCAAATAACTAAAAAATATTCTGCCTCTCTAAGAGGAGTATTCTGAACCCAAGATTTAAGTATAGGTAAGAAAAGGTAAACCCCAAAAATTAACCACATATAACTATATTGAGTTGAAAACCAAGATTGTGCAAAGAATACACTTTTAAAAAGATCATAAAAACCGAGAACAGTAAAAGATTTTATACCGAAAAAATTCATTAGTTCAGGGTGGAATCCACATATTATTATAACAAGTACTGTAAGTAGTATTGAAAAAAATATTAAAGGAGTAGCCATACCCCAAAATCTATCTTCTAAAAATTCTCTTATTCTCCAATTTTCTTGCAAAAAACTTCCAACTAACATTAAAAAAAGTGGAACTCCAAAATTAAATGAAGAATTTCCAATATCTGCAAGTAACCAATTAATATTTGCAAAATTAGGTGTTGCTGTCATCACTGGAGGGTATATGCATACATGTGAAAAAATTAAAGATATTATAGCAATAGGGGGTAAAATTTTAAAAAAAATCGTTTGATAATAGTGGTTCCTTTACTTTTTCCATGCTGTATCAACTCATTCTAAAATTAAAATTAGAGTATTATTTAAAAATTAATATTTTTAGTTAATTTATTAAAAATAGTTATTATATAATTTTTTTATCAAACTTATTTATAACTTTTTTGCTCTTTTTTACAATTTTTGTCAAAAAATTAGGATGATTTTAGTTTGAATCTTATTTTTATTTTTAACATAATTTATTAATATTTTAAATTCACTAAAAATGTTAAATTCATTATATTTAAATGATTTAAAATTAAAATTAATCAATAATTAATAAAAAATATTATAAAAAATTTATAAATTAATAATATTTTTTTTCATTGGAGATAATTTATGAAGATATCTATTGTACTTGGAACAAGACCTGAAATAATTAAAATGGCTTCTGTTATGGATGAAATAATAGATCGAGGTCATGAATTACTTTTAATTCATACAGGCCAACATTATGATAAAGAAATGTCTGAAACATTTTTTAAAGATTTAAAATTACCTTTACCAAATTATAATATTCATGTAGGATCTGGATCTCATGGTAAACAAACAGGTAAAATGATGGAAGGAATTGAAAAGGTTTTAATTAAAGAAAAACCTGATATTTTACTTGTTCAAGGAGATACTAATGCAGTACTTGCAGGAGCATTAGTAGCAGTTAAATTACATATACCTGTAGGCCATGTAGAAGCAGGTCTTAGATCATTTGATGAAACAATGCCTGAAGAGATTAATCGTAAAGCAGCGGATGTTTCATCTAAATTATACTTTGTTCCTACAGAAGAATCTGCAATTAATTTAATTAGTGAAGATATTTCTCGTAAACGAGTATTCATAACAGGGAATACAGTAGTTGATGCATGTTATAGAAACTTGCAGATTGCAGAGAATAGGGACATTTCTGAGTATGAAAAAGAATTAGCAGATTTAGATATTGATAATATGGATAATATTCTCACATTAACAATGCATAGAGCAGAAAATGTTGATGTGAAACAACGATTGAACAGTATAATAGATGCACTAATCGAATTAAAAGATATGAATATAATTTTCCCAATCCATCCTAGAACTCGAAAAACACTTGAAAACTTTGGATTATTAGAAAAACTTAATAAATATGATCATATTCATATTATAAAGCCTGTTGGTTATTTAGATTTCCTTGTTCTATTATCTAAATCAACTTTAATCTTAACTGATTCTGGGGGATTACAAGAAGAAGCTATAACTTTAAATATTCCAGCATTAACCTTAAGATATAATACTGAAAGACCTGAAACAGTTTCTGCAGGAGGTAATATTCTTGTAGGTTCTGATAAAGATGTAATTTTAGATAATGCTTCTAAAATTTTAAATAATCCAGATTTTGCAAATAAAATGAAAAATGCTAAAAATCCATATGGAAAAGGAAACACAGCTAATGAAATTTTAACTTGTATAGAAAAATTTTATAAAAATAATAAATTAGCACTAGTTTCACCTGATAAAGTCATGTCAACATTTAATAGGGAAATGAAATTAATCACTGAAGATGTTACAGTTAAAGAATTTGAAGATAAATATAATGCATTAATACAATTTGTTTTCAGTGAAAATGCAATTTTCCCAAGTGATGATTTAAATATTAAAAATAAATTCATATTATATAAAATTTATAGTTAAGTAATTTTATTATTTAACTCAATTATTTTTACCTATTTTTTTTAAGAATATTATATAAAAGAGTAATTTTTATGGTGAGTAATTTAAGTAATTGTGATGAGAATTCAATTCTACTTTTTGAATATTTTACCGCAAATGGAATAAATGATATGTCAATTATATCTGAAGCTACTGGTATGATTAAAGAATTAGCTGATGACTTAAAACATTTAGATATTTACCTTATAGTTTCTAAAAAATTTAAAAATTTATTTGAAGATCTAGACGTTAAAATAATATTTATTAACGAACCATTAATTCATTGGTTAGAAAAGAATGCTTGTAAATTTAAAAAATCGATTTTTATAGCAGATGAAGAAGATGAACATCTATTTAACATAACAAAAATTCTTGAGGATAATCATCTTAAATTATATTGTTCTAATTCAGAAAGTATCATTACTTGTACAAATAAATATTTAACTCATGAATTGTTAAAAAATCTTGTAAATCAACCATTAACTTATAAAATTAAAATTGATTCATATTCCAATTTCAAAAATGAAATTTTAAGTATTTATAATGAATTCAATAAATATAAGGATACTAAATTAATTATTAAGCCTATTAATGGTGTGGATTGTGAAAGAGTATCTTTAATTTCGAAAAAAGATGATTTAATTAATTTTAATAATATTTACCCTAAAGGGACAACTGTTCTTATTCAAAAATATATAGAAGGGTACTCTTGTAGTGTAAGTCTCTTAACTGATGGGGATCATGCAATTCCTTTAAGTTTAAATAAGCAGAATATCTTATTCGGTAAAAAAGATATTTCTTATAATGGTGGGGAGCTTCCATTTAATCATCCATTAAAAAATCAAGCTTTTAAACTTGCAACTGATGCTGTTGAAACCGTTAAAGGCCTTAAAGGTTTTGTTGGTGTGGATTTAATTTTAGGGGAAGAAGTAACCTTTTTAGAAATAAATTCACGATTCACTACACCTTATGTTGGATTAAAAAAACTAGTAAATTTTAATATAGGAGAAACAATAATTAATTTATTAGATAATAAAATTAATATTCAAAAATTAAAAGAAAATATCTTATTAAATGGTAAAGTAAAATTTACTAAAGAAGAAAATGAATTAAAAATTGAAGAATTTAATTAATATTTTTAAAATACGAGGATTATTATTTATGAAAGTAGCAGGTTTTGATATTGGTGGAGCCAATACAGATTTAGCAATAATAGATTTTAAAGACAATGAAATTAAAGAGGTACAAACAGATTTTGAATACCTTCCTATGTGGCGTAAAAGCCAAGAGTTAGGCGAAACTCTTGTAAGATTAATTGAAAATATTTGTCCTTTGGATGAAATTGATGCTGTTGGTATATCTATGACTGCTGAATTAGTTGATGCATATTCAACTAAAAAAGAAGGAGTTTTAGATGTTATTAACAAATCAGAAAAAGAATTCAATGTTCCTGTAGGTATTGTTGGTATTGATGGGATGTTAAGCTCTTCTGATATTAAAAAACAACCGATTAAAGCTGCAGCTGCTAATTGGGTGGCTACTGCAGAAATTGCAGGTATTATGGAAGAAGACTGTGTGTTTGTTGATACTGGAAGTACAACCACTGATATAATACCAGTTAAAAATGGTTCAGAATGTGCTAAGGGACGTTCTGATTTTGAAAGATTAGCAACTGGTGAATTAGTTTATACTGGAACACTTAGAACAAATTTATCCAGTTTCTTAGATAAAATACCATTTGATGGTATGGAGTATAGAGTAGCATCAGAGTTATTTGCAATTACAGCAGATGTTTATACAGTTTTAGATTTAATTTCCCCTAATGATTATGTTTGTGATACTTGTGATGGTCAAGGTAAATCTAAAGAAGAAGCAATGAGAAGAATTTCTAGAGTCTTATGTGCAGATTTAGATATTTTATCTCCTGAGGATATTGTTGAAATTGCACAATATATTCATCAAGCACAAGTTGCACAGATTGCTACTGCTTTAGATGAAGTTGCTTCAAGAGAAAATTTAGACATTGTTATAACAACTGGTTTAGGTAAAGATATTCTATGTAATGAAGCGGCTTTAAGTTTAGATTTAAGAGTTAAACCTATGGATATGTTATTGTCTGATGAAGAATGTGTTGTTGCTCCAGCTATAGGAACTGCTATAATGATGGAAAAATTCATCAGTTAAATTTATTTTTTTGAGGTGGTGATTTGATATGGGAAAAAAGAAAAAATCAAATCTTTTAAAATGGTTATTGATTTTAACAGTAATAATACTAGTTGTTTTTTCTTTTATTAATAATTGTCAAACTACTACTGTAGGTTATAATGATTTAGGGCAAGTTGTCAAATATAATTATTCTCATTATTCAAATCCTGATGTTAAAATTGCTGTTGTTTCTGGTATGCATTCACGTGAATCCCTACATCAATGGGTTTTACCTGAAGTTTGTAAATTTTTAGCACTATTTAATAATGTTGAAGTTGATAATTATAAAGTCACTGTTACTTCAAATCCTCAAGATTTTGATATTGGTCGGGCTAATGGTGAATCTTTGGTTCATGATTATGTTGTTGATGATGTAGCTGATTCAGATTATGATTTAGTGATAATTGGTCATGATCATGAAGAAGGTTATGGTGATGGTTATTATATTGCAACACCAAGTATGGATTCTTCCTCTGTTGATTTAGCTTCTGCAGTGATGGAAAAGTTGTCAGATTTTAATTATTATAAACGAAATTCAGACAATTCTGCAAAAAGTTCTAGTATTACATCAGTTGATAATCCAATTGTAGCTACTGGTACTAATTTGTTTGTTTATGAAATACCTGAAGATGATTTTATATTATTTGCTTTTATTAATTCATATAGGTTAATATCAGAATCTTATAATGTTTTAGCTTCATAAACACTAGGTAGCTTTTAAAAATAGTTAAATCTTTATTTTTTGAAGAGTAAATCTTAAAGTTAGTTAGGTCTTTAACTGTTTTATCCTTGTTAAAGCTTAAGAAGGGGATGATTTAAAAACTTTAAGATTTCCTCTAGAAAAATAGACTTTTTATAGTAGTTGCTATTTTTCTAATTAGAAGTTTTTAATTTATATTATTTAATATTTTCTATTTAATTTTATGGCTTGTTTTTTAATTTTTTATTTTATCGATTAAATATTCAATTATTATTCTTATAAATGAATATTTTTATTAGTTTAATCATTTTTTTAATTATTAATATCTTAAGCGATTTTTAATGTTATATTTTGAAAAAATATTAGTTTTAAATGTTTAATATTTAATACCAAACATCTTTTATTCCAAGTAAATAAGCTATTGTATTGGAACTTAAATGTAAAATTAAAGTGATAAATGCTATGATTAAAACGAAATCTATACTTAAAGGCACTATGAATGATATTAAAAGAAGTGACATTATTACGAAGTCTAATTGATCTAAGAAAGGTGCAGGTTTACCACTAGAAATTCCTAAACGTCTTTTAATGAAACTTCCCACAGCATCTCCTAATAATGCACCAAAAGCAAGAATAAATCCTAAAATTAATCCATTAGGTATGCTTTGAAAAACGTTTAGAGTTATTATTCCTCCACTTATTTGGGTTAAATTAATACTTAAAAAACCCTGAATACCTCCAACTAAAGTTCCTAAAATTGTCCCGGAAATAAATCCTTTCCAAGTTACTCCGTTACCTATAATTCTATAACCATCTGAAAGAGTTTTACCTTTATCCATAGGTGTTCCTCCACCAAAAGCAAGACCACTAAGGTTAGAAACATAAGCAGGTAACATAAAATAAATTGCGATTGCACAACTAATTAAAAAATTAACTAAATTAATTACCATAATTGATTTTCCATAATAAAAATATATTTTTGTTATATTAGAATTATTCTCTACAAACTATTTAAATTAGATTGTAATATAAGTAAAACAAAATTTTTTATTAATATTTAAGTTTAAATAGTAGGAATAGTAATATATAATAAAGTTAAGATGTATTTATGTTAATCATTTACTATATAAATGATATGTCTAAACTTAAATTAATTTAAATGTAAAAATTATGCAATATAATTTATAATTTAATACAATAATCATTATTATTTAATTAATTAACATTTTTTATAAAAAATACTTTTAATTTTTTCATTACTTAAAAAATAGTAGGGTTAATAATAAAATTACTCATTATAATTAATTATTCCTATTTTTTATAAAAATTTTAACAAAAACATTTAAAAAGAAGGATTTTTAAAATTATTCGGTGATAAAATGGAAATAAAACAAACTGTTAGTTTATGCCCAACATGTCTTAAACCTGTTCCTGCAGAAGTTTATGAAAAAGATGGAAAAATATTTATTAAAAAAACATGTCCAGAACATGGAGAATTTAATAATACTTATTGGGGATCTTCTGATCTTTATGGAAAATTAGAAAAATATACTCCTCTAATAAAACCAGCAGATAATCCTCAAGTCGAAAAAAAAGGTGGCTGTCCGAATAATTGTGGAATTTGTGAACAACACGAATCAACAACAGTTTTAGGATTAATTGATGTTACAAATAGATGTAATTTAAGATGTCCAATATGCTTTGCAAATGCAGCAGCTTCTAAATCATTATATGAACCTACTTTTGATGAAATTAAAGAAATGCTTCAAAATTTAAGAAACATTGAACCAAGAGGATGTCCAGCTATACAATTCGCAGGTGGAGAACCAACTGTAAGAAAAGATTTACCTGAATTAATTAAATTAGCTATTGATTTAGGATTTTCCCATACTCAAATTGCTACAAATGGTATACGATTAGCTAAAAAAGAAGGTTATGCTAAAGAATTACGTGAAACTGGTTTAAATACAGTTTACTTACAATTTGATGGTGTTACAGAAGAACCTTATCTCGTTGCTAGAAACAAAAACTTATTATCTGTTAAATTAGAAGCAATTGAAAAATGTAGAGAAGCAGGTTTAGGAATAGTTCTAGTACCTACTTTAGTTAAAGGCATAAACGATGATCAAGTTGGAGATATCCTAAGATTTGCAATGAAAAATATAGATATCATACATGGAGTTAATTTCCAACCAGTATCATTTTCAGGAAGAACTCCTCATGAAGAAGTAGAAAAACAAAGAATCACCATCCCAGATTTCATTAATTTAGTGGATGAACAAACAAATCATGATATTATACCTGATGATTTCTACCCTCCTTCATTTGTTCAACCAATTTCACGTTTTGCAGGAGCATTACAAGGATCAGAACCTCCAGTTTACTTAAATTGTCATGAACATTGTGGTGTTGGAACATATGCATTCTTACAAGGGGATGAAGTTATTCCAGTAACTCGGTTTATAGATGTAGAAAAATTAATGGATTTATTAAACAAATATACTGATGAACTAGAAGAAGGAGGTTTTGGAAAACAAAAAAGAGTTATTGCCAAAGCTATTAAAAATGTCCCTAATGTAGTAGATTCTGATAAGACACCTGATATTTTAAATATGAAAAAAATATTACTAGATATTTTTAAAGAAAGATCTTATGAATCTGTTGGAGAATTCCATAAACACGCATTACTTGTTTCATGTATGCACTTTATGGATCCATTTAATTTCGATGCAGATAGAGTAAGAAAATGTATAATTCATTATGCAGTTCCTGATGGTAGAATAATACCATTTTGTACAATGAACTCTATTTACAGATCAGAAATAGAAAAAGAATTTTCAACCCCTCTTAAATCAAAATTACTCCAATATAATGATAAAACTTCAAAAGAAGAATAATCTTTTAAGTTTAAATTTTAATTTTTTTCAATATTTTAACAAAAAATAAAAACTTGATGATTTCAATGATGATAAAAACCCCTTCTAGATTACATATGACATTAATAGATTTAAATGGATCATATGGCCGATTTGATGGTGGAGTAGGATTAACTCTAGCTAATCCTCATTTTATATTAAAAAGTGAGGAAACTGAAAAAGGTATCACTATAGGCTTTGATGATAACATAACAAATCCTGAAATATTAGATGAATGTATTACAAAAATTTCTAACTCTGCAGAAAGAGTTATAAATCATTTTAATATTGAATCTGGTTTCCATTTTCAGGTTAAACAAGCATATTTCCCTCATTCTGGTTTAGGTTCTGGAACACAAATTTCTCTTGCTACTGGAAAATTAATATGTGAACATATTGGTCAAAATATTTTATCTCCTAATTTAGGAGCTATTGTTGGAAGAGGGGGAACTTCAGGTATTGGTACTTTCTCTTTTGACTTAGGTGGTTTCATTGCTGATGGAGGGCATAGTTCTAAAGAAAAATCAACATTTTTACCTTCTTCCGCTTCTGGAGCTAGACCTCCACATCTTATTGGACAATATGATTTTCCAGAAGATTGGAATATTTTGATAGCCCTTCCTAGTGCAGATAATAGTGTTACTGGAAATAAAGAAGTTAATATTTTTCAACATTATTGTCCTGTACCTAAAAATGAAGTGGAACAAATCTCTCATGTTGTTTTCATGAATCTTATACCATATTTATTAGAACATGATATTGAAAATTTTGGTGCTAGTATTGACATGATTCAAACAAGAGGTTTCAAAAAAATAGAAGTGAGTCTTCAACCTCCTAAACTTGTAAATTTAATGAATTTTATGCGTGATAATGGTGCTTATGGTGTTGGAATGAGTTCATTTGGACCTGTAACTTATACTATTTATGATAAAAGTAATAAAGATATAGTTAAAGCAACTGAAGAATATCTTGATGGTGACGGTATAGTTATAACAACTAAAGCACAAAATCATGGTTATGAGTTAACAAAATAAGATAAAATATTTTTTCTTACAAAAAAAGTGAAAAATTATGAAAGAATTAAAAGGTAAAGTTTGGGAATTTGGGGATAATATTGATACTGATGTAATTATCCCTGGAAGATATCTTAGAACATTCAATCCAAAAGATTTAGCAGAACATGTACTTGAAGGTGAAAGACCTGAATTCACGGCTAATGTTAAAAAAGGAGATATTATTGTAGCTAATGAAAATTTTGGTTGTGGTTCCAGTAGGGAACAAGCACCTTTAGCAATAAAAACTGCAGGTGTTACAGCTATAATAGCTAAATCATTTGCGAGAATATTCTATCGTAATGCAATTAATATAGGTTTACCAGTTATTAAAGCTAATGTAATTGCAAAAGATCAAGATATTTTATCTATAAATCTAGAAAAAGGTCAAGTAATAAATGAAACTACCAATGAAAGCTTTAATATAGAACCTTTCGAAGAGTTCATGTTAAAAATATTATCTGATGGTGGTATTGTTAATCATTATTTAAAAGAAAAAAATGAATAACTTTATCTTTTTTCTGAAAATATTAACTTATTCTTTTATAAAATCTTAAAAAATAGAAATTTCTTTTTTTAATATAATTGAATATAAATTGATTAATTAATAAATAATAAAAAAATTTAATAGGAGGTGCCAATTATGGAGTGTCCAATTTGTGGTTCTAAAACCGCTACAATACTAAAAACTAAAAAAATTAACTCTAAAAAAAATTCTCGACGTGAATTATTATTAAAATGTGAAAATTGTGGTCAAGTATACAATGAATCAATCATAGAAGAAAAACCTCAAACTTATAGGTTAGTTATAAGTGAACATGAAGATTCTTTTAAAACTTCAGTGGAATTATTCCCTGATCAAGAATTAAATGTAGGAGATTATTTACAAACAAATTTTGGAAAAGTTGAAATTACTTCTTTAGAAACTACTCAAAGAAGAGAAAGTCATGTTAAAGCTCGGGATGTTAAAACTATTTGGGCGAATTCAAAAGAGATTCCTGCAAGATTTGGAATTAGTGTTGATTTACATGGTAAAGTAGCATCATTTAAAGTTGAAACTGTACGTGACTTTAAAATTAGTGTTGATGATGTATTTAAAATTGACAATTATATTATAAATGTTTATATGATTAAAACTGAAGATCGTAAGACTAGTAAAGGATTTGCTAAGGCAAGAGTTATTAAACGTGTTTATGGTCGGCCAGTTAATTTAAAACGTTATGATTATGATTTAACAGAGAGTATTGTAAGTAAAAAAGCATTAGAATAAAAATATTTTTAAAACTTTTTTTAGAGGTTTGAATCTTAATGAAAGTATATATTGAAACTTATGGATGTACATTTAATCAAGCTGATTCTCAAATTATGGCAGGAAATTTGATAGAAGGTAATATTGATATTGTAAACTCCGCTGAAAAAGCAGATGTCATTATAATCAATACTTGTTATGTGAAATTACCTACAGAAAGTAAAGTAATTAACAAAATAAAAAATTATCAAACAAAGTTCCCTAATAAAAAAATTATTATTAGTGGATGTATGGTTGAGGTAGATCCAAAAAAATTAAACGATATAGGTCCTAACTGTTCATGGATTGGACCCCATCAATTAAATAAAACAGTCCCTATTGTTAAAAAGGCCTATGATGGTGAAGTAAGTCGTGCTTATGGTTTATCAAAAGATTCTAAAGTGGGTGTTCCTAAATTATCGGAAAATCCTTATATTCATGTAATACAAATATGTGAAGGATGTTTAGGTGCATGCACTTATTGTTGTACTCGATTAGCTAGAGGTCCATTAAATAGTTATCCAATTAAAGATATTGTTAATGAAGCTAAACAAGCAATTAAAAACGGTTGTGTGGAAATAGAGTTAACAGCTCAAGATACTTCAGCTTATGGTAAAGATACTGGTGAGAAATTTTCAGATTTAATACGAGCAGTCGCTTCTTTAGATGGTAATTTTAGGGTTCGTATAGGTATGATGAATCCTAAAAATATAGGTGATGAAATTGATGATCTCATTGAATCTTTTAAATTAGAAAAAGTTTATAAATTCCTTCATTTACCAATTCAATCAGGTAGTAATAAAGTATTAAATGAAATGAATCGTAATCATACTGTGAATGAATATAAATATATTGTTGAAAAGTTTAGAGATCAAATTCCTGAATTAACCCTTGCTACTGATATTATTGTAGGATATCCTACAGAAACTGAAGAGGACTTCAAAGAAACTGTGGATTTAGTTAAAGATTTAAAATTTAGTATTATTCATATAAGTAAATATCATCATAGATTAGGGGCTATTTCTTCTAATCTTAAAGAGATTCCATCTGATATAATGCATAGACGTTCTAAATATTTGACTAATATTAAATATGAGATCACTGAAATGGAAAATAAAGAATTTTTAGGATCTGATGTTGAAGTATTAGTTGTTGAAAAAGGACGTAAAGGAGGTTTTATTGCAAAGACCAATTCTTATATTCCAGTTGTTGTTGAAGATGTAAAATTAGGATCTTTTGTTAATGTTCATATTTACGATGTGACCGGTACTTATCTGCTTGGAAGATTAATTGAATAATTTTTTTATACATTTTAAATTATTTAATTTTTAACTTTAATTAAAATTATTAGCTTAAATGATTTTTAGCTTTTTGTTTTACTTTTTTTTAAAAATTTTTTATCATATTTCTTTTTTAATATCTAATATTATTTTAATTTTTTTTTAAATTAATCTTTATAGATTTTTAATTTATTAAATTCGTTTGATACTATATTTTTTATTTTTGAATTGTTTTTATTCTTTTTTTATCTTTTAATAGCTTTTTAATCGTTTTTGTTTGTTTGTTTTTCAGGTGTTTTTAGGTTCTTAATTTGATATTAATTACTAAAAATTTGTTGATTTTATTGATATTCTACTGTTTAATAATCATTATAGAATTAATATATTTTCATGTTTATTTCATCTATATAGTGGGTTAACAGTTCTTAAAAAAACAATACCTTTATATACTAAGTAAAACAACATTCAATTGGAGGTGAAAATATGAGTGAATTACCAATCGCACCTGTAGGCCGTATATTAAAAAACGCTGGCGCACAAAGAATTTCTGATGATGCAAAAATCGCATTAGCTGAAGCATTAGAAGAACAAGGTGATGCAATAGCTCAAAAAGCTGTTAATTTCGCACGCCACGCTGGTAGAAAAACTGTCAAAGCTGAAGATATCAAATTAGCTATCAAATAAGTTTTGTGACATGTTTTAAAACTATTGGCCAGTTTTGGCCAATTATTTTTTTTATTCAATTAATTATATCAGAATATTTGCTGTAAATTTATTTTATTAGTTAAATATTTATTATTTATTAATGATTTAAGAAAAGGCATGATTTTATTGATATTCAATATTCATGTTTATTGTTTATATTTTTCATACACACTAAAGCGAAGTGTGTATTAACCTTAACTGGTTTCCATGCTTATGTTAATAAATTTTATTCAAAATTTTTGTAAAAAATTTTTTAAATAGAAACTTTTATATATGACTTTGAATATAGTTTAGTAAGTAGGGACCGGTGGTCTAGGGGTATGATACCTCCTTGACGTGGAGGTGATCACGAGTTCAAATCTCGTTCGGTCCATGTGCCATAGTAGTTCAGAGTGGGAGAACGCCAGACTGAAGATCTGGATGTCGCTGGTTCAAGTCCGGCCTATGGCATTCTTTATTATCTAATTTTTTTATTAATAACTTAATTATATAAGTTATTTTTTTTAAATTTTAATCATTGCTTTTTTATTTAAAAATAGTTAAAAAGAGAAATAGTATTTAATTTTTATATTTTGGTTTTTTATCAAATATTCCAGGGGCATTTTTTTCAGTATTAGAACTTGATAATTTTAATTGATCAATAATTTTTGGTCCTGAAGAAGTACCTATTCTATCTGCTCCTGCAGCTATTACTCTGTTTAGTGTTTTGAAATTATTTATTCCACCTGATGCTTTAATTTGTTTTGATGGGGCATATTTTCTTATTATTGTTAAGTAGGTTACTAATTCGTTAAATTTACATGCTCCACTAAATCCGGTATTTGTTTTAATAAAATCTGCATTAGTTTTTTCGATTGTTTTTGATATTTCTTTTATTTCAGTTTCATCGATTAATGTTAATTCTATTATTACTTTTAATATATGGTCCCCAATAGCTTCTTTAACAGCATTTATATCCTCTTGAATTAGTTTGTAATCTTTATTTTTTAGAGCAGGAATATTTGCTACCATATCTATTTCATCTGCACCATTTATTATTGCTTGTTTTGCTTCAGTTACTTTAGATGTTGTTGTTCCAAATCCTAATGGGAAGTCAATTACACTAACAATTTTTATATTTTCGTTTTTTAGTTTTTCGGATACATATTTTATATATGTTGGTCCTACTACAACTGCATAAAATCCATATTTTTTTGCTGTTTCTATGAATTCATCTATTTCTTTTATAGATGCAGTATTGTCTAAAAATGCATAATCAATGTATTTAGCTATTTCATCTTCAGTTTTTAATCGTAATAGGTTGTTTTCCATTTTTTCACTTTCTTTTTTCTAATGTTTTTTATATTACTTATTGTTAGTAACTACACTAACATATTTATTTGTATATTATATAAATATTTTCTTTAAATCATAAATATTAAATTAATTTTTTTGCCATGTAAGGACCTTTAGGTTCATAACCAAATTTCCGATAATAGTTTCTAGCACCTATACCACTTGTAACAATAAGTTCATTTTTTCCTTTATCAATACATAACTCTTCTGCACGCTTAATTAAACGCTCACCAAAACCATTATGTTGTCCAATTTTATTAGCTTTCTCTCCAATTTTTAACATGTTCCCATAAACATGAAGTTCTCTTAAAAGTGCACTATCTTCACCAATCTCACTACGATGAACCTTATTAGACGGCATACGTAAACGTAAGAAACCAGCTAAACTTTCTTCATTATTATCTTCAAATGATAAAAATGTTTCTTCACCCTCAACAGCAGTATAACTTTCTTCAAACAATCTAAAATCTTCAAAATCATAATTTTTATCTTTATGACCAATTTCTCTGCAACGAATACATTTACAATTAATACCTTCCTCATCTAATTTATTATAAACTAACTCTCCTAAATTAGATTTTTTAACACCTGCTTCAATAAGCGTAGAAGGAATATCTCTTTGAATACGCATAGTACGAACCCATTTTGGAAGAATCTTCTTAATTTCAACAATTAATTCAACAGCTTCTTCATCAGTATAAGGTTCATAACCACCATCTTTCCAAAGATCATACAATTCACTACCTTTAGTTACAAGGCAAGGATAAATTTTTAACATATCAGGTTTGTAAGAATCATTTGTAAAAACCGTTTTAAACATTTCAAGATCTTCTTTTTGTCTTTGGAACAAACCAGGCATTAAATGCATGGCAACTTTTAAACCAGAATCTCTTAAAACACGATTAGCTTCAATTGAATCTTTTACACTATGTCCTCGTTTCATTTTTTTATAAATTTCATCATGTATTGTTTGAACTCCAATTTCAACTCTAGTAGCACCCATATTTAACATTCGATCTACATGTTCTTTTTTACACCAATCAGGTCTAGTTTCAAAAGTCATCCCAACACAACGAACCTTTGAAATTTCATTAGCTTTTTGAACATCTTCTAAAATAACATAATCAGTAGGAGCAAAAGTCTTTAAAATATTATTAGAATATAAAGGATCTTCTTTAATAATATCTTTTGTAATATCTTTTAACTTCATACCCTTTTCAATATTTTTAAGCACAATACCAAAATCTACCATTGCTTTTAAACATTGAGAGACAAACCAAGTTTGATAAGATAAATCTGTAGATGGAAATGTTCCACCCATTATAATTAGTTCAATTTTATCTACTGGATGTCCTATACTATATAATTGTTTGATTCGATTAAATGTTTGGATATATGGATGATACTCATACATTCTACCCCTAAGCGCAGCTGGTTCTTCACCTGTGTAACTTGGTGGGGCAATATCACTTTTTGGACAGTAAAAACATCTTCCATGCGGACATTCATGGGGATGACACATTACAGCTACAACAGCAACTCCTGAAAGAGTTCTAGAAGGTTTTTTTCTTAATAAACCACTAATACTTCCTTTTTCTTCTATTGTTGCTGTTTCAAGGATATCTGCATTACTCATAAATTTGTTTAGTTTTAAATCTCTACAAAGTTGTCTTTTTTCAACTTCTAAATCACGTCGAGTTTTAATTTTCCCATTTTTTATGTCCTCAATAATTATTCGACAAGCTTCTTCCATATAATTTATTCTCCAAAAATTTATAAAAATTAATTAATAAATCAGTTAGATTTATATATTTTTTCATACTATAATTTTTATATCTATAATATTAAATAATTGTTTTATATATTAATAAAATATGAGGTTAAAAAAATGAGAGTAAAAAAACTTTTAGGAATGCTTGCTTTAGATGTTAATGCTAAAGAAATAGGAAAAATCAGTGATTTAGATTTTGATTCAGAAACTGGAAAAATTAATCAAATTGCAGTCACATTAAAAAAGAATATATTATCTAATGATGAATTATTATTTGATTATGCTGAAATTAAGAGCGTTGGAGATTATGTTTTATTAGATACTACAGTAACTAAAGAAAACCCAACTGTCGAAGTAGATCCAGAATCTGAAACTGAATCTCAAAAAGAATCAGAACAAGAAACTGAAAAAGTAAACTTAGATTAAGATTAAATCTTTTATTAAATAGGGGTGTTTGAAAAAATGGAAGCATGTGACATACGTGGAGAAACTGTTTCTATTGGTTCTTATGCACGTTATGGTGGAACAGGGACAGTAGGTCAAGTTTCTGATATAAAAACAGAAAATAATTCCACTTGGGCAAAATTTAATGAAAATTCTTTATGGTACTCTTTAGACACTATAGAAGTGATTAATAAAGATGATATTAAAAAATATGCTCATGATGATAAAAATAGAGTAGAAAAAGTTAAAGATTTGAAGAATAATGTTAAAGAAGACGCTGTAGCTAATGCTATGGATGTCGATGCCTGTGGAGCAGGTTAATTTTTTATTCAAATTTTAATAATTTTTTACTACTTTTTTTAAAATTTTTTTAGACTTAAATAATAATATTTATCTTTTAAATCTTACATAATATAAAATGTTTATAAATATTTTAAATTTGTGAGGTGAAAATATTATGCAAAATAGACAAATTGTAGGAATTATTGCAGTTATATTAGGTATTCTTGTAATGGTTTTCCCATATGTAAGTACTATGTTAATGTCATTTTTAGCAGGTTTTAGTTTACTTATTTTAGGTTTATACTTCATTATTGGAGGAGCTGACTTATGGGGTTTTTCTAAAGGAATATCTGTGACATATATAATTTTAGGGATTATCGGATTTATTTTTGGAATTATTTTAATAGGTAATTTAAATTTATTTGGTGATTTAATTGGATTATACTTCTATATTATTGGAATAATGTTAATAATCGCTGGTATTTTAAGTTTATTTGCTAGAGTCCATCCTATTACTAAGGGTTCTGCAATTGTAATGTTAATTTTAGGGATTATTACAATAATTTTAGGTGTATTCTCCATGGCAAGTCCACTTTATGTAGCTATTATTTTAGGAGTAGCATTAATCGTTGATGGTATTGCTATTTACTTAAATGGAGATGAATTTATAGGATAAAACATTTTTTAAGTTTT